>Ga0316224_1001607_pt1 | contig 23874 bp, 22 predicted proteins | sample TBH18013metaG_FD_206254 | JGI IMG/M metagenome (GOLD analysis project Ga0316224, IMG submission 206254) | Freshwater microbial communities from Trout Bog Lake, Wisconsin, USA - TBH18013 | ecosystem: Environmental > Aquatic > Freshwater > Lake > Hypolimnion/Profundal zone | place: USA: Wisconsin... | reverse complement strand
AGCCATTATCATCGTAAGTATCATCTGGTATTATGCTATGCTAACGGGCTTTTCCCTTTCGGTGTGCCGGGTAGCGCTGATGGTCAGTTTGGTAACTATTGGCAAAACCTTTAGCCGGTATATCAGTACTCTAAACATTCTTGCAGTTTCGGCCTTTATGCTTTTAATGTACAATCCGTTTTCTATCACAGAAGTCGGATTTCAGATTTCTTACATCGCTGTTTCTGGCCTGATTTTTTTCCAACCTGTAGTTTATCAATGGCTTAAATTTAAAAATAAGATAGCCGATAAATTATGGGCTGTTTGTTCTGTGTCCATAGCCGCACAGGTGATCGTGTTCCCGCTAAGTGCGTTATATTTTCACCAGTTCCCAGTATATTTTTTATTCAGCAACCTGTTTATCGTTATCCCATCAGCGGTAGCCATGTATTCCGGGATCTTGTTTTTACTGTTGCCGCAAATTCCTTTTGTCTCAAAATCAATAGCGTTTATCCTTGAAAAAACTATGCTACTGATGAACAAGGGTTTAAGTATTATTGAAAATGCACCGCATGCCAGCGTTAATAAACTTTGGCTTAATACGACTGAATACTTGTTGCTATACGTCATTATCATCAGCTTTTTTTATTTTTTTTACAATAAAAACCTGCGACTGCTTAAACTAAGCCTGTTTTGCAGCCTTTTGTTTTGCATTAGTTTTAGTCTGAAAAAGATCAGCCTTTCCCACGCCGATAGTATTGCCTGGCTAAGCCTTAAAAAACACCAGGGAATAGTATTTAAAAAAGGGACCGACGCCATTGTACTGACGGACCTTAAAAACACCGATAAAATATATCAATATTCCATTCAGCCCTATTTGGATAGCTGCCAGGTAAGCAACGCTTTAGTCTATAATTTAAACCAGGATATTAATACACCATGGTTGATAAAAAAACGAAACCTGGTCGGGTTTTCAAATAAAAAAGTAGTCATATTTGACAAGCAAATAGACGACAATGTTTTACCGCAAAAATTTAATACCGACTATATCTACCTTACCGGCAACCCTGACAGAGGGTTGAATAATATAGATAACAACTTCAATTACCGTGAGTTGGTGGTTGACGGCAGCAATTCTGATCAGCTGGTAAACAGAATCCGGCAACAAACAATTGATAAAAACGTTATCTATAAATTGCTGAAACGTAACAATTCGCAGATTTCTGTATCAAATGACTGAAAAAAATATAAAATTGTACTTATATTCGAATCAACATAAATCGCAAAAAACTTAAACATGAATATTAAACTTTTAACCGTTGCAATGGGCATGGCGCTTACAGCAACAACTATCAGTGCAAATGCACAAAAAGCTTATACGGAGGGTGTGGTTTCCTATTCTACCGAAGTACGTGGACAACCTGCCGATGTTAAGGAATACTTTAACGCTGATTCAACCGCAACGATAATTACATTCGGACCGGGCAATGTTAAAATTTTGAATACAGCCAAACACGATTATTTGGCTGTTGTCCTTGATATTCCGGTTGCTCAATTGAAAAAAGCCGGTATTGCAACTCCCGCCGAGCTTGAAGAAGGCATGGCAGCTTTACCAACATTTACCTATACTCCTGCTACGGACACAAAGGTGATTTCAGGTTTTAATTGTACAAAAGTAGTTGCCAAGGATAATAAAAGCGGAAAAACGTATGATGTTTGGATCACAAAGGACGTAACTGTTCCTGCAACTGCACTTCCTTATTATTATAATACAATAGGTGGTTTCCCTGTGCAGTTTACCTCTTTTCAGCAAGGTCAGGAAATCAGTATTACTATCACAAGTATTACGGCTGATAAAGCACCTGCCGGAACCTATGCAATAGGTAAAGACTTTGAAAGAGGCACCCTGGCAGATCTTAATGCCGGTGGATAATTATTAAAAAGTTTGCAGTGAGCAGTTTGCAGTATTTTTGCAGCTGACTGCCTACTGAAAACTGCAAACTTATAACTGCCAACTGCATACTTTTCAGTTGGCAGTTTTTTTTTGACTGCTAACTGCTAACTGCCGACTGCTAACTGCTAACTGCCAACTGAAAACAGCAAACTCTCTTCCAAAGCGCCGACCCAATTTGAAAATAAACGACTTTCAAAGTCAACAGCTTTTGAGGCGTGCAACTCCCAATCCGGTGAAAATTGCTTAAGCTGGTTGAGCATTTCTTCCAGGTGTCCCTCCTCTTCCAAAATGATAGATTTTACGTTAACCCGGCTCCCGGCATTTTCAAGCGCATCCTGGTAAATAGGGTAAAGTTCATCAGCCCGTACTTCAATAGCGTAAGTTACCAGCAGGTAGGCTGCAAAGCGCAGTTCTTTTCCGGCCAGCCCCAACTCTTTTTTCAGGTATTTGCAAACGTCAACATCCAATTGGTTTAAATAATACCTGCTGTGGGCGGGAGCCAATAAATATTCTGCCGAATATGTAGGGCAATAGGCCTCACCTGTTTTCTCAATTTGTTTCTTGAGATAGAAAGCATGACGGTGTTCTTCGGCTGCATGTTTTAAAATGATATAAGTAACCGTTAGCGGATCCTCGCTGGCAGAGATCTTTCTTGCACCTGTATTTTCCATTAAGGATAACGTATTTAACCATTTGGCATGCAATTCGTTATCTGCTATTATATAAGATAAAAGTTTATTTAGTTCCATAATTATTTTTTATATTTCCTGTAGTGCCTGTTCAATTTTGCTGTAAACGTAAGTAAGCTCTGTGTCAGTAATGCAATACGGGGGTAAAATGTAAACAATATTTCCAAGCGGGCGTAAAATGATGCCGGCATCAAGGAAGTACTGGTACAAGTTATCCCTGAGCGCATTAAAGTAGGAAGTATCTGTCCCGGTTTGCCATTCCATAGCTATAATAGTCCCGGTTTGCCTTATTGTTTTAACTTTAGGATGATCCTTTATCTTTAGCGCAAACTGTCTGTGTGCGTTTTCAATCCTTTGAATATTTTCGACTGTTGAGGGTGCCAAAAAAAGATCTAAACTTGCAAGCGCCGCAGCAATTGCAACCGGGTTAGCTGTAAAGGAGTGCCCGTGAAAAAGCGTTTTCAGCCGGTCGTCCGATAAAAAAGCATCATAGATCTGTTGGGTACAGGTAGTAAGGCCCAAGGCCATAGTTCCCCCTGTTAAACCTTTTGAGAAACACATAATATCCGGTTGCTCAGTTACATGGTTGCTTGCAAATGACTTACCTGTTCGCCCAAAACCTGTAAAAACCTCATCAGCAATCATCAAAACACCTTCATTACGGCAATGTGCCATCAATTCATTAAGGTATCGGGCCTCGTACATCAGCATACCTCCCGCGCCTTGTACCAGGGGCTCAAAGATAAAACAGGCGGTATCGTATTTACGATTTACGATTTTAGATTTTAGATTTGTTATATTAGATTCATCCGGCAGATCAATGAATTCAACCTCAAACAACAGGGAATCAAATGATGCGGTAAAAGCACTGCGGCCACTTACCGCCATGGCGCCAAAAGTATCGCCGTGATAGGCGTTTTTAAAAGCAAGTATTTTAGTGCGATTTTCCCCTTTGTTATGCCAGTATTGCAGGCACATTTTTATCGCTACTTCAACCGCCGTCGAACCGTTGTCGGAATAGAAAACTTTTTGCTGATTTGAAGGTAAAATATCAAGCAATCTCTCGGCTAACTCAACTGCGCCTTCATGAGTAAAACCGGCAAAAATAACATGTTCCAGTTTCCGTAATTGTTCCGAAACCTTTTGAGCAATGTAAGGATGCGCATGCCCATGAATATTTACCCACCAAGAAGACACTGCATCGATGTATTTTTTTCCATCTTCATCAAAAAGACAGGCGCCTTCTCCCCTTACTATCGGTACCGGCGGCATTGCCGTTTTCATCTGGGTATACGGATGCCATATAACTTTTAAATCCCTCTCAATCAGATTCATATATTATTCAATAAAAGTTCTGCTACATGCTGATCAGTTGGGAAAAGAAACTCTTCCGAACTAAGATCGCTCAATTTTACCCAGCGAAAGGATTGCAATACATCGCCGTCTCCATCAAAATCAAAAACCGCAGTTTTAAAAGTTAAATTCAACGGCGCTGTATTTTTAACCCGGTAATAAACACTTATCACCTGCGAATCGTTAAAAGCTGATTTGACATAAAAATCAGTAGTGTAGAAATGAGATATAATTTCAATTTCCGCACTGCATTCTTCCATAAATTCACGCATTAAACCATCTGTCAGGCCTTCACCATGTTCAAGTCCCCCACCCGGGAATTTTGTGAAGCGCACACCATACTCCTGCTCATCACTGATCAATATTTCATTGTCAGCATTAATCAGCAGGCCATAAACACGTACATTAAAAGGATACATTATTCAAAGTGTTTTTTATTCCTGATTATCTTATCTAATGTCCAGGCTATTTCTTCTGTTTTAGGTTCCGACCTGATCGGGCAATCGGGCATGTTGCAATAATGGCAACACTCCGGAAGACATGGATCAACATGGATAAACCATTCTGTTTTTATTACTTCGCTATTAATCAGGGTATCAACCAGCTTTACCTGTTCATGAACATGAACAAGATCGAAATAGTTGGGCAAAGTCAAATGACAATCAATATGCAGTTCATTCCCATATTTCTGCGCCCTGAAATTATGTATATCAATCCAGGATTCATTTCTCTTTTCATTTAAGACTTCGATCACCTCCGTTACGACTGTAAAATCAGCTTCATCCATTAATACTGCAACAGATTTGCGCACGAGTTTATAAGCATTATACAAGATATACAAACCAACACAAATGGATAAAGCGCTATCCAGCCAGTAGATATGCGTAAACTCGATAAGCAGCAAACCAGCCACCAGTCCGGTGCTGGTAACCATATCAGTTAAAAGGTGTCGTCCATCGGCATCAAGGGTGATAGACGGCAGGGACTTCCCTTTCCGGATCATGTACCAGCCTAATAAACCATTCACTATCCCGGTGGCGCCTATAATTAAAGCCCCGGTTAACAGGTTGTGAATGGGGCTGGGATAAATTAAGCTGTAAACTGATTTAATAATGACAGCTATAGCAGCTATCCCTATCAAAAAACCTTCCACAAAAACCGAAAAATATTCAACCTTACCATGCCCGTAGGGATGATTTTCATCACGCGGCTGGGCAGCAAGGTAGATGCTGAAAAAAGCAAAAGAACTGGCCAGCACATTAACAATACTTTCGGCTGCATCCGTGAGCACAAAATTGGATGACGTTAAAAAATAGGCGCCAAATTTTGCAAGCATCAGGACTACACCAAGAATCAATGCTATTCGTATAATCCTTTTTTGTTCTTTCAAAACGATTTTGATTTACGGGCAAAATTAGAAATAATTGTTAAGTCGAGCGCGTTAAGTCCATAGTCTAAAGGCATATTTCAAAAAAATAGCAAAATGACTTAGCACTTAGGGCTATAGACTTAGGACTTTTTCTATATTTGCCGCGATAATAAAAAAAATATGACTGCATTAAGTAACAGGATAAATAACCTGTCAGAATCCGCAACAATAAAGATGGCCAAAATGGGCCGGGAACTTGCTGCAAAAGGCATAGACGTGATCAGCCTTAGCTTCGGCGAACCAGATTTTCATACCCCTGAACATATTAAGGAAGCGGCCAAGCAGGCGATGGATAAGAATTTCACTTATTACACCCCTGTATCCGGTTATCCTGATTTAAGGAAAGCTGTGGCGGTTAAGTTGAAAACTGAAAACAATCTTGATTATGATTTCAGCCAGATAGTTGTTTCCACCGGTGCTAAACAAGCTATTGCAAATGCGGTATTGTGTTTGGTAAATCCAGGTGAAGAGGTAATTATTCCAACACCTTATTGGGTTTCGTACTCAGAAGTGGTTAAATTAGCCGAAGGTGTAAGTGTTTTTATTGACGCCCCTGTTGAGCAGGATTTCAAAATAACACCTGCCCAGTTAGAAGCTGCCATTACGCCAAAAACTAAACTGTTCATGTTTTCTTCGCCATGTAACCCCACTGGCAGCGTTTACAGCAAGGCAGAGTTAGAGGGCCTGGCCAAAGTATTTGAAAAACACCCTAATATTTATATCCTGTCGGACGAGATTTATGAACATATCAACTTTGTTGATAAACATGAGTCTATCGCCCAGTTTGATTCGATTAAAGACCGTGTTATTATCATCAACGGCTTTTCAAAAGCGTTTGCCATGACAGGCTGGCGGATTGGCTACACCGCATCAAATAAAGATATTGCCAATGCATGCGATAAAATGCAGGGGCAGATCACTTCCGGAACATGTTCAATTACCCAAAAAGCTGGCGTAGCTGCTTTGGAAGGTGGTTTAGAATCTGTTTTAGAAATGCGCAAAGCTTTTAAAACACGCCGCGACCTTGTTTATGGTTTATTAAAAGATATCGAAGGCATAAAAGTGAACCTGCCTGAAGGCGCATTTTACTTTTTCCCGGACGTTACTTCATTTTTTGGTAAAAGCTATAACGGAAAAACCATAAATGATGCTGATGAACTGAGCATATTCCTGCTTGAAGAAGCACATGTGGCAACCGTTGGCGGCGATTCATTTGGTGATAAAAAATCAATCCGCATCTCCTATGCAGCTGCCGAAGATAAGCTGATCGAAGCAATGACGCGAATTAAAGCGGCATTAGGTAAATTGGTTTAAAAGAGATGGGAGTTAGAGATCGGAGGTTAGAGATTAGAAAAATACAGGGTCGTAAGCGCACCTTCCTAGTCTCTAACCTCAAGTCTCTAATCTCCAATATACTTTTTACATCCCAAATGCATAAGCAAGGCGCAAGCCTACCAGGCCGTAATTGTCGCCAATACTTGAGAAATTTTCATAACGGGCGCTGACATCCCAGGTTTTGTTGGCAAAACCTAAAGCAGGGGATAAAATAAGTTTGGTAGTCCCGCCGCTATTTGTTTCAAAACCTGCGCCGGCTTCGGCGCCAAAATACAGTTTGGGTGCAAAAAAAGCTTTTATACCCAATTTTACCGGAACTACGCCAAAGCTGCTGTAGTTTACAGGTCCTGCTGGTGTAGCCACATTATCCTTTCCAAAAAAGTTATAATAACCAGATGTCAGTGTCCAGGCAAAATCCTTGCCGGCATCATATTGTAAGCGGGCGGTGCCGCCTAATTCAAAAGTCGAAGTAATGTTGGCATTGCCTGTAGGTACACCTGCTTCGACGCCGATGCCAAAACGCCATGGATTTACCGGGGCAGTTTGGGCTTTTACATTATTTGTAAAGAATAGTGCTGTGGCAGTAAACACCAAGGCAATTAAAATTGATGACTTTTTCATATTTGTGTATTTTTGTAAATAATAATTAAATTACATTAACAGCAGGTTAACAAATACTTTGCCAGTTCTATTTTTTAGTATTAACAAACAGGTAATAAAAATGCCGGAAAAACGTCTTTATAAAAATAAATTGCCCGTTTACATCCTGATTACCAGTCGATTTTTCGATGAGGATTATCGAATAGGGAATGGTCGTTTAAAAAGAAATTTTTCAGAGAAAAAAAACAATTACTTGATTAATTTTCACAACACAAATTGATTTGTTGACCATTTTTGCGGTCAAATAATCAATTGCATGGCAAAAAAAGTCCAAACAAGATGCGGTTATTAGTCATTGTCGGGCATAAAGAACACAAACTGGAAACCACTTTCAAAAAAAATTCATAAAGCGGTATGAATACCATATATTTATGCCTCAAATAAAACAAACTGTAATTTTTTTTGCAACGGCCTCAAAAACCACTAATAAGGTAGATTTCTTAGGTTTTTGAAAAAAATGAAAAATTCTGTGAGTAAATAAATAAAAAAATTAATTAATTTGCCGAATGAGAATGAGCCAGTTATTAGGGCCGGAAAAAAAAATGCGCATTAAATAATAAGTTATAACCTAATTCATGGTATTTTTACAAAAAATTTAAGCAGTGTTAATACATGGTTAAAAAATTACATGGTAAAATCGCCCAGTTCCAGGATGCAAATATCATTCGGGAAATGGGGCTGTATCCTTATTTCAGGCCTATTGAGTCTGGACAGGATACTGAAGTTGTTATAGATAACAAGCGTGTATTAATGTTTGGTTCCAATTCTTATTTAGGATTAACAAATCATCCTAAAATTAAGGAAGCTTCAAAAAAAGCAATTGATAAATACGGTACTGGTTGTGCCGGATCAAGATTTTTGAACGGAACACTTGATATACATATCGAATTAGAAAACAGGCTGGCCAAATATGTAGGCAAAGAAGCAGCTGTTTTGTTTAGTACAGGGTTCCAGGTTAACCTGGGCGTATTGTCGAGCATTACCGGGCGTAATGATTATTTAATTTTAGATGAGTATGACCATGCTTCGCTTATTGACGGCAGCAGGCTCTCCTTTTCAAAAGTGATAAAATATGCCCATAATGACATGGAAGATCTTCAGCGTAAGCTGAGTATACTTCCGGAAGAAGCTGTTAAATTAATTGCAGTCGACGGTATATTCAGTATGGAAGGCGACATTGTTAAGCTTCCGGAAATTGTGAAGATAGCTGATGAATTTGGCGCTAACATTATGGTTGACGACGCCCATAGTCTTGGTGTAATTGGCCACAACGGAGCAGGCACAGCCTCGCACTTCGGCCTGACAAATGACGTAGACCTTATCATGGGTACCTTCAGCAAGTCACTGGCATCGTTAGGTGGCTTTATAGCTGCCGATGCTGAAACTATCGATTACCTTAAACACCGCGCCCGTGCATTAATGTTCAGCGCCAGCATGACACCAGGTTCTGTCGCCAGCGTAATTGCCGCTCTTGATATTATCGAGTCGGAACCTGAAAGGATTACCAAACTTTGGGATAATACACATTATGCCATGAAATTATTGCTGGAAGAAGGCTTTGACATCGGCCCTACCGAAAGTCCGATCCTGCCTATCTATGTTCGTGATAACCACAAAACTTTCCTCGTTACCAGGCAACTGCAGGATGACGGAATATTTGTAAATCCGGTTGTTTCACCGGCAGTGCCATCCGACTCGTCATTATTACGTTTCTCATTGATGGCAACCCATTCCTTCGCGCAAATTGATGAAGCTGTTGAAAAAATAGCCAAATCTTTTAAAGTCGTAGGTGTACCCACTTCGGAGAAAGAGAAAATATAAACCGACCTTTGCTTTAAGCATCAGATCAGGCATAAAATCATTAAATTGCAGGTAAACATTTACCTGCAATTTTTAGTTTGTTTAAAAAAATTACAAATTATCAGAACGTATTTCGCCTCTAATGAAAAAAATAGTACCTGTTAATTCAAAAAAAGATCTCACTGCATTTATTGACTTCCCGCATGATCTTTATAAAAACGACCCAAACTATGTGCCTGAATTATTTATAGCACAAAGAGACCTGTTAACCACTCATCCATTCCACAAACACAACTCCCTGCAGGCTTTTTTGGCTTATGATGGCGATAAAATAGTTGGGAGAATTGCAGCTATACTAAATAATAGCCATAACGAGTTTAATAAAGTCAATGATGGTTTTTGGGGCTTCTTTGACTGTATTAACGATCAGGAAACAGCCGACTTACTTTTTAATACAGCTGCACAATGGTTAAAAAACAAAGGTGTTGATCAAAAATTTGTGGGGCCTGTTAATTTTTCAACCAACGAAGCCTGCGGTTTACTGATTGAAGGTTTCGACAGCCCGCCTTTTTTGATGATGACTTATAATGCGCCTTACTATGCGGACCTGATTGAAAGGGGAGGTTTTTCAAAACAGATTGACCTGATTGCCTGGCATTGGGACGGTGAGGGATACGATGATAAGTCAGTAAGGTTATTAGATGCATTGCAAGAACGTTTAAAGCGCAATAACATCATTATACGTAAAGTAAACCTGAAGAAATTTAAAGAAGAGGCTGCTAAACTGCGCGAGGTTTATAACTCTGCCTGGGATAAGAACAGCGGTTTTGTTCCATTAAACGATGAAGAATTTGAATACCTGGCGAAGGATCTCAAGCTCATTTTAGATCCCAATTTTGCTTTAGTGGCAGAACAAAATGGTAAAATAGTTGGTTTCGGTTTAGCGCTGCCCAATTTCAATGAGGTATTGCAAAAAGTTAAAAGAGGACGATTATTGCCAACTGGTATTTTTAAAATTTTACTGAATAAAAATAAAGTACAAAGTCTTCGTATTTATGCCCTCGGCATTATTGATGGCTATCGTAAAATGGGAATCGAGGCTTGTTTATATGGTTCTATAATTAAGGAATATAAAAGAAAGGGCCTGAAACACGCCGAAGCAGGCTGGACATTGGAGAACAATACCATGATCAATGAGGCAATCATCGCAATAAAAGGAAATCCTTATAAAAAATACAGGATTTACGAAAAAGCCATATGAAAGAACGGGTTTTAATAACCGGCGCGAGCGGATTTATAGGGTACCATTTGATTGAAGAAGCATTAAAACAAAATCTTGATGTATATGTTGGCATAAGAAAAAGCAGCAAGACGGATCATTTGAAAAGATTCGACATAAAATATACCTACCCGGACTTCAGCAATCTTTCAACCCTGAAAAAAGAACTTCAGGAAAATAAATATGATTATATAATACACGCGGCAGGCGCAACTAAAGCACGCTCACAAAAGGAATATGACCATATTAATGCAGGATACACCCATAACCTGGCGCTGGCCGTTCTTGAAAGCGAAATTAAACTAAAAAAGTTTGTTTTAATTAGCAGCCTGGCCGCAGTAGGCCCATTAAATAGTTTGACCGGAATTATAAGCGAAGACACGGTACCTCACCCAATAACAGCCTACGGTAAAAGCAAATTACTGGCCGAACAAAATCTTAAAGCATTTTCAACGTTAAACTACAGCATATTAAGGCCAACAGGTGTTTACGGGCCGTGGGACCGTGACATTTTTATTTTTTTTAAACAAGTTGCCAAAGGTATTGAACCGTATATCGGCAGAACGGAACAAAAATTTAGCTTTTTATATGTTACCGACCTGGCGAAGGCTTCAATAAAAGCCTTATTTGCCGGTAATCACAAAACCTACAATTTATCCGACGGGAATTTTTATGACCGCTATGAACTGGCAAACAGTATAAAGGATGTTTTGAACTTAAAGACCGTCAAATTACATCTTCCCGTAAACTTTGTAAAATTAATAGCAAGAGTATCGGAAAAATATAGTTCTTTGAGCAATAAAGCGGTGGTGATAAATACCGAAAAAATTGATGAGTTGATGGCGGTGAACTGGAGGTGTGATATTGAACAGGCAAATGCCGATTTGGGTTTTCACCCCGAATATAACTTGCGGGCAGGAGTTGCCGAAACTATAAAATGGTATAAAACCAACAAATGGCTTTAATTGGACAAAAAAAGCATAACCCCTATAATAAATATGAAAACCAATATCAAACCAGCCGAAGGTAAACTCGGTATATTAATTCCTGGCCTGGGTGCCGTTGCAACTACCCTTATAGCTGGTGTTGAAGCAGTTAAAAAAGGCATATCGCAGCCAATTGGGTCACTTACCCAAATGGGCAGCATTCGTTTGGGAAAAAGAACCGAGAACCGGAACCCAAAGGTGAAAGATTTTGTTCCCCTGGCCAATTTAAATGATATAGTTTTTGGTGGATGGGATGTGTACACTGACAATGTTTATGAAGCCGCCATGAAAGCCAAAGTGCTGGAGCCGGGTTTACTAAACGCTGTAAAAGCCGAATTAGAGGCTGTAGTACCCATGAAAGCAGCTTTCGATACAAATTATGCAAAGAATCTTATAGCTACTAATGTTAAGACCGGCACACGGTACGAGCTCGCGCAGGCTGTAATGAACGATATTTTATCTTTTAAAGAAAAAAATAACTGCGACAGGATTGTTTTGGTTTGGTGTGGATCAACCGAAATATATTATGAAGCTTCGGATATCCATCAAACCCTTGAAAAATTTGAGCAGGCTTTGATTGACGATGACAAGCGTATTTCTCCGAGCATGATCTATGCTTATTCGGCTTTAAAATTAGGAATTCCATTTGCTAATGGCGCCCCAAACTTAACGGTTGATATTCCCGCGATGATAGAGTTGGCAAAATTAACGGAAACTCCTATTGCAGGTAAGGATTTTAAAACAGGACAAACGTTGATGAAAACCATTTTAGCGCCGGGATTAGCTGCACGTTCTTTAGGTGTAAGGGGGTGGTTTTCGACCAATATTTTAGGTAACCGCGACGGACTGGTGTTAGATGATCCTGACAATTTCAAAACAAAAGAAGTATCGAAATTAGGGGTGCTCGAAGATATTTTAAAGCCCGATGCTCACCCCGAACTATACGGCGACCTGTATCATAAGATCAGAATTGATTACTATCCGCCGCATGGCGATAATAAAGAAAGCTGGGATAACATCGATATTTTTGGTTGGTTGGGTTACAAAATGCAGATAAAGATCAACTTCCTTTGCCGCGATTCTATTTTAGCTGCTCCTATAGCATTGGATCTTGCGCTGTTCAGCGACCTTGCAAAACGGGCAAATTTGAGTGGTATACAGGAATGGCTTTCTTTTTATTTAAAGTCACCTCAAACCGCACCTGGTTTACACCCTGAAAATGATATATTTAAGCAACTTATAAAACTACAAAACACATTACGCCATTTAATGGGTGAGGATTTGATCACTCACCTTGGTTTAGATTATTACCAGGAGCTGGTGGATGTTTTGTAAAATGGTTGATTGAGTTGATTGAGTGAACGGTTGATTAAGTTGAAAGGCTTAATTTGTAAAAACAAAACCATATCAACTACTCACTTAATCAACTTAGTCAACCTCTAACCCGTTTAACCAACCATGCTATTTCATAAAATATTCTCAACCAGCCTGGGTATTGGTTACATTGGCAAAGGAGGCGGCACTGTCGCAGCGCTGGCGTGTTGTATTTTATGGTATTTGGCCTGGCACGGTGCATATCCCCCGCTGCTTGTTTCAGTGATAGTTACTGTTTTAATAACTTTTATAGGGGTATGGTCATCATCATTGGTCGAGTCGATATGGGGTAAAGATCCATCACGGGTTGTAATTGATGAAGTTGCCGGGATGTGCATCAGTTTACTATTTTTGCCTGTAAGTGTAAAATATTTATTGATTGCACTTATTTTATTCAGGTTTTTCGACATCGTAAAACCATTATTCATTCGTAAAATGGAATTACTCCCGGCAGGTTGGGGAATAATGATGGATGATGTGCTCGCCGGCCTTTATACTAATATACTGTTACAAGCCGTTATATGGTTTAATTTGTTTTAGTGCCCATTTTTGAAAGATTCAAATATCGCAGTCTGCAGTAAGGATATTTGACTTTTTAACCACAATAGTCTAAAGGCTTTTTTCATACCTTTGGCGCTTTATTTCAGCATAAATCAGAACGCTAAAATGGAGATATTTCCCAATTGGCTGAGTTAATTTTTGACAGCGATAAAAAATATTGGCTAAAGCCGGCAATATAATATTGCATAATTGCATGAGTTAAATGAATTTTAGATATTTCTACAAGAAGCTGTTTTTTTTATCCTTCTTTATTTTACTAAATACAATACTATTTGCGCAAACAACTGTGATTAGCGGTACTGTTATTGACGCAGCTAATAAAAAACCTTTGCCTTTTGCAACGGTTTCATTTTCAAATACTATTACAGGTGTTAAAACTGATAGCCAGGGTAATTATTCCATCAGTACTGATAAACCCTACAGCAGGCTAAAAGTATCGTCAGTGGGTTATAAGAATGCTTTTTTTGTAGTTAATCCCGGTAAAACCCAGGTGTTAAATATTAAATTAACTCCTATTGCCACCCAATTAAATGAAGTTGTAGTACGTTCAGGTAAAAAGCCGAAGTATCGTAATAAGGATAACCCGGCTGTTGAACTGATCCGTAAGGTAATTGAAAACAAAGAAAAAAATCGGCCTCAAAGTTACCCCTATGTTGAATATCGCGAATACGACAAGATGCAATTTTCTTTGAGCAATGTGAAAGATAACTTGTCTGATAAAAAATTCTTCAGGAAATATAAATTTGTAATAGATAACCGGGACAGTACCACCATACCTGGCAAATCACTTTTGCCTATCTTCCTTGACGAAAAGCTCTCGCAATATTATTACAGAAAACAACCAGAGAAGGAGAAAGCAACAACACTCGGGGAAAAATCAGTTAATTATGGCGGTTCGATTGACAATGACGGTCTGACTGTTTATTTCAAACATATGTATTACAAGGTTGATATCTATTCAAATGTTATCTTCCTTATGACCACCAACTTTTTAAGTCCTATCGCCAATTCTGCACCAACATTTTATAAGTTTTTTATTACTGATACTGTAACTGTAAATAACCAGAAGCTGGTTGAATTAAGTTTCACGCCACGAAACACAACCGACGTTCTATTTGAGGGTAAAATATACATAACGCTTGATGGAAATTATGCTGTTCAAAAAGCAGACCTGACCATTAATAAGAATATCAACCTTAATTTTGTAAACGGAATGACTGTTAACCAGGAGTTTGAACAAAACCCCGACGGGCGATATCACCTGAGTAAAAGTACGACCATTGCAGATTTCGGGCTAACCAGAAACAAAAGTGGCGCCTTATTTGGTATCAGGACAATAGTTTATAAGAATTATGCAGTAAATATACCGCGCCCCGACAGTACATATGAGCATCAGGAAAATGCGGTTCCCGATGAAGCAAAAAACAGAAGCGATGAGTTTTGGGAAAAGAACCGGTTAGATACACTTAGCTTAGCAGAATCACGGGTTTATAAAAATATTGATAGCCTCAGGAGTATGCCTTCTTTCAGGCGGACTTTAGATATTGCAACTTTTTTATTGGCAGGCTACAAGGATTTCAATTGGTTTGAAGTAGGTCCGGGAAATGCTTTTTACAGCTTCAACCCTATTGAAGGCTTTAAAGCCAGGCTCGGCGGACGCACAACGCCAAATTTAAGTAAACGATATTATTTTGAAACCTATGTAGCGTATGGTTTTAAGGATGAACGATGGAAGTACTTTTTAAGTGCCACATATTCCTTAAACGATAAATCAATTTATAAATTCCCTCAAAACTATATAAGAGCAAGCGTTCAGGAGGATACAAAAATTCCGGGAGCAAATTTCCAGTTTGTTCAGGAAGACAATTTCCTTCTTTCATTTAAGCGGGGTAACAACACAAAATACCTGTACGACGACAGCTACAGACTGGATTATGTGCACGAATACGAAAGTCATTTTTCCTATAGTTTTGGACTTAACAGGTTAACTCAGTCTCCTGCAGGTTCATTGTATTTTCTAAATCTCAACAGTAATAATATTACCCAAAGTGTTAATAGCTTAACTACGATGGACTTTACAATTGGTTTGCGCTATGCCCCAAATGAACAGTTTTACCAGGGTAAAATATACCGGATACCTGTTCCAAGCAAAAACCCTGTTTTTGCAGTCGATTATGATGCCGGTTTAAAAAATGTATTTGGCGGGCAGTATGGCTATCAAAAACTGCATGAACGTATTGATAAGCGCTTTTATTTGTCGCAGTTGGGATGGACGGATGTAACCTTCGACGCCGGACAGATATTTGGACAGGTACCGTATCCCCTGCTGGATATATTCCATGCAAACCAATCCTATGCTTACAATCTGTATTCGTACAACTTAATGAACTTTTTGGAGTTCGTTAGTGATCACTATGAGAGCATATTCATCGACCAGCATTTTAACGGGTTTTTCTTTAATAAAATACCACTGCTAAAAAAGCTAAAATGGCGTGAGACCGCCTCACTTAAAGCAATATACGGTGGTGTGAGCAACCAGAACAACCCATCAATACACCCCTCATTGTACCAGTATCCGGTAACGGCTACCGGCCAACCGATCACAAATCCGTTAGGAAGCACGCCTTATGTTGAAGGTAGTGTAGGTATTGAAAACATTTTTAAATTTGTACGCATTGATCTGGTCAGGCGTTTCACCTATTTAGACAATCCCGGAGTTGCAAAGTGGGGTTTACGGGCATTGGTTCAATTTGATTTTTAAACAGCGTTACATAATAAATGCAACAGCAAACATCGATACGTACAAATCTTCAGTCAGGGATTTACAAGGTCATTGACCCTGTTGTTAAGGTTTTTATAAAATTAGGTCTAACGCCTAATGCGGTCACCTCTATCGGCTTTGTGTTGAATATTGGCGTGGCGGTAATATTTATCCTGGGGGCTGAAGAAGGCAACCGGGGCGATTTGAGCTATGTAGGATGGGCCGGGGGTTTAATTTTATTTGCGGGTTTGTTTGATATGCTTGACGGGCAGGTAGCAAGGTTGGGAAATATGAAATCAACTTTTGGCGCCCTTTACGATTCGGTACTTGACCGGTATAGCGAGCTGATCATGTTTTTAGGAATTTGCTATTACCTTGTTGGCCACCATTATTTCTTAAGTTCGATATTTGCATTTATAGCGCTGATCGGCTCGATGATGGTAAGTTATGTAAGAGCACGTGCTGAAGGTCTCGGCATTGAATGCAAAGGAGGACTGATGCAACGCCCTGAACGGGTGGTGACTATTGGATTATGTGCTGTTTTATGCGGATTAGCTTCAATTTACATCGGTGGGGATTATAAACTTTATATCCCCGGGATAAAGTTCCATGTTTTTGAAACGATGTCCATTTTCACCATACCAATTGTTGTGGTGGCCATTTTAACAAATATCACTGCCTTTAAAAGACTAATGGACGCAAAAAAAACACTTTTAAATCAAAAATAAAACAGCATATCCGGCACCTAATTCGGCTATATTTTATGTCAAAAATGAGTGCCGGGCACTGAAAATATCATATATTCGCAACAATTGATTAAAATCATTTTATTTTTAGCAAATCTTTGCTAAAATTGAAGTGATCCATCAAAAATCTTTAAATAAAGGCAGTTAATATTAATAAATCTTTAAAGGGCCGAGGAATTATAAAACATTTTAAACCCTGACCAGCTATGAAAAAGAATTATGTTTCCAATTCACAGGATTCTGTGAGAATGTTTAAAAGCAGCTTTTTAGAGAGCTTATCAAAAGTTCATTTTACCGTTCCCCTATTTATTTTTATTCCGGTAATTGCTTTTTGCATTTATAAGGATTTTGAAAACGCAATGGGGCTTGTTAACTTTTTTGAATTATTTATTTTAGGTCTGTTTGTGTGGACCCTTACCGAATACATAATGCACAGGTTTGTATTTCACTATGTTCCCGCGGATAAACCATGGGCATTAAGGCTTCACTTTATATTCCATGGTGTTCATCACGACTATCCAAGCGATGCAAGACGTCTGGTATTACCACCATCAGTAAGTATACCTTTGGCAGCGTTGTTTTACTTCCTTTTTAACGCCATTTTACCGGCAAATGATGTTTGGGGCTTTTTCCCTGGTTTTATATTAGGTTACCTGATATATGATATTACCCATTATGCTATCCACCATTTCAATTTCAAAGGCAATATCTGGAAAAAGATAAAACAGCACCACATGCTGCACCATTACCAGGACCCGGATAAAGGATACGGTGTAAGTTCACCCCTCTGGGACAAGATATTCGGCTCTGATTTTAACAAAAAATAGCATGAACAATGCTTTTGCTAATGTTGCCAAAATCACTTTGCGACAGGCAATTATCGTTCTGCTGATTTCATTGATTTATTTAATTCTTTCGTGGTGGCTGGTTGGTTACAAATCCGATCAGTTAGTGCTGGTATTTGTATTTAATTTACTTTATTTCCTTAATTCCGGCACGCGTAAATTCATCACGGGCTTTTCTATTTTCATCGTTTACTGGATCATCTTTGATTATATGAAGGCCTTCCCCAATTATAATTACAATGCAGTTCATATTGCCGATTTATACAATTGTGAAAAAAAGCTTTTCGGCATCAACTTCAACGGTAAGCTGTTAACCCCCAATGAGTACTGGCGGGTAAAAGGGAATACATTTTTAGACATAAGCGCGGGTATATTTTATCTTTGCTGGATCCCTGTGCCGCTTGCTTTTGCTGTTTTCTTATTTTTTAGAAACAAACAACAGTTCCTTTATTTTTCCCTCACCTTCGTTTTGGTCAATTTTCTGGGCTTTATTATTTACTATCTGTATCCCGCTGCACCACCCTGGTACGTACAATATCACGGGTTTGAATTTCATGCGGGAACCAGAAGCAATACCGCCGGACTGGCGAAGTTTGACAATTATTTTCATGCCGGAATCTTTAAATCCATATACTCCAAAGGTTCAAACGTTTTTGCAGCCATGCCATCCCTGCACTCATCATACCCGGTGGTTGTTTTATATTACGGTTTAAAGAATCGATTAGGCCTGATTAATATTTTTTTCACGATGGTGATGCTTGGGATATGGTGCACCGCCATTTACGCAAGTCACCATTACATTCTGGATGTATTGGCAGGTATAATCTGTGCTTTTGCAGGAATAGGTCTTTTTAATCTTTTAATTTCCCGTATTAAACCGCTCAGAATTTTTGCAGAGAATTTCGAAAAGCAGATACTTTAATTCTGGTAAAAGCTTACAGGCTGTTGCCAAAACAGGGCAAAATTAGCGGCTTTTTTAAAAACCCGATCAACTTATTAACAGCTGTTAATATTTTCTATTTTGCTAATTACTGGCGAAAACTCCAAAAACAAGCCATTTAGCACTCAAATCTTGTCAAAAAGTAAAAAAAACAGGACAAAAAGCTTTGCAAGGCATGTTATTTGAATACATATAAGTATCTTTAACGCCCTAACGCTGAAAAGCTTATGAAAAAAGGTTTTACGCTGTCACTCATTTTATTTTTCTGCTTCCGCTTAACGGTGTCGGGTATGTATGCGGGCATAACACATTTGCCGGCCCATCCCGATACACCATCCACAAAAAACCAGCAGGACAGCGCTAAGATTCAGGCATTATTGCAACAACACGATCATACAAATTTTTCAATTAACGCAAACCGAACGATAAGGCTGATCACAGATCTATTGATCACGGATGAAACGGTACTGTCCCTGCCTGTTGTTGTTACAGAAAATCTCAGACAAATAACCTCCGCGCTTCAGCTTGACAGCCTTAAAGCATCATTATTAGAGGCGATAAACCAGCGTGAGGGCTTAAAAAAACAATTAAAGCTGAATGAACAGGCCAGAATTGAGCATTTAATAAAGAGCAACGATCCTGATAGCTTAAAAATGGAATTAAAACATACAGGAAATGATACTTTAAAGGCTTTATTGTACACAAAGTTAGCCAGTCTTTACGCGTCCTACGATACCCTTTCCAGCAAGAAAAAGCAATTGGCGTATCAAAACGAAGATATAAATTATACAATACTTGCTATTCAGCAATATGCTATTTATAATGACTCAACGGCATTACGGCAGTGTTTTGACAACCTGGCAAAAGTTTATTATGCACAAAAAAAATACAGCCAGGCCAAGTGGTTTATTTTACAATCAAACACGCTGTCGCGCGCAAAAAATGATATACCCAACATTATCTCGTCATTAATTAACTTATCTTCTGTAAAAATTGAAATAAAAGACTACACGCTCGCCATGGATGATTTGAATGAAGCCTTGCAGCTTTCCTTAAAAAATCATTCAACCAAAGCTGAACTGGAAGTTTTAAAAAATTACGCCATGCTTTATCACCGGCTTAATAACTATCCAAAAGAAACAGCTGTGTTAAAAAAACGCGATTCATTGGAAGAAAGCATCCGCAAAGAAGAGCTTGCCCGGCTGGCTGCTCAAAATGCCCTGCAGAAGAAGAAACTTGATTCTCTGCAAAACAAAAAAAAAGTGTACTCCGTCAATATGCGGAAGCTGTACAAAAACAACTCTTCGGGAAAAATCGCCTCCTTATAATTTTGCTTACCACTATAGCCTTAATAGGAATTTTCATTGTTGTTAAACAAAGAAAGATTTAACACGGTATTGCTTGTTATTTAGTATTCTATCCACCCATGTAATTTCGCATCGTCATTATAATGATTCTCCTTAAACTAAACTTAATGATGCGCCGTTTGTCAAATTAGCATGAAACATTTAACCAGGGGCTTATTTTCACTGATCCTAATATTTACAGGCATAAAAGCATACGCCCAGCAGACAGTAAGCACGCCGCAATTCAGACGCGAATTTTTGGAATATATTAATCGTACACGGCAAAAAGGCTGCACGTGCGGCATCACCTATATGCCTCCGGCACCGCCCCTGGTTTGGAACAGCCAACTGGAAATTGCTGCTATTGGCCATGCTATGGATATGGCCAATAAAAACTATTTCAGTCACACCAGTTTGGATGGCCGTACAATGGGAGACAGAATCTCAGCTGCGGGCTTCACATATACCGGCTATAAAAGTTTTATCATCGGGGAAAATATAGCCCAGGGCCAGCTGAGTATCGCTGAAGTAATGCAGGGCTGGTTTAAAAGTACGGGCCATTGCAGAAACCTGATGAACCCCGGATTCAGGGAAGTTGGCATAGCCCTGTACAATAGTTACTGGGTGCAGGACTTTGGCGGCAGGGAACCATTTTCAGCTGAAGAGCAAAAAGGCATTAAAAGCGGCAAGTATAAACTGATTGAAAAAGAATAGCCTATCTTCTTTGTATTAAAGGTGTTACTTTGTTTTAAGTTGATAATACCTAACTTTAAAAACAAACCAATATTAACACCTTTAGCATAATGAACGCGTTTAAGACCTGTATCCCTGGCATAGCCCTTGCCTTTTTGAGCACATTTTGTTTAAAAAGCTTCGGACAAACAAGCGATAACTCAACACCCAAACTCGGTAAAAACACCGTTAAGGAAGTTGTTGCCGCTATGACCCTCGAAGAAAAAGCATTGCTCGTTGTTGGCGCCAGTCAACGCCCCAGAGGCGGCGGCGGTGCTACCGGAGGCGCCCGTCCGGTGTCTGGCGCTCCTGCCCCTACCGGACCTGTTATAGGCCAAACCCAACAGTTGGTACCTGGGGCTGCAGGTACCACAAACGCTATCCCCCGCCTGGGCATCCCGGCAATAGTTTTGTCTGACGGACCTGCGGGCTTGCGAATCAATCCAAAAAGACCCGGCGACTCGCTGAACACCTATTACTGCACTGCATTCCCTATCGAAACTTTATTGGCCTCCACATGGAACCCGGCAATGGTGACCAAGGTCGGCCACGCCATGGGTAACGAGGTTTTAGAATATGGCGCCGATGTTTTATTGGCCCCTGCATTAAATATCCACAGGAATCCGCTCGGTGGCCGCAATTTTGAATATTACTCCGAAGACCCCCTAATTTCGGGTAAGATGGCGGCGGCTATGGTAAACGGCGTTCAATCACAAGGCGTGGGTACTTCTATTAAACATTTTATGGCCAATAACCAGGAAACCAGTCGCAATACCATCAACACCATATTATCAGAACGCGCATCAAGGGAACTGTATTTAAGAGGTTTTAAGATCGCTGTGCAGGAATCAGATCCATGGACGGTAATGTCATCCTACAACAAAGTTAACGGCACCTACACCTCCGAAAGGGCTGACCTGCTGTATAGCATCCTGCGAAAGGAATGGGGCTTTAAAGGCCTGGTAATGACCGACTGGTTTGGTGGCCGCGATCCAATTGCACAGATGAAATCAGCCAACGACCTCCTGATGCCGGGCAGTCCTGCACAGGTTCAAAAAATTGTAGCGGCGGTTAAAGATGGCTCACTGGATGTTAAATTACTGGATGCCAATGTGGAGCGTGTATTGAACCTGATCATAAGAACACCACGTTTCAAGGGCTATAAATATTCAAACAAACCAAGTTTAAAGGAAAACGCTCAGGTATCGCGTGAAGCGGCTACCGAAGGCATAGTATTGCTTAAAAACACAAACCATACCCTGCCATTGACAAAAAAGGGCACGGTTGCTGTTTTCGGAAATACATCGTATGATATTATTGCCGGCGGAACAGGTAGTGGCGATGTAAACCGCTCTTATACAATTTCCCTCGTGCAGGGTCTTTCAAATTCAGGCTATAAGGTGGATGCCTCCTTTGCGAAGGCTTATGGCGCTTACCTTGATGAACAGATCAAACTTCACCCGAGACCCGCCCGCAGTTTCCAGAAACGCGACCCAATAGCCGAAATGCCCATAGACTCGGCCATAATACTACAAAAGGCCGCTGAAGATGAATGCGCTGTGATCACTATAGGCAGGATCTCCGGCGAAGGTGCTGACAGGAAACTGGATGATGATTTTTACCTATCAGCAAAAGAAAAAAGCATGATCAAAACTGTGGCCGATGCCTTCCATGCAAAAGGAAAAAAAGCCATTGTAATATTAAACATTGGCGGCGTGATTGAAACCGTTAGCTGGCGCGATAATGTCGACGGCATTTTGCTGGCCTGGCAACCAGGTGAGGAAGCAGGCAACGCCATTGCCGAAGTACTAAGCGGAAAAGCAAACCCATCAGGCAAACTGGCAACAACATTCCCGGTTGATTATAAGGATGTACCATCGGCTAAAAGCTTCCCGGGAACCCCGGAAGGCAAACCCGACCAGGTAGTTTATGAAGACGGCATTTATGTTGGCTACCGCTATTACGATACCTATAAAGTTAACCCTGCATACGAATTTGGGTTTGGCTTATCGTACACCACTTTTACTGTTGGCGATTTAAAACTAAGTTCAACTGCTTTTAATAACCACATTACAGCAACCGTAAAAGTCACCAATACCGGTAAGGCAGCGGGCAAACAGGTAATCCAGCTTTATATTGGGGCTCCCGCTAAAACTATCGACAAGCCTGAAAAAGAGCTAAAGGCCTTTGCAAAAACAAAACTGTTACAACCCGGCACATCCCAAACATTAACGTTTACAATTAACGCTAACGATCTGGCTTCTTACTATACTGATAAATCGTCATGGGTAGCCGAAGAGGGAAAATATACTTTAAGTATAGGCACCTCATCGCGGCAAATAAAACAGATGGCTAACTTTACGCTGGCAAAGCCGATAGTTACTGAAAAGGTTAACAATGAGCTTGTACCACAAGTAACCATTACAGAGTTTAAAGGTAAATAGTCGACAACTCTCAGACTTACGAAGTAAAACGGCAAAGCCCTCAATGAGGCCTTTGAAAACAAACAACTCCGAATTAAACTTCGTAAGTCTGTTATATCCCGTCTGCAACTGCCTACTGCAAACCGCTACTCACTCTCCTTCTTCTCGCTCTCCTTCGGCCCGCGCATATGGATAATAAGGCCGTTTAAAAAATTGCGAAGGATCTGGTCGCCGCAGGGTTTAAAGTTGGGGTGGTCATCTTTACGGAAGATGGCGCCCAGCTCGGTTTTGGTGATCCTGAAATTGGCGAGATCCAAAACCTTTATAATGTCGTCATCGGTAAACTTTAAAGCTACCCGGAGCTTTTTCATGATATCGTTATTGCTCATATGTCTTGTTGAATGGGTTGTCACGAAAAGTAAAATTAGAAAAAAAAAACGTCTTTGTCATCCCGGGCAGCCAAGTGGCGGAGAGAGATCTTTCCCGGACAGCAAACGTGCCGGATGCAGGGCGTAGAAGATCCTTCGCTGCGCTCGGGATGACATATTTACCCCACCTTGTCATTGCGAGTGGTAAAATTAGTAAAATTCTGAAGGAGAAATGACATAGTTTTGTATAAGCTGTGCAGTGTAGCCGTTGTTTCGTATAGTGCTTACTGCCTGTTTGCGAGTATGGTTCCGAA
>Ga0316224_1001605_pt1 | contig 23883 bp, 25 predicted proteins | sample TBH18013metaG_FD_206254 | JGI IMG/M metagenome (GOLD analysis project Ga0316224, IMG submission 206254) | Freshwater microbial communities from Trout Bog Lake, Wisconsin, USA - TBH18013 | ecosystem: Environmental > Aquatic > Freshwater > Lake > Hypolimnion/Profundal zone | place: USA: Wisconsin... | reverse complement strand
GACATGGAGTAATCCTCTCAGAGGATTTACTCTCCAACATTCCCGTCGCGATTCAACACGTTGAACACGTTCAGATCAGATAGTTATTGGTCACTGAAGGGAAACACTCTCAGGCTGTGATCTGTGTGGCGAGGACTCAAGCGGATTACTGTCGAGGAAGTCGGAAGGTGCGCCGGCGGTCTCTGCAGTTGCGATGCCCGTCGAGAGCCCCGGACTGTTGAGAAACAACCAACGAGGAGGGAAAATGAACTGGATCACTCGGGAGCGGCCCAAGACTGACCGGATCGCGTCTCCTTGGCTCATCCGCCGATTCATCGATCCAGAAGCGCAGTTCCGGTTCGTCCCGAAGGACCAAGTGATCAGCGTCGCCGAGCAAACAGGCGGCCGATCTTTCGACGCCGAAGGTGCCGACTTCATGCACTCGGTCCGAAATGGCGTCGAACGATGCACGTTTGAAACACTGATCGACCAATTCGGTCTGGGTGGCGACGAGGCGCTGGCACGCTTGGCCCGCATCGTGCACGCCGCTGACGTGAGCAGTGACCTCGACAGTGATCCCGCCGGGGCGGGGCTACTGGCGATCGGTGTGGGAGGGCTCGCAGTTGAGACGGATGACCACCAACTTCTAGATCGGGCGTCATTCGTCTATGACGCCCTGTACGCGTGGTGCCAGCTCGATGTTCGCCAAAACGTGAACGACGCGTCGCGCTTAGGGACTCCTCACTGACGCAGACACCGTTGGACGCGCTCCACTCAATCGACGAGGTCTCGGCGGCTCGGAGGCTTCGTCGCCAAAAGAGGGATGATGGACAGACCCCAATAGAAATGCAATGAAACTCAGGTTGTGAACCGTGGAATGCCCGCATGGCGTCGCGGGCCCGAAGTGAACTCGCACGCTCGAAGTTGGCGCGGACTCAAGAATCCCGCGCGACTTCCCACGGACCATTCCGACTTCATCGGACCGGTCCAACACTCAGCATCCCTCTCTAGAAAACTTCACGAGTTCCTCGAGCATCTTCGCTTGCTTGGATCCAGTTTGGAGAGGCCCGTTTGACGACAGGACCTGATGTGACCGTGAGCTCAGATTCAAAGGTGATCGCCGGGGCACCTGGATTCGGACAGCATTCGTCACCGACGGTCGTGTGGGCGTTTGCGATGTTCACTGACGAGTCGGCGGGCGCTCAGTCCTCATCTGAAAGATTTGGGAATCAAGCCATTCTCGCGCGCTTCACGTTCGAGATCGTCGCGAAAGTCCGGGTGCGCCAGGGAGATCATCGCCTTGGCCCGCTCCGGGATTGACTTGCCCTTGAGATTGACCACACCGAACTCCGTGACCACGTACATCATGTCACTGCCCTCTGTGCCAACCTCTACTGAGACAGTCTGCGCTGACAAATTAATCAATTAGAGGGCGGAGAAGGAATTTCTCCAATGACCATGACCACCACCGCCATCGACGACACCAACCTGCATAATGGTGCGATGAAAGACCCAGATTCACCGAACCCCGAGGTGCTCGAGCGCTCGAGCGGCCGACGACAGTTCTCGGCCAAGTACAAGGCCAAGATCCTCGCCGAATACGACGCCCTGCCCCGACTCGAGAGAGGAGCGTTACTGCGTCGCGAAGGGCTCTACTCCTCGCTGATCACCGGGTGGCGCGAACAGCGCGACAAGGGGGCCGAGCAAGGACTCGCTCGACCCGCGGGACGCCAGAAGGCCGATCCGCGAGATCGTGAGATCACCACCCTCAAGCGCGAGGTCGGGCGACTGGAGGGTGAACTCGACACGTCGAGAAGGGTCGTCGAGATCCAAGTAAAACTCTCCGCGCTGTTAGAGACACTCGCCTCGACCAGCACTGCGGAAAGCAGCGAGAAGAAATGATCGACGAAGCCATCAGCGAGCTGAGCGATGTCGTGGGCACCTCTGACGCCATCGCCGCTCTCGGGGAGAGTCGAGCGACCTGGTACCGACGACACCGCAAGAGTCCGGCACCCGAGAAGCCCGAGCGAGTAGCCACGCCCCAGCCGCGAGCGCTCTCTGAGGTGGAGCGCAAGCAGATCAGGGCGACACTCGAATCCGACGAGTTCATCGACGAGGCTCCGGCCGCCGCCTACGCCAAACTCCTCGATCAGGGCGTGTACCTGGGCTCGGTCTCGACCATGTACCGCGTGCTGCACGAACACGACGAAGTGCGCGAACGCCGGCGCCAGGCCACGCACCCCGCGCACAAGAAGCCCGAGCTCATCGCCACCAAGCCCAATGAGATTTGGAGTTGGGACATCACGAAACTGCACGGACCCGAGAAGTGGACGTACTACTACCTCTACGTGATCCTGGACATCTGGAGTCGCTGCGTCACGGGCTGGATGTTGGCGCGCTGCGAGAACGCGCAGCTCTCGACGCGGCTGATGAATGAGTCAATCGCCAAGCAGGGAATCGTGAAGGGTCAACTCACCATCCACGCCGATCGAGGTTCACCGATGATCGCCAAACCGGTGGTGCACCTGCTGGCCGACCTCGGGGTGACCAAGTCGCACAGCCGACCCCACGTGAGCAATGACAACCCCTACAGCGAAAGCCAGTTCCGCACCTTCAAATACCGGCCGGACTTTCCCGATCGCTTCGGCAGTTTCGAAGACGCCCAGGCCCACTGTCAGCGTTTCATGACTTGGTATAACGAAGACCACGTGCACTCGGGCATTGGCTATCACACGCCCGCCGACCTTCACCACGGACGAGCGGAGCAGGTTCGAGAACTACGCGGTGCGGTGCTGCTCGACGCTTACGCTCTTCACCCCGAGCGGTTCGTCCGCAAGATTCCCACTCCACCGGCACTTCCAACCGTCGCGTGGATCAATCAACCGGCGAAGGAGGTCGCTAACTCACTGAATTGAATCAAGAACTGTCTCAAAAGACTTGACACGCGCCGCTGCGAGGGGCCGTCACAACATTGCCGGACGTCAGGTTGAGCACGATGCGGCTCTTTCGAACTCCGTTTCGTTCATAGACCGACGACATGCACAGGAACGACTTGCCCCCATTCGACGCGTATGCCCCTCGAATGAACTGAAGCTGACCGCCGGTGCCGCTGATGTGGCGGTGTCCGTCCGATTCACTTGACGCCTGGCCCTGAAGGTCCATCTGGGTCGTGTTGTTGATTGCGGTCAGACGGTCGTTCTGGACTATCTGCTGCGGCAGGTTCGTCATGTCGACCGGCTGACACGACATATCGGTATTCTCATGGATTACGTCGTAGGTCGATTTCGATCCGAGGGCGAAGGTGAACACCATCTTGCCGGGGTGCATTGTCTTCGCCGAGCCGGTCACGATGCCCGCCCTGTACAAGTCGATGATGCCGTCGGTGAGCATCTCGGTGTGGATGCCGAGATTACGCACACCACTCTCGAGCAGCAGCGAGCACACCGCGTTGGGCATCGAGCCGATGCCGATCTGCAGGCACGCGCCATCGTCGATCTCCCCGGCGATGAGCCGAGCAACCGCACGATCGACCTCGGTGGGAACCGGATTGGGTAACTCCGCGAGCGGCTGGCCCTCGCCGTCGATGACGTAGTCGACCTGGCTGGTGTGCAGCCCGTTGTCGATGCCGTGGGCGTAGGGAAGCGCCGGATCGATCTCGACGATGACGACCTTGGCCCGCGAAGCGATGGCCCCGTGCCAGAGGTTCGCCGCGCTGAAGTTGAAGTACCCGTTGGCGTCAACGGGACAGGTCTTGATGACCATGACGTCGGACGGGTCGATGAAGCGGCGGTAGTAGTCCGGAATCTCGCCGAGGTTGCACGGAATGTAGTTCATCAATCCGGCGTCACTCTGCTTGCGGTCGTAGCCGCCGAGATGCCAGTTGAAGAATGACACGTGCTCGCGCTGCGGATCGGCTTCGACCACCGCCCGGGGTCGGGTGCTCAAGCATCCTCGAATCCCCACGTCGTGAAGATCGCCGATCCGCGCAGCCAGCGCCTTGTCGAAGGAGTCGGGCTGGGCCAACGCGGTTCCGTAATCGACCCAGTCGCCAGAACGCACCAGTGCGGCCGCGGTCGCGGCCGATATCGGCTGAGCCTGCCTCGCACCGGTCATCTGCTTCCCCTCTTCACGTTCATTGCTTGAATCTGCCCAGTCTTTCAGGGTCCCGACGACCAGGGGGCAGGTATTCGAGCACTTCAGTGTCGGTGGAACGGGCCTCATTGCAGGTCACATATTCCTGCAAGACCACGAAACGAGACCGATACATGACCACTTGACTCCTTGAAGAGAAGCCAACCATGCGACGAGACCGACATCACGCAACCATCAGCAAGTTTCCTTCAATCCCATGGTGCCGAAATCGAGACCCGGGCCACCAACCAACTGAATGCGCTCAATTCACCTTCGTGACATCCTTGACATCACTCCGTGCTGCGACGCTGGTCCGCAGCGACAGCGTCTGCCAACTCCATTCATGATGCCCCAGCCCTGGCGAGCAGTTCGGCGACCTTCTCCCGAGGAAGGCTCGGGCTCCGGTGACCATTACGTCCGATCATTTCCTCGTTGGCGACGAGCGAGTTGACAACGGCCTCTTCCACTCCCTCGACGACGGCCTCATAGAACGGGTCCATATGCCCCCATGGGATGAAGTCCAAGTGATCGAGGTGATCGCGTCCAGGAAGGAAAGTCGACAGAGGTGGTGTGAATGCACCAGGGTTCGCCGTCGAGAACGCCAGAAAGAGGTCTCCCGAGAAGTGTGATCCACTCGTGCCGGTTCTGGCGAGTCCCGTCGTGACGCGCCGCGCCAGCGCTTTGCACTGGGGTGGGATGAGCGGAGCATCCGTCGCGACAATCACGATCACCGATCCCGCACCCGGCGGTGCCGCAAAGAACTCATCGATAGGGTTGTCATCCGCCAGGGCCTCGCCACAGGGAATCCCCGACAAGACCAGTTCCTTACGCGCTCCGAAATTGGACTGCAAGAAGACACCAACCGTATAGGTCTGGCCCGCGTAACTGACAGTTCGCGATGCGCTGCCTGAACCTCCCTTGAACTGATAGCAGTTCATGCCGGTTCCGCCGCCGACCGACCCCTCCTCCACCGGACCATCGGAGGCGGCCTCGAGAGCCTCAATCACCGATTGCTCAGTCACGTGGTGCCCATTGATGTCGTTGAGATAGCCATCCCAGGTCTCCGCCGCGACTGGAAGTAGCCAGGCCTGCGCCAGCGCCGGATGGTGTTTCACCGTCCAGCCAACGACGCCCGCGTGAGCCACGCCAACGGCGTGCGTATTGGTTATCGCGATGGGGCCCGCGAAGGTGCCCGATTCCTCGATCCACGCAACCCCCGTCATCTCACCATTTCCATTCTGAGAGTGGAAGCCGGCGGCCACCGGGTCACCGGGATTGGACCGGCCACGAGGGTGAATCGCGGTCACGCCGGTTCGGACATCGCTACCCTCGACCAAGGTGACGAAACCCACCTCAAGGCCCGCCACGTCCGTGATGGCATTCCACGGCCCGGGTGTGCCGGGGAATCGGAATCCCAATGCTCGCGCGCGCGGCTTACCACCGGGCGTTCGCGAATACGAGTCCTGCTGCGTATCGCCCGTCGTCACTGTGATACCTTGGTTGCGCAATATCCTTCAACGACCGTGACAGGGCGCAGATCGCTGAGCGCGGTTCGTCGGATGTTGCTGGTCACTTCCGATGCCTCCTCAACGAGCCACGCCTCAGTGAGGAAGCGCCCGACGCTCGCGGCACCACCACAGTTAAGTACGACTTTGTCGGTGATTCTCATGTGCTTCCACCCTCCAAGATCGGTTCTCTTGTTGGCTCACGTCCAGCCTGGACCGTTTGACCCGTCAACCGACCTACCTTAAGGCTCTCGCCATTGGCGAGCAGGTCATCCTGTGAAGACGCGAAGTAGTCGGACCTAGTTGCAGTTCAGTCAGACACCCTCGAGAATCTGGCGTGCAAGACGCGTCTCGAACTGACCAATGCAGTCTTCGACTACGTCGACGTGTTCTACAACCGGCAACGTCGTCACTCGCCGCTCGTCTATGTCTCATCGGTCGAGTTCGAACCTTCGATCAAGAAAGAAAGGACCGCCTCATTTCAATACCGGAATGGGCAACAGAGCCAAGTGCAGGTCCAGGTCTCCAGGAAACCCATGCCGTTTCACAAAGCCGCACCGCAAAGACCTTGGTTCCGCCACCAACGAACTGAAGGGCGCGACGCCGTTCAGTCCACTCGGTGGTTGAAACGCATTCCAGCCCCCCAGCATCTCAGTCGCGCCTGTAGAATGCTCGGGATAATGTTTCGAGCACTCGTACTCACACACCTCGCTGAAAATGGCCCCGGTCTGGTGGGCGAAGCGCTGGAGGCGCGCGGTTTCGAACTCAACGTCATTCTGATGAACGAGCAGACCCCGACGCCATCGGTTGAGGGATACGACATACTGGTCGTTCTGGGATCGAAGAACTCTGTCTACGACACGGAAGTCGAGTCGGCGTGGTTTAGTCGCGAACTCGAAGCTATCGAGGAGGCTGAAGTCCGGGGAGTCCCCATCCTTGGTATCTGTTTCGGAGCCCAGGCGCTCTGCCGCTATCACGGTGGAATTGTTGAGCCATCGAAGAATCCCGAGATTGGCTGGTACGAGGTCGAGGCGCACAATAACTCGGGAATCGCGGCGGGTCCTTGGTTTGAGTACCACTTTGACCACTTCTCCCTGCCACCGGAGGCGGAGTTACTCGCGACGTCACCCCTTGCGGTACAAGCCTTTGCCGTCGGGAAGAACCTTGGTGTGCAGTTCCACCCGGAGGTCGACGACAAGCAACTGATCGACTGGTTCTCGACGGGCCTCGACGAGGTGACTCGTACCTTCGGGGTCGACCCGGACGAGTTGATCGAGCAAACGAGACTGGAGACCCCCTCCGCGCGCAAGCGCGCCGCGGCGCTCGTCGACATGTTTCTCGAGCGTGCCGGCCTCACAAGAGATGAAACCGCCCCTCGTCTCATAGAAACTCAGTAGATCGCTCGCGCGCTCGGTCGCAGTACACAGCGCGGAACATGCGTGAACTCCGCTGGTTGGAGGCTCCCGTCGGTCCACGTTCACCACGTCGCGAACTGACGGACTACTTGACCTCCGTCGTCGTCGCGATGCGGGGTGATGACCACCAGCGGACACCGAAGTCACGAAACACAACCCTCATTGGTCGCACTCCAGATCTCCGGAGGACTCACTCCCATACCGCTTGAGACTCACCGAGAGCGAGTTCGCGGCAGAACCTGAGAATAGTCACAGACCAAAAAGACAATTGGTTCTAGCAGATTCGTGCTAATTGATTGCATTGAGTTCGATCTTTACTTATGGTTCTTCTCGGGGGGACAAGGTGATTCATCTTGACCTTATTTGAGCATTCGCCATACCTGGACGATAAGAAAGGTTTCAAATGTCAAATACGGAGGGATTGGCAAGCGAGCCAATCGTCTTAGCTGCTCACGCGGTTGATCCGAACAAGATGAAGTATCTAAAGGGCGGGGCCGTCGGTTTGATGGCGGTCATGTTCATGGCCGCGTCGGGTGCCGCACCGATTACGGCGATGACCGGCAACGTGCCCATTATCGTCGGATACGGAAACGGCTTGTACGCGCCTGGTGCATACGTTGTAGCGGCAATCGTCCTGATGATCTATACGGTTGGCTACGCGGCGATGTCGCGTCACATTACTTCGACTGGGTCCTTCTACGGCTACATCTCTCATGGTCTCGGCCAGGGAGCGGGAATGGTCGCCGGCCTCCTTGGCACCGTGGCATACATAGTCTTTGAAGGGTCGATCATCGGAATCTTCGCCTCGTTTGCGCGAATCACCATTTCCAATTTCGGCGGCCCGTTGATTCCCTGGATATGGATTGCGCTCTTCGGTATTGCGGTGATCGCGGTCATGGGCTACTCCAACGTCGAGATCTCGGGCAGATTCCTGGGAGTTGCGCTCATCACCGAGCTCTCAATTCTCTTCCTCTTGGGGTTCGCGGTCCTCTTCCACGGTGGTGGTCCACAGGGCATGCAACTCGCTTCCTTGAATCCGGTCAAGGCGTTGACCACCGCGGTGCCGAGCGGCGGCGGCATCGTTGGCAGCACGGGTATTGGCCTGTTCTTCGCCTTCTGGTCGTGGGTCGGCTACGAAACAGTCGCGGTCTACGGTGAGGAATCGCGTGATCCAAAGCGAATCGTGCCCCGCGCCCTCATGATCCTCGTGGGCGGCATCGGAGCGGTCTACGTGTTCATGTCGTGGGCGGCGATCGCGGGCAATGGCCCCACCCAGGCCATCGCCCTGGCACGCAGCTCTGACCCCTTTTCCCTGTACTTCAACATCACCCAGCGGTTCGTCGGCGTCTGGGCGAAGGACATCTACGAAGTGCTGATCATTACCGGGTCATTTGCGTGCGCGCTGGCCTTCCACAATGCGGCGTCGCGCTACATGTACGCCCTTGGTCGTGAGGCACCCAACAAGATGATTCGCCGCCAGCTCGGAGCGACCCACGACAAGTACAAGTCCCCGCACATTGCCTCCATCACCCAATCGGTGATCACGTTGGCGATCATCATGGGCTTCTTCTGGCTCCAGCACCCGACGAAGACGGCGCCCGATGTTGCGTATATCTACGTGTACGGTCTGCTCGCCATTCTCGGAACCATGATCATCCTGATCCTTCAGGTCATGATGTCGGCGGCGGTATTCAGTTACTTCCACGTCAAGAAGCAGCACCCCGAGTCGGCAAATGTTCTCCGGACCATTCTGGCTCCGATCGTTGGAGCCGTTGGAATGGCCTACATTGTCTACCTGCTCTTCAAGAACCTCAACTTCGCCGCTGGAGCTGCCGCCGGTAGCCCATTCTTCAAGGCGATTCCTTGGATGGTTTTGGCGGTGGCCGTTATCGGTATCGTCTACGCAGTCGTTCTAGCCAAGAGGAAGCCCGATCTCTACGCCGAGATGGGCCGCACCGCTCTCGTCGAGGCGCACGAGCGCTCATAGCGAAACATCCAGTCCTATTGACCAAGAGGCGGGGTTCGCAAGAACCCCGCCTCTTGGTGTCCCCGGTGATTTTACAGATAAAGTCAGGAATGTAGATAGATTCGCCGGGTGCACCTAGGTAATCGTCACCCGAGCACCTCAGGCGAACCCGGCGCTTGACCGCTAAGACAACCGCTCGTTGAGCGGTCCACCGATGAGCTACAGCACGATCACGTTATTGCGGTCGCGCGCCGCTTTCGTGACTTCACCACGGCCCGGCGTCCTGACCACGATCCGGGTCCGGTCACCTCGAAACAGGTCTCGCGAGTACTCAATAGGAACCCCATTCTCATCGCTCGTCGTGCGAACAATGGACATGATCGGCGCGCCGTACGCGACGTCCAACACCTCAGCCTGGTAACGCGTTGCCGACAGGACCTCTATCTGCTCGACCGCTTCACCCGGAAGAGTGTGGTACTTCGCCTCAAGTAACTCGTACATCGACCCGCTAAGGGTCTGATCGCGTATGCCTGGGAAACGATCGGCGGGAAAGACCGCATTCTCAATCGAGATGGGACTTCCGTCGGCCAGGCGCAGGCGTACCAAGCGAAGAACGGTGGCATCTTCGGACAGTTGAAGCTGCACCCGCGACACCTCATCAGCCGGGCCCAACGATGCGCTGATCACGCGAGTTTCACTGGCGATTCCCTGACTGTGCAAGAGGGCGGGAACTCCGACCACCTGGGACAGGTCACGATTGATCTTGACGTGCTTGATGAACGTGCCGCCACCGCGTCCGGAGACCCGACGAATCGCTCCCCCGTCTTCCAGGATTCGCAGTGCCTGACGTAAAGTCGATCGGCTCACCCAGAACTCTTCGGCGAGGGCCCGCTCCGATCCCAATCGCTGGCCGGGTAGGAGGACGCCGGACATGATCCGCTGAAGAAGGTCCTCGTAGACTGACGTCGCGGTCGCACCGATGCGAGGTTCGGAACTACTCACCGGCCCTCCAGTATCGACCGGGCCGGGCACCTCGTCAGCCCTTCAGAGCGTCTAAGGCTTCAGGAAGCGTTTGGCCCCCGTCCACCGTGATCGTCTGTCCAGTGATGAAACCCGCCTCCTCGGAGGCGAGGAAGAGCGCCGCATAGCCAATGTCGTTGACACTGCCGAGGCGACCAAGCGGGATGGACATCGCCATCTTCGAGACGTAGTCCTCACCCATACCCACGAGTCCCTCGGTGAGTACGTTGCCCGGAAGCACAGCGTTGACGGTGATGCTGAACTTCGCCAGTTCGAGAGCGGCCGTCCTCATGAAACCGAGTTGGCCCGCCTTGGACGCCGCGTAGTGCGTCCAACCGGGGAATCCGGTGATCGGTCCAGTGATCGACGAGGTCAGTACGACCCGACCGTGACCCGATACGGCGAGGGCGTCGGTGCAGGCCTGCACCGAGAAGAAACTGCTGCGAAGATTTGTGTTGATCACCAAGTCGAAGTCGTCATCGGTCATCTCGCTGAGACGCTTCTCCGGAAAGATCCCCGCGTTGGCGCAGAGGACGTCAATCGCCCCAAGGCGCCGCATCGCCTCTTCCGCAAAGGCGTAACATCCAACTCGCGTCGCAACGTCAGCCGCGAAGAAGGACGTATCACCTCCCGCCGAGTTGAGCTCGGCGACCGTCGCCTCGCCCGCGGCTTCATCACGCCCAACGAGCAGTACCCGGGCACCGCCCTGTGCGAACACGGTGGCGATCCCTCGACCGATGCCACGGGTGGCTCCCGTGACAATGACCGCTTTCTTGGTGACCGAATACGACATAGTTCCCATCTCTCCGCTTCAGTACTGACTACCAGTTAAGCAAACTTCGCCAAGTAGCCTTCCGCCAGATCACAACTCTGTTGCGTGTAGGGCGCTCCAAGTTCGCGCTCCGCGCTGTGGCTACCGATCCACGCGACCAGGAGAAGCCGGCGAAAGAGAACGAACGTCCAGATCTCATCCTCCTCTTCCTTGGTCAAGACACCTTTTCTCCGATATCCGGTCATCCACGCATCGAGAAGTTCTGGGACCTGGGGTTGATGTTCGAAGAAGCTGACCGAGGTACCCAGGTCGTAGAGAAACCAACTGAAGCCACTGTCGTCGAAGTCGATCACGCTGACGGTACCGTTGTCGATGAGCAGGTTGGCCAGACGGGTGTCCGCGTGGACCAGTCCGAACCTATCCGGTCCAGTTCCAAATTTGTCGAGGCGCTGACGCAGCGTCGCCTCCAGTCGACCGAGCACTTCGAGCTCCGAAGGACCCATGCCGATGCCGTCCTGCCACCGACCCCAACGAGGGGTCGCGCCGAAGGCCGTGTCCATGTCCCACGTGAAGCGCGTGAAGCCGGGTGGTCGCTGCCACCTGCGCGAGTGCGCGTGCATGACCGCGGTGATCTCGCCCAGCTGTTCGAACGCCTTGGCGTCCTCGTTCGCCGGCTCGCCGCCCGGAATGAACTCGAACATCACCACCGACCGCGAGGGCCCTCCGGACGGGTCCGGTACCTCCACCACTCGCTGGCGGTCCCGCGAAGGGATGACGATGGGCGTTCGCATACCCGTGTCGCGACGAAGGGCCTCCATCCAGTCGAGTTCCGATTCAATCGCCGCTGGTGAATGGTAATCACGACGATGTACCCGCAGCACCTGTGGTGGGCGACCTTCAATATTTACGCGAAACGTCGCGTTCTCTGAAACGTTGAGCAACACGACCGACGCGATTTCATCCAGGTCGTAGAGGTCGAGCGCCGATTGAGCAACCTGTGTGACTCGTTCAAGAACGTCCCCGTCTGCGGAGAGGTCGTGTGCCGGACTTGACTCGTGGTCACTCAATGGTCTCTGCCCTCCACCGCACCTAACACTGTCTGGATTGCCGCCTGCGCGATTCTGATGTCGTGCGTGCTTCCGCCCATGGAGACTCGTCCGGCAGAACCAATCATCTGCAGGTCCACCAGTGTCACGCCGGGAGCGGCCCTCTCGGCTTCGTTGGCAGCAACGGCCGCAAACAATGCCGGTGTCACCTCGACGACCAGCAGGGTGTCACCCGGCATCAACATCGACGCGTCACGGTTGCGATTGATAATGACGGCGTGCTGATCCGTCACATTCTCAATCACGTCCGAGTAAAGGATCTGCGGCCGTAGTTGATCAGCAGCATCAGCATTGATACCGGCCAGAATTGCCTGCCCGGCTCGCTCCAAGCTCGCAGGATCGGCGCTGTGAACTTCGAGAACGCCGAACTGGCGCTCCACGAACAAGATGCCCGGTTCGATCTCGGGTACCGCACGCAGCGCCAAATCTATAACCCGTTCAATGGCCAGCCCGGGCGCGACCTCCACAATGAGGGAATGCATCCCCTCAAAGGGTGGGTATCCTCGCGCCCGAGTTGGCGTCGCCATGTACGCCGCGAACTGCCGCTGCAGGTCATTGACGTGAAGATAGACGCGCAACTCCGGCGACGGAGTTGCGACATGGCCGCTCGTGGTCACTCCGTTCCACTTACCTTAAAGAACTTGGCGAGTTCGGTGTGAGGGCGTGGAATGACGTGCACGGAGATGAGGCTTCCGATGCTGGCCGCGGTCTCCGCGCCTGCTTCGGTCGCGGCCTTCACCGCACCTACGTCACCAACGATGGTGACCGCGACATGTCCGGCGCCCACTTCATCACGACTGACGATGATCACGTTCGCCGCTTTCACCATCGCGTCCGCGGCAGCCAGCGCTGCCACGTAACCCTTTGTTTCAATCATGCCAATTGCGTTATTTGCCATTTGCCTGTTTCCTCTCTCACTTCTTTCGACGATTCATGAGGACGTCTCATGAATCCATTTTGTGTTCGATCTCTTTTGCGTGCCTACGCCGACTTGGTGGATCCGCTTCGTTTGCTTGTCGTCGACGCCTTGGCCTTCTCGGCTACCTCATCGATCGATCCGATGATCAGCGCGTCGATCGGTGGCGCCTGACCACTGAACCAACTCGCAGCGACGGATCCTTGGGCGACGAGCACCCGTTCACCCACGCCCGAGCCGAGCACATCGAACGCCACTATCCGCGTGCTGCTCCCGTCGAGCTCGATCTCGAGAAATGCACCACTGGGAATCTCCGGCAATCGCCGAGAAGCCCAGACGTTGCCCACTACCCTGGCTGTGATCATTGTTGCTCCCTTTCGATAGGCACGCCCGTCAGCCGCGCGCGGTCACGCGCTAGGGGTGTCAGCACCGCTCGCGGTCCCAACACCAACTTGGCCCCCGACAGCGCCGCTTGCTTGACCGTGGCCTCGGTCACCGCACCCGACTCCACTCGGTGAACGGGCTGAAACGACCCGGCTACCGACGATTCATTCAGGCGAAAGCGGAGACGACCGGATCGCAGATCCTCGCGCGACTTCGGGTTCTCGAACAAGTGCAGCAGCCGGTTCACGAAGGCGCCGAGATCAGCGTCGCTACGTAGATTGAGGACCTCGACGTCCCCGGACGGGCTGGAGATGGGATCGCTTCGCCCTTCGAATGGGGGGGCGACCTTCGACACGTCGGCGGGCGTCGTGAGTCCAGGCAACAACTCACGCAGCGTGTCACGAATCATCTCGCGCAGGCCGTCGGTCGACGCGCTATTGCTCACTTCAGACCTCGAAGGGCGCCTTCGGCAGCGTCGGCGGCCTGTCGAATATCGGCCTCGTTGCCCGAGAGATAGACCCGACCCGTCGCGCCGATCATCCGGTAGTCGACGACCTTGATACGCGACGCCTTTTCCGCTTCGTTGGTCGCGAGAATCGCGTACGAAGCCGGTTGCATCTCGAGCACGAACAGCGACTCTCCCGGCAGGGCCATCGAGCCGATCTTGTTCCGGTTGATGAGGAAGGCGTGCTGGGGATCGAGCTTGGTGATGATCTTGGACGCCAGCACCTCGGGAACCATGGCGTCACGCTGCGTGGCGCCCAGCGACTCGAGCACCGCGCCGCTCGCCGCGAGGACCTCGTCGGTGCTTCCGTGCATCTGGAGGTAGCCGAACTGTCGCTCCACCACGAGGATTCCCACTCGCACGTCGGCGTGCTTCAGTGCCACGTCGGTCAGGGACTCGATATCGAGACCCGGCGCCACTTCGATGATCTGTGCTGCGACGTCGCTTCGCGGCAGACTGCCACGAACCCACGAGCCCAAGTAGCACATCGTCTGTGGCTGCAATCGGTCAAGAAAGATGAAGGAACGGAGTTGTGCCATGGTTAGCCTTTCGCGTACCGCTCGAGCTCTTCAGCCACGAGGCGGCGGATTTCCTCGCGTACGGCAACTGACTCCAACGACAATGGTTCGCGCGGAGACGTGGGCAACGTAGCCTTCGATACCGAGCGACTCGTACCTCGCGCATTCGACGCCACGGGATACGCCGGCACGGGGCCCACTGGCGTCTCCCAAGGATTAAGACCGAAGAAACTTGGAAACTCAACTGCCTTGTCCGAGTTGTACGCAAGGCGCGTCCACTGCACCAAGTGCCTTGGCTGAAGGTTCTCACCCACGGATGATCGACCCACGTAACCCGTACCGATGGTCATCGAGAGGGGCAGATTGGTCTCGATCCCCGAGGATCCGAGGCTGTTGCCGACGTTCACCGTGACCCGAAGGACGTCCACGGCCGCGCCGAAGCTCATGACGGTGGCGGCATCGGTGCTGTGAATGGAGGCTGAGTGGCCACGTCCGGCGATACGCAGTACACCGCGGGCGGCTTCGATGCCACGGGCAGCGGTGGGTACCCGAACTAGACCAAGGACCGGGCAGAGCTTCTCGTGGGCCAGGGACTCCTCGGACACCACGTAGTCGAATGGAGCCAGCAGAATCTTGGTATTGGCCGGGACTCGAACCTCGGCGGCGGTGGCGATTGTGCTCGCGCTCTTGCCCACCCACGACACGTCGAAGTGGCCGTTGGGGAAGAGCAGTTCGCGCACGCGATCACGCTCGTCATCTTCGAGCAGGTACGCACCCGCCATCTTCATATGGCGCAAGAGCTGTTCGGCGATCTTTTCTTCCACGATCAATACGGACTCGTTCGTGCACAGAATCGAGTTGTCAAAACTCTTCGAGTCGACGATGCGCTGGGCCGCCGCGGCGAGGTCTGCGGTGGCGTCCACGAGGACCGGAACATTGCCGGGGCCGACTCCAATGGCCGGCGTGCCCGAACTGTAGGCGGAGCGCACCACGGCAGACCCTCCGGTCGCCACGATGACGTCGGTTCGACGATCGGTCATCAGAGCGTTGATGAGGGGTATCGAAGGCTTATCAACCACTTGAATCACCCCGTCGGGTGCTCCCGCGGCGACGGCGGCCTTCGCCAACGTCCTCGCCGCGTCGGCGCAGACCTCGCGCGCCATGGGGTGAGGACTGACGATTATCACGCTTCGGGTCATCAGCGCGAGCAAACAGTTGAAGTAGACGGTGGCGACGGGATTGGTCGACGGCGTGAGGGCCAGAATGACCCCGGCCGGTCGGGGCACTTCGACAATCTTGCTCAGCGAATCGAAGCGCGGTGTCACGTAGTCGTGGTCGCGGTAGGTCTCGATCAAGCCGGTGCTGCACGCGACGTTCTTCAGAATCTTGTGCTCGACCACGCCGAAGCCGGTCTCAGCCACGGCCCATTCGGCGTATTTGGCCGCGTTCTCGGCTCCCGCTTGGGCCACCGCGCTCAAGATTCGATCCAGCGCGCCCTTTTCGTAGGTTCGAAATGACCGCGCCGCCCACTCGGCACGCGCCATCATGGCTCGGGCGCGAGGGACCCCGGCCGGTTCAGTCATAAGGTCGACCACTATTTCGTTTGCTCCACGGTCGCTCATAGCCAACCACCTCCGGGTCTGGCCGCTTCAGCAGCCGCTTTACCAATCGCGACCTCGGTGCGTTCGAGAATCTCATCGGTCAGATCGGGGTCAAGCAAGACACCAGGCTTGAACTGCAGAACGCGAGGGTCGAGCGTCGAGAAGATAGCCCACACTCCACCCTCGTAGAGATGCTTCATCACCAATTTCGCACCCTGGGGATGGTTGAACTCGAGGCCGCAGATCAAACCGTTCTGGCGAATACCAATGAACCAATCCGGGTACGTGGCTTGAATCGCGGTGAGACCTCGACGGATCAATTCCGAGATGTAGTGGACCTGGGACCTGGTCTCCGGACGAAGCGTAATCTCCAGCGTCTTCAACGCCGCGATGCAACCGAGCTCGGCGCCGCCGAAGGTGGAAATGTGACCGAAGCCATCTTCTCTGAGCCAACCGCCGGCGGCTTCGGAGACCAGCACCGCACTGATTGGATAGATTCCGCCGGAGATGCCCTTGCCGGTGACCAGAATGTCGGGTTCGATACCGTGCTTGGTGATGCCCCAGAGCTCGCCCGTACGCATCAATCCGGTCTGCACTTCGTCGGCGATGTAGAGCGCGTCGTAGCGGGTGCAGAGTTGGCGCACTCCCTCGAGGTACCCGGGCTCGGGTAGCGGGAAGCCATAGGTGGCCGGGATGGTCTCCATGATGACCGCCGCGACGTCACGGCCGCGAAGCACGTCTTCCATCGCCTGGAGGTCGTTGAAAGGAACGTGCGGGAACTCTTCGGGATGATCGGAGAGGAATAGCGTACTGAACCGGTCATCGCCGGTGGCGAGTGCGAGACCGGTGTGTCCGTGATACGCCTTGATGATTGAGACGATTTTGCGCTTCTGTGTCGTGTGACGCGCGGTCTTCAGTGCGATATCGATGGCCTCACCACCGCCGCTGCCGTAGACGACCTTGGTGAGATTGTCCGGTGCTGAATCGACGAGCGCCTCAGCGAGGGCGGTGCGCGCCATTGAAGGGAAGTGGTGATTGCCGATGTCAAAATGTTCCATCGCCGCCGTGACCGCTTGAATGACCTCCGGATTACGGTGCCCGAGATTGTACGTACCGCCATTGAGATGAAGGTCGATCAGTCGTTTTCCCGATACGTCATAGATGAAGTAGCCGTCGCGGCGGTCGATCACCAGCGGAATGCCGGCATCCGACCAGAACTGCGTCTTGTCGGGGTTCCAGAACTCCTTGGACTTCTCCAAAATCTCAGTCTTCGAACCGAAAGATATGAGTTCTTCGTCCATAGTCCCTCGCTTTCAGTCGTCGGTTGGGCACCTCTAGACCGAAGTTACATTGCGATTTCCCGATACTGAACCAAAAAATACCAAATCGTGAATGAGTCTGATTCCCTCAGCGAGAGGGCCAATTTTAAGCGTCGCGACATGACGCACTCGAAAGAAGATTGGCCCCCTTCCCGCGATGGCGTCCTTTGGGAGCCATCGCATTCACATTGACATTCCGATTGCTTCGACGCGACGGGTTCACAGAAAGTTGGACATTGGACGGCGAAGAAGATCTCAACGGCCGAAGGGAGTCCGGCGCGAAGACACCCAATGATTGGTCGATCAGTTCTTGGCTCGCCAAAGTTCGAGAGCTGCGTTGGCGCAAGCGACGTCATCATCGACCGCACCACCACTCACCCCGACTCCGCCCACCACTCGGTCACCGGCCCACAATGGAACCCCGCCACCGAAGACCACGTAACGTCCTGCGCCGTTCGACTGCAGTCCCCACAACTCGCCGCCGGGTGCGGTGAGAAGCGAAAGCTCGGCCGTCGCAATCCGATGAGCAACGGCGGTGTACGCCTTGTCGACGGCCAACGTCGGTCCCGCTATCTCGGCGCCATCCATGCGGGAGAATCTGACGAGGTTGCCGCCGCCGTCAACCACCGCGACCGACACCAAAACCCCGCGAAGGCTCGCCTGGTCCAGTGCCACGCGGCAGAATTCGTCAGCCAGCGCGAGCGTCAAAACCTGATGGTGCTGCGTCTCATCGCTAAGCGGCGTCATGGCGCGACGCCCGAACAACCACTGACACTGTCGAAGAACTGTTCACGTCGAATCTGGGGATTGTGATGAATCGCTTCTGGCATTGCCACATCCTTCCAATGACGTTCGGCGGGACTACGCCCTCGTGACACTAACTCTGACGGTGTCGCGGAGTGCGAATCCTCGCCACTCACGTCAACGTTGCCAGGTACGCCTCACCCATGGCCTTCAGCCGCTGGTGGATTCCGCCCATGGGATTCACGCCGGGCAGAAATTCCTTCTTGAGTTTCGCCACGACCGTGTAGTTCGTGTCCACGACGTTCGCGATTGGCGTGCGAGCGGTCTGCGAGACGAACTGGTACGCGTCCATAGGCGAAAGTCCCGTAAGGTCGCAAACCCAGTGGACGAGTTGGGAATGGCAGATTCGAAAGGCGTCCTCCAGCGGCCGGGTGGAGCCCGTCGTCATGATCTCGGTGTCACTCTCGATGCGCGGCCACGCGAGTGGGGCACCTCCCTTGATCAGTTCGATGATCACCACGGTGTCCATGGCGGTCTCGACGGCGACACCGCACGTCTCACCTTCACCTTGACGAGCGTGGCCGTCGCCAAAACTGAACAGCGCACCCTCGACATTGACACCGAGATAACACGTGACGCCCGCGCGCATCTCGGGCGTGTCCATGTTCCCGCCCCAGTCTCCCGGGGTGAGCGCGGATCGTGCCTCGCTGAGCGCCGGGGCCACACCCACGGTGCCGTGCATGGGATCGAGCGGCAGCTGATAAACGGCATCGCTGTCGCGCGCTTCGTAGCGAACAGTGCGCTGCTCGCGGTCAATTCCATAGACCCACGTCATCTCTGGGAGAGGTGCGTGCAGCATCGCGGTAAATCCCGTCGCGGTGAGCGCTCCGAAGAGTGGCACCGTCGTGCTCACTCCGAACGTGTTTCTCGGCTCAATGCTGACGAAGTGCACCGCGAGCGTGTCGCCGGGCTCAGCTCCCTCGACGTAAAACGGACCAGTCTGCGGATTCAAGAACCGCGGATCGCACACTTCGCTGACGAGATCGTCCACCGTATGCACCTTGCCGGCGAAACAGTCCAACGTGCTGGTGGACAAGATAGTGCCGGGCCGGAGGGACGCTCTCGCTTCGACACCACCGAACGTGTAGACCAGTCGACTCGGATCACCCTCGTGGTCCATTGCGTAGTCAACGACTAATGGTCGTTCGTCTTTTGAACTCACGATGACTCCTCGTCCTCGGATTTGTTCGAATGCTACATCGCCCAACTGATTGAGCGAACTGAAAGGCCAGCGTCACGACCTCGGCGTCAGTCGTCACAGCGAGTGAGAACTCTCTTAGGGACGGGTCGGAATGCTGGTCGTGACGTCGAGTTCGTGAGCCGCCCCCAATTGGACCAGCCCCCAGGCCACAGCGAATCGCGGTCCGAACTGCCCGGCCACGTTGGCCCGTCCCACGACGACCCCCTGTTGATGGAGTCGCTCGGTAACACTACGGATCAGTTCATCATCGAGCGCACCGCCGCCAGCCATGACCACCACCGAGGGGACGCCCGGCAGCGCGGCCAGGCAGCGTGCAACGTTGGTGGCCACCGTTGCCTGCTTGATCGCCAAGCGGAGGCTTCGCCATTCCTCGGGCGCGAGCCGGTCGCTGAAGGGAAGCAGAGTCCCTTCGTCGTGCACACAGAGGCGTCCGACGGCCTCGGAACGCGCAGCCGTAGCGAGGAACGTTCGCCGTCCATCCTCCTGATGGGCAAGGTGCGGGCCCTCCATGCGAATGCTCGCGGTCCGCTTCACCCGTTCTGCCAGGGCCACGGGCATGTCGAGGGCGGCCGACACCGCCAAGGTGACGATGTCACCACCGCCCGCCGCCGTCACGGCGTGACCCTCCCAGATACAGTCCACCGTTCCGGCGCCCACATCACAGACCGCGGCATCAATCGGAAATGCCGGCGTACTGCTCGCACCCAGCGCGGCGGCGGTTGGTTCATCGGCCACGGTGACTACGTTGCGGTCGATCATCTCGCGCAGCTCGCTCGCGGCGTCAACCAACGCTTCACGCGAGAGCAGGGCCAGCAGGGTCTGATCAAGGGTGGCGGTGTTGCGCCGAAGCCAGGCGCCATTATCGACCGATGCTAAGTCAACGACGAAGGCGTCGGCCGTGGCGACCACGTCGTCGCCGAAGAGCGCGCCGACGCGCACACCGCGAATGGTCCCGGGCGCCTGAGTGGCCAGCACGACCGCAGACTCCGAAATACTGAGTCGACGCGCGTCGCCTCCCGTCACGCATTCAACGAAGTCGAGATCCTCCAGGTCCACCGACACCTCGTGGGCTCGGTGTGGCGTCAATGCGAGGGCCGGAGCATCGGCGAGCTCCCTCGTGACCCGGGCAATTCCGGGCTGGTCGTCGTCATCGAGATTCAACGCCGCCGCCACCGCCAACGGATCAGCGAGGACACGACGCAGCACACCGGGTGCCACTACTTCGAGCGCCACCCGAGCGCCACGCTCGAACCCGTTCAGATCGACCTCGTCGACAATCGGCACGTCAAAGGTGATTCGATGGTGAATCAGCACCGCGTCGTCTTGGGCGGCGAGCACGCCAACGATCTTCCATCCTCGCTGCCAGCCCGCGTTGATTCGAGTCGCGGCTTCCTCGAAGTCAACCGTTTCAGGGACTGAAACGACTACGTCCAGCGCGAGTGCCTCGTCAACCAGATCGCTGAGTGGAATGTGAGCGCCCACCGCCATTCCGAATCCAGCCGGGCTCCCGTTGGCTCCGCGACAAAGACTGCGAACCGGTAATGGTCCCAGCGTCACGGCTTTCAGCGGGACGCTCTTCGTGTCGACCGGCCTGAGTTCGGAGAGGGCGACCAACGTAACCTGTCCGCCCAACTCCCTCTCGCCACGCTGTAGCAGATTTGCCGCATTGAGCAACGAGGCTGCGGACCCCTTGCGTCCACTGGTGGGGAGATATCCGTGCCATACCGGAGTCAGTCCGTCACTATCACTTCGGGCAATGACAATCTCAGTGTTGCGGTTACCCACATCGACACCGGCAATGAGAATCACCGCAAGAGGCCCCGTCGCTCGTATGTCCGCGCCGCTTCGGTGACGAGCTCGGCGCAGCGCGGCGCGCCTCGCTGCACCAGGCTCTGCGCCAACTCCGAAAGTTCGCTCGCGGTCGAACGATGCGGGCGAAGGGCTTCGTAGAGCGCCATGAGTTCTTCGTCGGGGATGAGCACCAATTCCGCCGCCCGTCGAAGATTCTCGCCGAGCTGGTCGTTCCCGTCCGCCTGCGCCTGATCGGCCTGGAACCCCAGCGTCGCGGGGTCCATCCGGAGATCGTCGAGATGCAGGCGCCCTTCGACAGCGGCCTCCACGCTAAGTCGATCATTCATCGTTGCACCTCGATCGTTACGGGACCGCGGTCCGGCTCGCACGCCTCTCGGTCCAGATTCACCAGCGCCACCGCGCGGGCGTGGTACCGAGCGGCGATTGCCTCGTCGGTGCCCAGGCCGAGAATTGCCGCCGGTGACATCCCTTTCGCGTGGCGAGCCGCATTCTGACCGAGCTGTCGGTACATCTTGGCGGTGACCAACGGAGCGATGCTGAAGAGCTCCAGGTTGGCGAGCGGCGTCAGGTCTCTGCGTTGTATCAATGCCGTCCCCTTCCCCTGCAGACCAATACCGATTCCCGAACCGGACAACCGGGCGGTGATCAATCCAATCGCCCCGAGGTCAATCGTTCCTGGGACGCGGACGTAGCGCACCGTACAACCCTCTTCTTCGAGGCCAGCACTGATTTGGCGCAACACCTCACCGATCGTCAGTCCCGACAATGACAACCAGACGGTCTTGGCGAAGGCGGGAGAGACGCCGATGCACACTTCACGCGGATTCGTCCCGACTTCGGCGGGTCCCACTTCCGTGACCTTGATGTGGCCCTCGTGCGGCTTCTGGTCGGTCACCAACTCAGCCAGCGAGCGCGCCTGGCGAATGTCATCGATCTCGTGACGCCGGCTCGCGCTCATCTCGTAGCCGGTGCCGGGACCGCTGTAATCATTCGGGTCGGTGATCTTCGACATCACGTTCATGCTCTCGTCGTATATGGCGGCGGTCTGAAGATGATCGCCCTTCAAGCGCTCGCGCATCATTGCCATCACATTGGCCGCCTCCTCGGCGTAACCCGTTCGCGCCAATGAGGCGATGATGTCAATCACACTGAGTTGGCGTCCCTCAATCGCGTTGGCCGCTTCGAGGACCGCGCGCGGATCGCCCGCGGAAAGATCACGTGAGTCGTTCGCGTAGACCACCTCTTCGACTCGCTCGTCGTCGTAGACGGCCAGCCCCAGGTCTCGGTAGACGGCTTGGGTGGCCTTCGCGGCTCGACGACGAACGGCTTCCAAGTCCTCGGCCGTACGATTCTTCAGCCCCCCGTCGACCCCCCAGTCACGTTGCAGAACAAAGTAGTCATCAATGTCCTCTCCGTTGAAGTTCGAGCTCGCGAAGGTGTTGTCGTACGAGGAAATAGATCCGTAGCCCGAGAAGATGTAGTCCGAACCGGCGAGTAGGAGCGGGGTGGTGTGGGCCGACCTGCGGATGTCCGACTCGGAGATCAACGAGTCATTTCCCGAGCACGATTCGAGGTCACGCATCATGACCATCAGGTTCTCAGCCAGCAGCTCGCGCATTCCGTCGGGGACCGAGGCGACCATGGCCGCCCCGTCGATGCCGCCGTTCTGCACGCCTTGGGTCCCGATGGCTCGCGCCAACGAGACGCAGCGCGACTCTAGGTAGAGCATCGAGCATCGCTCCGCGGCGCCCATCAAGACTTCCGCCCCGCCGCCACTGGTCACGCGCATCTTCAGACCTCGCGAAGCGTACGCCGATGCCAGCAGGGCCTTCGACCACGGCGTGTCATCACCGTCGGTAAAGGTCTGCTCCGTCCCGTACAGCGACACCGTTTCCGCGTACGTGGTAAGTCCCCGCAACCCGAGACGTAGCTCGAGCGCCTCTTCGATCGAACACTGCGTCAGGGCACCGGGGACCCCGACCTGGGAACCGATCAAGAGGGCAACGGCATTGGACGGCGCGTCGGCGAGGACCGGTACGGTCGTTTCAAGCTCACGAAAACCGTAGGCCACCGCCATGGCGGCGTCCGCGGCGAGTAGCAACGGATCATCGAGTTGATTCGTCACGTGCGCCTGAATGCTGGGCGTGCGACGAACCCGCATCTTCGTAATGGCCATGAGCATTTCCACTGGTTTCAGCAGCGCCACGACCTGCGCCAGTTTGGCCGGTGTGATTCCCGCCACAATTCGAACGACTTCACTCCGAGGTATCGCCGGATCGACCGCGGCCCGGGCGATCGCGAGGTCGGACATGGCCATGGCCTCCTCAGCGACACCGAGATCAATTCCCCTCGTGGCGATGAAGTCATCGAGCGAGTCAAAATCGGCCTCGGCCTTACCATCCATCTCCACGATCCGACCATCGCGGATTACCAACGATGGTTGTGGATCGTAGGGACTCGCCATCGCGACCAGTCCCAACTCCGGATTGGGAACGACGAAGCCGTCAAGGTTCACTCGACGCGTGTCAAGCATGCGCAGACGACCCAATTGACGTGGGGCGGTGGACGACAATTCGGAATCCGAAACATTAGTCACGTTCTCACCCTATTGATTCTGGAGGTTACGGCGCGTGCTTTCAGAGATGTCCCGGAGAGAGAAACAGCAGCCGTCGTCACCGGTTCGCCCCCGAGACTCCAACTTCGGCCAGGATTCCCAAAATTCGCTAAGGAGCAACCGCATCGTCTTCCCACCCCTTTCATTACGTTGACATCTCGCATCGGTGGTGACCTTACGCTCGACCTCTTGTCAACGCGCATCGAAAATAGCCACACCTGTGCATCGAAAACAGCCACACGTGGTTATTGCCTTAAGTCTGCCTGAAGAATGTGGCTGACGCCAACTTCTCTCAGGACTTTCTCGTCCGTGACC
>Ga0316224_1001593_pt1 | contig 24031 bp, 21 predicted proteins | sample TBH18013metaG_FD_206254 | JGI IMG/M metagenome (GOLD analysis project Ga0316224, IMG submission 206254) | Freshwater microbial communities from Trout Bog Lake, Wisconsin, USA - TBH18013 | ecosystem: Environmental > Aquatic > Freshwater > Lake > Hypolimnion/Profundal zone | place: USA: Wisconsin... | reverse complement strand
TCCGGCATGAGAGCATTGCATACGGTCAACCGACATGCCGTAGAGTTACAAAAGCGGGATGCAGGTAAACCTGAAGCAATCTACCGTACTAATTTCGGCATTTACAATTTTACCGAGATCAATCGTGGCGAAAAATCGCATGAGAAAGAATAGCCTCTTAAGTCTGTTGGCTCTTGTCACTTTGGGTGGATCAATCGCCTGGAATTCGCTCGCGGCAAGCGACACCGCTATTGGGGGGATCGGCGGAACCGGAATACCAACCATGAGGGGAGGTATTGGGGGTACCGGTGCACCTGCCATGAACGGGGGAATCGGTGGAACCGGCCTAAGGCCGGACGCCGAATCTGACACGAATGCACTAGCGGGTAAAGTGCTGTTTATCGTTGGAAAGGTCGAAGCACAAAATCTTGGAAAAATCAGGTCGCTTACCAAAGGAGATTTCGTGCGTGTCGGCGACACCCTGAAATCCGGCAGCGGGGCCACGATGCAGGTGCGCATGGAAGATGGCGGAACCATCGTGTTGCGTCCTGAAAGTCAATTGACAATCGAGTCCTTCGTGTATAACAAAGCCCACGATGCCAATGAACACATGGCGCTAGCGCTATTGAGCGGCGGGTTCCGTGCAGTGACCGGAGAAATTGGCCATCTGCACAAGGAGAATTATCTCATTCGCACTCTCAATGCCCAAATCGGAATACTGGGTACGGATCATGAGACGGTATTTATTCCGGCATCCGAATCAGGACTGGCGGGAGTCGTAGCGCCGGGAACCTATAACCACGTCATTTCAGGTGGAACGGTATTACAAGATGCGCAGGGTAAATTGATGATCAAACCAAATCAAACCGGTTTTGCGGCACTCAACGGAGCCAATCCGGTCATGATAGGAAGACCGTTGCCAATATTTGGTGATATGCAAATCACTTCCGGCATTAAACGCCATGCCGATACAAGTTCCGGCGGGATTTCTACCAGCACCGGCATCCCCTCTGCGGATAATAATTCCGGCGGAAGTGACAGCAAAGCGACCAGCACTCCCGGCGGAGCAATATCAGCCCCTCCCCTTGCTTCGGACAACCCATTTCAAAGCGAAGGTAGCCCCAACTCGGCGGGTCTGACTTCAAAACAGGGTAGCAATTCAATAAACTCCCCTACATTTCAAAAAAACCCCTTGCCAACGCTACCTTCTAACTCTTTACCAGGAAGCATACCTTCCGATGGCGGATTTCCAAGTGGCAGTATCATTCGTGGAAGATAATTGGGTGGCCCAAAGCTGAAAAGCACTATATCAAACGGGAATTAGACTTGCTAATTTCTGCACTTGTGTCATGTAAAATTAGAATCGTGGATATTGGATCAGGCCGGAACCCAGTTTGTACCAGTGCAAGCAGGTTTGCAATTGGTTAAGGGGTAACGATATTTCTACATTGCAAGAACGGCTAATAGCCATTACAAAACAGGCTAAATTAGATAACCCGAATTAGATATTCCGATCACAGCCCAAGCAAGGAAGAGTTAAAGACTATTGACGCATGTTTGATGGTGCAGGAAAGAAAGAGCATATGCCGCAACCTGACGGTCACAGAAATGCGAGGCGCTGGAAAAGAGTTTGGGAGCTAAACCAGCGCCTCTAGCCATAATTAACTTCAGGGGAACTTATGGCTACTTGTTAGATTACAAGAGTGAAAAAAAGTTTAACTGTTTCCCATACGGTACTTGGGGAGAGCGGACGAGATAAATATTCAAGGTCTACCCTGTCCTACGGGTGGGGGCGCAGATTGATGCTGCATGGCGAACCGAAGATAAACTAGGCGGGATGATTCGCGTTGGGGTTGTTGCAGCCGCGCACTTCTTACAAATGCAGGAAGAGCTGCTGGGTGAACGGTGCTACATTGATTTTTTCCATCTACAAATCAGCCACAAAAATAAAAACAAAAGAAAAATGACCTAGGCTTTTACACCTAAGTCATTGTTTTGTTGGTGGCCCTCGCTCTATCGAATAAGTCTCTACACCCCCCATAAATACGTCGTTTTGTTAGTTCGCATATCGCTTGTTGCCCCCATAGTTGCCCCCATACCTACTCGACTGCCCAGTTAATTCACTCTGGTTTGCCTCTAATAATATCGAACTTCAGTTCGCAGTAACTCTATCGGAAGGAACAATCAGCAAGTAATAATCCTGTGTGGCAATAGTCGGCCAATCATTCGCCGCAATGTAGATTCTGCGCACCCCACCTACCCAGTACCCAACGGTTTTCAGTCATTCAACCCGCCAATCCTAACTGCGAGTGTTTGAGGATTAGTTAAACCCCCTTTACTTTGTTGACACTGCTCGAAAAAATTATTTTTATAAATTCATGGAATCTTGCTTGACTATGTTATCGGTTGATTTCTTTAGTTTGTAGTTCCTACTCCACATGCTTCCAGTTTCGACGCTTGCGGATGCTGCATACTGCCTGTGGGCTAATGCGTTGTAGCATTATTTTTTTCCACATGCGTATAGATATGTGACTTCCCCTGTGGAGTCAGGTGAAACTGGCAACCAGTCACTGACAACACTATCTTGATAAATTGCGCTTCCACCCCCTATATTTCCAGAGTATGCAATGTACGCTAACTTCCTAAGCTTTTCTTCCTTGCAGTCGTATTCTTGCTGGATTTTTGTGGATAAAAATGGCTTTACTCCTTCAATCACTTGAGCTTCCTTATAATTCGTTAGTACCCACATTTTTACCATTTTGCCAGCCTTGCGCTTGGTTATTGGATTAGCATATACGGCCATACTTCCATCAGTACTTTTGTCGACTAAAACCCAATCCGCCATCGCACTTTTGCAAAAAACAGCTAACAGCAACATCAAAATAATTTTACTCATATAGATCCCTTTATTTAATTCAAGTCGTTGTTAATGTTGTTTCAATATTCCACATGACATTCTCAATACCCCCATCGAGGCGGCAAGGTGGTAGTCAGGCTGGAATTAACAATATCCTATTTTGGGATTATCCGATAAAGGGTTTAATTACTCAAGGCAACATCCACCCATCGTGGCGAGCCTTGATGAAAACAATTTATTCGCAGTCATACCGTGCACTACTTGACCGGATCGCAAAAGCCAGAAAAGACGCATGCATTACCCAAGCAGAACTTGCCGAAAAACTAGGCAGGCCGCAGTCGTTTGTCTCGAAGATTGAAAATGGAGAGCGGCGTATAGACGTAATAGAATTTCTTCAGGTGGCGGAGCATATCGGGTTTGATCCCTGCGAACTTATGCAGGGATTAATTCAGACAAGACGAAAGTAGCACTGTCGCAATCCTTCACCGGATCAACCCGATTGCCTTCGCCGTTTTGACCAGATCACGTACCCGCTTCAGCCCTGCAGCTTCCCTCCTGCGCATCTCTCGACTTTGCCCTTTGCCCTGCCAATTCCAATGATGGTTACCTCGGGGGCTAGCGCCCCCATGCAGCTTGCACCGATTCCGACCTAGCGATGGGCGGCGAGCGCAGGTTGTGCCGCCGCGTGTTTTAGCACCACAGACCACATACGTTTTTACCATGTATGTCATGCTGCCAGCAGTTCACCATCTAAATCCATCTTGCCAGAATCGAACCATCTTGCTTCCAACCAAAGAGCACCCATAGTAACCATATCAGCTTCCTCTGGAGATCCACCGTTATCGACAATACAAACCCACATCCTCGCCCGTGCCCATTCGCGTTCTCTGCGGGCGGCAGCATCCACGCCGATTAGTTGCATAGGTTTACCGTATGTTGCCAGATATGCGGCCTTGGTTAGTTCGGTTAGCACTCTGTTGTGTGGAATTGCATTTGCAATTCTTGCTTCTAAATCTCTGTGTTTATCAATGTTCATATAATTTCCTTTTCAATTATCGGTAACGCTGGTAACACCGGTAACGGTGGTAACAGGGGGTATGTCGGTAACATTAGTAACGGCGGTGCATCGGTAACGGTATATTTGCTCATCCCCATGATTGACACTCTATTCCAGTGGTGGCGTTACTGGTGTTACCAGCGTTACCACTGTTACCGGTGTTACTACCGCTTCCGCTGTTACTCGCGTTACCACTCTCTCTATACCCCCTAAAAAAGAGTGTGTGTATAGAGAGAAAGCGCTACTGGTGGCATTAGATGGGTGCATAGCAACCATCCTTCACAGACAACTGACTGCCAGCGAGCATAGTGAACAGCATCTTGCGAATGTTACCGGGGGGCTTGCCAAGACCATCAGCGATATCTTTGGGTTTTAGTGGGCCCCTCAATCTCAACAAGTCGAGAATTGCCTTACGTTCTAATGATAGGAATACTTCCTCAGCCTTGCCTAGCCAATCCCACCCACCAGTGGGGCGCTTAGCAATGGCAAACTCGCCATCCTCTTCGATGTCGCGCCCCACTAAGGTAAGTTTCATCATTGCATCGCCACGATTGCCGTCGATCACCAACGCGCCATCAACTGCACCCATCTGGCCTAGAGTGCCGCTCACCATTTCAGTGGCGTCGCCCTCGGATTTACCCTTGCGGTTATGAGTAACAATAACAATGCAGCAGCGGTATTTATTTGTCAAAGCAGTTATCGGAGCAAGTGCCTGATAGTCACCCTCATATGCGCTACCACTTTTGCTCGATGGTGGACGTATCTTTGCAAGCGTGTCGATCACAACAAGACGCGGCTTTTTATCAATCAGTAATTGCTCAAGTTCATCCAATCCACCCTGATCGTTGCGCTTCCAGTCTGTATGTAGTATCAAGTTCGGAGTATTGCAAATCCCTCGAAGTTGCCCGAGCCGTTTTTGTAATCGCCTCTGATTTTCCTCAAGCGCCAGATATATTGCTACACCCTGCTGAACCTGCCTTCCCCATAGTACGTCTCCATAAGCAACAGCTAAACATATTTGAAGAGCGAGCCATGACTTACCAACTTTCGGGCGCGCAGATAGCAAATATGAACCCTCCGGAATTACGCCATCAACAACCCAGACAAGGGGGGGAAATACCTTCGCAGCTAACTCAGCTGCGCTAATACCTCTGTCATTTACAGGCGGTAGTGGTGTCGGTGCGATCTTGGCATCTTCCAATATGGAAGCAAAGGTCTTAAGCTTACGGTCTTTCTTTTCGGGTTTATCCCACTCTTCTCGGTTTTTTGCCTCATCGTAGTGAATGTCGCCGTCATTCACCCATTTTGACCATTCATCGAGTAGCATCCATGCGTCATGATCGGGCCAGCCTGCCAAGCTACGGAGAGTCCGCATGGAAAACATCGTCTCAAGCCATTTCTCAAAACCGTTGTATCCATCAGCTTTGGTTCGACTTCTGAGCCCTTTCTTGATGCGTTCCACATTCTCCGGTGTGTAAGGGAAATCATTACCGGCAAGATTACGTGTGGTCGCATCAATCGGCTTAGTTCTGCCGACATTATTAGTGCGTTGCTTATCTGCTGGCCGCAGTTCATCAAGCTTCTGTCTTATGGCAACGGGGAGGTCAGCAATACCATTATTATTGATCTGGTTCTCCGTAACAGTAACGAACCCATTATTACAGAAGACCTCTACACCTCTATCATGGTTTTTGTAGTTATCATACGAGCCACGATAGAACGCACGAATACCTTTTCCTGAAGGTGATATTTCAGCATAAGTATCACTAATTAGCTCCAGCACCCAAGGTGCAACCCGCCCATCATCAATGCACCCATCAAAGTCGAGTGCAACGTAACCATCACCCAGCATGGCAAGGCCAACACCGTCTAATCCCTGCTGTTTATGCGCCTCTACGGCCTCTGCATAGGTTACCAACTCAGCAACATCAGGATCGCTGCCCTGTGTGCCGCGTCGCTTCCCGCCGCTGGCATAGTAAGGAACCTTGCCGCGCTTGCCATTAGGTTTAACCGGGCCAAGTGTGTAGCAAACCCATCGTTTTAAATCACGAAGTTCCGCCGGAATAACGCAGTCCGATTTCCCTTCCTTTGTTTCAGTATTCTCATCCACTTTTGCGACAATAGGAGTCTTGTCCAAAATATCAAGCGACAACGCGTTGCCTTGCAGCTGACTTCGTAAATCATTTATATCGTGCTCTGTACCATCAAGGTTAAATTCCGAACTCCATAATCTTGTGCGTGTGTCTTGCTTTGCATTCCTAATTCCTTGAATAAAGCTTGATGGTGGCCTGCGTGCGATAACTTTAATATGGTATTGGTATTGTCCGTTCATGCTGAGACTCCAGCATCATGTCCGACACGTTCAATAAGTTCGCGGATTGATTCAGCAGTCCATACCGTTGTCCGTGCACCTAACTTAACAGGTTTTGGATACTTGCCCTCGCGTACCCCCTGCCACCATGAGGATTTACCTATGGGAATAATTGGAGGTACTGGAGGTACTGCCTTTTTGTTCCCTAAAATCTGGGCTGCACGCAAAAAACCACTTGTCGGGATTGTTGCAAGTGACTTACTTAGTTGCTGTTGTTTACTTTCCATTTCATCATTCTCCATTAAAGGTTTGCCAAGTCCAACGAGGACTTTTGCGATGATGAACTGAGAAAATCAGGGCACTGTTTTAACCTGTCGTATTTACTTTATTGGGTAATCTTTGAAGTATCTTTGAACTGTACGTTCACTTAGTCCTTCACTGATTGCTATCTCCTTTGCTCGCCCACGTATGCCCCATATAGCTCTATACTTTATCTGCAACGCATCTACACCAATTTCCTTTTCGTCACGATTTTTATAGCTTACACCCTTGCCAATATTGGGATTCCGATAAGGTTCGCACTGATCGTCATAGAGCATCAAGCCACCGCTAAAAATCCCAGTGAATAAATGCGCAAGAGGCATTTTCTTCATTTCTTCCTCTGTAGCTTTTTTGGGGCGCTTAGGTATCCCGGCGGCAGCCAGCATTTCTGCATCAGCCCTTTCTTTGTCACTGCGTTTTTTTGTAGGCATTAAGCAGCCTGTCCATGCAGTGGTATCACCTCCGCCCCAGCCTTGAGCTTATCAAGGTAATCCGCCCACTGCTGCATCATCTTCCTGCGTTCAGCAAGGTGTGCAGTGCGGTTATATGCGCGTCCGTTTGGGTCTTTGACTGCATGGGCTAACTGGTGTTCAATAAAATCAGGGCGCACCCCCAGTACTTCATCAAGGATCGTCCGTGCCATCGCCCGGAATCCGTGCCCGCTCATCTCATCCTTAGCGTACCCCATCCGCCGCAGTGCTGCGAGTATCGCGTTATCACTCATCGGTCTGCCATTAGTGCGCGCGCCCGGAAAGACATATTTCCCGCCACCTGTCAGCGCTTGCAGCTCGCTCAGAATATCTACAGCTTGAGTGCATAACGGTACCAGATGGGGTTCGCGCAATTTCATACGTTCGGCTGGTATGTTCCACTCCGCTTTTTCAATATCGATTTCCACCCATTCGGCTTTGCGCAGTTCACCGGGACGAACAAACACTAGCGGGGCAAGAAGTAAGGCACACTTGGTAACAAAAGTACCTTGATACCCATCTATAGCACGTAATAGTTGTGCCGCAGCCTTTGGATCAGTAATCGAAGCCCGATGCTCTTTAACCGTTGGAGCAAGTGCACCCTTGAGGTCTGCTGATGCATCCCGCTTAGCTCGACCAGTTGCAATAGCATAACGAAATATCTGTCCACAGTAGTTTCGCATCCGGTGGGCACTTTCCACTGCGCCGCGTTCCTCAATTCTACGAAGTGTTTTCAACAGCTCGGGCGGTGTAATCTCGGCGATCGGTCTACCACCCAGCCAAGGTAAAGCATCATTTTCCAGTCTCATCATGATTTTGTCAGAGTTTGATTTTGCCCAGCCGGGAGATTTCTTTGCAAACCATTCGCGGGCAATTACTTCAAAACTGTTTGCTGCCCGGTCTGACTTGGCAGCTTTTACAGCCTTACGATTTTCGCCGGGATCAACACCATCAGCCAGTAGCTTGCGGGCTGCATCACGGCGCTCACGTGCGTTTTTCAGCCCAACATCTGGATATACACCTAGGGAAAGCCGCTTTTCCTTTCCGTCATAGCGATACTTGAGTCGCCACCACTTTCCCCCAGCTGGAGCAACTTCCAGATATAAGCCGCCACCGTCAAACATGCGGGTGGCTTTGTCGCCGGGCTTCGCGTTCTTTATTGCTGTATCAGTTAGTGGCATGGGGGCATCTCCTTGCTGTCATTGGTCAGTGTTCCCCAATATTGACCCCAGTTGCCCCCGGATGTCAATAGATCAGATAAGTACAGGTTGGACAACAAAAAACCCGCAAAGCTATTAACTATGCGGGTTTCGTGTACTTCCTTGCACTGCTTTGTACTAATTGTTGGTGGGCCCTCGCGGACTTGAACCGCGGACCAAAGGATTATGAGTCCTCTGCTCTAACCAACTGAGCTAAGGGCCCGTAAGTCGTATTATATTATATTAACTCTCGCCGTCTAAAAAGCTTTTCAACTTTTCAGAACGGGATGGATGACGTAGTTTTCGTAACGCCTTGGCTTCAATCTGACGAATACGCTCGCGAGTTACATCGAATTGCTTGCCGACTTCTTCCAGAGTGTGATCGGTATTCATCTCGATACCAAAACGCATGCGTAACACTTTGGCTTCGCGTGGTGTCAAACTGTCCAGAATGTCGGCTGTGACGTTGCGCAGACTGTCATAAACCGCCGCTTCAACCGGAGCCAAAGTATTCGAATCTTCAATAAAGTCACCCAGATGAGAATCGTCATCATCTCCAACCGGCGTTTCCATTGATATCGGCTCTTTGGCAATCTTGAGTATTTTGCGGATTTTGTCTTCCGGCATTTCCATCTTGATTGCCAGGGTCGCTGCATCCGCTTCCATTCCCGTTTCTTGCAAAATCTGACGGGAGATACGGTTCATCTTGTTGATGGTCTCAATCATATGAACCGGGATACGAATCGTGCGTGCCTGATCAGCAATTGAGCGTGTAATTGCCTGACGGATCCACCATGTGGCATAGGTCGAAAATTTGTAGCCACGGCGGTATTCAAACTTGTCCACGGCCTTCATCAGGCCAATATTGCCTTCCTGAATCAAATCGAGAAATTGCAGACCACGATTGGTATATTTCTTTGCTATGGAGATAACCAGACGCAAGTTGGCCTCAATCATGTCGCGCTTTGCACGACGAGCCTTGGCTTCGCCGTTGGTCATCTGTTTGTTGATTTCTTTCAGATCCTTGATCGGAATTCCCACGCGCTGTTGCAGGTCAAGCAGTTTTTGCTGTTGCTCAACAATGGCGTGCTGGAAACGTGACAGGGTTTCGCTATAAGGTTTCTTTGCGGCCACTTCACGTGCAGCCCAGTCAAGTCGCTCTTCATTACCCGGAAAGGTCTTGATGAAATGAGGACGCGGCATACGCGCCTTGGTGACGCACAACTCCTGAATGTTGCGCTCATGCGAGCGCACTTCTTCAACCAGATTACGCATCGTTTCACATAAAGAATCAACCTGCTTGGCAGAGAAGCGGAATTGCATCAGCTCATTGGAAATTTGCTCCTGAAGCTTGTCATAAGGCTTGCTGCGGTAGCCATGCTTCTCATAGGCTTTGCCCATCTTGGTGAACAGATCGGCAATGATGGCAAAGCGTTCGAGAGCATCTATCTTGAGTTGTGCAAGGTTGGCGGCGGCGAGCGCGTCACCATCATCCCCCTCTTCGTCCTCGTCCTCGTCATCATCCGCTGCCAGTTCATCGTTGACGGCTTCAACGTCTTCCAGGCTTTCCGACTCAACATCGATAAATCCATCAATCACTTCGTCCACGCGCAGTTCTTCACGCGCGACTTTGTCAGCCAGTGCCAGAATTTCAGCAATGGTGGCAGGACAGGCAGAAATCGCCTGAATCATATGCTTGAGGCCTTCCTCAATGCGCTTGGCGATTACAATTTCGTCTTCACGCGTGAGTAGACCAACCGTACCCATCTCACGCATATACATGCGCACAGGGTCCGTGGTACGACCAAATTCAGAGTCAACTGTGGACAGTGCGGCTTCGGCAGCTTCCACGGCATCTTCATCGGCCACAACCGGCGCAGCATCCGTCATGATCTGATTTTCGGCATCAGGTGCTTCATCGCACACGGTAATGCCCATATCGTTGATCATGCTCACCACGCCTTCGATCTGCTCGACCTCAAGCATTTCAGGCAGGTGATCGTTAATTTCGCCGTAAGTCAGGTAGCCACGCTCCTTACCCAAAACGATCAGCGACTTCAGACGTGTGCGTCGAGCCTCAACATCCTGCAGTTGTTCAACAGGAGTCGCGGCAGCCAGATCAACTGCTGCCTGTTTAGCATTCGCCGCAGCCTGTTTGGCACTGACGGGTTTTTTCTTGTCTTGCTGAATCGCCATAATCGGTGGATTCCCAGATTAAGTTAATTGATACGGATTAGTGCGAAGAGTGCTAATGCCGCCGAAAAAGGACGCGGATTATACCCGATTTTTCAAAATCTTTCCTTGGCTTAACTGTTTTGTCAGCTGGGAATAAAGCGCGCGCTCTTTTTCATCCAAAGTATTCAGTCCTTTGGAATCCAAAGCCTGCAATTGTTGCTTGCAATGCTCTTCCCGCTGTTTGGCTAACATACCGTGAAATTCCGCTGCTACATCAAACTCTTCCCCCCACTGCATAATATCCGCCTGGGCGGCTGCCAATAGTGATTCATGGGGAGTCCCCTGGAATTGCTGAATGATGGCGGCAGTACTGGCGACGAAATCCTGCTCACGCAGAAATTCAATCAAGGCCGCCACGGTCGCTGCATCATTCCCTTCCACGCTCCATTCGACTGGCAGCTCTTGCGCAAGTTCCGGCTTTGCCAGCAAACAGCGTAGCAATGCGCGCAAACCAGGGAATCCGTTTCTTGGCGCTTTTTGTGGTGCTCGACGTGCCGGTACACCGACCGGCTTGATGGCATACAACCCTTCCAACTCGGCTTGGGTGATTCCCGCAAGTGCCGCCACTTCTTTGCGCAGCAGTAATGCGGTGGTGGGCGCCGCGATTGCAGTCAATAAAGGCTTGGCGTGCTCCAACAAAGCACTGCGGCCTTCCTGTGTTTTCAAATCAACCTTGGACGTCAGTTCACGTAACAAATAGCCGGATAACGGCAAAGCTTCTTCACCCAGCAAGTGCTCAAAGGCCTCCTTGCCATGTTCACGAATATAAGAATCCGGATCATGCTCGGTTGGAAGGAATAAGAAACGCAACTGTTTTCCATCCTGCAAATGGGGGAGCGCATTTTCCAATGCGCGCCAAGCAGCACGACGCCCTGCCCCGTCGCCATCAAAACAAAAGACAACGTGTTCGGTCATGCGCAACAATTTCTGGATATGGAAAGGGGTCGTTGCGGTTCCCAGTGTGGCAACTGCGTATTCCACTCCGAGTTGGGCGAGCGCCACAACGTCCATGTAACCCTCTACAACCAGAGCCATTTTATCCGCACGTATGGCCTTTTGCGCTTGGAATAGGCCGTATAGCTCGTGCCCCTTTTCAAACAAAGGCGTTTCCGGTGAGTTCAGATATTTGGGCTCGCCCTTGTCAAGCACTCGCCCCCCAAAACCGATGACCTGCCCCCGCACATTAATAATAGGAAACATGATGCGATCACGAAATCGGTCATATCGCTTTCCTTCGTCGTTCTCGATGATCAACCCGGTTTCCAGCAGACTGGCATCCTGATAATTTGAGAAAGTGCTTTCCAGATTTTGCCAGCCATCCGGGGCATAACCTATACCGAATTTTGCTGCAATATCTCCGGAAAGTCCGCGCCGTTTGAGGTATTCAATTGCGCGGGGAGATTGCTTGAGTTGATCCCGATAATATCGCGTTGCCGTTTGCATAACTTCGTACAAATCAGGGGCAATTTTGCGTTGAACTGGTGTTGCTGTTTCCTGCGGAACCGCGACACCGATTCCACGAGCCAACTCTTCAACAGCATCGATAAAGCTTAACCCGGCATGTTCCATGACAAAACCGATGGCAGTGCCATGAACGCCGCAACCGAAGCAATGATAGAACTGCTTGGTTTGGCTGACCGTAAAAGAGGGGGATTTTTCGTTGTGGAAGGGACAGCAGGCCACAAAATTGGCGCCTGCCTTTTTCAGCGGCACGTAGCGCTCAATCACATCCACGATGTCGAGGCGGTTGAGCAAATCCTGAATGAAGCTTTTTGGAATCACGTCAACTCAACCCCTACACGTAACACGCAGGCTGGGGTAAGGCACAACCCCCGGCGTTTATTACCTCGAATAGCCGGGGTTTGCGTTGCTCACCACCAGTCTACGAACACTATTGAATATCGACTTTACTGTGACAAGCGCGCTTTTACCAACGCTGAAACCTTGCCCATGTCAGCTCGACCTGCCAGCTTGGGTTTTAGCAAAGCGATTACTTTTCCCATTTCCTGGGGTGTTTTTGCACCACTTGCTGCAATTGCCTCGGCAACGGCAACGGCCACGTCCTCTTCACTCAGCGCTTGAGGCATATACGTTTGCAACACGCTGATTTCGAATTTTTCAGCATCGGCCAATTCCTGACGCGATGCGGCCTCAAATTGACTGATTGAGTCACGGCGCTGTTTGATCATTTTTTCAATGATCGCAATGATGTCGCTGTCGGTCAGTTCAATGCGCTCATCCACTTCACGCTGCTTCATCGCGGCGAGTAACAGACGAATAGCACCCAGGCGCGCCGTATCTTTGGCGCGCATGGCTGTTTTCATGTCTTCGGTGATTTGTAGTTTCAGACTCACGGCAACCTCATGGAAACGTCAAACTCACGGAAAAAGAATGGCTACGTAATGATCACGTAGCGCAAACCGTTCAGATCAATACAGCTTGGGAGGCAATACTTGGCTGCGCAGACGCTTGTAGTGGCGCTTAACGGCAGCAGCCAGTTTGCGTTTGCGTTCTGCTGTAGGCTTCTCATAAAACTCACGAGCGCGCAATTCAGTCAGCAAACCGGTCTTCTCTACAGACCGCTTAAACCGGCGCATCGCTACTTCAAACGGCTCATTTTCCTTAACACGTACAGTTGTCATGAACTAAACTACCCTTCAACAAAAAAATAAGGGCGCGATTCTACCAAAATTCAGTTACTTTCCACAACCTGAATTTATTCTTGAGGGTGCGAATTCTTTCAGTACCAAAGCTTTCCCAATTAACCAGAGCAAATTTATCTGCAGTTAAATCTATTCAATTCTCTGTTTACAAATAACATTAAAATTAATTAACAGCAGACCATGCACACTTGCAGCCCTGTTTTTGATCATGCAGCAATTCTTTCCAAGAACATTTTTCTGGTGGCCCCCAACGCATTGTTGATGGCTTCATGCTTATAGTCCCAGAGTTTTTCACGGGTTGGTGGATTGATCACCATAGTTGAATTCGCTTCATATAATATGATGTACCCATTCGGATCGATACCAAAATCAATCCCGCAATAATCTAGCCGGAGATTAGCTGCTATCTTTTCAAGTATAGAGATTACCGTCGCGCCCAGATACGCGGCGAAGTCCTTCAGGAACACCTTTTCTTCTTTTCTATACTCTTCATTCTCCGCCATGTCCGAACTGAAATAATGTACTTTCCATTGTCTCGATATAGCCAGATGTATCGGGTATAAAGCGCCATTGATCGACATCACTCTAAATTTTCTGAATAAATGGTCTGCTGATCGGGAGTCGAGATATTGGATAGCCAGCAAACTTTCTCCGGGTAGCTCTTCAGCAGCCGTTTTCAAAGCATCAGGACTTTCAACGCAAACAAAATAATTGCCACCATGAAAATGGGGGGAGCGCAGCAGAACAGGAAAACCAATTTCGGTTTGTAGCAGTTCAGCCAATGCCTGGCCGGAGTGTATTTCCTGTTTGGAAATAAGTAGCATACGTGGCGTAATTACTCCGGCAATTTTACCGAGCCGCTGGGCATTCATCATCCGGCCTGTTGGCATCACCGCTTCAGGAAGATTAATGACCGGCGTAACGGATCCTTTAATAAGCCGATTCGCTCTATCAAGTCCATCAAGACATAGGTCGGCATCACCAATGGCATTAAAAATTAATTGATGCGCTGGCAATGGCATCTGGGTATCATAATATTCGACAGCAATGATGGTGGTGTGAAATACCGCACTATCAATCAAAAATCGCCAGGGTATGTTGCCTTCCAAAGCAGAAGCCAACACCAACAATTGAAGAGCTACCTCCCGACCACGATAGGGAATTATTGTTAAAGGATGTTTTCCAAATCCTCTGTCGCGATGATATAAAGATTCTTCTTCCCGCCCCAGTCTATGTAAAATGGATGCCAGTCCACGGTGAGCATCGGTCAAGTCCGAATTCAATTCGAGTGCAATTCGAAAATGCTTTTCGGCAGCAGTTAACTCCCCCTGATCCAGCAAAACATTGCCCAAATTGGCCTGTGCAGTCACTTCATTCGGATGGTAGGTAATCGCGGCGGTATAAGCAGTTCGAGCCGCCGAGGTATATCCCGTTTCAAAGAGAATACGTCCCAAATTGTTCCAGGCTCCGAAATGAGTCGGCTCAAACTTGATAATATCGAGAAAAAGTGATTTAGCCTCTTCGACCTGCTCGCCCCGACTGGACACGGAAAGTAAATTGGCAAGATTGAATTTATATGCCACCGATTCCGGATTCAATGAGACCGCCTTCCGGCAAGATTTTTCCGCTTCATCTAGTGCCCCCAGATCGCGAAGAATCATCCCAAGAACATAATGAGCCTCGGAGTAGTCAGGCATCAGTTGTACCGCTTTACGGCAACTGTCTGCTGCTTCAACGAGTCGCCCCAGATTTCTGAGAACAAGTCCAAGGTTGTTATGCACATCGGGATTGTAGGGCGCAAGGGCAACAGCCTTTTTCATGGGAATCAATGCCTCCGCATTCCGGTTCAATTGCATCAGAACCGAACCTAAAATCGTCCAGCCAAATCCATGCAAGGGAAAACGTTCCGTGATATTTATGGCCAAGGGTAATGCTTGCTCGTATCTTCCTGCGGTAAAAAGAGCAACGACTGAATTGATTTCTTCAGCGTTGGGTTCATTGGATGGTTGAGTGGGCACTATCTTGGTCTGGTTTAATTTTACGAAGTGTTATTTAACACTCACAATTCAATTTCATTATTCGAAAACGCATTCAGCAAGAGTTCGATTTTCGCCAGTGTGACACCAATTTGCCAATACTCATCTTCAATAAGTGTATTGACTATTCTTCCGGTTGAAGTTGAGAAACTCTCTGAAAAAATGCGCGCCCCCACATTAATGCGCAGAACGGCCGTGTTGACTCCGGATCGATGTATAACCGGAGCAGGTTGCCCAACGTGACACATTTGTGCAAGAAGCCTGAATTCTCTCGCATTTTTATATGAAAGGTAGCGGGAGCAATCCTGATTAAGCAAAGCATAAATTCGGTGAACTTGTTTTTCAGAACAAATTTTTCGAACGCCTTCATGAGTGTAGTAAAGAAAAAATGGAAAGATCATGCGGCGCCCACTCAATTCACCAACCTCAATTCCCGCCGGAACCGCTCTGCACGAATTCTGGTATTGAAGTTCGACAAAAGGGATTGCCAGCAAAATATCCTCAACCCGTTCACAAAATTGTGAAACTGCTCTCACACGCAGGATGGGCGGAATATCATAATATCTTTGCATTTCGGCAATGGCCGCAACCCAGCGGAATAGCGATCCAAGATTGAAATTTCTGCTACCTGAACGAAGGATCGTCCGCAAACACACCGGCAAGTCTTCCTGTGCACAGTATGAATTGAACCCCACATCAAATTTTTCCCCATTCGCCTGCACGGTATCTACAATGTGTTCGGGAATGAGAATGGCTCCGCAAAAAGGAGGGCCGGTGAAATACTTCGAACCTGTGACGATCACCATCATTTGATATTCTAGATATTCAACAATATCTTCTCTGTCCAGCCTCATTTGGCAAGCATCCACCACAATACAGATTTTAGTACCAAAAGTTCTCTTGAGCTCGATGAGTAGTGCTTTGGATGGTCCCGAGTAGCCCAGTTTGGAATGATTCATTGCGTGAAGTACCACAAAATTTCCCGCTTCAACGTTCGCAACCACCAAGTCCAATACCTGACTATCCAGCAGTCGTGTTGGAATGGCATTACCCAAGTTATCTCGAACGGGAATATCAATTTGGCGTTCCTGATCATGTCCGGTACAGATAGGCTGGCCTTTCTGAACGGTATCAGACAGAGCCGTATCATCCGCAAAATGGCGCTCTTGCAATGCCAATTTCACACCTGATCCCGACTCTTCCACGCCCACGATAAGCGTGGCAATGGGGCGATCAGAAATGAACCGTGTCAATCCCTGAGCAATCAGAAAACTATCGGTTCCGGAGGCGGCTATAATCACTTCGGCGAGATCAGGTCCAATACCCAATTGTTTGCAAATTCCCTCGCGGACTTCTTGCGCCAAACCCGACACTGCAGTTTGCACACCGCTATCAATGGCTTCAGATATAAATTGGCGACGACGATTCTCTACAAAATCGAAAGCATATTTTGATATCGATGTTGCGGTAGAAGATGAAAATGTAATGGCTTCCGGACGCGGAAATGGACGGCAACCGTAACCGTTCAATTGGGTGTTCTGATCGACAACCAGACGGTGATCCCCTCCCAGAACCAGCATTCTTTCAATCGGCAAGGCAAACTGAAGGAGTTCATCAGTTTCGTCAACGTTAAGCTGGCCCGACGCATGATTGATGGTCGGCCTGAGAGAACGCAATACCGCAAGCGTAGATTCCGAATAGTCTGCAATTCGCAGCGGAATGTCTTCCCTCAATTTGTCCAGCAGGAAAACATTTTCTATCCATTCAATCTTGTGATCCAAAGGATAATTGGGCAAAAATTTACAATTAATCACTGAAACAATCAGGGCTGCAATATCACACACGCGAGCATCGAGCCGACCCGAGTTGTGCCATAACAACCACTCTGTAGCATAGTGATTGGCAAACTCGTTGATACCACCAATCTTGTTTGAGGTAGCGAAAATAGTGACATTTCCATTAATGTCGAAATTGAAGGGGGGAGTGACCTCTATGTGATCTGAACCTTGCCTGACTTTTGGTTTAGCATTCATTATTCACCGTTCCACATAGGTTAATTGTCAGAATTTCAGCTCCAGGATCAATGAGCAGTCGGCCTATTTTCCGCGCAATTGGCCAAATTTCATACCGTAAAATAACACTCAAAGTTCCCTCAATTTATTCTTCCAAATCTCGAAGTTCCACAAAACCCGGCAGCATAGTTTAGCAATCAAACTTACGTCCGCAGTGATGCTTCAGATTATGTTCGACACCGAACATACACTACCGGTTTAATTTTCGTATGATTTATTTGAACTTGTGCCGTTCCAATTCGGAATGAAGTAGCAGCTTTCATTCTACTTTAAGCCTTTAACATTATCTCCGGTAAGTCATATGAACCGTCAACCGATTCCGAAACATTCTTCCGGAAAACTGCTAAAGATTGTGAGCGCTGCCGACGCGGTACGATTAATTCGCGACGGGGATACGGTTGCCACCGGAGGTTTTGTCGGAATTGGTTTTGCAGAAAATATTGCTGTTGCTCTGGAGCAGCGTTTTCTGGGAGTTGACCCGTTGTCGCTGGCAGGCAGTCCACGCGATTTGACTCTGGTTTATGCGGCAGGACAAGGCGATGGCAAGGATCGCGGCCTGAACCATTTGGGCCATGAAGGGCTGGTCAAACGAGTTATTGGCGGCCACTGGGGGCTGGTGCCCAAATTACAACACCTGGCTGTCAATGCCCTTATTGAAGCTTACAATTTGCCACAAGGGGTGATTACCCACCTGTTCCGCGAAATCGCTGCACACAGGCCGGGGCTTCTTTCAAGGGTCGGTCTAGGGACCTTCGTTGATCCCCGCTATGGTGGCGGCAAGATCAATTTCATCACCAAACAAGACCTCGTAGAACTGAAGATTATAGATGGCGAGGAATATCTGTTCTACAGAACTTTTCCCATTCACGTTGCCATTATTCGCGGCACCACAGCAGATGCCGAGGGTAATATCACGATGGAAAAAGAGGCATTGACGCTTGATGCCCTTGCCATCGCGATGGCTGCCCATAACTCCGGCGGCATGGTGATTGTCCAGGTCGAAAATATAGCCGAAAGCGGGTCACTCAATCCCCGACAGGTCAAGATTCCAGGCATTCTGGTTGATTATATCGTGGTAGCGGAAAAGCCCGAATACCACATGCAGACTTTCCTTGAGCAATATAACCCTGCTTTCTCCAGCGAAATCAAAGTACCCGGCAACTCGATTCCTGCCATTCCGCTTACCGAGAGAAAAATTATCGCCCGGCGAGCCGCACTGGAACTTAAGGCCAACGATATTGTTAATTTGGGAATCGGCATGCCTGAGGGAGTGGCCAGCGTTGCAGCTGAAGAAAACATGATCCATTTGATGACGCTTACCACTGAACCTGGGGTAATCGGAGGCATTCCGGCTGGCGGCCTCAACTTCGGCGCCGCTTCCAACGCCGAGGCGATCATTGATCAACCGTATCAATTCGATTTCTACGATGGCGGTGGACTGGATATTGCCGTTCTGGGTTTGGCGCAAGCCGACTCGGAAGGCAATCTGAATGTCAGCAAATTCGGCCAGCACCTGGCCGGAGTCGGTGGTTTCATCAGTATTAGCCAAAATGCCAAAAAAGTGGTTTTTGTCGGCACTTTCACAGCAGATCATCCCGTTATAAAGATTGTTAATGGTTCAGTGACAATTCTTCAAGAAGGGAACTTGAAGAAGTTTGTTGAGGTGGTTGAACAGCGCACCTTTAGCGGAAGACATGCCTGCGAGAATGGTCAGCAAGTCCTCTATATCACCGAACGTTGTGTTTTTCGTTTGGCTCAAAAAGGACTTGAGTTGATTGAAATTGCCCCGGGTATCGACCTTCAGCGCGACATCCTGGATCAGATGGATTTTCATCCGGCAATTTCACCTGGGCTAAAAACAATGGACGCCCGAATTTTCCGAGATGAAATGATGGGGTTGCATGATGACATACTGATGGATTAGCACCTCCAAATTGAAATCAATCTACTCAAGTTAATATACAAGGATTCCTGAAAAATGAAAATTGAAGAGATCAAAGCCAACGCTTTTGCAATGCCGCTGACCAGCCCTGCCTTTCCTCGCGGCCCTTACCGGTTTACCCAGCGCGAGTTCTTGATAATTACCTACCGCACTGATCCGGATGCGTTGCGAGCCGTAGTTCCAGAACCTTTGGAAATTTCAGAACCTCTAGTCAAATTTGAATTCATTCGTATGCCCGACTCGACCGGCTTTGGCGACTACACCGAGTCCGGCCAAGTGATACCTGTCACCTTCAAAGGGGTCAAAGGAAATTACGCCCATGCGATGTACCTGAATGACCATCCCCCCATTGCCGGAGGCCGTGAGTTGTGGGGATTTCCGAAAAAACTGGCTACTCCAATGCTTGAAACCGAAATTGATACATTGGTCGGTACATTGGATTATGGGAAAGTGCGCATCGCAAAAGCAACCATGGGATTCAAGCACAGCGTGGTTGATCATGCCAGCGTATTGTCCTCACTTGCCATGCCAAATTTTCTGTTGAAAATTATTCCCCATGTCGATGGTTCCGCAAGAATCTGCGAATTGGTACGTTATTACACGACTCAAATCACACTCAAAGGTGCATGGTCTGCACCAGGTTCCCTTGAACTTCATCCGCATGCACTCGCCCCCGTGGCTGAGCTTCCCGTACTGAAAATCGAATCTGCCCTGCATTTTATTGCTGATTTGACACTCGATCTGGGCGAAGTCGTTTACGACTATCTTGATCCAAATAAACAAGGATAAATCATGTTACTACTTGAAGGAAAAGTTGCATTCATTACTGGCTCGGCAAGCGGTATCGGCAAGCAGATCGCGCTTGAATTCGCCCGTGCTGGCGCAAGAATTGTGATCGCCGATTTGAACCAACAGGGAGCCGAGGATACCGCGAACGAAATCGATCAATCAGGCAGCCAGGCGATTGGTTTGGCAATGGATGTAACCAATGAAGAGCAGGTTGAAACTGCGGTCCACACCGCAGTCAGCAAATTCGGCAACATCGATATTCTAATCAGTAACGCGGGAATCCAGATTGTCCATCCTATTGAAGAATTCAGCTTTGCTGACTGGAAAAAAATGCTTTCGATCCATCTCGACGGGGCATTTCTTACAACACGTGCATGTATGCGGCAGATGATCGCCAGCAAAATGGGCGGCAGCATTATTTACATGGGCTCGGTGCATTCCAAGGAAGCTTCAATTTTGAAAGCTCCTTATGTAACAGCAAAACATGGGCTGATCGGACTGTGCAAAACCGTCGCAAAAGAAGGTGCCAAACACAATATACGCGCAAATGTCATCTGCCCCGGCTTTGTACGAACCCCTTTGGTTGAAAAGCAAATTCCTGAGCAGGCAAGAACCCTTGGCATCAGCGAAGAGGCGGTCATTAAAAGTGTGATGTTGAAAAATACGGTAGATGCAGAATTCACCACGACTGACGATGTCGCGCAAGTTGCCTTGATGTTTGCCTCATTCCCTTCCAATGCGCTGACGGGGCAGTCTCTCGTTGTCAGCCACGGCTGGTTCATGCAGTAACAAGCCGGTCAAATTATTCCGCCAGAATTTTTTCCATCACAGTAAGCTTTAATCCCTTTACCTTGGGTAAGCCAAACTTGGGTTCGAACTCTGGAAATGGTCTGATCTCTCCAGTGAATTGGTACCCTCTTCTTTGGTAATAGGCAATCAATTCGCCTCGCAGGGTGATGACCTGCATTTGCATCCGTTTGATGCCCCACTCTGCTCGTGCAAACTCTTCCGCCTGTGTCATAAAGCGCTTACCTGCCCCCTGCCCCTGCAAGTTCGGCTTGACAACCAGCATACCCAGATACGCCGTTTCAGAATCGATTTTTTCCAGATGCACCGAACCGATCAATCCATTGCCGCTCAAACAAAGTAAAATTATCGAGTCTTTCATGTTGATCAGTCGGGAAATTTCATCTGCATCCGTCCTCTGACCACCCAGAATATCTGCTTCGGTGGTCCATCCTCCACGGCTTGACTCCCCCCGATACGCCGAATTAACCAGTTCAACAATAGTAGCCACGTCAATTAACTGGGCCCGGCGAAATGAAATTTTTACGCTGCTTTCTGAAACCACACTCTTTAAGACATCCATGGTAATCGCCAAGGTTATACCGAACTGTTTAGAAATGTAATTTTACAATTTAAAGCTAAAAAATGAACATCCGTTGAATATCGTCCATATTTTGAAGACTGTCGGCAGCGAATACTCGCTTTGTAAGTTAGATGTAAGCTTCTTATCGTATCTTGCATAATGTAGCAGGATTAAGTCGTTATGTAGTAATATTGGAATGCAGTTTAGCTGTCTGACTTAACTTTGTTATTTTTTATGGGGGATCCAATTCTACTGGGGGGATCAAAAGTATCTTAACTGAACAAGAATCAAGCGGGGATCAAATACAACCAAAATTGTACCTTTAAGATTCATGTCTTGAAGGCGGCTAATTAGCTGCATTGGTGCCCGTAACGATATAGACCAAGACGTATCGGTCAACAAAATGGTTTAAAGATTGAATTTGAGAAAGGCCAGTTATTTGATTATGGCTGGAAATTCCAAAATTATAGAAATGAGGAGAAGTTTATGTCTTTAATAATCGCAAGTAAAATTCAGAGTCATCCGAAATACCTGCTACTCGTCAGTCAACGTGACACCCTTTCCTGGACACTTTCAGCGATCGTCTTCTGCATGTATTTTGGCTTCATATTGCTGATAGCATTTGCTCCCGGGATTATTACCCAGCCAATCTCTGACACCAGTGTTATCCCCTTGGGTATGCTTCTTGGTGTGGGCGTTATTATTGCATCTGCAATTCTGACTGGCGTCTATGTTTTCAGAGCCAATGGAACATTTGATCCGATAGTCGAAGAAATTGTTCGTGAGGCCTCTAAATGAAAAAATTAAATACACTGCTTTTTGGAATGCTGACGCTTGCTGCTTCCGGATTTGCCCATGCTGCTGATACAGTTGCCTCTTCTGTAGCTTCTGCTGTTGCTCCCGTCTCAGCGGTTGTGGCAGCAACTCCTGCCGCTGAAGTTCCCCTCAACTGGCATGCAATTATCATGTTTCTCCTGTTCGTTGGAGTGACCTTGATCATTACTTACTGGGCTGCAACACGTACTAAAACGGCCAGCGACTTTTACGCAGCGGGTCGTGGTGTAACCGGATTCCAGAACGGTATGGCGATCGCAGGTGACTATATGTCTGCCGCCTCGTTCCTGGGCATTGCTGCATTGGTTTACATGAACGGTTTCTATGGATTGATCTTCTCCGTGGGTTGGTTGGTCGGTTGGCCAATCATACTGTTCCTGGTTGCCGAACGCCTCAGGAATCTGGGCAAATACACCTACGCAGACGTGGTTTCATTCCGTCTTCAACAAGGTCCGATCCGCGTCATGGCTGCTGTCAGTTCCTTGATCGTCGTGATCTGGTATCTGATTGGTCAGGCAGTGGGTGCAGGGCAGTTGCTACATACCTTGGTTCCACAGATTTCCTACAGAGAAGCTATTGTTGTAGTTGGCGCTCTGATCATCGTTTATGTGACCTTTGGCGGAATGAAGGCAACAACCTGGGTTCAGATCATCAAGGCCGGCTTGCTCCTCGGTGGCGCAACTCTGATGGCGTTCGGTGTGATGGCTCACGAAGGTTTTAGCTTCGAAAAGCTGTTCTCGGATGCGGTTGCAATTCACCCCAAACACTTGGACATCATGAAATCAGTTGTGCCAATTGGAGCCAAGGCTAATCCAATCGAGTCAATCTCACTAGGTTTGACGCTTATGTTTGGTACTGCCGGTCTTCCGCACATCCTGATGCGCTTCTTTACCGTTACTGATGCTAAAGCTGCACGCAAATCAGTATTGTATGGAACATGCTTTATCGGCTTCTTCTACATTCTGACCTTCATCATCGGTTTTGGTGCGATTGTACTAGTTGCAAACAGGCCCGAATATGTGGCTGATATCTCCAAGAGCATTCTGACGCTCAAGGGTGGCGGTAGCATGCCAGCCGTGTATCTGTCACACGCCATTGGAGGTGACTTCTTCCTGGGCTTCATCGCAGCGGTTGCATTTGCCACCATTCTCGCGGTGGTTTCCGGTTTGACTCTGGCGGGTGCATCAGCCTTGTCGCATGATATTTATGCGAGCGTGATCAAGAAGGGTAAAGCCTCCGAGAAAGACGAAGTTTGGGTATCCAAAATGTGCGTGATTGGACTGGGTGTGATAGCTGTGTTGCTCGGTATCGCATTTGAGAAACAAAACGTAGCCTATATCGTGGCGTTGACATTCTCGATTGCTGCTTGCACAAACTTCCCGGTTCTGGTTCTTTCGATCTTCTGGCGTGGTCTGACAACTCGCGGAGCGGTAATGGGAGGATATACGGGGATTATCGGTTCAATCGGACTGTTAATCATCGGCCCAACGGTTTGGACCAAAGTTTTGGGCATGGGACCTGCTCTATTCCCCTATGACTTCCCGACCTTTGTTGTACTTCCAACTGTTCTGATCGTTGCCTACATCGCTTCGGTTACAGATAGCAGCGAAAGCGGCAAGAAAGAAAGAGAAGCTTACGATGCACAATTAATTCGTGCTGAAACAGGCTTGGGAGCAGAAGCAGCTTCTGTTCACTAAGTTTTAAAGTTGTTCTGATGTATTGAACCACCGGACTCATGTCCGGTGGTTTTTTTCTGCCAGCTTGAAAATATAAAATTCAGCAAGTGGCCGAGTTATAATAGCGCAATCAAAATTTGCCTAACCTAATGTTTGACTGAGGCTTTCATGAGCGCAATTCATTCTTCCCAAATAGCATTTTTTACTGCTTTCTCCCCCTT
>Ga0316224_1001590_pt1 | contig 24069 bp, 25 predicted proteins | sample TBH18013metaG_FD_206254 | JGI IMG/M metagenome (GOLD analysis project Ga0316224, IMG submission 206254) | Freshwater microbial communities from Trout Bog Lake, Wisconsin, USA - TBH18013 | ecosystem: Environmental > Aquatic > Freshwater > Lake > Hypolimnion/Profundal zone | place: USA: Wisconsin... | reverse complement strand
TCAGCCGCATATCCGGCTGCACCACGACACGGCCCTCGAAACCGTGCATTCCCGCCACCGCCTCCAGACGATCACGCACCGGGTCCACCAGATCCTGCTCGACCCGCACGATGATGCGCGGCTCGTCCAGGACATGGGCGAAGCAATCCTGCACCGTGCGGATCACCTCCTCGAAGGCGTTCTGCTCGCAGGCGCCGGGCAGCACCTTCTTCAACACCGCCATGGCCACCCGGGCCGCCACCCGCTGATTGGTGTCGGCGGCCTCCTCCTGGGCCTGGTGCAGGCTTTCCATGGTCTCGGCCAGCCGGGCCATGGCCTCGGCCAGCCGGTGTTCGGTGGTCCCGGCGGCCTCGGCCAACCCGGCGTTATGGCCTTCCTCGTAGGCGCCCTCGCGCACCACCTGGAGATCCTCTTCGGTGAAGCTGGGCGGCGGCGGCAGATCCGGCTCCGGCTCGCGCTCGACCTCTTCCTCCCGCGGCTGGGGACGGGCCGAGGGCGGGCCGAAATCCAGATCGAACATGTACTTCTTGTAGGCCATCGAAATCCTTGTTCATTTGCCTCAGTCGCCGGCGCGGGCCTCCGCCCGCTTGGCTTTGTCCGCGCCACGAGGCGCGCGCCCTCATCGGGCTAGTCGCTTCGCTCCACCTCGGTTGCCGGCGCTCGCTCCTCAGGCGGCGGCTAGTACACCAGTTCGTCTTCCTCACGGCCCTCGGAGATGACCAGCTGACCGGACGAGGCCAATTCCTTGGCCATGACCACGATGGCGGCCTGGGCCTGGTCCACGTCGCGCAGGCGCACCGGTCCCAAGGCCTCCATGTCCTCGCGCAGCATCTTGCCGGCGCGTTCCGACATGTTCTTGAAGAACAGTTCCTTGACCGCGTCGGCGCCGCCCTTGAGGGCGATGGCCAGCTTGTCCTTTTCCACCGACCGCAGCAGCACCTGGATGCCGGCGGCATCGATGCGGATGAGGTCGTCGAAGGTGAACATGAGGGCCTTGATCTTCTCCGAGCTTTCCCGGTTGCGTTCTTCCAGGGCGCTCATGAAGCGGTTCTCGGTATTGCGGTCCAGGTTGTTGAAGATATCGGCCATGAGTTCGTGGGAATCGCGCCGCTGGGTGCGGGCCAGATTGGTCATGAACTCGCTGCGCAGGGTCTTTTCGATGCCGTCCAGCACTTCCTTCTGCACCACCTCCATGCGCAGCATGCGCATGATGACTTCCATGGCGAAGTTTTCCGGCAGCACCGCCAGCACCCGGGAGGCGTGATCGGCCTTGATCTTGGACAGCACCACCGCCACGGTCTGCGGGTATTCGTTCTTCAGGTAGTTGGCCAGCACCTGCTCGCTGACATTGCCCAGCTTGTCCCACATGGTCCGGCCGGCGGGACCGCGGATTTCCTCCATGATCGCCGCGACGCGATCCTTGGGGATGCTCTTCATCAGCAGGCGTTCGGTGGTGTCGAAGGTGCCGGTCAGCGATCCGGTCGACGACAGGGCGTCGGCGAATTCGACGAAGACGCGCTCCACCAGATTGGACGATACCGTGCCAAGGCTGGCCATGATCTGGGACAGTTCCTTGATCTCGTCATCGCCCAGCATGCCGAACAGCTTCGAGGAGTGCTCCTCGTTGAGCGACAGCATGAACATGGCCGCCTTTTGCGGGCCGGTGAGGCTGCGATAGTCTTCTTTGACGCGACCCATGGGATGCCTCTATCAGGTTTCTTGGTAGAGCCAGTTGCGAACGATCGACAAGGCTTCCTCGGGATGCTTTTCGACGATTTCGCCGATCTTGCGGATGGAGGAGGCCTTGACCCGGCCCTCCACTTTGTCGATGTCGATCAACTCGTCGGCGATGACCTCTTCCTCTCCCCCCAGGCCGGGGGCGGCCATGGCGACGGCGCCGGGGCCGGTCAGCTGCGGAATGGCGCCGCCCTCGGCGGTCAGCAGGCGGCGGCCGTCGGGACCGACCTGACCCTGCATCGACTCGATGGCGCGGCTGATGAGCGGCCGCAGCACCAGCAGCAGGAACAGGATGGCGACGATGGACAGGCCCAGATTGGACGCCACCTTCTCGACGAAATCGCGCCGCATGCCGAAGATGAACTCGCCCGGCTCCTCGGCCATGTCGAGTTCCTCGCCCTTGTAGAAGGCCATGGAGGCGACCTTGACCTGATCGTCGCGGTCCTTGCTGAACCCGACCGCCGATTTGACCAGCGCCTCGATCTGGGCCAGTTCCTCGGGGGTGCGTTCGCGATAGGTGGTCTGCTTGCCGTCGGCGGATTTCTCGCGCACGCCGTCGACGATCACCGCGGCCGAGACCTTGCGGATCTCGCCGATCTCGCGGACGGTGTTCTTGGTCTTCCTGGAAATCTCGTAATTGACGGTTTCCTGGCTCTTGCTGCTCTTGCTCGACGTGCGGGCATTGCCGGCGGCGCTGGCGTTGGGATCGGGCAGATTCTGCTGCACCGTCACCGGGGCAGGGTCGGAATCCTGGCTCTGCTCGCCCTCATTGGTGGTGACCTGCGAGCGGACCACCTTGGTTTCGGGGTCGAAGGTTTCCTCGGTGGTGACGGCGTGGCTCATATCCATGTCCACCGTCACCTCGGCCCGCACCCGGCCCGGCCCCAACGAGCGCTCCAGCAGGTCCTCGATGGTCTTGACCAGCCGCGCCTCGGTGTTGAGCCGCATTTCCTCGGCGTTCTGGGCCTCGTATTCCTGGCTGTTCTCGAACCCCTTGGCCAGCAGGGTGCCCTTGTCGTCGACGATGGAGATGCGCGACGGCTTCATCTTGGGCACCGCCGCCGCGACCAGATGCTGGATCGCCGAGACCTGTCCCTTGTCCAGCCGCTGATTGCCCTGCATCTTGAGGATGATCGAGGCCGATGGTTCCTGGGTATCGCGCGAAAACGCCTCGCGCTTGGGCAGCACCAGGTGGACGCGAGCGAATTTGATCTTGTCGATGGCGCGGATGGTCTTGGACAGTTCGCCTTCCATGGCGCGGACCATGGTGATGTTCTGCTGGAAGCTGGTGGAGCCCAGGGCGTCCTGCTTGTCGAACAGCTCGTAGCCGGCCATGCGGCCGCCGGTGGGCAGCGCCATTTCAGCCATGCGCACCCGCAGATCCAGCTTGCGGTCCTTGGGCACCCAGATTTCGGTGCCGTCCCGGCGCAGCTCGTAGGGGACCTTGTCGGTGGTCAGCTTCTCGATGATCTGTTTGGAATCGCCGATATCCAGGTCGCCATACAGCAGTTCCATCTGCGGCGCGGCGACGCGGCTCATCAGATAGATGAAGAATCCGAGGATGCTGACTCCGACGCCAGCGATGGCGGCAAGGCGCATGGGGCCCAGGCCGCGCAGCATCTGCAGGAATGCGTTCACGTCATCTCCATCGGCCCGGGTCCCTGGGCGGTCGTGACGGGGCGGGCAAGCGGCCCCGCATCAGACGACCAGCCTAAGACTCCGTCACTGAAGAGATGGTTAACAACCCGGCAAATTTTGCCGGGCTTGGCGTTGCGAGCAAGGCCCGGGGCGCGGGATGCGCCCGCCCGGCGGCGCTATAATCACCGTCCCTTGCGCCGTGGCGGGCGGAAGGGGGCCGAGCCGAGCCGCGGCGGCAGGGGACCGCGTTCAGTCTCGCCGGCCAGATTGAACACCATGGAGCCGGTGAGCGTATTGGCCTCGCGCAGTTCCACATCCAGGCGCTGGCCCAACTGGAAGGTGCGCCGGGTGCGTTTGCCCACCAGACAATGATGAGTCTCGTCATGGACGTAGAAGTCCTCGGGCAGCGACGAGATCGGGATCAGTCCATCGGCGCCGGTACCCTCCAGGGTGACGAACAGGCCGAAGCGGGTGACGCCCGACACCTTGGCCTTGAAGCTGGCCCCGACCCGGTCGGCCAGGAAGGCGGTGACATAGCGGTCGATGGCTTCGCGCTCGGCGGTGGCGGCGCGCCGTTCCGTCATGGAAATGTGCTGGCCCCAGTCGTCGAAGCTGGCCGCCGCGTCGGCCGGCAGGCCGCCCTCGCCCAGCTTCAGGCCGGTCACCAGGGCGCGATGGACCAGCAGATCGGCATAGCGGCGGATCGGTGAGGTGAAATGGGCGTATTTGGCCAGTCCCAGGCCGAAATGGCCGATATTTTCCGGCTGATAGACCGCTTGGGCCTGGCTGCGCAGGATCACCTCGTTGACCAATACGGCATTGGGGGTATCGGCCACCGCCTCGAGGATACGGTTGAAGTGCTCGGGACGCAGCACCTGGCCCTTGGCCAGCTTCAGTTCCATGCTGCCGAGGAATTCGCGCAACCCGTCCAGCTTCTCCTGGCTGGGCAGGTCGTGGACCCGGTACATGCAGGGCTGGCGGATCTGCTCCAGGGTCTCGGCGGCGCAGACATTGGCGGCGATCATGAAGTCCTCGATCAACCGGTGGCTGTCGAACCGCTCGCGCTCCTCGATCTTGGCGATCTTGCCGGATTCATCCAGCACCACCTTGCGTTCGGGCAGGTCGAGTTCGAGGACGCCGCGCTCCTTGCGGGCCAGGAACAGGGCGTTCCAGGCGCCGTAGAGCGGCGCGATCACCGCCGCCAGCGGATCCGTCCCGGCAGCGCCGCCGTCCTGGGCCGCCTGGACCTGGGCATAGGTCAGCCGCGCCGCCGACCGCATCATGCCCCGCACGAAGCGATGGCGCAGCTTGTTGCCCAGCTTGTCGAGCCAGAAATGCACCGCCATGCAGGGGCGGTCCTCGTCGGGTTTCAGCGAGCACCAGCCGTTGGACAGTTCCTCGGGCAGCATGGGCACCACCCGGTCGGGGAAATAGACCGAATTGCCGCGCTTGAAGCCTTCGCGATCCAGGGCGTCGCCGGGACGCACATACCAGCTGACATCGGCGATGGCGACCAGACAGTGCCAGCCGCCGGGATTGTCGGGGGAGGGATCGGGTTCGGCCCAGACCGCGTCGTCGAAATCGCGGGCATCCTCGCCGTCGATGGTCACCAGGGCGATGGAGCGCAGATCGGCGCGGTGGTCCAGGGGGGCGGGGCCCTCGGCGGCGGCCTGTTTCAAGGCCTCGGCGGGGAACTCGAACGGGATGTCGTTGGTATGGATGGCCACCAGACTGACCGAGCGCGCCTCGCTCATCAGCCCCAGCCGCTCCTTGATGCTGGCCTGGCGCAGGCCGTAGAGACGGCCCGGCATGATGTCGGCCAGCACCAGTTCCCCCGCCACGGCGCCGGCGGTCTCGCCCTTGGGCACCAGATAGTCCGACTTTTCCTTGCGCGAGGTGGGGCGCAGCCGGCCGGAACCATCGGGATTGGGGTCGAACACCCCGATCACCCGCGCCCGCGCGTCCCCCACCACCCGGATGGTCCGACCCTCATAGGTATCGTCGCGCAGCCGCCGCAACTTGCACAGCACCCGGTCGCCAATGCCGAGCGCCGGCTCGCCCTGGCGGAACGGCGCCATGAAGATGCGCGGCGGCCGGCCGTCCTGCTCCCAGGCCAGCGGCCGGGCCAGCAACTCGCCGTCGGAATCGGTGCCGATGATCTCCACCACCGCCGTCTCGGGCAACGAGCCGGGGCGGGCGAACCGCCGCTGATGGCCGCGCTCGACCGCGCCGTCCTTCTCCAGCTCCTTGAGGATGGCCTTGAGATCGATCTTGTCGGAGCCGCGCAACGCGAAGGCCCGCGCCAGTTCGCGCTTGCCGACCCGGCCGGGCGAGGATTTGATGAAGTCGAGGATTTCCTGCTTGGAGGGAATCGGGACGTGCTTGGGGGCTTTGTGCGGGGGCTTTGTCATGGCGGCAGGGTAGACGTTGACGGCGGCGGGAGCAAGAAAACCCCGGCTTGACGGGAGTCAAGGGGGGCCGGCCGTCCGGCATGCTCTGCTGTTCCGTCCCGTGGAGTGTCCCCCATGCCTTCCCCTGCCGAGGTTTTTCGCTGCACCCTGGATGATCCGGGGGCGGAAACGGTGTTCCGCCGCTTCACCACCGCCATCTGCGGCGAGAGCGGACATGGCCGGCATGCGGTGCTGGTCCACGGCGCCGACGGTCCCCGTTGCCTGCTGCAGAACAGTGGCCGCTGCCTCGCCGCCGACACCCCCTGGCGCATGACCCGCGCGGTGCTCGATCCGGTCTTCCGCTTCGACGACCGGGTGGACTGGATCGCACTGTTTCCCATGGACGACTGGCAGATGCGGTGCGACGCCGCGCTGCAGGCGTCGTTCGGCGGCAGCCGGCCGTGGTCGCGCCTGCTGGCCGAGGCGTTGCTGGCCGAATTGCCGGGGGTGCCGCATCTGCTGGTCGGGCGGTGACGCCACGGCAACCGGGTGAAGCGGGTGTTCCTGATCGCTATCGGCGCGCCGCATCGGCGTGGCGTTGCGGGCGAAGCCCGGCGGCTTGAGGACGCGAAGAGCCCAGACTTGACCTGAGCGCGGCCTTTCGTCTACTCCATTGCCCAACCACGCCCTGCCTCGACCGGAGAAGCCCGATGGCCTCGTACCAGTACGTCTACGTCATGAAGAACCTCACCAAGGCCTATCCGGGTGGGAAGGAGATCATGAAGGGGCTGTGGCTCAGCTTCCTGCCGGGCGCCAAGATCGGCGTGCTGGGCGCCAACGGCGCCGGAAAATCGACCCTGCTCAAGATCATGGCCGGCATCGACAAGGAATATGGCGGCGAGGCCTGGGCGGCCGAGGGCGTCAAGATCGGCTATCTGTCGCAGGAGCCGCAGCTCGACCCCGCCAAGGACGTCATGGGCAATGTCATGGAGGCGGTGGCCGAGACCAAGGCGCTGCTGGACCGGTTCGACGCGATCTCGGCCAAGTTCGCCGAGGAGATGTCCGACGACGAGATGAACGCCACCATCGCCGAGCAGGGCGAGTTGCAGGAAAAGATCGACCATCTCAACGCCTGGGATCTCCAGCGCACCATCGAGATCGCCATGGACGCGCTACGCTGCCCCCCCGGCGACGCCGACGTCTCCACCCTGTCGGGCGGCGAGAAGCGCCGCGTCGCCCTGTGCCGCCTGCTGCTGTCCCATCCCGACATGCTGCTGCTGGACGAGCCGACCAACCATCTCGATGCCGAATCGGTGGCCTGGCTGGAGCGCTTCCTGGAGGATTACAGCGGCACCGTGGTGATCGTCACCCATGACCGCTACTTCCTCGACAATGTCACCGGCTGGATCCTGGAGCTGGAGCGCGGCCACGGCATCCCCTACGAGGGCAATTACACCGGCTGGCTGGAGCAGAAGCAGAAGCGCCTGGAGCAGGAGGAGCGCGAGGAAACCGCCCGCCAGCGCTCCATCCGCGACGAACTGGAATGGGTGCGCGCCAGCCCCAAGGCCCGCCAGACCAAGAGCAAGGCCCGCATCACCGCCTTCGAGGATCTCGTCGCCAAATCGCAGGAAAAGGCGGTCGGCGCGGCCCAGATCAGCATCCCCCCCGGTCCGCGCCTCGGCGGCAAGGTGATTGAGGCCGACGGCGTGGCCAAGGGCTTCGGCGACCGCCTGCTCTACGAAAACCTGTCGTTCCGCCTGCCGCCAGGCGGCATCGTCGGGGTCATCGGCCCCAACGGCGCCGGCAAGACCACCCTGTTCCGCATGATCACCGGCGCCGAGAAGCCCGACAGCGGCAGCTTCACCGTCGGCGAGACCGTGGTGCTGGGCTATGTGGACCAAAGCCGCGACACCCTGGACCCCGACAAGACGGTGTTCCAGGAAATCTCCGACGGCCAGGAGGAAATCGACGTGGGCCGGCGCAAGATCAATTCCCGCGCCTATGCCGGCCTGTTCAACTTCAAGGGGGCCGACCAGCAGAAGAAGGTCGGGGTGCTGTCGGGCGGCGAGCGCAACCGCGTCCACCTCGCCAAGATGCTGTCGCGTCCCGCCAATGTCATCCTGCTGGACGAACCCACCAACGACCTGGACGTGGAGACCCTGCAGGCGCTGGAAGAGGCGCTGAGCGAGTTCCCCGGCTGCGCCGTGGTCATCAGCCACGACCGCTGGTTCCTCGATCGCATCGCCACCCATATCCTGGCCTTCGAGGGCGATTCCCAGGTGGTGTATTTCGAGGGCAATTACCAGGATTACGAGGCCGACCGCCATCGCCGCCTGGGCACCGATGCCGACCAGCCCCATCGCATCAAGTACAAGCCGTTGAAGCGGTAGCGACCCATACCGGCGAGCCAATGAATTGGCTCGCCTCTTTGTCCCTCAGTCGCAGTCGCGACCGATACCAATTCCAGGAGTCGAAATTTCCTGGAATTGGTCTCAATCCACCACGGCGTCCAGCAGCATGGTCTCGAACAGCGACAGGAAGTGCTGGTCGAGGTGATGGCCCATTTCGTTGGTCATGATGGCCAGGGCCTTCTCGGCCGCCATGGCCGGCTTGTAGACCCTGCGGTCGGTCAGCGCGCTGAACACGTCGACGATGGAGGCCATGCGCGCCAGATCATTGAGATCCTCCCCCTTCAGGCCGTTGGGATAGCCGGTGCCGTCCAGCTTTTCGTGATGCTGGGCGGCGATGATGATCACCGGCTTGGGGATGTCGGGGGTGATGTTGAGGAATTTGATGGTCTCGGTGACGTGGCTCTTCATCACCGTGAACTCTTCGGCAGTCAGGCGCCCGGCCTTGTTCAGCACTTCGTGGGGGATGGCGATCTTGCCGGCGTCGTGGAGCAGGCCGCCGCTGGCCAGCACCAGCTGATCCTCCTGGGTCAGGCCCAGGGTATGGCCGAACAGCGACAGCAGGGTGGCCACCCGCAGACTGTGGGCATAGGAATAGTTGTCGTGTTCCTTGACCCCGTTGAGGATGGATTTGAAGTCGTTCTTGCCGATGGCGTCCACCAGCGGGGCGCAGGCCTCCTTCACCGAAAGGAACGGCACCGGCTCGCCGGCGGCGATGAAATCGGAAATATTGTTGAAGATCTGGACCGTGCCCTTGAGGGCGGCGCGCGCCCGCTCGGGCAGATTGTCCCAGTCGGCCTCCACCTGCCTGTTGACCAGACCGGTGATGGCGCCGATCAGGGCGCTGCGCCGGAACGGCTTGGTCAGGCAGCCATCGGCGCCGCATTGTTGCAACGCATCGGCGATCACCGCTTCCTCGTGCCTGGAGGTGAGGAGAGTCGGAATATGGGCCAGCAGCGGCTCGCGCTTCAGCTGGGAGATGAAGGCGCAGCCCCCCAGGGGGGGCGATCTGTTCATCCACCAGGATCACCGCCGGCGGGGCGGCGCGCAATCCGTGCAGGGCCCGCTCCGCGTCCGGGTATTGGTTGACGCGATAGAGCGACACCAGCGCCTGCGCCACCTGCGCGCGAAAGCCCGCATGGTCATCAATGACGGCGATGAGGGACACGAAACCGGGACGGGACATCGGTCGCTATTTTCTGAAATACGCCGGCACCGCTCCGGTGGCTTCGCCCATATGGCTGATGATATAGCGCAGAAGCGGCATGGTCGGCTGGAATTCGCCGCGAGTGACGGTCTCGCCAACCGACTTTACCGTAATCGTGCCGTCAATGCAGTCGTTCATATCCGCCACCCGGGCGATTTTCAGGTGAAGCCTGGCGTTCACCGCATGGCCGACGGACTGGAAGCTGACTCCCGCGGTGGAAATATCGATCACCGGATGGACATGGCCGTCGATCAGGACGACGAGGCCCTGGCCGATCCTGCGGATGGTCTGTCGTCTGTCCGCGTCCTGCGCCATTGGGGAATCCGTCCGAAGCTCGTCCGATTGATATCGTCGGTGGAAATATAGTGCCTGACCATGAATAGGGTTCGTGCCGGACTTGAACGGGACATGAATACCATGTTTCCGGAGGTACCATCCAAAATAGGACAAATTCCGCGCGGCTTGCTATTCTTGGCCGAGTGAGATGGCGCCGCCTCATGGAGAGGGAACGCCATCGGTGGGCGGTGAACAACACGGGATGGTTGGCGCGAGGAGTGGGGGAATGCCCAAACCGCTACGTGTCCTCCTGGTCGAAGACTCGGTCGATGACGCCGAGATGGTGGAACACGAACTGATCCGCGGCGGGCTGGCGCCGGAGATGGTTCGGGTGGAGACGGCGGCGGACATGCGGCGCTGCCTGAGCCAGGGCGGCTGGGACGTGGTGCTGAGCGATTATCATCTTCCCGCCTTCGGCGCCGCGGCGGCGCTGGAAACCCTCCAGGCCAGCGGCCTCGACCTGCCGTTCATCATCCTGTCGGGCATGGTGCGGGCGGAAGAGGCGGTCAAGCTGATGAAGCGCGGCGCCTGTGATTTCCTCGACAAGGCGGCCCTGGCCCGTCTGGTGCCGGCCATCGAGCGCGAGATGCGCGATGCGGCCGACCGCGCCCAGCGCCACCGGGCGGAAGAACGGGTCCGCGTCCTGTCCATGGCGGTGGAGCAAAGCCCGGTGGCGGTGGTGATCACCGATACCCAAGGGGTCATCACCTATGTCAATCCCTGTTTCTGCGCCACCAGCGGCTATGACAGCCGCGACGTGGTGGGCAAGACCCCCAATATCGTCAAGAGCGGCGAGACCCCGGCCGAGGAGTACCGGACCCTCTGGCGGACCATCGAAGCCGGCCATGTCTGGCGGGGGATGTTTCACAACCGGCGCAAGGATGGCTCGTATTACTGGGACGAGGCATCCATTTCGCCGGTGCGCGATCCGACCGGCCGGATCTCGCACTTCGTCGGCATCACCCAGGATGTGAGCGCGCGGCAGGCCAAGGATCAGGAGCTTCACAGGGCGATCGAGCATCTCACCGGGGCCAATGCCGAGTTGGAGCGCTTCGCCTATGTGGCCTCCCACGACCTGCAGGAACCGCTCCGGACGCTGACCTCCTTCACCCAGTTGCTCGATCGCCGCTTCCGGGACCACATGGACCCGGAAGCGGCCGAGTACATGGCCTTCATCATCGATGCCGCCAAGCGCATGCACGATCTGATCAACGATCTGCTGACCTATTCGCGGATCACCGGCGCCGACCGGGCGTTTTCCCGGGTCTCCATGGCCAGGACCTGCGATCAGGCCTTGCGGAATCTGCGGTTCAGCATCGAGGAGGCCGGGGCGGTCGTCACGGTGGGAGAGTTGCCGGACGTGCTGGCCGACGAGGTCCAGCTGATGCAGCTGTTCCAGAATCTGATCGGCAACGCCGTCAAGTTCCGCCGGCCGGACGTGGTCCCCGAAATCGCCATTTCCGCCCGGCGGGGCGCCGGTGAATGGCTGATTTCGGTCCGGGACAACGGCATCGGCATCGCCACCACCGACCAGGATATCTTCGAGATCTTCCGCCGCCTCTACAGCCATGCCGAATATCCCGGAACCGGAATCGGTCTGGCGGTGTGCAAATGCATCGTCCAGCACCACCAGGGCCGGATCTGGGTGGAGTCCCGACCGCAAGAGGAAGGCTGTACCTTCTTTTTCACCCTGCCGGATGTTTGCCCATAAGTGTCGCGGCTGGCTTCCCACACTTAGAGCGCGATTCGACCTCAAAGCATCCGGTGCGGGGCAGACTCCTAAAGCGGGATGATTTCAAGTCGAATCATCCCGCGACAGAGGCCGTTGAGGCCGAGGCCAAGCAAACCGGAGGTTTGCGCCCGGCGAGGGGCATACAAAATAGCTAGAGCATAATGCGACCTGATCGCATCCGGCTCTAACGGCCGGTCATCCGTTCCAGCTTTTCGGGGTAGCGCGCTCCCTGCACCGTGATCTTGGCCGCGGCAGCCTCGATCTCGCTCAGATCGGCGGAGGTCAGCTCGACCGCCTCGGCACCGATGTTCTCCTCCAGGCGGTCCAGCTTGGTGGTGCCGGGAATGGGGACGATCCACGGCTTCTGGGCCAGCAGCCAGGCCAGCGCGATCCGGGCCGGCGTCGCGGCCTTGCGCTTCGCCAGCGCGTTCAGCAGATCGATCAACGCCTGGTTGGCCTTCAGCGCCTCCGGTGTGAAGCGCGGCAGGATGGAGCGGAAATCGGAGCTGTCGAAGGCGGTGCGCTCGGTCATCTTGCCGGTCAGGAAGCCCTTGCCCAGCGGGCTGTAGGGGACGAAGCCGATGCCAAGCTCCTCCAGGGTCGGCAGGACCTCCGCCTCCGGCCCGCGTGTCCACAGCGAATACTCGCTCTGGACGGCGGCGACGGTCTGGACGGCGTGGGCGCGGCGGATGGTTCCGGCGCCGGCTTCCGACAGGCCGAAATGCTTGACCTTGCCGGCCTGGATCAGCTCCTTCACCGCCCCCGCCACCTCCTTGATCGGCACGTCGGGATCGACACGGTGCTGGTAGAACAGGTCGATGGCCTCGACCTTGAGACGCTTCAGCGACGCCTCGGCCACCGCCTTGATGTGCTCGGGCCGGCTATCGAGGCCGATCCATTGCGCTCCGCCATTGGGATCGAGCCTGAAGCCGAACTTGGTGGCGATGACCACCTTTCCCTTGAAGGGGGCCAGCGCCTTGCCCACCAAGTCCTCGTTGATGAAGGGGCCATAGACCTCGGCGGTGTCGAAGAAGGTGACGCCCCGCTCCACCGCCTTATGCAGAAGGGCGGTCATCTCCTGCGTATCCGATGCGGGACCGTAGCCGAAGCTCATCCCCATGCAGCCCAGGCCGATGGCCGAAACCTCGAGGCCGCCATGGCCGAGTTTGCGCTTTTGCATTGTCTTTCTCCGTGATCCGAAGGGAAGCGTTACGATTTCTGATGCCTTTACGGTTTCCGGTCACGCCCCGGGCGGGAAATCCGTGGACGCGGCGAGTTCCGTCTGCGCCTCGAACCCGGCGATCCGCTGGCGCAGGATCGTCAGGGTGCTCTCCAGCGCCTGCGAGCCGAGCACCATGCGCAACGGCGCGGGGTCCAGCTCGGCACTCTCGATGATGCGTGCCGCCATTCGGGCCGGGTCTCCGGGGGCCAGACCGTTCTTGGGATCGAGCATCCGCAGGAAGCCGTGTGCCGGGGTTTGGTCGTAGACGGGCATGGGCTCGGCCACCTGGGCGCTGCCATAGCGGAATTCGGTGCGGGCGCCGCCGGGCTCGACGATGGTCATGCCGATCCCGAAGGATGCGACCTCCTGGGCGACCGATTCCACGAAGCCTTCGATGCCCCACTTGGTGGCGTGGTACAGGGAGTTTCCAGGGAAGGCGACCTGACCGCCATAGGTCGAGATCTGGATAATGCGCCCGCCGCCCTGAGCGCGAAGATGTGGCAGCACCGCCCGGATCAGCTGGATCGACCCGACCAGATTGGTGGCGACCATGGCGTCGATCTGCTGGTCGGAGAGTTCCTCCGCCGCGCCGAACAGGCCATAGCCGGCGTTGCTGATGACCACGTCGATGCGCCCGAGCCGGGCGAAGGAGCGTTCGACCACCGCACGGATCGCCGCCGTGTCGGTCACGTCGAGCAGTTCGGCGTGGAATGTGTCGGCATAACGCTCCATCAGATCGCTGACCTTACCGGTATCGCGAACGGTGCCGACGACGCGGTCGCCGCGTTTAAGGAGTTGGTCGGTGAGCTGACGGCCGAAGCCGCTGCTGATTCCGGTGATGAACCATGTGCGTTGTGACATCGGATGTCTCCCTGGACTCAAGGCGCTGGCGGTTTGGTGGCTTCATCGACGACCCGCAATCCGTTCAGGGTGCGTGGGTAGCCGATGAAGGGCAGCAGTTGGGTCAAAACGTCGATGAGCCTGGCCCGGTCGTTGCCGACATGCAGGTTGGCGGCGACGTGGCCCTTGAGCTGCGGCTCACAGCCGCCCAGTGCGACCAGCATGCTGAAGGTCAGAAGCTCGCGCGTCGGTATGTCGATGCCGGTCCGCGTCAGAGTGTCACCGAAGCAATTAGCCGACAGATAATGCTGGAAATGCAGCATGTCGTCGGACGCGGTGGCATAGAGGGTTTCGACCATCTCATCGCCGATGATCCGCTTCTGCACGGCCAGACCCTGTTCCATCCGGGTCTCCGGCGTGGTGGTGGACTGGCCCGGCAGCGGCAGCGCGATGCCCCGCTCGGTCAGCACCTCGTTGGTGGCATGAAGGAAATCGAAGACCTTGGCCATGCCCACATAGGGCACCGCCTGATAGACGATCTCCTTGACCTCCACCGGAGTAACCCCGACGGTCAGCGCCGCCCCCAGCATGGCGCGATATTCGCGCACGGCCTGGCCGGCGATGATCGCCGCCAACTGCACCATCAGCCGGGTTCGGGTATCCAGAGTGCCGTGGCGCAGAACCTCGTCGAAAGCGAAATTGTCGAAGTTCTCGATCAGTTCGGGGTCGGTCACCGCCAGGGTGGAGACGTGGCCGGGGAACAGTTCGTCGTGGTTTTTCCGGGCTTGCCGGTTGGGGGCCATCGTGGGTCTCCTTACAGCTGTTGGCTGGTGGGACGGAACAGGATCTCGTTGACGTCCACGTCCTCGGGCTGACTCAGGGCGAAGGCCACCATGTTGGCGAAGGAATCGGCGGAAATGGCGTATTGCGCATAGAAGTCCTTGATCCCTTCGGCGATATCGGCCTCGGTGATGCTGTCGGGCAGCTCGGTTGCCACCGCGCCGGGCGAGATGATGGTGCTGCGGATGTTGTAGGGCTTGACCTCCTGGCGCAGGCCCTCGGAGATGACACGCACCGCATGTTTGGTGGCGCAGTAGACGACGGCGCCCGGGCGCACCAGATGCCCGGCCACCGACGAGACATTGATGATATGGCCGCTCTTCTGCTCCTTCATATAGGGCAGCGCGGCGGCGATGCCGTAGAGAACACCCTTGATGTTGACGTCGACCATGCGGTCCCAGTCGGCGATCTTGAGACGCTCCAACGGCGAATGCGGCATCAGTCCGGCGTTGTTGAGAAGCACGTCGATCCGGCCATGCCGCCTCACCGCGTGATCCACCAGATGCTGAACCTGTTCCGCGCTGGTCACGTCGGTCCGCACCACGGCGTCTTCGCCCAGGGAGAGTTCTTCCGCCAGGGCTTTCAGGCGATCCAGGCGTCTTGCCCCCAGCACCAGCCTGGCGCCCTCGCGGGCCAGACGGCGTGCCGTCGCCTCACCCAAGCCGCTGCTGGCGCCGGTGATGACGACCACCTTATCCTTGATCCCTTCGCTCATAATTCACTCTCCTTCTACCGTCCGGTCATGGCCAGCGCGTACTCAGGCAGACGCGCGCCTTGCAGCGGAATCTTCAAAGCCGCCGCGTTGATTTCGCTCAAATCCTCGGCGGCCAGCTCGACATTGGCCGCCCCCAGGTTCTCGTCCAGTCGGTGCAGTTTGGTGGTGCCGGGGATCGGCACGATCCAAGACTTCTGGGCCAGCAGCCAGGCGATGGCGATCTGAGCGGGAGTGGCGTTTTTCCGCTGAGCCACGCCGCGCAGCAGATCGACCAACGCCATGTTCACCTTCAGCGCTTCCGGGGTGAAACGGGGAACGGTCCGGCGGAAATCGATGCTGTCGAACTGGGTCGTCTGGTCGATCTTGCCGGTCAGGAAGCCGGCCCCCAGAGGACTGAAGGGAACAAAGCCGATGCCGAGTTCCTCCAGCACCGGCAGAATCTCAGCCTCCGGCCCGCGATACCACAGGGAGTATTCGCTCTGCACCGCCGCCACCGGCTGGACGGCGTGAGCACGGCGGATCGTCTGGGCACCGGCCTCGGACAGGCCGAAATGTTTGACCTTGCCCGCCTGGATCAGTTCCTTGACCGCTCCGGCGACATCCTCGATCGGCACGCTCGGATCGACACGATGCTGGTAGAACAGATCGATGACGTCGGTCTTCAACCGCTTCAGTGAAGCCTCGGCGACCTGCTTGATATGCTCCGGCCGGCTGTTCAGCCCGCCACTCCGCTGCCGGGTCTGCGGATTGAGGTCGAAGCCGAACTTGGTGGCGATCACCACCCTGTCGCGGAGAGGCGCCAAGGCTTCGCCCACCAATTCTTCGTTGGCGAAGGGGCCATAAACCTCGGCGGTGTCGAAGAAGGTCACGCCCTTCTCGATGGCCGCGTGCATCAGCTTGATCATCTCAGGCTTGTCGGCGACAGGACCATACGCTGAGCTCATGCCCATGCAGCCCAGGCCGATGGCCGAGACCTCGAGACCGCCTTTCCCAAGAACACGTTTTTGCATCGTCATTCTCCTTGTGAGAGTTCTCAGGCTTCCTGAGGCAGGGCGTTACAGACCGCCGTCCTAGGACGGCGGATGATCAGATCGCTGACCATGACGATCGCCAGGATGGCCGTCTTGTTGGGGGGAGATGCCTCGGACATGGTCAGGTGCCCTGATACTGGTCGTCGGCGACTTTTTCCATCCAGTCCGCCACCTTGCCGTCCAGCCCTTCGGCGATGGCGATATGGGTCATGGCGGTGGTGGCGGCGGCGCCGTGCCAATGGCGCTCGCCGGGGCCGAACCAGATGATGTCGCCGGGGCGGATCTCCATGACCGGGCCGGTCGCGCCTTGAGCCCAGCCGCAGCCGGCGGTGACGATCAGGGTCTGGCCCAGCGGATGGGTGTGCCAATGGGTGCGGGCGCCGGGTTCGAACGTGACCACGGCGCCGCCGATACGGGCGGGAGCGGTCCCCTGAAACGGCGAGTCGACGCGGACGGTGCCGGTGAAATAGCCGGCCGGGCCGGGGGTGGAGGCTTGGGTGCCGCTGCGCTTGATGTCCATGGGATAGCCTTTCCGAAGCAACGGAACTGCCGTGGCAATTCCTGAAATCGATGGTGCGACAAAATTATCAGTTGCCCCGGCATGCGATTAGACGGAAATAATCGCATGGACCTATGAGGATGATTCATCAATGGCGCGCCAGGATTTCGGCGACCTTTTGGCCTTTCTGGCGGTCGCCCGCGAAGGCAGTTTCACCAAGGCTGCCGCCAAGCTCGGCGTCTCGCAATCGGCGCTGAGTCACGCCATCCGAGGTCTGGAAGAACGGATCGGCCTGAGGCTGCTGACCCGCACCACCCGCAGCGTGGCGCCGACCGAGGCGGGAGAGCGCCTGCTGCGCACCGTGGGGCCAAAGTTCGAGGAGATCGACGCCGAACTGGCCGGCCTAAATGACTTGCGCGACAAACCGGCGGGAAACATCCGCATCTCCACCGGCGAACACGCCGCCGATACCATCCTGTGGCCGGTGCTGGCGAAGGTGCTGCCGGATTATCCGGACATCACCGTCGAGATGGTGATCGATTACGGCCTGACCGACATCGTCGCCGAGCGCTATGACGCCGGCATCCGGTTCGGTGAACAGGTGGAGAAGGACATGATCGCGGTGCGCATCGGTCCCGACATGCGTCTGGCCGTGGTTGGCGCCCCCGCCTACGTCGCCGGGCGGACCCGACCGATGGCACCGGAGGACCTCACCGGCCATGACTGCATCAATATGCGGCTGCCGACCTATGGCGGGTTCTACGCCTGGGAGTTCGGCAAGGGCGGCCGCGACGTGAATGTGCGGGTCGAGGGCCGGCTGGCGTTCAACACCCTGCCCCAAATTCTCAAGGCGGCCCTGGCCGGCTTCGGCCTCGCTTATCTCCCCGAGGATCTGGTCCTGCCGCACCTGATCGAAGGGCGTCTGGTTCGCGTGCTCGACGACTGGTGCCCGTCCTTTTCCGGCTACCACCTCTATTACACCAGCCGGCGCCAGCCGACGCCGGCCTTCACCCTGCTGGTCGATGCGCTGCGATACCGGGGGTGATGGCCGGTCGCTTCCCATAAGGCTCCATTTGCCGATCCGGACCGGTTGCCCCATACTCGGCCGCAGGGTTCAAACCTCAGGGGGGCAGGCATGCGCGTCGCGGAAGTTCTCGCCCGAAAGGGCGACGTTGTTCACACCATTGCCCCCGGCGCCTCGGTGCATGAGGCATCAATGGTTCTGATGGACAAGAATATCGGGGCGCTGGTCTGTACCGATCCCACCGGCGGCGTGATCGGGATGTTCTCGGAGCGCGATATCGCCCGGGCCGTCGCCCGCCACGGCTGGGACTGCGTCGATATGTCCATCGCGGAAACCATGACCCGCGACGTGATCGCCTGCCGGCTGGACGACGAGACCGACTATCTGCTGTCGGTCATGAACGAGACCCGCTGCCGCCATATTCCGGTGGTACGCGACGGTCTGGTGGTCGGCATGATCTCCATGGGCGATCTGGTCAAGATCCGCCTGGAATAGGGGGCAGGCAAGGTGACGGGGTGGCGATGCTCCGCCCGGAGCAGATCGCCACGGTGGATGTCGCCGGCCATCTCGGCTAAGAGAGGGGCACAGCTCCACACTGAAAGCCCCGGCCTTTGGATTACACCGTGTTCCTGCGAGGCGCCGTCATCGGATTCGCCATCGCCGCGCCCATCGGACCGGTGGGCATTCTCTGCATCCGCAAGGCCCTGGCCGATGGCCGGCTGGCGGCCTTCATCGCCGGGCTGGGGGCGGCGCTGGCCGATTCCCTGTTCGGCGCCGTGGCGGCCTTCGGCATCGGCGCGGTGATGCAGTTGATCCATGGCCAGATGGTCGCCATCAAGGTGGTGGGCGGGCTGTTCATGATCGGGCTGGGCGTGCATACCTGGCGCCAGGCCGCCATCACCATCGAGGCCAGACCGGACGAAGGGGCCGGCATGGCGCGGGATTTCCTGTCCACCTTCATCATCACCCTGACCAACCCCGGCACCATCCTGGGTGTGGCCGGGGTCTTCGCCGCCCTGGGACCGTCGGGCCAGCCGGGCGGCGCCCAGTCGGGATTGCTGGTGGCGGGGATCTTTTGCGGCTCCACCTTGTGGTGGCTGGTGCTGTCGGGGGTGGCCTCGGCGGCGCGGACCCGCTTCACCCCGGAGGGTATGCGCCGGTTCAACCATCTGTCGGGCGCCATGCTGGTGGTGTTCGGCGGAGCGGCGCTGGTCAGCCTAGCCTTCGTCTGAGCAGGATTTCCGCCTGCCCCGGCGCCACCAGATCGTCGAGCGGCGCCAGTTCGGCGAAGCCCTGGGCGGCGTAGAAGCCACGGGCGGCGGTATTGAAGGCCGAAACGCAGGCCCACAGATTGGCCGACAGCAGCGCCGCCTGACCGGCGGTCCACTCCATCACCGCCCGCCCGAGCCCGTGGCCCTGATGCGGCGGAAAGATCGCCAGAACCTCCACATAAGGCCCCCGCAGCCAGGGGCTGCGCACCGCCAGGATGCCGGCGCGATCATCCGCGCCATGCCCGACGGCGAAGCGCGACAACGCCCCGTCGTCGCGTCCGAGATAGAGTTCCAGCGCCGCGGCGCCATAGCCCAGGCCGGCCCAGGGATCGATCCCGGCCAGCCGCCCGGCCAGGACGCCGAGATCGGACGGCTCCAGCGGCCGCAGCCGGCAGCCGTCCAGGCGGTGGGGCTGGCGGGCGAAGGGCGGCGGGGTCACCGCAGCACCTCATCCAGCCGGACGAAGCCATAGCCGCGCCGGCGCAGCTCGGCCAGGATGGCGGGCAGCGCCGGACCGGTGGCCGGCGCCCGGCCGTTGATATGGAAAATCAGGATAGTGCCGGGACGGGTCTTGGACAGCACCCATTCCGTCAGATGGCCCGGGGTCAGACCCCGCCCCGGATCGCCGGAGGCGAAGCTCCAATGCACCACCCGATGCCCGGTGGCCTCGACCGTCGCCAGGGCCGCCGGATCGTAATTGCCGGCGGGGAAACGGAAGAAGCGCGGCCGGCGGCCGGTCAACCCCTCCACCAGCCGGTCGGTATCGGCGACCTCGCGGCGAATGGCGTCCGGGGTCAGGCGTTGCATATGCTGGGGATGGTCGAAGGAGTGATTCTCCACCTCGACGAAGCCCAGATGGGACAGGCGGGTCAGCTGGGCGGCGTTGCGCCGGGCAAACAGGCCGGTGACGAACAGGGTGACGGGAACCTTCTCCGCCTCCAGGACGGCGAGGATCGCGGGGTCGAACCAGGCCGGGGCGCCCTTGCCCTCGCAGGCGTCGAAGGTCAGCGCCACCACCTTGCCGCCGGACTCGGGCAGGGCGGTGACCACCTCGGCCCGGACGGGCGAGGCCAGCAGCATGGCGGCGACGAGACCGAACCCCACCCAGCGCACGCCCTAGAAGTCCAGGTCGGCGTAATGCCGGGGCGGCGGCACCCCGGGCAGATGGTCGGCCAGCAGGCCCCGGAAGCTGGGACGCGACTTGACCCGGGCATACCAGTCCTTGGCGGCGGCATGGTTGTCCCACGGCACATCGCCGAGATAGTCGATGGTGGAGACCTGGGCGGCGGCGGCGATATCGGCCAGGGTGAAGACCCCGCCGCCCAGCCAGGCGCGGCGCTCGGTCAGCCAGCCGATATAGGCGAGATGTTCGTGAATATTGGCGAAGCCGGCGCGGATCTTGCGGGAATCCGGTTCGGCATGCTGGCTCGACAGCCGCTTGAACACCTTCTCGCCCACCAGATTGGCGGTGACCTCGGCGTGGAACTTGACCCCGAACCAGGCGGCCAGCCGGCGGATCTCGGCCCGGGCCAGCGGATCGGACGGCAGCAGCGGCGGCTCGCGGTGGATCTCGTCGAGATATTCGGCGATGGCGATGGCATCGCACAGGGCGGTGCCGCCCTCCTCCACCAGCACCGGCACCTCGCCGGCCGGATTGAGCGCCACGAAATCCGTCCGCCGCTCCCAGAACTTCTCGATCTGCGGCTCGAATTCCAGCTTCTTCTCGGCCAGCACGACCCGCACAAGACGCGAGAAGGGGCAGAGCGGATGGTGATACAAGGTCCTCATCCGCCCCTTTTACCTCTTTTTGCCGCGCGGGAACAGAGGGTGGGAGGCCTTGACTTGGCGGACCAACCGGCCGACCCTTGCGCCCTCTTGTTCCGGGAGAAGCGGAGAATGGCGTTCCTCGACCATATTGCGGCCTGTAACCACCACGACCTGACGAAATTCCTTCCCTTCGTGGTGGCGGAAAGCCAGGTCGGATGGATCCGCCATGATGTGGCGCGGCGGCTGGCCGCCTTTCCCGAGGCGTTCCGGGTGATCCGCCGGCAGCGGGTGGAACTGCATCCGGCCCTGACCACCCCGGACCTGCGCAGCACCATGGTGGATGCGGTGGCGGTCGAGCTGAGCCGCGACTGGGGCACCCCCCGGCTGCGCGGCGAACGCTATCGCGTCGTCCGCCGTTTCGGCGACGCACCGGTGATGAGCGTCGATCGCGGCGTGGTCAGCCTGTTCGGCATCCGCGCCTTCGGCGTTCACGTCAACGGCCTGGTCCGGCGACCGGACGGCCTCCACCTGTGGATCGGCCGGCGCGCCGCCGACAAATCGGTGGCGCCGAACAAACTGGACAACATGGTGGCGGGCGGCCAGCCCGCCCATCTGTCGCTGCAGGCCAACCTGCTGAAGGAGGCGGCGGAGGAAGCCGACATCGCCCCCGAACTGGCCGCCACCGCCCGGCCGGTCGGCGTCATCACCTACTGCATGGAAGACGAGTGGGGGCTGAAGCCCGACGCCATGTACTGCTATGACCTGGAACTGCCGGCCCATGTCATCCCGCGCAACACCGATGGCGAGCTTTCCGGCTTCACCCTGATGCCGGTGGCCGAAGTGGCGGCCCGGGTGCGCGATACCGACCACTTCAAGTTCAACGTCAACCTGGTGATCATGGACTTTCTGATCCGCCACGGCCTGCTGTCGCCCGATAGCGAACCCGATTATCTGGAGATCGCCACCGGCTTGCGCCAGGGCCGATAATCCACCATTGCTTAGAGCGCGATGACATTGGATTGATGCGGCTCCGCCGTAATCCAATGTCTGAATCCGTCTCTAGGGAACCGCCAAGGCCTCCGCGATCCTGTTCCGCCACTCCGGGCTGCTCCAATCGGCACCGCCGGTAAGGCGGCCGAGTTCACGCCCTTGCCGATCCACGAGAATGGTGGTGGGAACGACGGTGATACCGAGCGCCTTGGCGCCACGGCGGTGAGGATCAAGATAGCTCAACATGGCAGCGATCTCCGGATGGCTGCCGGCGAATTTCTCCACGTCGCTTCGGCCGCCGCGATCCTCCGAGACCGCAAGGACGGTAATGGCATCGGCGCCCAGGGCCGCCCGGGTTTTGGCCAGACTCGGCAGTTCCAGGATGCAGGGACCGCACCATGTCGCCCAGAAGGACAGCAGGACGATCTTGCCGCGATAGTCGGACAGGTGATGACTTTCACCATCCATGGTCTCGATGGTGATATCGGGCAAGTCCGCGGGAGCTGGCGGGGATTGCCATATCGGCTCGTCGTCGGGCGCTCCGAAGGATGGAGCGCCCGCGAGGATCAAAAAGGCCGTCAGCACCACGACAAGGCCATGACGAAGCCTGATGACATGAACGTTCATGACGACCTCCTGAACTCTTAAGAACGCGATGACATTGGATTGATGCGGCTCCGCCGTAATCCAATGTCTGAATCGCCCTCTAGAGCATGATGCGATCAGGTCGCATCATGCTCTATCCATTTTGTATGTCCCTCGCCGGGCGCAAACCTCCGGTTTGCTTGGCCTCGGCCTCAACGGCCTCTGTCGCGGGATGAGTCGACTTGAAATCATCCCGCTCTAACGTATTGATGAGAGACGGATTCAGCTTCTCGGGCGAATCGCCCGCGCGATTCGACATCAAAGCATCCGGCTCTAGAACGTATGCTTGAAGCCGATGGAGGCCGAATAGTCCGGCACCAGTTCAAGTCCGCCGACCCGTTGGTAGACCGGAATCTGGATGAAGCCGTAGACGGAGGTGTCCTCAAGCACATTCACGAACAAGCCGGGGGTGGCGTAGATCACCTCGCCGCCGCTATTGGCGATATCGGCATTGTAGCCACGATCCCGCCAGCGGTTCTGGCCGTTGAACTGGAATTGCGGCATGAAGGTCTCGTTGACGGTATAGCGCAGGCCGACGCTGACACTGACCTTCTGACCCTCGGCAAAACCGTTGTTCTGTTGCAGCGGCTTTTGCCACAGTTCCTGGGCGAACCAGCCCAGATCGTCGGTGATGTTGCCCTTCTGGTTCAACCCCAGCAGCGAATCCCAGGTGCCGCTGCCCGGCTGCAGGCCGCGATCGACCTGAACCCCGACCGAAGTGCCGCTGTGGAAATTCTGCATGGTGCTTCCGGTCGGTAGCTTGAGTCCGGCGAGAATATTGAAATTCTTGTCGTCCGTCAGGGCATAGCGGCCCAGAATCCGAATATCCGATAGCTTGTTCCACTCCGATTTCGACGGCGTCCAGTCCTGGGTGTTGTAGGTGCTGTGGGTACGGTCCTGGAACGGAACCGCAAGGTTGACGCCCCAGGCATCTTCCGAATGGTAATCGAGGGTGGTGGTGTACCACAGGGTGGTGGTGTTGCGCTGGACCTCGTGCTGATCGCCGACCGTGGGGTCGGCCAGCGACGCCGCCGCCTTGCCGCTGCCTTGCCACAATCGGTTCTGATTGACGTAATCGAACCGCTCATCGACGCTCCAACCGGGACCGCCGCCGCCTTCATCGGTATCGAGATTGCAGCCGCAGGACGAGCAGGCCAGGGCGGCATAGGGCATGGAAAGAGCCACGGCGGCAGCCGAGGCCAAAAGGTACTTCTTCATCACGGGAACACTCCCAACCAACGTCACTGTACAGGAAAGCCACGCGGCTCCGCGGGCTTCCATTCAGATTGAAGACCGCCCACCAACCACCCGGCGAGGGAGGTGGCGGGACGAGGCATCATGCCGTGGGGAGGGGTCGCGGCGGGGCGCGGGCGCGGTTCGCCGAACCGAGGGCCAAGCCTCGGGCATTTACCACGAGATCCGGCCAGACGACGACAAGCCCCGGGGAGGGCCCCGCCGCCATTGCCGGGATCGATGGGAGGAATGGCCGCCCGCCATGGGCGGCGTTATCACTCAGGGCGCAGAGCAGGCACGCGCAGCCCTTTTTGTCGGGTGCCTGCTGGGGGTGGTCCGGCTGGCCGCCATGGCAGATGAGTTCATCCGACACGCCCGACAGGACCACCATCGCCTGCGGCAGCGTGGAGGCCGGCAACACCAGATTCGCGAGCACGGCCAGCAGTGCCAGCCATGCCCGTGAATCACGTCGATACGATCGCTGGTCCCTCACCTTAACATCCCGATTGCACGCGTCAAAATCACGTCAGCTTGCCACATTCCT
>Ga0316224_1001586_pt1 | contig 24136 bp, 14 predicted proteins | sample TBH18013metaG_FD_206254 | JGI IMG/M metagenome (GOLD analysis project Ga0316224, IMG submission 206254) | Freshwater microbial communities from Trout Bog Lake, Wisconsin, USA - TBH18013 | ecosystem: Environmental > Aquatic > Freshwater > Lake > Hypolimnion/Profundal zone | place: USA: Wisconsin... | reverse complement strand
AGCACTCGTACACTTGCACCGGAAGCGAGTGTGGCAGGCTGTTTTCAGCTGCCTGAATCCCCTGCAAAACCGCTTCTGCCGCGCTGCCAAAATCTGCTGATTTGAGAGGGAGCAGCAAGGCGATGTGCGGAGTGGGCTTTGACGTTGGAGCAGTTGGCGTTTTTGCTATCGGAGTTGTGATCGTATCGGTGGCATAAGCCGGGTTGCTCAAGTATAGTGCCGCGATGACTAGCCAGCAGGCGGTCAACCCTTGCTTGAACAGACAAGTGAAGGCATCCAGGACTCTCTGCGCGAGTTCCACAATAAAGGAGATACGTTGCATAGCGGGCAAAAACAGAATTTGGAATGCGCATTATATGTAGTTGCAACCCCGATGGGGAATTTGCGTGATATAAGTTTGCGTTCGCTGGATATTTTGACATCAGCAAACACCATTGCTGCCGAAGATACGCGCAACACGGCACACTTGTTGACTCACTATGGAATAGCTGCCCAGCGCCTGATGGCGGTGCACCAGCACAACGAACGCGGCGCAGCTGAAAAGATCATTACATTGCTTGCACAAGGGCAGGCGGTTGCCCTGGTGACGGATGCCGGTACTCCGGCGGTGAGTGACCCCGGTGCGGTATTGGTGGATGAAGTGCGTGAGGCAGGTTATCGCGTGATCCCCATTCCAGGAGCCAATGCCGCTGTGGCCGCCATTTCAGCAGCGGGGCTTTGCTCTCCCCATTTTTTGTTCTACGGTTTTCTGCCCAACAAGTCTTCCGCCCGCTGCCGGGTGTTGCAAGAACTGATAGCACTGCCTTATACCCTGGTGTTCTACGAAGCTCCTCACCGAATTCTCGAATGTGTGACGGATCTGAAAAATGTATTTGAAAGCGATCGGCAGATCGTGTTTGCCCGCGAAATGACCAAGCTGTTTGAGAGCATACACCGCTGCACGTTGAATGAAGCATTGGACTGGCTCAACTCCGATACCAATAATTTGCGGGGTGAGTTCGTACTGCTGGTTTCCGGGGCGAAGAAAAAAGAAGAAGGACTGGATAGTGAAACCGAACGGATTTTGAATTTATTGCTGAAAGAGCTTCCGCTCAAGCAAGCCGTGCAACTGGCCGTGCAGATTACCGGTTTGGGACGCAATGAGTTGTATCAGCGCGCTTTGCAAATCAAGACACAAGATTAAGTTAATCCCCTACTCCGAGCCAAATTTAGTCTCCACCATCACCCCGATTTCCTTAAGGAACGGGGTAGGCAGTATCCCCCCGGCACAGACGATAATTGCGTCGTTCGGCAATACGACAGATTCACCGTTATGTTCCAGATGAACTTTGTCCGGTTCGACGAGTTTGACGTTGGATTTGAGCATGACTTTTAATCTGCCAGTTTCCTCTGCAATTTTTAATTTCTCACGGTTTTTCGGTTTGCCGCGACCGAAGGCATCGCTGCGATAGGAAATCGCAACTGTGGTACCCGGTTCTTCGGAAATGGTGATGGCAGCTTCAAGAGCGCTATCGCCCCCGCCAACGACCAGCACGCGCATGTTCTGGTATTGCGAGGGATCAATCAGGCTATAAACCACTTTGGGTGTATCTTCACCCGGCACACCCAGCTTGCGTGGAGTGCCCCGGCGTCCAATTGCAAGTAGCACAGCACGAGTTTCATAAGACTGTTTACTGGTTTTGACGATAAAACCCTTGTCCGTTTTGGTGATGTTTTCCATTCGTTCGTTCAGATTGATTTTCATCCCGGTTTTTTGAACGATTCCTTCCCAGAAGGCCAGCAAATCTTCTTTCTTGATTTCACCCATTTTGACTTGTCCAATGATGGGCAGTTTAACCGGGGCAGTCATGGTGATCTTGTTGCGGGGGTAATGGTAAACGGCTCCGCCGAGGGAGGGTTCCTGCTCAACAGTGACCGAACGCAGCTTTTGTTCCATGGCTCCCAACGTGGCCCCAATACCTGCAGGACCGGCACCGATAATCACTACATCGAGTGGATTGTCACTGCCTTTGAGTTTGGCGATCGATTCGATGGCCTGACTGCCTTGAGTCGCCGATTTGCGGATCAGTCCCATTCCTCCCAGTTCGCCGGCGATAAATATCCCCGGCACGTTGGTTTCAAAATTTGAATGCACTTGGGGAATGTCCATGCCGCGCTTCTCAGTTCCAAATACCAGCTTGATGGCATTATGCGGGCAAGGTGGCAGGCAGGCCCCGTGGCCAATGCAGTGGGTCGGATTGATCAGTACGGCTTTGCCCTGAATAAACCCGATGGCGCCTTCCGGGCAGGCCGTAATACAAGTTCCCGCCCCCATGCACTTGAAGGGATCAATAATCGGGTGGAGTGAAGGAGGCTCGGTCAAACCTGCTTTTAAATTTTCATGCAATTCTTCTACGGCAGCGACCTCTTTTTTGTGCCGGTTCAGCCAATAAAAGAGCAATATCGCTCCGAAGGGCAACAGGTAGATTAAAAGACCGCTCGATTCTAAGTTTGACATGGCTTTAATATAACAGGTTTGTACTCATTAGAAGTGGTTGGAGATATATCCCTTGAAGAAGTTCTAACAGTTAGAAATGAAGGTTAGAAGTAATGAAGCGGGTATTTTTCAGATCGACTATTCTAAAGACCCCAAATTGAATTGCGTAAGGCTATATTTTGTGGGATAATTACACACAATTATTTTTAGGCTATTGTAAATATGCGAAGATATCTTAAAATGCAACAATATCCTTATTAATTATACTGGGAAACTAATGACTTCACAAACAGATGGTGCTCAGGTTGCTGATCGGCGCAAAGCCGATTTACGAACCGAAACGCTGGGGTGGAATATTTATTTGGTGGTAGTCAGTGTAATGCTGGTTGCAGGCTTTTTACAGATTCATCCAATCGGTTTCAATGGATATTCAACAGAAAACTTGTTCGGGCTGATGGGTATACCCAGCAAACATCTATACAAGCCTGGGGATGATTTTGGTTTTTATCTGGGGCTGGTCGGCGGATTGATGATGCTGTCACTGCTGTTTTATTCGATGCGTAAGCGATTCGGATTCATGAAAGGACTTGGCCTGTTGCCGAAGTGGTTCAAATGGCACATGATTTCCGGAATTCTCGGTCCCGTTTTAATCATGTTTCACTCAACTTTTATTATTCACTCGATTAATGCAGGAGTCGCTGAGATAAGCATGCTTTTGGTGGGTGGAAGTGGCGTGTTCGGCCGTTTCTTTTATACAAAAATTCACCGCGGGCTCTATGGACGTCAAGCGACTCTTAAAGGTAAGCAGGAAGAAATGGCCAAGACAGGCAGCTTCGACCAGTCCTTTGTATTATTTGCACCTGAACTGGAAAATAAACTGGACGCTTTCCGCATAGATGTTCAGGGAAAAGACAGCGGCCTAGCGAATTTTTTGCTAATCGGCATTCAATCGGTACTTCTTTCGAGAAAGCTCAGGAAAGAATTGCGCCACAAGATGTATACACAAGCAGAAGATAAACAATGGGATACAGGGTTGGCAAAACAAAATGTGGATTTGCTTTATAAAGAGTATTCACATCACATTCGCGACTATATAAAAGCCATAACAGATGTTGTCCAATTCCGAACCTATGAAAGACTGTTTTCACTGTGGCATATTTTTCATATCCCACTTGTTTACATGCTAGTATTTAGCGGGTTTTACCATGTTATAGCCGTTGAATTTATGTACTGATACGAATGAATCCACTGACCTTTCGCTCATTTGCTGTTTTTGTCAGGATGCTAATTGCATCCGTAATTCTATTACTGGTTTGTGCTGTGCCCGCGCAAGCCGACTCGATTTCGGACATCCTGTCTCCGGGTGACGTTATAAAGGGCCACAGTAAAATTGAAAGTGAATGTGCGAAATGCCATAAGAAATTTGATAAGGCGGCACAATCCGGCCTCTGCAAAGACTGTCACAAAGACGTAGCCAAAGACATAGCAGATAAACACGCCTACCACGGTCACATCAAAGAAGCCAAAGAATGCAAGGAATGCCACACCGAACACAAGGGCCGCGATGCCCACATAGCGGAGTTCGATACCAGCAAGTTTGACCACGCTGAAACGGACTATATCCTGAAAGGCAAACATCTTGATCCCAAGGTCAAGTGTAAAGACTGCCACCCCTCCGGTAAAAAATACCGCGATGCTCCCGTCATATGTAACGGTTGCCATAAAAAGGACGACAAACACAAAGGGGGGTTGGGTACGGATTGTGCAAAATGTCACGTTGAAAAAGACTGGAAAACTACCAATTTTGACCATGACAAGACCGACTACAAGTTGCTGGGCAAGCATAAAGACGTAAAGTGCTTAGCCTGCCACATTAACAATAAATATAAAGACACTCCCAAGCTATGTGATTCCTGTCACAAGAAGGACGACAAGCACAAGGGAGCATTCGGGCCGAAGTGCGAGACTTGCCACGATGAAAAGAGCTGGAAAGAAATTCTCTTCGATCACGACAAGAAGACCAAATATCCACTTCTATTTAAACACAAAGAAATAAAGTGTAACGCATGTCATAAAGGTGATCTGTACAAAGAAAAGCTGAAGATGACCTGTGATGCCTGCCATACCAAGGACGACAAGCACAAGGGAGCGTTCGGGCCTAAATGCGAAACTTGCCACATCGAAAAGAGCTGGAAAGATATTCTGTTCGATCATGACAAGAAGACCAAATATCCGCTTCTGTTTAAGCACAAAGAAATAAAGTGTAACGCATGTCATAAAGGTGATCTGTACAAAGAAAAGCTGAAGATGACCTGCGATGCCTGCCATACCAAGGACGACAAGCACAAGGGAGCGTTCGGGCCGAAGTGTGAAACGTGCCATATCGAAAAAACATGGAAAGATATTACGTTTGATCACGACAAGAAAACCAAATATCCTCTATTGTTCAAACACAAAGATGTTAAGTGTGTGGACTGCCACAAGGGAGATTTGTATAAGGACAAACTGAAATCAGATTGCTACACCTGCCATGAAAAGGATGATAAACATAAAGGTCAGGAAGGTAAAAAATGCGAGTCTTGTCATAATGAAGAAAAATGGACGAAGGCCAAATTCGACCATCGACAATCACGCTTCCCGTTAACGGGTAAACATATTTCGACAGAGTGCAAGAAGTGTCACCTTGCGCCGACGTTCAAAGATGCCAAACTGGATTGCTGGTCCTGCCATGAAAAGCAGGATGTGCATAAACGCAGGTTAGGCATTGCTTGCGAAAGTTGCCACAACACACGTGACTGGAAATTGTGGGATTTTGATCATGACAAAACCAACTATAAGCTGGAAGGCAAGCACAAAGACGTCAAATGCTATGATTGTCATAAAAATCCGGTAGAAAAGAAAATAGAGCTTTCATCCGAATGCATCACGTGCCATGAAAAGGATGATGAACACAATGGGGATTACGGTCGGGTCTGTGAACGATGCCACGTAGTGACTTCATGGAAGACTATTAAAGCGGGTGGCAGGGTATTGGATTAAGATTGAGTCTGCTTGATCTGGGACGACGTAAGTAATTTGTAAAATAATAAGTAGATATTAAATCGCGTCGTGTGATAAAGTTACACGATAAGAGAAATATTAAGTATCGTTGCTTTCCCGTCGTGGGAAAGATGGGGAAGTATGTAACTCAAGCTTCACAATCCGTGGGCAAGATTATGTCCTTTATAACAAATGTAATAAAGCAATAAATTGCTCGAAGATAAAATGGGAGATTCGCATGAAAACCAAGCTACTTAAGAGTCTGAAGGACTTACACAGTTTCGTGATAGCGATGATTGTGAGCATGGTGGTGCTGGCATCTTTATCTTTTCAGGCAACTGCTCAAACTGCAGCCTCGTCCGTCCCTAATCTATCTTCAGTCTCTTCTGTTCCCGTAACTACAGTAAAGAGTTCGGCAAATGCACCGAGAATAAGAAAATCTTTTAACCACTTAACTACAGGCTTTGCGCTAACAGGCGTGCATCAATCCATTAACTGTGAATCTTGTCACGTTGGGGGAAGTTTCAAGGGAACTCCGAGATCCTGTCAGTCGTGTCACACTACAGGCGTCCAAATAACAGCACTCGCAAAACCACCTACACACATCCAAACCACCAAGGACTGTGACACCTGCCATAACAATACAACCAGTTTCCAGTCCTATGTGATGGACCATACATCACTCACGCAGCCTTGCTCAACTTGCCACGGCGGCAGTATTAGTAGTGGCAGTACGATAAAAAGCATACCAAGCAATCACCCTCCAATTAATGCGAGTGACACTTGTGATAATTGCCACAAAAACACGTTCAGCTTTATCACAACTACTTTCCATACGGTTGATAACCACACAAATAGTTGCGCCTCATGCCATGACACAGGTATGAACTATATTGGCACAGTAACCAAAATCCCTGCAGGACACGTACCCTATACGGCAGGGACTCCGTGCGAGTCTTGTCACACAAATACTAATCCAAGCGGGTTTACGATCGGAGCAAAATTTGATCATACCGGGATTACAACAGGGTGCTCGTCATGTCACAATGGTCAATATGCTTTGGTAATGTCAAAGCCCTCATCGCATATTCAGACTTCCGCAGCATGCGAGGTATGCCATACCACGACAACTGTGCCAGGAGGTTTTTCAACTTGGGCAATGGATCATGCAGGCGCAGGAATTACCACAGGTTGTGCAAGCTGCCATACAGGCGCAACCTTAAATGACAGCAAAGCGACGGTATTAGTTGGACAAACTACCAAGGGTCCACATATAACGACAAGCGCGCCGTGCGAAACTTGCCACACAAGCACCATTACACCGGGCGGATTTGCAACGTGGACGATGAATCATACCGGTATCACTACCGGGTGTGCCAGTTGCCACACCGGTGCAACATTGGGGAGTGGTAATCCAACAGTAATTGTGGGACAAACCACTAAAGGCCAACATATAACGACAACAGCACCTTGCGAGACTTGCCACACCACCACTACCACACCTGGCGGATTTGCAACATGGACGATGAATCACACAGGGATCACAACCGGGTGTGCAAGCTGCCACACCGGTCAAACTTTGGGAAGTGGTAATCCGACGGTGATAGTGGGGCAGGGAACCCACCCCACCCATATCACAACAACTTCACCATGCGAATCCTGCCATACAAGTACCGTTACTCCTGGCGGATTTGCTACTTGGACGATGAATCACACCGGAATAACCTCAGGATGTAGCAGTTGTCATGACAACAGTAAAGTCGGCGCCTTCTACAATATTCCACAGCTAGTAACAGATCCGATTCCACCCCATATCCCATTTCCAAATTCTGTAGATTGTGGAACCTGTCACACAAGCACAACTACAGGTGGATTTGCCTCAACATGGACAATGGGGGTAGCAGGCCATAACGCTGTTAGCACTACAACTCCTCTTTGCGCAACCTGCCACGGTGCATCTGCTTCTATATACACTGGAGTAAAACTGATTGACAGCGCACACATGGCATATCCAGCTTCGGATGATTGCGGGCTATGCCATACAGCTACCAATACCAGCAGCTACACAACATTTTCCAATGCTAGTCTGACAGATCCGAATTTTAGCCATACCGGCATTACTACAAATTGTGCTTCGTGCCATAACAACCCAACAGATGCAGCATTGGGAGTGATGCAAATGCCGTCAACGCACATTGCGGTCAATGGTACACCGTGCGAATCATGTCACACTACAACAACTATCCCGGGAGGATTTAAAACCTGGACAATGAATCATACCGGGCTAACTGCTTGTGCAAGCTGCCATACAGGAGCAACAGTGGGTACGACCGTAATCGTAGGAAAATCGACACACCCAACACATATAACAACTACACAAGAGTGTAGCACCTGCCACACCAGCACAGTCACTCCGGGTGGATTTACTACCTGGACGATGAACCACACCGGAATTACTTCAGGTTGTGCCAGTTGCCATGCCGTTGGGAGCAACTTTTATGATTTGACAGCGCCAACACTGGTAACCGATCCAGCCCCACCGCACATTCCAGTCCCAACCTCGGTGGATTGTGGATCTTGTCACACCAATACCAGTACGGGAGGGTTTGCATCTACTTGGACCATGGGGACTGCAGGCCACGCTCTGGTTACCGGTACCTGTGCAAGTTGCCATGATACTGGGGCACCCTACACGGGAGTGGTGACTAAACCCACTTCACACATTGCTTATACAGCAGGCTTGGATTGCGGTAATTCTTCCTGCCATAACAGCGTGACCTCATTCCTCGGCGCGGTTGGCGCACACACTACCAATCCCCTTGGAGTTGCCGGGGCACCTTCAACATGCGCTGCCTGTCACGGTGGAGGGCAAGCGGGAGGATTGGGAGCTGGTTATCCGGCAGGGCTGAATCAGGGTAAAGCAGTTAATGTAAATCACATTCCAATTGGCACGATAGATTGTGGAACGTGCCACAGCTATACCAGTTTTACTACATGGACTACCGGCCAGGTTCATACCGCTGTCACTGCAACATCATGCAGTACGTGTCATGGTGCAGGCTTACCTTACTCGGGAGTAGCAACAGGAGCAGTCGTCACCGAAAACACGAGTATCCATATTCCGATCATCAGTGATTGCCAGCCGTGTCACTCAGCAACCCAGAACAGCGTGGGTAACTTTGCAACATCAGCTTTACCTTTTACAACTAATCACAGTTTGGTCACTACCACTTGCGCAACCTGCCACACTGCCAATGCGACAGTAACGCCTTTTGACCAGCCAGGAAACGTACTGGATGCACAAAACACACTTGGAACCCATATGCCAACTTCTGCCGGGCAAGATTGCGGAAGTTGCCATACGCCTGGTAATACAAGCAGTTACTTAAATTGGTTGGGTGCGGTGGGGAGCCATACTTCGAATCCACTTGTGGGTACCATTACAAGATGTGATAGCTGCCACCTAACTTCGTCGCCAGGAACCTTCAACGGTACGGGGGGTGCAAAAGAAATTTCATCAGTTCATATCCCAATTCCAAGTGGTCAGGATTGTGTTACGTGTCACAACTATTCCTCTTTCACAGGGAATACATTTGCTCACGCTGGTGTAAACCTTGCGTCATGCGCCACATGCCATGGTGGTACTTACGCCAGTGTTGGAGTGGTCGGGAAAAATGCGTCGCACGTTACGGTAAATAATGGACTTGATTGCAGTATATGTCACTCCACCACAGTCTTTACAGTTGGAACCGGTTTCTCAGCTCCCAACTGGACGATGAACCATACCGCTAACGGCAATACTTCGTCTTGCGCGACCTGTCACGTATCAACAGCAAGCTTTGGTACTACACCCATTGTGAGTCAAGCAACTCACCCGACACACATCACAACAACTGCGGATTGCGGATCTTGCCATACGAGCACTAGCCCCGGTGGTTTCCCAACTTGGGTGATGGGCGCGACTCAACACACAGCCAACGGAAATGGAACATCGGGTTGCGCAAGTTGCCATGACAGTAGTAAAGCAACCGCTTTTTATAATGTCACACTGGTGACCGACCCCTCTCCTCCGCACGTCCCAGTTGCAGGGGCGGCCTGTGAATTGTGTCATACCGCAACATTTACAACGGGTGCTTTTTCTACTTCGGCCATTCCATTCACCACAAATCACAGTGTGGTGTCAGGCGCGCTATGTGCGACGTGTCATACGGCCAATGCCACAACGACACCCTATGACGAGCCAGGATATGTTCTGGATGCCCAGAATACAATCATCGCGCACATTGCGACCCCAGCGGGATCAGATTGCGGCAGCTGCCACACAGCAGCAAATACAAGCAACTATGCTAACTGGCTGGGAGCGGCAGGAGCACACACAACCAATCCGTTGACGACAGCAAACCCAACATGCGCAAGCTGTCATGGTGGCGGCACGGCAGGAACCGTAGGTGTGGGAGGAGGTAAAAATATGCCGGCAAATCATAGTCCGATTGGGACGCTGGATTGCGGTTCATGCCATGCCTACACCAGCTTTGATACCTGGACAGCTGCAGGGGTTCATAGTGCAATAGGTTCCACAATAACCTGCGCCTCATGCCATACCGGAGCGACAGCGGGTACCTCCATCGTGACAACGGTAGTTGGAAAACCAACCGGCACTCCGGGCCATATCACTACTTCTCTGGATTGTGTTACCTGCCACAGTAGTCAAACAGCACCAGGCGGGTTTACAACCTGGGCGATGGGTGCGACCCAACATACGGCAAACAGCAATACAACGGCATGTGCCAACTGTCATAATAGTGGAAAGAGCTTCCAAAACACCAGTGGAACACCGCTGGTTACTTTAAGCACAACAATTCATGTGCCGATACTCACTGCGGCATGTGAATCGTGCCACACCAATCCAACCTATGCTGTCGGTTCATGGGCGACAGTCTGGACAATGGGAACCACCGGTCACACGGCCGCTCTTGCAGTGCAACCACTCTGTGCAACCTGCCACGGTACGGGGGCGACTGGCTACACGGGAGTGAAGACCATAGATACTGCCCATATTCCTGCGGCTGACTACCCGGTCGAAGATTGCGGGGTGTGTCATACCTCTGCAACGACTAACAGTTACGCGGTGGGTGGTTTCACCGGGATGACGGGGATAGGACTGCCGACTCACACCAATATCACGTCGAATTGTGCACCTTGCCACAATAATGTTATTGCGAAAGGTACTGCCTCATTTGCAACTCACGTGGCAATCGGAACCTCGGATTGTGTATCGTGCCACACACCAACGAATACCAGCACTTACACAACATTCCTTGGGGCAACTGCAGGACACGACACAAGTACTGCAGGTACTGCAGCAGCATTGCACAATTGTGCACAATCAACTTGTCACTCAAGCACAGGGACCGGTAAGGTGTTTACCTCGCAGCACATACCGTCAAGCAGTCCAGGAGCTGTATTAGCGTCCGCAGCAATCGGGCAGTGTGACTATTGCCATACAGCGGGTTATACAACCATGACCTTCCTGACGGAGACCATGAGCCACGCCACCACAGCCATCCCAACCCAGGTGTGCTCAACTTGCCATAGTGGAACTTACACCGCAGAAGGAACCGCCGGGGGAGCAGAAACCACCACGTTTGTAACCAACCATATTCCGACCATCATTATTGGTGCGGCGTCTCCCACCACTTCGACTTGCAGCACCTGCCATAGTGGAACAACGAACTGGACAACCATGACCAGCACAACAGCGATTCACAATAGCGATCTCGGTGGCGGATCAACGGCAGGGCTGGCTTGCTATACCTGCCACGCAAGTTCAGGTACCTATACAGAACCTTCCGGGTTCCAGTCCAAGAACCATAATGGTGCAGGAGCTAGCAAAGATTGTGATGCCTCAAATTGCCATAAACCGGGATCAGGCGGCAGAGGTACAGCGTACTCAAGCTGGTAATTTGAAATAATAAGTTACTTGATTATGAATAAAATTGATAAGACATCTTCGAAATTTCGAGGGTGTCTTATGTTTAAATAAGATACCTCACGGAGCAACTAGATGAGAACGATAAACAGCGCGCAGAAAACTAGAGGCATTTTTTTAGCCTTTCTGATGTGGGTGTGCTTCATGGGTGACGCGACGGCACAAGTGATTGACGATATTATTCTTAATCCCGACAAAGACGGCAATGTGGTTGCTGTCATTAAATTAGCAGGCATGGTGCAATATGTAAGGCATTTCCCCAACAGTGAGGGAAAACACCTTGAGATCTACTTCAAATTGCTGGGCGACGGAATAATAGATCCTTTGCAGGGATACGAAGCGCGAACGTCTCCGCCATCTGATTTGATTCCTACTTTCACAGTAGCGGTGCGAGATCTCTCTACTGAACCCAAGTTGGTTCTGGATTTTTCACGCGATGCAAAATATAGCGTGCGAATTGGAAGAATTGACCGCAGTTTTGTGATTACGATTCAATCTGACAAACCAAAATCGGCACCCGTCGAACAACAAAAATCAAGCGCAATTTCGCTCGCGGCAAGTTTACCGGCGGCAACAGCAGCCGCTGCCGCAGCGAATGCAAATTTACCAGCAACAGGTGCGGTGACAGCAGACAATTTGCCTCAGACAGGTTTGGCTACCAAACAATCCATCCCGGGCGGTGCAGCAACGACACCCACTGTTCCGGCAAATTCATCTTCAACACTGACTGCTATTCCAGCTGTGTCCGTTGCGGCAGCGGTGGCTGCTTCAACCGCAGCAGTTACGGACCCCGCTTTGGCAAAGACTAATGCAGAAACGGATGCTCAAGCTGAAGCGTTGATGACTAAAGGACGCGAAGCGTATAAAGCCAACCAGTTGGGTTTGGCAATTGAAACATTTAACAAAGTGCTGCAATTGCCGCCCAACAAATTCTCGCAGGATGCACAAGAGTTAGTGGGCAATGCCAGAGAGAGCGCAGGACAGATATTTAAGGCATCTCAGGAATACAAGTTGTATATGGACATGTACACGACCGGAGACGGCGTGGCGCGCGTGAAAGAGCGAGTAGCAAAAATACAAGCAACTGAGCTGGCACAAATAACCGGCCAAACGGCGGGTCAGACAGCAGGTGCCATAGGTGGCAGAGCAGGGGTATCTCCCGAGGCCAAGAAATTCCAAACCACAGAAAACGGCGGGATTTCGATGTTTTATTACACCGGGGTAACGCTGACCAACGTGGCTGGGCAAACCACACAAGCTGCTTCGATAATAGATCAAAAGATGTTAATGACCAACATCAATACTTCCATGCGAGCTCGCAACGACGAATACGATATGCGGCTGGTTTTCCAGGACACGGATACCCGGGATTTCTTGAATAGAAATTCAACTTCTACCCCAAATAGAATAGGGGCGGCTTACTATGACATAAGGGATAATTATCTGAATATGTCCGCCCGCATAGGCCGTCAGTCACCGAATGGTGGGGGAGTGATGGGCCGGTTTGATGGTCTTGCAATGGGAATTGGCTTAACAAAGAAAATACAAATTACAGAAGCAGTTGGACAACTTTCTGACTATGGGGCCGGTTCAAAGCCTAAGTTTTTCTCTTTCGGTGTGGCACTGACTTCATCCGAACGCTGGGGTGGGTCAGTGTACGGGGTGGTCCAAAATGTTGAGGGCGTTATTGATCGTAGCGCGGTAGGTGGAGATGTAAGATATTTCAATTCCAATAAAAATGTTTATGGGACATGGGAATATGACACCAATTTTAGAGTGTTGAATACGGCTATGATGCAAGGGTCACTCAATGGTACTAGTGGCACAAGTTATAACTTTCTATTGGACCACCGCAAAACACCGTCCATCAGCCTGAGCAATGCAATGAATGGTAGTCCGTCAACCATGAGTGTGCTGGTGCAAACATACGACATTTCCTACTTGAGAGAATTAGCCAAGGATCGCACAGCACAAACCAACACAGCTTCACTGGGCGTAACCACGCCACTTAAAGAGAAGTGGACGGCAGGGGCAGATATTAGCGTTTCGAATACTTCAGGAATGCCTCAGAGTGGTAGCCCGATTGGGCAAGGATCAACCACTACTCTGGCAGATGGTTTTGTTGCAGCAACACCTTCATCGGGCAATAGCTACAATATCAATACCCGATTGATTGGTAATGGTGTTCTTTCAAAGAATGGGGTATCTGTTTTCAGTTTGGGATATAACACGAGTCTCTTGACTAAAGGCGAAACATTCCTAGTAACCAACCATTCAAGCTTTAACGAGAAATGGTCGGCTGATGAGTCATTGCGCCTTTATCGTCAATCGTCCTATGATTCAATAACTGGCCTGTTGACAAGTACTGAATCCATTGTGAGCCCGACATTCAGAGCCGCATATCAAGCCAAAAATAATCTGAATCTGGAAGTGGATGGCGGGATAGATTTAACCAATAATAATCCAGTAAATGGCCAATCTTCAAATACATCACGGAAGTATTTTTCATTCGGTGGGCGTTGGGATTTTTAAGTACTTATTCGTTCATATTGCCACCTCCAACTACCCTGAGACACAGGGTAGTAATTAGTCACCCCAAAAAACTGGATTCAGCTTATCAAACTCAGTTCGAGTTAACGGGATACATGGAAAAACAGGGTTAGAATGCAGTCATGAAAATTACTTTCACCCGCCCGGACGACTGGCATCTCCATTTGCGCGACGGAGATATGCTGCGGGCTGTATTGCCCCACACGGCGCGACAGTTTGCACGCGCAATTGTGATGCCCAATCTGCGCCCTCCTATTACCACGACTGAACATGCTGTTGCCTATTACCGGAGGATAATTGACGCGTTACCCGAAGGTGGCGTATTTGAACCTCTGATGACGCTTTATCTAACGGACAATATCGCTCCGGAAGAAATACAGCGCGCCAAAAAAAGCGGCATTGTGCATGCGGTCAAGCTTTATCCCGCAGGAGCAACCACCAATTCAGATGCAGGTGTAACTGATTTACGAAAAACCTATCCTGCGCTGGAAGAAATGCAGAAGTGTGGAATGCCACTGCTGGTACATGGTGAAGTAACTGATTCGAAGGTCGATATTTTTGATCGCGAGGCAGTTTTTATAGAACAAGTATTGCAGCCCTTATTAAAAGACTTGCCCGATTTGCGTATTGTGTTTGAACATATCACGACACAAAACGCGGCACAGTTTGTGAGCGAAGCACCTGACAATATTGCAGCCACCCTTACCGCACACCATCTTTTGTACAACCGGAATGCGATGCTGGTTGGCGGAATTCGCCCGCACTATTATTGCTTGCCGATACTCAAGCGTGAAACTCACCGGGAAGCCCTGTTGAAAGCCGCGACCAGTGGCAGCACAAAATTTTTCCTCGGAACGGACAGTGCCCCGCACGCGCAGCCCACCAAAGAAGCATCCTGCGGTTGCGCCGGTTGCTACACAGCACTGACAGCCATTGAGCTTTACGCAGAGGCTTTTGAAAAGGCCGGTTCACTGGATAAACTGGAAGGTTTTGCCAGTTTTCATGGTGCGGATTTTTATGGTTTGCCACGCAACTTACAGACCATTACCTTACTCAAAGAAGAGTGGGTGGTGCCTGAAACCGTGGGGTTTGGGGAACAATGTCTTGTACCGTTGCGTGCAGGAGAGAGAATCACCTGGAAACTGGTGGATGACGGCCAAGTCATTTAGAGTAATCTGACTAAACTCAATCTGTATTTCCAATCTAAAATTGAAGGTGCTGTTCTTTGAAATTCGAATTGCTAATAAAAGATTAAATATATTATGGCACTAAGGCAATTAACCCACTATGCAGCCCGATTCGTTTTGGGGCTAGTGCTTGGCTTGACAGCGCTTTTAACAGGCTGTGGTGGAGGTGGCGGCGGAGGGAGCGCAGCATCAAATAACCCTCCTCAAGTGACTCTCAGTTCAATCACAATCACACCATCCACACCTCTTACGATTGATCTTGGCGCAACCACAACTCTGACTGCAACAGGACACTATTCAGATAGTTCAACTGCAAATATTACTGCACAGGTAAGTTGGAGCTCAGGTTCTATTATTACTGTAGCCGGCACGGGTGCGTTTAATGGCGCGGGTCTGGGAACAACAACGATCACCGCGACTATGGGGGCAATAAGCTCACCTCCATTGAGCATAACAGTCATCGCTCCAACAAGTATCAGCGTTACACCAGCCAGCATAGCCATCGGAGTAAACACAATAGTCAATCTATCCGCAGTTGGCATCAACGGTAGTACTACATCAACGCTTACTTCACTAGTGAGTTGGAGCTCTTCGGATTCAACGATAGCTAGTGTGAATTCGAGTACCGGCATAGTTTCAGGTATAGCTGCTGGAACTGCTACTATTACGGCAACATTTACCAACTTGTCTCCAGCGACAGCAACTGTCACTATTTCAACAGGCGTGGGGGGCCACAATCTGGCCACTTCACGTTACGATCATACTGCGAACTTACTTACTACAGGACCAAATAGTGGAAAGGTGCTAGTCGCAGGTGGATATGTGACAGGGCCATCTGACACGATCAAAACGACAGAGTTGTATGATCCGGTAACCGCAACATGGACAACAGGCCCGACTTTAATCACCGAGCGTGGTGATTTCACGGCAACGTCACTAAACGACGGTAAGATTCTAGTTGCAGGAGGACAAAATGCGACAGCAAATAACATTGCCAGCACGGAATTATATGATCCCAGTGCGGGTGCTCTGGGTACATTTAATCCTACGTCACTTGGAATTCTCGGATATATGGTTACCCCGCGCTCGTACCATACAGCAACGCTGCTGCAAAACGGAAAAGTACTGGTAGCCGGAGGGGGTGGCGTGACTGTATCCAATCTCATTGATGCTGAATTGTATGATCCTACTACTGGTACTTGGACTGCAACAGGGTCCCTTGCAATAGGGCGCAATACTCATACTGCCACGTTGCTTCAGAATGGAAAAGTTCTGGTAGTGGGGGGGTTCGGTGGGGCAGCTAATACCCAAAATCCCCTTCCCCTTAAAACAGCCGAATTGTACGATCCTGCTACTGGAGTCTGGACGCAAGCGGCTAATCTAAATATTGAAAGAGCTAATCATACTGCCACCTTGTTGAGCAATGGCAAAGTGCTGGTCGTTGGAGGAGAGGCTTTGTCCAGTCAAGTACTGGCTAGTGCTGAGTTGTATGACCCAACAACAAACACTTGGACCCTAATAACTCCATTAAGCAATGCGCGTGAGTTGCAAACGGCAACACTACTTGCCGATGGAATAAGTGTAATGGTAATAGGGGGCGTAAATGCTGGCAGCGAAGTCATGCCTATCGAGGTCTACAATTCTTCAACAGGGAATTGGACATCCACCGATAGTCTAAGTACGGGAAGAGATACTTTTACTGCCACGTTGATACCATCAACCGGAAAGGTGCTGGTGGTCGGAGGATACAATTTCCCTTCATCATCCTCTCTCAATAGTGTTGAATTGCACTAGTTAAAATGGTCAGAGTAAGCCCATGATCAATAAATTTATATTGGAGCTTACATTCAGTCGCTCAAAGATCTTAGAGTTTCTATGCCTCTGACTCCTTACCTCAATATCCTCCCAATTCTTGGTGAAAGTGTATTTCATCATGCCTCATCACAAATCATCGGCGATGTGAAGATAGGCAAGGATAGTTCTATCTGGTGTAACACGGTGCTCCGTGGCGACGTGAACCGGATTGTGATTGGACAAGGTAGCAATGTGCAGGATTTGACGATGGGGCATGTGTCCCACAAGTCTGCAGAAAAACCGGAGGGGTCACCCCTGTTGATTGGTGATTATGTCACTATTGGGCACACCGTCATTCTTCACGGTTGCACGATAGGAAACGAGTGTTTGATAGGCATGGGTTCCATCATTATGGATGACGTCATGATTGGGGATCATGTGATGGTCGGTGCAGGGAGTCTCGTACCACCGGGGAAAGTGCTTGAGGCAGGGATGCTTTACGTGGGGCGTCCGGTAAAAAAAGTGCGCGAACTCACTGAAGACGAAATCAGAAAACTAAGATACTCTGCCGAACATTATATAAAAGTTAAAAATAATTATCTGAATCAAATTTAAATTCAATGACGTGGACGTTGCCCTGCGGGAAATGGAAAGGACGAAAATGAGCAGTGAACTTACACCCGATGTCGATCCCCAGGAAATTTTTCGAGCCAAAGTCAATCTGGAAACTTCGCGTATCGCTTGGACGGAATTGCAGCGCTATTTTGCCAGCGGTGTGGCTGTGGCGGTAAGTAGCGAACTTGATCTCGTGGAAGTAGCCTACCAGTTTTCAAAGGACAACAAGGCGCAAGTTGAGCGCTGGTTGCTGACCGGCAAAGTGGGCAAGGTATCGGACAAGCAGGCGGCAATCTGGATTGACGCTAACGCTGACATGTGGGCGGTCGTGGTGAGCCCGTGGGTGTTGGTTCAAGAAGTGTGTTAATGTGAAACTCGCGTAGCGAGCCCTTGTCCCCCTCTTCCGGGTGCCCGGCCAAAAGCTTTTCGGACATTGGGGGAGGGCTGGGGAGGGGGACAAGGGCATCACGAGTTTCATTATTCAGGGCGGCACAATTGCCATGCCCGCTAATGCAGCAAAGGTGTTAAGCTGTTTTCACGATTTACGGCGGAGTGCAGCAATGTCAGTTGATAAGTTTAAAGTGTCGAGTCTGATTCTATTTTTTCTTGTTATTTTTCCGCTCACGTCCCATGCAGAAGCCATCGCCAAACTGAAAGCTTTTATTTCTTCTTCCCGTTCAGGTCAGGCCAATTTCACTCAGGATGTGCTGGATAACGAAGGCAAAAAAATTCAGGCCGCGTCGGGCAATATGCAGTTTGTGCGCCCGGGAAAGTTTCGCTGGAACTATCAGAAACCTTACGAACAGTTGATCGTTGGGGATGGCGAAAAATTTTGGTTGTATGATGCCGACCTGAATCAGGTCACGGTAAAGAAACTGGATGCCGCACTGGGCAGCAGCCCGGCAGCTTTACTTTCAGGCAACAATGAAATCGAGCGCGGTTTTGTGTTGAAAGAGATGGGTAACCGCGAAGGGCTGGAATGGTTACAGGCAACCCCCAAAACCTCAGAGACCAGCTTTCAACAGATCCTGATGGCCTTTGATGGTCAGTCGAATTTGGCAATCATGGAATTGCATGATTCGTTTGGTCACAAAACACTCTTACACTTTACGAACATGCAGCGAAATCCGCAGTTGTCGCCCCAGTTATTCAAATTCATTCCGCCGAAAGGTGCGGATGTGTTGGGTGAATAAACTTTGCATAATAATGCACGAAGGTAATTCAGCGTGAGCCGGATTGTATTTGCCTGGGAACTGGGATCATCGCTTGGTCATGTCTCGCTGCTGTTACCTTTTGCACAGAAGCTTAGCCAGCAGGGGCATGATGTCATTCTGGTACTACGCGAGTTACAAAACGTGCAAAATCTGCCTGTTGGCAATCTACACGTTTTGCAGGCGCCATTGTGGATTTATCCGCCAACGGGGCTCTCCGAGCCGCCGCTTAATTATTCCGAAATCCTGATGCGTTATGGTTATCTTGATGCAGAGGGACTGGGCGGATTGGTGAGTGCCTGGCGATCATTGTTTTCCCTGCATGCGAGCGATGCGATCGTGGCCGATCATTCACCAACGGCTTTGCTTGCTGCACGCAGCATGGGTTTGCCGGCAACGACACTCGGTTCCGGTTTTTACTATCCGCCACGTCAAACCCCCATGCTGAATATGCGTCCCTGGTTGAATGTCCCTCCTGAGCGGCTGGAACATTCAGATATGGCCGTGTTGAAATCGATGAATACAGTTCTTGCCTCATATCAGGCACAACCATTGGGTGCGGTAAACGAATTGTTTGAGAATTCAGAAAACTTCCTTTGTACTTTTGCCGAGCTGGATCATTACTCGCAGCGCGAGCCTACTCAATATTGGGGAGCTTGTTACAATCTTGAAATGGGACAAAACATAGATTGGCCGGAAGGAGGCGAAAAGCGGGTATTTGCTTATCTTGATCCGCAAAACCGCGATTTTTCCAAAGTGCTGGATGCAATCAGAGGGCTCGGCCTCCGTGCTATTGTGTGCGCACCGGGTATCCCGGATAATTTGCGTGATCAGTTTGCAACTTCTCGAATAATCCTGTCAGGCAAACCATTCAGGCTGAAAGAACTGATGAGGGATTGTGATTTGGTGATAGGGAATGCCGGCCATGCCTTGACCGCAGGAATGCTCATGGCCGGCGTACCCTTGCTGTTGCTGCCCACGCATCTTGAGCGATTTTTGCTGGCTACCCGAATTGCGTCCCTGGGAGCCGGGATTGCAGTCAATCCGGAAGCTCCACCGCCAGATTTTATGAGCATAATTCACAGTCTGCTGACAATTCCCGAGTATCGCGAAAAGGCCAGCCACTTTGCCAGGAAATATGCGAACTTCAGTCAGGAGGAACAACAGGACACTATCGTGGCAAGAATAGAAAAGATTGCTGCAGCCAAACAGGTGCACGCATGACCTCAGAATCGCTTGAGTTATTTTCCGGAAAGGTAGCTGACGCACCGCTGGCCGAGCGGTTGCGACCCCAACACATAGACGAGGTGATCGGGCAGTCGCATTTGCTTGGCTCGGGCAGACCTTTGCGTCTGGCATTTGAATCCGGAAAATTGCATTCAATGATTTTGTGGGGCCCGCCGGGTGTGGGGAAGACTACGCTGGCGCGGCTGATGGCTTCGGCTTTTGACGCGGAATTCATGCCGCTGTCGGCGGTGTTGTCCGGAGTGAAAGATATCCGTGAAGCGATCGCACAGGCTCAACAAGTCTTGCAGCAGAATGGGCGGCACACGATTCTGTTCGTGGACGAAGTGCACCGTTTCAACAAATCGCAGCAGGACGCTTTTCTGCCTTTTGTTGAGCAGGGGCTGGTGACTTTTATCGGTGCAACCACCGAGAACCCCTCATTTGAAGTGAACAACGCCTTATTGTCGCGTGCGCAAGTGTATGTGCTGCATGCTCTATCAGCAGAGGAGTTGGGAACATTATTCGAGCATGCACAAAAGGTGGCGCTGGGGGATTTACAGTTTGATGAAGATGCGCGTGAACGTATTATCGGCTACGCCGATGGTGATGCGCGCCGTTTGCTTAATGTGCTGGAACAATTGCAAACTGCCGCTCAAACCGCTGGCATTAACAAGATCGATAATGCGTTTCTCGACAATACGCTGGCGCAAAATTTACGCCGTTTCGACAAGGGGGGCGAAGCATTTTACGATCAGATTTCCGCACTGCATAAATCTGTGCGCGGCTCTAATCCGGATGCCGCCCTGTATTGGCTGGTGCGCATGCTGGATGGTGGGGCCGACCCGCGATATATGGCCCGGCGTATTGTGCGCATGGCATGGGAAGATATTGGCCTGGCTGATCCGCGTGCGATTCAACTAACCAATGATGCTGCCCAAACCTACGAACGTCTTGGCTCACCGGAAGGCGAGCTGGCTTTGGCGCAGGCCGTCATTTATCTGGCCTGTGCACCCAAGTCGAATGCCGGATATGTCGCGTATAATGCCGCGCGTGCCTGGGTGGTGAAGGATGGCTCGCGCGAAGTTCCCTTGCATTTGCGCAATGCCCCGACCAAGCTGATGAAGCAACTCGATTACGGTAAAGATTACCGTTATGCGCACAACGAGGCGGATGGTTATGCGGCGGGAGAAAAGTATTTCCCGGAAGATATGCCGGAAGTGAGTTTCTATCAGCCGACCGGGCGCGGACTGGAAGGAAAAATTGCTGAAAAGTTGGCGCATTTGCGCGAGCTGGATACTGCGGCAAAGAAGAACAAATTGTAGGCCGGAATTCATTCCGGCTTACTATTGAGCTTTCCAAAATACATGACACTGATTGCATCGTCCCCCTTCCCAACCCTTCCCCCGTTGGGAGAAGGACTTAACCTCTGCCTTCTAGGGGAAATGGCTTTTAGTCCCCTCTCCCATCGGGGGAGGGTTAGGGAGGGGCTTGTGGCAATCAGCACCAAGTATTTTGGAACGCTCAATAAGTCGGGGTCGAAACCGATCTACATTGAAATGGAGAGAACATGTTAGATATTCAAGCATTAAGAAATGATTTGGATGGTATTGCCTCGCGCTTAGCCAGTCGCGGCTATGTGCTGGATACGGTGCAATTTCAAGCGATGGAAGCACAGCGCAAGACAATTCAGACCCGGACGCAAGAATTGCAGGCAAAACGCAACAGTTCATCCAAGTTGATCGGGCAAGCAAAAGCTAAAGGGGAAGATACTTCCGCAATCATGGCGGAAGTGGCCACTTTGGGCGAGGAACTGAAACAGCTGGAAACCCAGCTGGAACAAGTGCAGCAATCGTTAAATGCATTTCTTTCGGTGATTCCGAATACGCCGCACGAAAGTGTTCCATTAGGGAAATCTGAGACGGACAACGTGGAAGTGCGCAAAGTCGGCAATATTCCGCAATTCGCATTCGAAGTTAAGGATCATGTTGCCATCGGTGAAGAACTGGGCGGGCTGGATTTCGAAACCGCCACCAAGATTTCCGGCGCCCGTTTCTCGCTGTTGAAAGGACCGCTGGCGCGGCTGCATCGTGCACTCGCGCAGTTTATGCTGGATACACATACCGACCAGCATGGCTACACCGAAACCTATGTACCCTACCTGGTGAATGCGGATTCCATGCGCGGTACCGGACAGTTGCCGAAATTTGAAGAGGACTTGTTCCGTGTTCCGCGTCTGATGGGGGATGGCAGCGAGCAGAATTTTTATCTGATTCCTACTGCCGAGGTGCCTGTGACCAATATGGTACGCGATACCATTGTGCCGCTGGAGCAGCTACCGTTGAAGTTTGTGTCTCATACTCCCTGCTTTCGCTCAGAGGCGGGCTCATACGGGCGCGATACGCGTGGCATGATACGTCAGCATCAGTTCGATAAAGTAGAATTGGTACAAATGGTTCATCCCGAAAAATCCTACGAATGTCTGGAAGAACTATTGGGGCATGCCGAAACCATCCTGAAAAAGCTGGTTCTGCCGTATCGTGTGGTTAAACTCTGCATGGGAGACATAGGGTTTTCTTCTGCAACAACTTATGACATCGAAGTATGGTTGCCCGCACAGAACACCTATCGGGAAATTTCTTCGTGTTCCAATTTTGAAGCCTTCCAGGCTCGGCGTATGCAGGCCCGCTTCCGTAACACGCAGGGCAAACCCGAATTGCTGCACACTTTGAATGGCTCGGGGCTTGCAGTCGGTCGCACTTTGGTTGCTGTGCTGGAAAACTATCAGCAAGCCGACGGCAGCGTGATCGTACCGGAAGCGTTGCGCCCGTATATGGGTGGGCTTGAAGTGATTAAGGCAAGCTGAATTTTTTGTCGTCGGGCAGTTTCAAGTGGAAGGGAGTCGATGGCAAGCTGGGTATTTCGTGCGGGTCTAAATGTTTGAGCATGTCATAGTATAAATGAACTGTTTCGACCAGCACGACGGCTTCGCCTCCCCTCGCAAAACCATGTTTGGTCTGTTCGAAATATTGTGGCTGTGCCAGTAGTGGCATCATTTTTTTTACATCCGACCAACTGTCCGGGTTGAGTCCGTTACGCGCGGTTAGAACACGCGCATCTTCCAAGTGCCCCAATCCTTGATTGTAAGCAGCCAGAGCCAGCCAGGTTCGTTCTTCATCTGCGATTCGTTGCGGCAACTGTTCTTTGATCAGTTGCAAGTATTGCGCGCCTGCCAGGATACTTTGGCGCGGATCAAGCCGATCCGTTACCTTCAATCGATCTGCAGTTTCCTCGGTGAGCATCATGATGCCCCGTACGTTGGTGAATGAAGCGGCAAGCGGGTTCCAGTGCGACTCATGGTAGCCGATCGCTGCCAGCAATTGCCAATCTATGCCGGTTACCCTTGCTGCCTCCTCAAACAAATTTCGGAAGCGTGGCAGCTCGGTTTTCGCTTTGGTGATGAAGGCAATCGAATCGATTGGTTCCAACCGCTCATTGTGTCCGTAATATCGATCCAACAAGCGCCGCAAGGTGCCATCCTGCTTGATCTGGGCAAAGAATTTTTCCGTCTCGCCAAATAATGCATCGTCACCATCGGGTGGGAACGCCCATGCCAGTTTGCTCGGCGTGGTAATGTCGAAAGCTGCATCAAGCTTGGGATTGAAATTTCGTGCCAGTGCCAATTGTTCCTCGTTGGCGATGGTACATTCAAGAGCGCCATTGGCGACCTCAGCAAGCAGATTGGCAACCGTTTGCTGTGTGCGAGCCTGCCAATGCAATGCTGGAAAAGTTTTTTGCGCCTCATGCAGAGCAGCATCCTGTGCTGAACCCGCAACCACAGCAATATTTTTATTCGCTAGTTCATTCAGGCGTTTTGGCGGGTTGGCGCATACCAATTGCTCACTCACGCTTTGGTACGAGGAAGAAAAACGAAATCCGGCATACTCATTGCTGCGTAATCCCGCTACGGCGAAATGACCTTTGCCTGAAATTAAAGACGGTGTAATTTGATCAAGCGGCCACGGCAAAACCCTGACTTTCACATGCAATT
>Ga0316224_1001583_pt1 | contig 24171 bp, 17 predicted proteins | sample TBH18013metaG_FD_206254 | JGI IMG/M metagenome (GOLD analysis project Ga0316224, IMG submission 206254) | Freshwater microbial communities from Trout Bog Lake, Wisconsin, USA - TBH18013 | ecosystem: Environmental > Aquatic > Freshwater > Lake > Hypolimnion/Profundal zone | place: USA: Wisconsin... | reverse complement strand
CTCAACCATCCCGAGGACCGTACCTACCGGGCAAGATTGCGCCGCGCCATCCAGACCGGGGCGGTTTCCATCGAGATGTTGTTCTACATCATCGTCATTCTGGTGATCGTGGCCATCACGCTCTACAACATCCCCACCATTCTGGACTACGTTCATGAGTTGGAAGCCGAAGATCAATTGACCACGCTGGTCACCCGGATTCGCGGCAAGTACGCCCAGCAAACCTCGTACACAACTCTAACCAACGCCAACGCCATTACCATCAACGTGGTGCCGACTTCGATGATCAACGGCGTCAATATCATCAACGCCTTTCAAGGCGCGGTGACCCTGGGTTCGGCCACCATCGGCGGGATCAGCTACATGACCGTGGAATTGGACGGCATCCCCCAAGAGGTTTGTATCGACATGGTGCAGAATAACGGCGGTGCCGAAGAGTTCAAGAATTCCGCCGGCGGCGCTTGGGCCGCTCCCCCCACCGATCCCGTAACCGCCGCGACTTATTGCACCAACGTGACCTCCAACAGTTTGTTCTACGCTTATCGTTAAGGTTTTACGCAGTGTCGGAGCAGAAGTTTCGACGCTGCGTAAAACCGACTTGATCACGCGCCGCCGACTTTAAATGGGATATACGGAATGAATACTCAGTTCGAACAAACGGCACGCCAATCCGGCCAGCAGGGTCAGCCTTCCGGCACCGAACCGCAGCGCTTCGCGCCGAGAATGGGTAAGACCCTGGTGGATACCCATTTCACCAATCTCTATATCTCGGCGACTTCGGTAATCTCCCCGCCGGAAGGCTGGTTCAAGGGGTTCGACACCAATCCTAAATTGATGGTGCGGGTGCCGCCGGAATTCACCGAGGAAATCCGTCAATTGCACGGCCTATTGATGAGTATCGACTGCGATCATGATTTCGCCGCGCGATTTCAGGAGACTTCGTTCCGCGTTCATCCCGTTAAAGCCTCGAATGATCTGAAGTGGTTCGTCCTGCGGCGCGTGCCCAGCGAGATTCCACGCCTGACCGATCCCGCTTGGCGCTTTCCGCCGATCCTGGTCGAGAAAATCATGGAAGTTACCCGATCGCCCGGCTTGATCCTGTTCACCGGCCCGCCCGATGCCGGCAAGACGGTTTCCGCCGTGGCCACCTATGTGACCGCCTTGGAAAAATTCGGCGGCAGCGGTTTCGCTGTGGAAGATCCGGTCGAATTCGATCTCAACGGCGCCTTCGGCGATTACGGTCACTCCATTCAGATCGATGTTTCCGGAGTCGAGGGCGGTTATTCCGAGGCGCTGAAAGGCGGCTTCCGCATGTCGTCGCAACGGGCGCATGTATCGGAAATTCGTTCCGCCGACGTGGCCTCGGAAGTGATGAAATTCGCCTGCGGCGCCATGCTGGTCGACTCGACCATGCATGGTTCATCGGGGATCGGCTGCGTACAGCGCATCATTTCCATGCTGTCCTCGCGTGACGGCGAGATCACCGCGCGGCAATTGACGGCCGACGCCATCAGCGCGGTGATCTATCAGGAAATGCATCCGATCGGCAACGGCTTGTCGGCACCGCAATTCAAGCCGTTCTTCATTCGCGCCTGTTCCGACTTGATCACCAAGGACGAGGAATTGACCATCCGCAATTTGATCCGGAACGGCAATCTCAGCTCCCTGGAAAACAATCTTCGCGCCCAGGAGGCGAAATTGCAAAATCTGCGCGCCAGCCGGAGCAAGCCGACTCAAATCGCTCAGCGCTGATCGTGACCTCGCCATGATCTCCCTGTTCATGTGGATGTTCGGCGTGCTCGCGGTCAGTTTCGCGTGGATGTTCATTCCGTCGACCTATTTGCGTCCTTCGGTGTTGCTTGACCAAAACATCAGCGCCGATATCACCTCATTCGATAATCGCGGCGCGACGGCGGTGGCCGCCAACTTACTCAATGTCCATCAAGCGGCTATCGCTTATCACGCCGTCTTCCCTGGTTTTACCGGGGTCATCGCGCCCGCCAGCCTGACGCTCCAAGGCGGCGTATCGACCAATTATCTGACCACCGCGGTGTTGGCGGGCGGACATGTTTGCACCTGGCAATCGACCGTGCCCGATAACGCGCCAGGAATCATGGTGGCCGAGGAAATGGAATTGATCATGAGCGGGTATGGCAATGGATACGGTTATGCCGGTTCCTGGCTGGCCGGTTATGCCTATAACGGTGTTTACCAAACCGCTGCCAATCAACTAGGCTCCTCGGTGGCGGTGATCGCCATCCCGTGCGTCGGGACCGGCATCTACGTGCCGACCGACACCGTCTACCGGGCTGTTCGCTATACTCCTTAGTTTTGAATTAATGCCACAAAACAAAATCGCGCTCTGCTATCATCATGGTATTGACGACTCTTTTGATGGATACCGGAAGATGATGGCCTTGAAAAAATTCTTCGCTCGTTGCGTCGGCCGAAAGGCGCAAACCGGCGCCCTGACCATCGATTTGATGTTCAGCGTCATCATCTTCTCGATTATTTCGATTCTGATCGTCACCGGCATTGGCGTCATCCCCGACATCTTGCGCGGCGAAACCGATGCGCAAAACAAGACCACCATGTCCACGGGCCTGCGCAATTATGTCATGACCAATTTCGCGGCGATCGAAGCAGCCGGCGGTCATGCCACGGTAACCCTGGCCACCCTGATCGCCGGGGGCTATGTTCCCGCGGCCTTCCCGGTAACCGATCCCTGGGGTAATGCCTACACCTCGCAAACCAATGTGGTTTCGGCAACGGCGGTCACTTATGCGGTCGGTACGCATACGGCGCCGCCGGTCAATTCCAACTTCATCACCTGGAGCGCCTTCGTCGCCGCCTATATGACGCAAAACGGCGATACCGCCGGCGTGATCGGCAACAATGCCGCGATCGGTTCGACCACCTCCTGGGATACGGTTATCGCCACGTTTACCGCCGCGCCGACCTTCGCGGCCGGCAGCATGGCGGTTACCGGCGAGGTCGGCGGCACCTCCTTTGTCAATGACGGGCTTTATCGCATGACCATTCCCGGTCATCCCGAGGCCAATCAATTGACCACCGGCACCAATCTGGACATCAACTCCAACAATCTGAACAATATCGGCAATGCGGGCTTTCTGTCGGGCGGCGTAACCAAGACGTTGACCTACCTCAATGTCAGCATGATCGTCGACCTCTATGGCGGCAGCTATACCGCCAATGGCGGCAACCTGACGACCGCCGGCACGTTGACCGCCAACGGCGTCATGACCGCCTCCTCGACCTTGAACGCCAACGGCGTCGTCAACGCCAACAGCACCCTGAATGTGGGTGGCGTCCTGAACGCCAACAATACCGTCGAAGCCAATGGTGTCTTGAGCGCCAACAGCAACATGAACGTGGCCGGCACCATGACCGCCAACGGCGACGTGGAAACCAACAGCACCTTGAACGCCAACAGCACCATGACGGCGCATAGCACCTTGAACGCCAATCAGGGTGTCGTTGTCGGTCAGATCGCCTCCCTGGGCGGCGGGTGCGGCACGATTGGCCAAATCGGCGCGGATTCCGGTGGGACGGGCGCGATTTATTATTGTGCCAATAGTGGGGTGTGGACCGCGATGGGTGGAGCGAGTGGACCGCAAATCAAGGCGTGGGTTCAGTTTTACGGCTCGACCTGCGGCGGCACCCCCAATGGAACTTGCACCATCGCCGCCAGTTACAATGTCAGCCACATTACCCACCACGCCACCGGTCAATACATCGTCAATTTGTCGAGCGCGGTCAGTACTTCCGATTCATTGACCGGTGGTTTGAAGCATAATTCGCCCATCACCACCGGCGATTACGACGTCATCGATCTGGAATTCGCAGATGGAAACGACTTTTACATCTACACACATACCGCAGCCGGGGTCGCCTCGGACATGTATTACGTCTACGCCGTAGTGATTGGCACCTAATTAAGATCACATACTCGATACAAAATTTGTTATGATCGATTCATCTTTTCATATCCATGGGAATTTCGAGGATGAGTATGAAATTAACCGGTATCGAGCGTACCTTCGACGTGGATGAAATCATCGTCACCAAGACTGACCTCAAGGGGCGGATCATTTACGCCAACGAGGTGTTCCTGCGCATGGCCGGATACACGGAACGGCAAGTGCTCGGGCAACCGCACAGTATCGTGCGCCATCCCGACATGCCGCGCTGCGCCTTCAAATTGGTTTGGCACTTGATCGAATCTGGCCAAGAAGCATTCGCCTACGTGAAAAATCTTGCCTCGACCGGCGATCATTATTGGGTTTTCGCGCATATCACGCCGACTTTCGACAAGGACGGCAAGATCGTCAGCTATCATTCCAATCGTCGCAAGCCGCGCTCCGAAGCGGTCGCCGTGATCGAGGGGATCTACCGCGAGTTGCTTGGCGTCGAGCAAGCCGCTTCAGATCCCAAGCAGGGGATGGAGACCGCCTTTAACGCCCTGGTCGCCAAACTTCAATCCGCCGGAGTTTCCTATGATGAATTCGTTTGTAGCCTTTAAAGCGTCCATCGTTTCGTCGCTGGATTTGTCCTCGATTTCCAAGGCGCATTGGATCGTCATCCTGACCGAGCTCATTTCAATGGCCGGCATCGGGTTTTTCGCTGTCGATGGACAGTTCTACGATGCCGCGGCGATCGGCTTCATTTTCATCATCAATTTGGTTGGACTTTATTACCTATGGCGCGCGCACGAGGGCATCAACCGCGCCGCCCGGGTCTTGTCCAGCGCCGCCTCCGGTTGCCTGGATACCCGTGTCGTCGATATCGTCGAGCGCGGCGTCATCGGGAAATTGGAGCATTCCATCAATCGCGTTCTGGATTTATCGGAAGCCTTCACCAAGGAAGCGGACGGCACCATGACCAAACTGGCGGCCGGTCATTATTATCGCTCGATTGTCACCGACGGCCTGGTGGGTGAATTCGCCGCGCACGCCAAGTTGATCAACGATTCCGTGGGGATCATGGCGAACAAGACCAAGACTTTTACGTCCGAGGCCAGCGGCATCGGCGATACGGTCAAGGGCATGAGCGGCGTCATTGTCGCCACCGCCATGCAATTGGAGGCCACCGCGCGGCAGATGGGCGATATCGCCATTCAGACCAGCAGACAATCGAGTACCGTTGCCGTGGCCGCCAAGGAAGCGTCGACGCATATGGAAAGCGTAGCCAGTGCCGTCGAACAGGTTTCCGCCGGCATCGGTCTCGTTTCGCAACGAATCGCTCAATCGGCGGAAATGGCCGGCAACACCGAATCCGTCGCCAACAAAACCGACCAAACCATCAAGGATCTGACCGTCGCCGCCGATCGTATCGGCAGCATCGTCAGCATGATCGGGGACATCGCCAGCCAGACCAATTTGTTAGCTCTCAACGCCACCATCGAGGCGGCCCGGGCTGGTGACGCCGGCAAGGGGTTCGCGGTAGTGGCCGGTGAAGTGAAGGGCCTCTCCAATCAAACCGCCAAGGCCACCGACGAGATTACCGCGCAGATCGACGAAGTGCGCCGGGTTACGGCCATGGCGGTCACGGCGGTACAGCAAATCGTGACCATGGTGCGCGACATTAACGACGCCTCTCAGGATATTGTCGAAACCACCCGGCAACAGTCGAACGCGGTTCACGAAATGTCGACCGCCATTATCGAGGCCGCCTCAAGCGTGCATTTGGTGGCAGACACCATCGATCAGGTGGCCAAGATCGCCGAGACGACCACCGAAGCGGCCGAGCACGTGCTCGACGTTTCCGGTGATCTATCGCAACGGATGGCAACGATGAACAGTCATATCGACAACTTCATCGATCGCGTTCGCGAACAAAATTAATTCACGCCTTGCATGAGGATTAGTTCCCTGAGGACATCGGCGTCGCCCACCAAGGCGCAACCGCCGATGCAAGGCATTTCCACGCAACTGGACGAGAGCGGCCGCGGCGCCGCGTCGATAAGCTCGGATAGTTCCATCGAGGTTAGGTTGAATCCGTACCCATCGACCATGGCTCGCCAGGATTTGATTCGCGATTGCGTTTCAATATCGCCGGCAATACAGGGGGTGTGATGTCTGAGCGCAGGTAAATCGCCTTCGATCGAAGATAAGAGGCACCCTAGCCGTCCACCTGGATCAAGGGGCGACAGCTCTTTAACGATGACATTTAGGTAGGACATTTCTTCTCCTGTCATTTTTGATTTTCACCCTACGCTTCGCAATGTAATGATCGCTTCATGATGCTTGATATGCTTAACGACATATTCTGACCACATTGGCGTTCAAAGTGACGCCCCCATCGTTACAAAACACACAATCAATCTGCCATTCTTGTTGTAATGATCGCTTACAAAATTTGAAGAAGAAGTTAAAACAATATCTTGATGATTTTCAGGTAATCTATGACTTATATTCACAAGATATTGTTTTTCAGTTCAAGGAGATCCAACGTATGGTTTAATTCGTAATATGAATGATATGATTGAGGTTGTTGCTACTTAAGTACAAAATATTAACGTTTTCAATAAGATAGTGCTTTATATTAATTCCAATTTTGAATACGACCCCATAATTATTTAATACTTAAGTATCATGTTCTATTACCTCTAAATGTGGATTACGTCTTATGCACTAGGCACAACATTTCGTTTTGTGTATATGATACATTGTTTTGGTCGTCAAAAGCCGTTTTCATAGGTGTCAAATGTCATTGCAACGCAAATTCATGTTGATGGTCATCGCCGCCGTCCTGTCGCTTTCCGTGACCGCTATCGTGGCCTATTCCATTACCGAGGAGCGGACCATCGAGGCAAAGGCGCTGCTGTTCTCGCAAAATGAGGTGGAAAGCATGCGGGCCTTCGTCGAGGCGGCCATGGCGCAGCGGCGGACCGATCACGACAACGTTGCCGTTACCGTGTTCAACAAATGGTTCGAACAACGCAACCGCACCTATCCCGGCACCTTATGGAGCGTTTGGGGCGCCAAGACGACGAATTACGTGGTCGAAAAAACGATCGGAGCGATGTCGGGTGGGTTCGACGATTCCGGGAGTGTCGCGGTTGAGTCCGCCACCGATCTCGCCGCGGCCAAGCAGGATGTTCCAGTCAAGAAGGCGCGCGACGAGATTGACGCCGAGGCCCTGGCCACCAGTAAGGTCGTCGGTCGTATCGAGAACGGTTTTTACCGCTATAGCGCGCCGATTCTGATGACCGACGGCGCCGACATGGAGGTGTGTAAAACTTGTCATCAACGTCTGATGGACACGGCTCCCAGTGAAGTTATCGCCGTTTTTTCATCAAGCCTCGATGTTTCGGCGGAACGTGCCGCGGTACGGAAGAATATCATCCTCATGGCCGTGGCTTCGCTGTTTTTAGCCGCCGTGGTGGTTGCGTTGACCGGATGGGTCTTTGGACGAATCGTCAATCATCCGCTGGTCAGGATGACCACCACCATGAAGGCGTTGGCCGAGGGCGATTACGATGTCGAAATTCCTGTCGCGCGCGCCCGGGACGAACTTGGCGTAATGGCTTCGGCCATGCGCGTTTTCAAGGAGAATATCGCCGAACGACGTCGGGCGCGTGAAGACCAGGAGCGTTCAAAGAAAGCGGATGAACAACGACAGAAGGAAAGCCTGCACCATTTGGCCAATGAGTTCGAGGACGGCGTCTCGGGGATTACCGGTGATGTGGCCAGAGCCGCGGCGGAAATGGAAAATCACGCCCAGGCGCTGACGGCGTTGGCCAATCAGGTACGCAGCCAGGCCACCGATGTCGCCGACGCCGCCTTGCAGACCGCCAACAATATGGATACCATTGCCATGGCGACCGACGAATTGTCGGATTCGGTTTTGCGGATCGGCAATCAGGTCGAGGAGTCCTCGGTCATCGCCAGGGATGCCGTTGCCGAAGCACAGTCCAGCAACGGCATCGTTCAGGAATTATCCGATGCCGTCCATCGAATCGGCGACGTGGTCAATCTGATTACCGATATCGCCGCGCAGACCAATTTATTGGCGCTCAACGCCACCATCGAGGCGGCTCGGGCCGGCGATGCCGGTAAGGGGTTCGCGGTGGTGGCCAACGAGGTTAAGAGCCTGGCTAACCAAACCAGCAAGGCCACCGATGAGATCACCGCGCAAATCGATTCCGTCCAGTCCAGCACCGGCAGGGCGGTCGAAGCCATTCGCAATGTGGCCGCCACCATCGAGCGCATGAACGGCATCTCGCAATCCATCGCCGAAGCCATTTGCAAGCAGGGGGCCTCCACGCATAAGATCGCGCATAACGTGGACGAGGCATCCCAGAGCACGCGCATGGTGTCGGAAAGCATCGCTGAAGTATCGGGTATTTCCGAACGGACCGGCGACAGCGCCAGCGCCCTGTTGTCAGATGCCAAATCGTTGGCGGTCAATGCGGAGAAGCTGCGGCAAAGCGCCGGTGACTTCGTGGTCAGGGTACGGGGATGAGTCACATCCCCGTACCAGGCCCGGTCATCTCGACCTTCGCTTCCCGCGCATAGGGGTTGGCGATACCGACCACATTCTTGACGCCGTCCAAATCCATGAAGGTTTCCAAGGTGGCATGCCGCCATTTGCCGCCGAGGATGGCTGGCACCTCATTGTTGTTGATGGTCTGAAATGGGCGATTCCAACCGGTAATGGCGCGTTGCAAATGTTCGGCATTCCGCCAGTCGTACCGGCAGACGCTGGTGACGGGGTGCTTACGGAAATTTCTCAGGATCGCCAATTGACGTTCCGCTTCCGCTTCCAGGGTGCGCTGCTGGCGTCGTTGTTGTTTATAATCGTTCTGCCGCGTCTTGCGCTCGGCCAGGGCCGCGATAATTCCCTCCTTGTCGACCGGCAACACCCCGGTCATGATGCTGTCCAGATACCAGTTCGTGGCTTGGTCGGCATCTTCCGGAATCCTGGTGTTGCATTTACCGCGTCGTTGATTGGTCAGAATATGCTCGAAACCATCCACCGTGGTAATCGGCGTGGTTTCCACCGTGGCGATGCGTTGGAACGTACCGTTGGCTTCGTAAGCGCGCACCGAGAAGATATGAGCGCCGAGGAAGGCGCACTTATCCGCGTAATATTCGCCATTGCCGACACAATTATTCATGGCGCTACCGTGTTGACAGCCTTTGGATTCATCCCTGAACATCTGCATATTGGTCAAAGGCACGATCGTCAGGCCGTTGGGGGCGGTAACGACCCCGGTCATGGCCGACCAACCCGTATGGATTGGGGGATTCATTACCAGTTCATCGCCGACGATGGCGCGGATGTCGTCGTCTGGCAGGATAATCCCGGCGGCGCGCATTTGATCGAGCAAATCGACGCGATATCCGATTTTCTGAGTCTGCTCGACGATGTCCAACAGGGATCGTTCTGAAAATAGAATGTCGTTGGCTTGCGATTGAATCAGCTCCATTTGGGTGCCGTTGAACACGATTTTATCCATGCCGCCTATCCTGCCCCGTTCCAAGACGGCATAGGCGGCAATCGGCATCACCACTTCACGAGTGAAGGCGTCATGGGCCATTTCAATCTCATTGACCGCGCCCATCAGCACATTGAATTGCACGCTGCGATCGGTCCGCACGCGCTTCAGCATTTCCAGTCGAGTCAATCTCTCGTTGGGGTGCTCACCAGGCGGATCGGAGGCCAGCAACAATTTATTGATGATCCTATGGAGGTAGTCATCGAAATTCCCCTTTGACGGCTCGATCAACTTCAGCGCCGATTGCCCGGTCTTCAAGGCGGTTTCACGGGCCAGATGCGCTAGGACGCAGAAGGAGTCCCATTCCGTTTTGATCAGGCCCGGCTGCTTCCCGCCCTTGGTCAACCAGTCCGGCGGTAGATCGCGCATGACCGCGAAAATGTGTTTTTCCGAAAGTTCGGCCGGGATGGGCCACTGAATCTTGCGCATGGCCTTTAGGGTTGCTTTTTGGAGTCCAGTTAAGCTTTCCAGTTTCTGATCGAGTTTTTCTCCCTTGACGATAGCATCGCGAACGGCGCGGCCTTCCGGTGCCGTGAATTTACCGGCCAGGGGTGGGTAAGCTTGAGCGGCTTGACGGAGCCAGAGAGTCCGGCGTTCCGCTTCGGCTTTTTCCTCGGCCGTTTCCATTTCAGGGGCATAGCCGGCATAATCGGAGTAGTCGAAGCAATCCCAGGAAGCCGAGGCTTTCAAGATGGCGATGACGTCCATATTGATCTTGTCGCGAAACCGATCGACCAATTTACTTAAACGGCGTTGATCAAGTTCGCTCGCGCTCTTAGCTACCGCGGCGCGGAATCCCTCGATAAGAGGCGCCTTAAGTTCCGGATAATGATGAGCGGCGATGCGGTCGCACAACAATTCCCCGAAATAAGACGCCGCCCCCGAGACTTCGTTATCGACGACCAGGCCGAACAGACGACACAGCGGCATCAGGTTATCCGGCGCCTTGAAGCGTACCGCCGACATCAACCCGTCGCAAACTCGGATGGCATAACCATCGACGCGCTGTTGTTCGGTCAATGTCTCGTCGAGGGACGGCGAATCCTTGGCGCTTAAAACGGCCGCGATCAATTCGCCGGTAACCGGCGCGTCCTCGCTAAGTAGGAATAGCCCGCCGCCAAGTTTTTCCTTATTGCCGTAAAGAACGGAAACTTCCTTGCCGATGACGACTTTATCGCCGGAATAATGGGTATTGATCCTGGCCAGAAAAGCTTGGCCGTCGGTGAATTCCCCGGTCACATAGGAAATACCTTCCATGTGGCAGCGGAGGATTTCGGCCAATTTTCCGGGGTGACGCTTGTCGTCCCGGTCAGGGGCCGGGTCCGTGTTTTGCAAGATTCGCTGAAATAGTGCCATTACTCGCGCTCCTAGAAAAATCGCGTTAATTGTTGGACGGTAAGAGCGATCTCATCGTCGTTGACGGCGGCGATCTCGTCGGTTTTAGCGGAGGTCACCGTCAATTCGATGATCCGTTCATCACTCTGCTCATTCTCTTCCTCGGCTTCCTCGGCTTCCTCGACAAGGTCCAATCCCATTTGGCCCATGACATTGTTGACCCAGGTGCGATGGGTGTTATGCACGTACAAACTAATGCCGGCGTTATAGAGTTGGTGAATGATATCGGCAGCTTCATGGGGCTCGATAGGAATGCTTTTCGGCTTATCGGAGTCGTAAATATGTTCGCCCCATAAAGCAAAATGAGCCATGCGTTCCTTACGAAGCGCGTCCCGTTGCTGGAGCTGTTCGCGACGCTCGCGTTTGGCCGTTAATTTCGCATCTTCAACATCGGGCTCGGCCTCCGCGTTTGGCGCTTGATTGCCGTCGAGCAAGCCGGCCTCGGCCACTTCCAATTCAAGTTGGTCGGCGATCCGTTCGTCGAATTGACCGGAATCGAGGTTGACGCCGATACTGGTCATCACTTGATTGAACGCCATGTTATTTTCACACTCGGCGCGCAGCAACTGCGCCGAGCCCAGCACCAGCACGATTTCGGGCGGTTTTCCGGCCTTTTTCCGATAACGGATGGACAGGCAGGACGAGGCCGTGGATAAGGTGTCCTTATCCTTGTCTTTTTTCATCTTGGTCGGATAGGTAAAGGCGGCGACGGAACGCTGATTGACGGTCGCCGTCTTGGCGTTGGCCTTGGTGGCGCGCGCCGCCAGGTCGTTACAAGGCGAAGCGGACAGGAACATCCAGGCGATTTCCTCATTGGCCAAACGAGGTAAAATAGTTTCCCGCAATTCGCTGATGTGTTTCTTGGAGATGACCAGACCGCGATGAACGACGCCGGCTTTATCGGTGAAAGCGGAGATATACCCCCATTTGGGGCGTCGTGAGTCCGAAATTTCCATGACTCGCAAGAGATTGGAAGACAACAGCATCTTGCGTTCCTGGGACACCTTCCCTTCTGGGGCCGTATCGAAAGCATTGAAGACTTGGTCGACGTAATCGCGAGTCTGCTGGGGGATATCGAAGACGGGGTCGGCCACCAAACTGCTGAGCGATAACGTGAAGGCGTGCGATTTCTCCATGCCGGGCATCAACATGGTGACGCGGTAAAGCCATGCTTTGTCTTCGTAACCGCGCGCCGGCATCATGACGTCGACAATGACTCCGGGCGCCGGATCGTAGGTATCGAGATTGCGGAAATTAACGGCGCTGCCCGGCCGGAGTCCGCGATCGAGCAGTTCGATCAACCTATCGAATCTGGCCGCTACCTCCTTGACGATATTGTTGCCATCCGCCGCCAAAGCCTGTTCGACGGAGGCGAAATTTTGCCGCTCGGAACGGATCAATAATTCCAAGCGCTCTGGTTTCATGCGGACCAGGGCGGCGCGAACCTCCTGGCTGTCACGGTAAACGGAACGATCGCTCCAGGAGGACATGATGTCATTGTAACCGCGCTTGATTTGCGTGTTCATGATGGCTTGCAAAATCCGCTGATCGTTATTCTCGACCATTTGCAAAAGATCGTTGCTGCGTGCCGGTTTGATCTGTCTGGTCCCCTTGACGGTGGCGATGATCACGCTTTGATTTTCATTGTGCTCAAGAACGTCGCTCTCGTTGGTCACTTCCCAGGTTCCCGGCAATTCCTTGGCTTTAAGCGGATTGGTGTTGGTGGTGTCCAACTCCTCGACTCGCGCCTTATACTCGGTGAACAAATCATTGATGACGCGTTCCTGCTGTTCGGGGTGCAGCAGATTGATATAGGCCATGACCTTATTGGCCCACATAACGTCAAGTTTCTCGCTGGTATCGTCGTCCTCCTCGCCTTCGATATCCTCGACATCGAGATTCATGAGCCGCGCCAGATCCGGGTTCAATTCAATGAAGGAGTGAGCCACGTCGTGACCGATGGAGTTGAAGATATCGGGAATGTCGTCGCGTGAAATCGGCGAAGCCCGATTGGAGGTGCAATTGGCCGCCAGTTTATGCAGATGGTGCTCCATTATCATGGAAAGTCGCTGTTCAACCGGCATGCGGCTGCTGACCCAGGCGACACGCGGCCAAATAACCTGACCGCGACGATTGGCGCGACCCAGCACTTGAGTCAGATCAACCACGTTGCTGGGTGTTTCGAACATGATCAGGGAACGTTGATTTTGGTCCAGGGCCGCGACGTCGGCATGCAACGAAATCCCCGCGAAGCCCGATTTTCCCAAGATCACCGCGTGATACTCGCCATTTTGAAATTTAATGGTTTCGCTGTGAATGTTGGTCTTGGCCCGGGTTTGAATGCGGCCGTTTCGGTATTCCAGCTTCCGACCGGTGATTTCGCCGACCGAATAGCCCCGCGCCTGCAAGGCCATCTTGACCGCATCGATGGGGATCAGCGGCAGCGGAGGCAATTGATCGATCATCTCGATGATTTGCGCCTTGGCCGCCACCATCGACGGAGAAAGCTCCAGGTTTTGATTGGTGTTGCGATGCGTTTGACGGATCTGCGTGACGCGATCGACCACCGATTTAAGGAGATCCTTGAAATCGGGGATGCGATTGAAAACTCTTGGTTCGATCACCGTAACCGATTCGACCGTGGCCGGCGCCGCGTCGATATCATCGAAAATATCGGATTCGGCGATGGGGGTCGGCGCGGTTTCCTGGGCCTTGGCGTCCTCGTCGAGAATGGCGCGCAGATAATTTTCAGCGGTATGTTCGACGACGATGATCGGCTTGCGGTTCTGCTCAAGCTCGCTCAAGGCATAAGCGATGACGCCGTCGGTATTCATGGCGATGGTGCTCATTTTCGAGATCAAATAATGCGCCGAACCGAAACCGGACGAATAGATCTGGGTTGAATTCGCATTCCGTTCATTGCGGGCATTGTCCAAATCGGCGCGAGCTTGATTGGCGACGTGAATATGCTGCTTGACGTCCGACGACAGGTAGGAAATGGCCGACAAAATCGGGGCTAGAGCCGCCGAATAATCATAGTTGCGCCGATAGGCATCATCCTCCGCGCGGTAAATGATATATTCGGCCTGGGAATTATCGCGCTCACGACGAATCAGCGTCCCCTCCCGCACCATAGTCGCGGAAAGAGCTTCTTGCGCCACCAAACCGTTGCTTGAGACCAGCTTCTGTAAAGCATCGACATTCAATTTCATCGGCAGGGCGCGTTTATAAATGGGGAGATTGGAAATCCGCGTGGCCCAGGTGGCGGAAGAATAGGTAACGTGTCGCGCCCGGTTCATGATGGCGGTGAAATTCTTGCCGACTTGCGAACTTTCTCCGGCGGCTTCATGCGCTTCGTCGGCAATCAAACGGCAAGAGCTGGAGTTGTCGATCAGCCACCGCGTCTTGGCCGATTGCTCCGGTTTCTTGTTGATCTGGGTATAAGAGGCCATGATCAGATTGATTTCTTCCGGAATCACGCCCGATTCGATAATGCCGGCGGTGATTTCCCGATGCGGCGAGGAAAAGATCGCCTCACCGGTGAGATGGTCGTAAACCGAGCCTGAATCGTTCAGGATGATCGGGTTGATCAGATGTTCGCGACTGATGGCGCGCAGATCGCGGAAAATATCGGAGAACAGTTTTTCGTTCTTGGTCATGAATAAGGTAGGCTCGTTACGAAGCGCCGACCAAACGATCATCAGGGAAAGCTGCCGTCCCTTGCCGACACCGTTTTCATCGGCGATCACCACCGATTTGCCGCGTAGGCGGGTGTCGATCTCTTGAGCGACCGCATCGATCTGTTCCGGTCCGGCGATCGACTGAAGATAGTCCGTATTCATCATTAATTGCCCAGCCACGAAAGCGGTGATGTCGCCATGACGACGCACCAGGCCATCGAGGGCTTCGCGTGAAGCGCCTTCCAAATAGCGCGGCACCATGACTTCCGAGGCGCCGTTGGGTGAGGACGCTGAAATGTAGGGGGTCTGAAAATCATTAACGACCTGACGCGCTTCCCCTTCCTGGTCGACGACCTCGGTTTCGAGGGTTTTTTCAGACCGCTTTTTCTTTTCGGCCAATTTCCGATTTTCCGCCCGCGCGGCCACCAAGGCGGAGGACCATTGCCATAGGGAATCGAAATCCATGGCGGTTTGATGCCGCGACAATTCGGTTTCGATGGAGAAATCGGTTACCGGCATGACGCGTTTCTGACCGATGACGATCAGGGTCGAGGCGGCGTCGCCAATGGTTCCGGTTGTCAGGGGAGATCCCACCCGAATCAATCCGGAAATATCGTAATTGACCCCGATGGCGCTGAGGCTATCCTTAAAGTCATCGGTGAGATCGCCGGCGACGAAATAGACCGAACGACCCTCCGCGGTACGCAGATCGAGATCGAGCGGCGCCATGGCGATAAAGGCGTCTGAATCGAAGGAGGACTCGCTGGTGATCTGGAAATTTTGCGCGGATTGGATCGCGTCGTCGATTTCATCGATGGTGACGCCGGCCGGCAAATGCGGATTGATATTCGAAGCGTCGTTGCGAAGACCCACGACACTGTTGGTCAACTCGTCGCGGCTGGCGACCAGGCGCTTGGCGATGATCGAAATGGGTAAGGGGGTGGCGATCAAGGCAAGGGCCTGGAAGCCGGTTTGAAGCTTGCGCGCCAGCTCATAGGTATCATAGGTGGACGCGGCCGCGTTGTTGGCGATGCGTTTATCGATGGCGCTCAACATCGCGGTCCGGACATCGTTCACCAAGAATGTCGATGGCGGCGCGCCTTTCGCGGGTTGTGTCACCGAGGTGAAAAAGCGCGCGAACACGTCCTCCGTGACCACATGCCCATCGATCACGGAAGCGATCAGGCCGGCGCAGCATTGTCCCAGCGAAAGAGCGTCGAAGGCGCGCAGAAAAGCACTGCCGCGCTCCGGCGGCAACTGATCCTCGCGAATGATCTTGGGTTTGAAAATCGCTTCGCCGTCGGCGTTCTTCTCGGTATCGTAGGCGACCGCGAAGCGGCCGTCGACCGAATCGTAGACCGCCTGGCCAAGATGGTTGTTGCCCAGGCGAATCGCCTGAGCGATCATGACTTCCGCGTTGTTTGCGGAGGCATTGGCGGTATTGGCGCCAAAGCGGCGAATGATCGCCGAGGCCGGCGTTGGGCGATAAACCAAACCCGGGAAAGCCTTGTTCCAGGCGGCGATTTCGCCGCTCTCGATGGCGCTGCCGTTTCTGATCCACAGGCGGGACTTGTCGCCATAGACAAAGCCTAGCGATTTAAGTTCCGCGGCATGATTGTCGCCGTTGACGAATACCAGGCAACGCCGACCCGAAGGTAGGGTGGTGGCTTGCAGTTTAAGTTCTGGATCGATGGCGGAGAAATCGGGCCACCTGACTCGCTTTTCCTCAATGGTTTCCTGATCGTTTTTGACGACGGCGCTCATTGTTCGAATTCCTTGAGTCGGTTGGGTGATTAAATAATTTCCGTATTATGGTGACGATACGAATAAAAAGCAATTGGAAATTTTCATTTTTAAGGCTATTGTCGGCTTGGCGGACAGAGTTGACGTCACTTAATCGGCGTCACGGAACCCGCGCAACACGAAGACGGCGACATGGATATTTTGAGCATCGATCCGGGAATCTGCAATTGGGGCTATGCCCATATCAAGGTAACGATACCGAATAAGGGGCAACCTTTCTTCAAGGTGCTTCGCGCCGGCCTGATTGAAACCGCGCCGACCAAAACCAAGCATGTGCGCCGCAGTTCCGACGACTTGTGCCGCTGCCGGGAAATCAATCGAGCCATGGTCGCCTATCTCGACGACCACCCCGAAATCGCTTTCGCCATCGCCGAGATTCCTCATGGCGGCGGCAAGAGCGCCACGGCCCTTAAATTGCTGGGCATGGCCACGGCTCTGTTGGTGACCGTTCCGGTGCCGCTGATCGAGGTGACGCCCGAAGAAGTCAAGAGGATCATCACCGGACGCCGAATCGCCTCGAAGCAGGAAATGATCGATTGGGTCCGCGTCCACCATCCCGAAATTCATTGGATCGGCCGGTCGCAAACGCAACCCATTCAGAAAAACGAACACATCGCCGATGCGGTCTGCGCCGCCTATGCGGGCATGGCGACCGAACAATTCAAGCAAATCGTCGAAATTCACAGGCGTGCCGGCATGACCCCAGTGGCGGCTTAATAAGGAGCGGCTTAATAAGGAGCGATAAATCATGGCGTTGGCGGCAAAAGGTTTCGGCAAACTTGGCGCTTCATCCGCGGACGGATCGGATGAGCGGGAAGTTAGCGGCGCTCAGACAATCGTATCGGCACAGGAAAAGCCGTCGTTCTTTCCAAGCGATTTCACTTCGGCCGCGCTCGACGCGCGCGAGCCCTACGATTTCGAGATCGACCACCCCCTGACCGTGCTCTCCGACACTCTCTTGAAGCGTCTAACGCGGATGCGGCGTTATGCGATGCTGGGTTTGCCGCAGAGCCGGGCGCTTAACGCCGAAGCGGTGGCGCAATGGTTCAACGGCATGGCGGCGCAAGAGTTGGCGCTGTCGGCCCACGAGAACAAGATCGTTCAAAATATTACCTGGCATGTCAAACGCGCCACCGGTTTCGGCGGTTCGGAATCGGGCACGTTGGTCATGGGATCGCGCGGCGCCTTCATGCCGTTTTCCAGTCCCCGTTCCATCGTGTCGGAAAAATTGTTCATGATCATGCCGCAATCGGATGGTTTCGATCTGAAGCGCGGGCGCCTGCTGGAGCCGGTGGCGCGTCAATTGTTCGAGGTCGAGCATCCGGAATTGCGGCGCGCCGACGATTTAATCAAGCTCATGAAGGATTATCGACATTCCGCCTGCCCCAGCATGATCGGCAATCCGGACGATATTTTTAGGTCCGACGACGGTTCCATCCTTATTCCCGATTACAAATGCCCCCGCCCCCGCGAGAAATTCAAAGCCAAACCGACCTTGCGCGGCAATGACGGCGAGACCCTGGCCGACGACGACGTGCAATGGTACGCTTATGTCTGTCAATTGCATCATTATCGCGAATTGTTGATCGACGCCATGCGCGCCAACGGACTTTACGTGCCGTATGTGGCCATGTCGCTGGTGCAATTCAACGCCTGGAACGGCGACGTCATCGTCGATCGCATTCCGCACGACCCGGGCATCGACATCGAGATCAAGGCTTGTCACGAAACCTTCTGGCATAACGTGGTCAGCGCTTCCCTGCCCCGGTTTTCCGAACGGCAACGCGTGACCGAGGCGTTGGATCTCAACGGTGACGAGGCGCGCGCTCAACAGCTTTCCGAAGAACGATGCTTGTGGAGCAAAATCGCCGACGAGGCCAAGGATAAAGCCGATGCCTGTCGTGATGAGCTGATGGAGATCGTCGGTAAATATACCGTGCCCGGCGGCAAACTTTCCATCGGTCCGGTCAATATCGGCATCAAGGAAGAAATCAACGAGGATGCGGTGCGGACGGAATTGGCTCGCTGCGCCGTTGATCTTGAAACCGTGTCGGTACCCGCCACGGAATTTGACGCTGCCACCGCGGCCCGGATGATCGGGGATTGGGCGGCCGACGCCGGACGAATCGATGAACTGGACGAAGAAGAGCGGAAAACCGCCATTAGCGATTTGATCGAAACGATCGCCGGCAGCGCCGCGCCTTGTAAAACCGGTATGCTTGATATCGAAGCCTTGGAGAAACGTTTTACCGACTTGCTGGCCAGGGCACGGTGGCTGGTCGGTAAAAAACCGGAAAACAAGACGACGCAAAAATTCATCGCCGACCTCGCCGATTTCGAACCGCCGAAGATCACGCTTACGTTGGACGCGGATGCGGCGCTCAAGGCGATTGCGATGGCCGGCGGTAATGTGGATTGCCTCAAGAAGACCGTTTATCGCGTCAATACCGCCAGGAACGAGGAGGTCACGAAATTGTTGACCGGCATCATGACCGTCGTGGCGCCGCGCCTGGAGAATCTGGTCCAGGAGGCGCGGGTGATGGATGTGATCGAGGAGATTCCCGATGAGATGGAAAACAAGCAACCGGTGAAAGCGGCCGAATTATCTTTTTAGGACGCGATGGCACTTAGATTTTCCGTATTGATAATGTGATACGAATTTTTATTTTGACAATGGTTTGTAACATATATACCATACGCCCCACTTAAACCACTCTACAGGAGATCCTGATTATGGCCCAGTCCGCTAAATCCACCCGTTCCTTTCGCGACCTGACCCCGTCGCGCCGCCCTTCGTCTTTCGGCACGAAACTGTTCACGGTGAAGAAAATCGAGGGCGAGAATGTCGAAAACCTGGTGACCGTCGCCACCGACAAGGATGGCAAGGAATATCGTTTCGAACAGCGCATCATCAACTACAAGTCCGGTCCCCGCGCCACGTTCGCCGACGATCTGAAGGCCGGCTCGATCTTTACCGCGTCCGGCGTGGAGCAAAAGGGTGAGCTGCACACGGCGAAATTCGTCAACTTCCTGTCCCAGCACCCCGCTTTCGAAAGCGTGGTGTCGATCCCCTTCGCTTCCGTCGCCGTCAAGGCGTATAAGGATGAGCAGGGCGAGGAAAAGGAATTCGTTTCCGTCAATCTTTATGGCGAGGCGATTGCCGTTAACGCCAAGGAGGCGATTCGCTCCGCCATTGAATCGGCGATTACCTCCGATTTTGTGCCGCATATCGCCAATGACAAGTCGCGTGGTATCGTATTGTCGTTCATCGACTCCGACAAGAAGCCCGGTGCCCAGTTCTTCCGTTTGAACGGCGTCAATTACGTTGACGATAACGGCGCCGAGCAGGTCTACACCCCGGAGAGCGTCGATGCCTATGTGGATTTCGTCACCGATTTGCTGGAGGGCTCCTTCGACGATTCAATCGAAAGCGGTTTCCATGCCATCAAGGTGTCGCCCTGGGTTTCCGCGTTCGGTTCGCAATTCCTGATGGAACAGCGCCCCGCCGCCGACTATAAGCCCAATCCTAGTGCTCCCGCGCGCGGTTTGGCGGCTTATGTCATCGAGACTCGCACGACCGATAACGGCACCACCTACTCCAAGATTGGCGCTCAACCTTCCTACGTGACGATCTCCCCCTACTGGGATGTCGAAGCGCTCAAGACCGAGGTCAGCAAGACCGGTCTCGATGCCAAGGAGGTGTTCAAAGCCGTTAACGGCAAGCTTAGTGGCATGAAGATGGCCGAGTACCTGAATGGTCGCGGCATCGACGTCAAGTCGCACATCACCGGCTATAATATCAGTGGCGTCGAACCGCAAAAGTGGCCCGCCCCCGTGCCCGTCACCAACGCCCTGACCGGTGTTGAATATGTCAAGCCCGAGGCTTCCGCGGAAGCTGCCGCTGAAGAAAGCGCCGCCCCCGCGGCCGATCCCAATATGGCCGATCTGGACCGTGAATTGTCCATGGAAGCCCCCTTCTAAGGATAAATTGCTCTTAACCCCACATGGGTCCACCCATGTGGGGTTTTTTCAAATAAACAATAAGGAGGATTTCAAATGTGCAATCGTCTAAGCGCCACCGAAGAATGGGAAATCCTGGTCGATAGCTGCGGAGCCCTGATCTCGTTGAATGACATCAATTACCTTCTTGAACGCGCTCCCGATCTGTCGCATCCCATGGCGGTCGGTCTAACGGAAATGCGCGACGAATTGTTTGTCAATCCGATTACCATCGGCGACCTGTTAACGGCGGGGGAAGTTCGCGCGGTTGCGTAATTCTCACATATTATATATAATATATGAGAATATTTTTAACACAATCGTCTGTATTATGTGTATAATATGGTGAGAAGCTTTCCCTTTAAGGACTTTTATCATGTTGAACACGCGCATACAAGATCCCGACCCCCTTCGTAAACTCGTCACCTTGTTTTCCGTTCTGGGGCAAGAGGACGATGGAGAATTCCGCCTGCATTTGAACGATGGATCGACCGACATCATCGGCTCCCTGAATGTCGACGGTGACAATCTAACCATGGCCTTCACCGTTAACGATGATTCGAATCTCGTCGCTTCATTGACGGTCGCGACGCAACTGCGACCGGGCGCCAACGCCATTATCGAACAAATGTCCATGCACGCGGATCAGATCGCCCCAGGCGAGCGCGCCTCCTTCCCAATTGTCGCCAATTTCATTCTGGAGCAAGTCGAAAGGCTCAAATAATGAACGCTCTGACCGCGGATCTCGCCGAACCCATCCCCACCTTGCATCGCCGCGGTTATCTCATGAATTTGGCCGCGCCGGTTCCGGAAGATTTCGACCTGGTGACCGTGTCCTCCTCGTTATCGCAAAAACCGCGCTACAACGGCATGGCGCGTTTCTTTTACCCGGTTTCCGAACATCTGCTTTCCGGCGCCTATGCCATTAAATCAGGGTGGCGCCCCCAAGGTTGGGACGATGATCGTTACGAGGTGGCCGACCTGATCAGGGAGTGGCTGGCCCATGAATTCGATGAAGTTTTCCTGCTCGACGTGCCCACTCCCCTGAAAATACGAATCAACGGATGGCCCAAGCTTTCCCGCCGTCATGACATCGCCGGTCGAGTCGCTTTTGGACTTGAGGCTGAGATTTCGCCGGCGATGAAGTCCTTCGTCAAACAATTGGACACCCAAATGCTGGTGGTGGAAGCCAAATATATCATGTCCGGCGAGGCGGGGCGGATCATGATCGCGTTCGCTAAACGCAAGCAGAACCTGGGTGACGAGGATTCCGTATTCCTCAATGAAATCCTGGCGCCGCGGTTTAGGCGCTATGAAGCGTCGCGATTGCACGAGGCATCGCAAAATCTATGGCGCGATCTTCTGGGTTTCCTTCGGCATTGTGCGCCAAACAGGCTCAACGAACACCTGGTCTCCTTCTTCGAAGCACATCTTTCGAGCGCCGACATCGATGATGCCTGCGGGCTCTCCCTCTCCATGCACGATGCTTTCGTCGCGGCGGATTTCAAGCTGCTCAATCATGGTGTCGATATTCAACGAATCGCGCAACCAGCTTCGTTAGGGTGAGATCATGGCCAAGCCTCCGAAGAAAAAAAACAGCATCAGTCGTTTCCTCAAGGGAAACGACGCCACCCTTCCGCTCTTTGGCAAGGAAGCGCTCGATGCCAATATCAAGATTTCCGGACAGGTCCGCGTTCACCCCAAACAGATCGATCCCGGTCGCGCCCTCTTTCGCATTCGCCTCATGGGTGGCGCGATTGATCCGATTACCTTGGGGCAAGCCATTACCGATGTCGGTTATCGACGCCTGGCTTGCGACGTAACCGCTTCAATCCTGTCTTCGGCCGCCAATGGGGCTCCGCTTTATCGCACCGCGTTCTGTGACGCGGAAATCATCGATGACGGCGATTACCTGACAGTGACCATCCCCAGGACGATCGTGAAATTTTATGAAGATGTCTTTCGCAACACTTTGTCCGGCGCCATCATTGACGACAAGACGCAAGGCGAAATTCACGGCAATGTGCTGAACATGGTTGTCGATCAGGAGCTTTGCCGCGGCAACAATCAATTCTACGCCATCACGGCCATCGCCACGCTGATCGTCCGCTTGTTGCGTTTGAAGCAAGTTTCAACCTTCACCGTCTGCGATATCGATCACGATATGACTTTCTTCGCGGGGCGCGTCTATAAAAGCCTTCAAGGACATGCTTTCGAGGCATTATCCGAGGAGAGCGATCTTGATCGTATCAATAACGGTTATGTCACGAAGGGGCGTGAGCAGCGAACCTATATCTGGCAACGCGATCGTAAGTCCGATACGGTATTGGAATTCCTGACCCTGCTTCGAAATCGTTTCCTCAATCGCGGCAGCGACAAGGAACGGGTCGAGCTTCAGCAACGGATTGAGCGAAATAAGCTGGCCGAGGAATTGGCGAAGTCGAAGGGGCGCGACAAGTCCGTTTCCGTCGATAAACCGAGTGATGAAGCGGCGTCAAGAAAACGCCCCATGACTTTCAGCACCCTGCGCCAGATGAATTCACGATATTCCTAATGGAAATGGCCGGATGACGAATATCCGGCCACCCCGCTTATTCATCGGGCTGATTTTTGACGATTTTGCGTTCCTTCAACCAATTCTTGACATCCCACAAGCGCGGAATGCCTCGTTCAAAGGCTTCGCGCTCAGCCAGGCTCATCCAGTGGCGACGATAATCGAGGATGACTTGAGCGTCTTTCTCGCTGACTTTGAATTCCAGGCAATCGTCGATGGTGCGGCCGATTTTGTTTTCGATATAGGTCACGAGCGTCAGCATGGCGCGCTGAACCGATGAGGGGGTGTCGCCGCCGCCCGAAGTCCAACGATAACCACTGGTGATATGACGGCCGAACGCCAAGGCGAAGGTGCGGGTATTCCACTCGATGTCGTCGTTGAACGTGCTTTTGGGTAAGATTTCTTCCGGCAAGGACAGGAAGGCGAAAACCTCGGCCGGATCGAGTTTAGGGCGGACCATCGACGCATCGCGATGATCGGCGATGAAACGGCCATGGATGGCGATAACCGGCTCCAGGATCGGCGAAGTCGGGAATTTATGGAAATGCGTGGAAATGGTCTGGCCGATCCCCATCATCCAGGTGAAGTCCTCAACGCTGAGATCAAGCGCATACTGGAGGCGTTCCAAATCATTCCCATTAAAACTTGAATTCACCTTACTCATGTCAACGGAGTTGAACGCCCTGGTTTGCTTTGGCTTGGTCCGATCGGTGGATGTGGATTCCACTCGTTTGGTCGCTTTGGTCGCGGCTGGTTTTCGCGCTGGTTTGGGCTTCACCGTCGTGGTCGGGGCTGGTCTTGCTTTTGCCATAATGATCTCTTTCACGCATTATCTGGTTCGTTCCGGCATTATGCGACCTTGTCCATGGATCGTCATAATGTCAACATCCATATATATAATACACGAAAGTTAATTTTTCAGGGAAATATCTTTTAGGTTTCCAAGAAAATCATTACCGACGGCGAAATGCACTCATTATCTGCGTTTGCCGTGTCGATTGGGAATCGCCACGGTTCGAAAAAGGTGCTACGATAAATGTCCAAATACGATAAATTGAGCATGTGAAACGAATTTTTGACATATTCGTCGCATTTTGATTATCGTATCTTGATGCGATCCCCAAATGAGTTAGTGGGACAACACGCAAATCAGTTTAACGGAGTACTTTCATGAACCCGCGGATGAAACTTATGTCGACGATCAGACTCGCCGGCTA
>Ga0316224_1001580_pt1 | contig 24192 bp, 16 predicted proteins | sample TBH18013metaG_FD_206254 | JGI IMG/M metagenome (GOLD analysis project Ga0316224, IMG submission 206254) | Freshwater microbial communities from Trout Bog Lake, Wisconsin, USA - TBH18013 | ecosystem: Environmental > Aquatic > Freshwater > Lake > Hypolimnion/Profundal zone | place: USA: Wisconsin... | reverse complement strand
GAAGTACAGCTTAACCCTGATAAGGCCGAAGCAAACAGAGAAGATAAAAAAGAGGTGACTAGCCAGAACAAAATAGCAGCGTAAGTTTTAACCGTCGAGGCGACAACTACATTGACAATTTCCGACAGCGATAACAGCCTGCCAAATATGCCGAGGATTGTATTCTTTCACCAGCTTAGCGAATGTGTCTTTGCCAGGTGCGGCTTTTGGCCCTAAACCAACGCCAAATCCTTGGGAAATGATTAAATTACTGGTAATCCTAGACTCTGGAAACACCGACGCTAAATACTGCCGATGCGGTTCAGAATTTAAAGCAGCCCACCAGTGACTTTTACCGGCGCCACGTATGCCTTCAACAATGGTATTTTCTGGATCAAGGGCGCGAGCATGACTAGGCGGCACATAAGTAAACTGTGGTGGCCTAGTGGGCAGTGCTGTAGTTTGATCGTTGCTGGGCAAAGCTTCCCGTAAAGCCTCGCGCATGGGTTCTTTCTGAAAGTGGCATTGCGTCATGATGTCGTTATCTCAAATAAACTGCATGGCTTTGCGCAAAAATTCGCCAAAACAGGCGTTAATTTCAGCCTCGGAAAATAAACCAGAACCCAGCAGTTTTGGGTCAAACTCTTGAAAACGGTTGTTCCAATTGAGCTGACTGAAATCATTCCGGCTAAAACCTCGTCACCTTGACCTAAGCCAGCTTCTATCAACCAATCCACAATTCCAAAATCAGCCAGGTTTTCCGGCGGTAATAACAATCCGGACAATCCGGGTGATTCAAGGTCTAGATCGATCAGTAATACATTTTTGCCGGAAGTTGCTAATCGATAAGCGAGTATTGTCAGCGCAGCGGGGCGATGATTTTGCTCCAAAAGTTCAGCGTCCTGAAAATGGCGTTTTGCCGAAGCTATAAAATTAACTTTTGTCATAATTTCCGTTGCGTGGAATACGCGCGTATTTTTTCATTTTTATGGCTACTCACTTGACGGCACAGCGTTAAGATGACATGCAAAGCAGCATGGGGCGCTTCAATCGGAACCGATGCACCTCCTATTATCCTAGAATCTGAAAAACAAACTATCAATCATCAAATAAAGAAAATCCAACTGACAACTCCCACTGTTTCAGACGATTAAACAGCATCGTCAAAGCAAAGTCTTGTTTTCTATAGGCAATACGCAATGCTCTACTTATGTCATCATCCTTAATGCCTTTACTGTTATTGGCACTTATATGTAATGCAAATGCTTTTAAAACATCGTGTCCATTGCATAAGTTATAGTAATCTGTAACATCTGCTATCTTTGCCTCTATCTCTGCAATATCCGGTAAGCGTTTTTTATTCGGCGACCGTGTTGCAAGTTCAGTAAGACATTTATTTTGATCAATGCATAAATTATTTGCATGATAAAAATTGGCGATACCAATACTATTAAAATTCAAACCCAAATCTTCGGTATTATTGATCCAGCGTATACCGCTTAAAAATCCTAGCGAACTTAATAAATGATCGCGTAAATGGCTAAATGTAGTCAGTTGGGCCGGTATATGTTCAGCAACTAACGGCTTAAAAGCGTCATCACAGGCCAATAACATCATCTCCGCATCATGCGCATCGGTCAAAAATAACACGTCTATCCTTTCCTGTTGCTGATCCAGATGTAAAAAATCCGCATCACGAATGCCAATAACTTGATTGGTTTCCTGAAGTAGTATTAATAACGCGTCTCGTAATTCATTTTTACCACCGCCGTTGACCATTTCCACTTTAGTGTCAGGGCCATCAAGCAATTTTGCATAAAGTTTTTGATCGGTTAAACCCTCAACTAATACCCATAGATACTGTTTACCTAGCGGGTGTCGCCTAGCTTGACGAATTTCGCCTATGGTGTCATTTTTATCGAGATATTGCTGCATTGCGCAATTCCTCTAAATCAACCGTTAAATCCCAATGGTTATTGATGATTTGCGGTGAATGGGTGGCAATGATCATGTTGATCTTTTTTAGCTTGATAATTTGAAAAAGATCATCCAAAAACTGTTTTTGCCAGACCACATGCAAGGAAAGTTCCGGCTCGTCTATCAGCACTAAAGCGCCTGGATTGACTTTAAACAGCAATTCGTAAAGCATCACTACTTCTTGCTGTTCGCCTGAGGATAAATCAGCCAAGGCCAGCTGTGTGCCTCGATCGGTACTGAGTTTAAAGCCATCTACTCTGGAAATATCCAGACGTTTAAACGCAAAGCGTCGGCCATTCAGGATCTCGGTAAATATCTTAAGCTTGGTTAGCAATTCGTCGAACACCTCAAGCTTTTTTTCGGTGTCTTCAATATAAACCGCAAGCGCTTTAGCATTTTCTGCTTTGTATGTGGGGTGACTGTCTTCTTTTACGTCCGAAAGACCAAATTCATTAAGTAATTTTTGTATTTGCTTAACTTTATTAAATCGTTGTCGAAATTCGTCTTCCGAGATAATAATGGTTTGATCGAATAATCGGCGCGGAAAACTGCTGTCCAGTTCCTGATTAATTTGTGATGATTTGGCTAAGGTGTCTTTAATATTTTCCCGTAATTCTTTGGCATAGACTTCTATAGTGTTGGTAAAAGAGTTTCCTTCGCTAGCTCCAATTATTTCAAATCCGGGCCTATCTATTTCAAATCCGAACCCATTCGAAGTTATTCTATTCCATGCTTTTGCACGCAATAATCGTTGTTCGCGTATAAAATAAACAGGCGGCAGTTTTGGACGTGGATTAAGCTGTAATCCATCAGGAAGTTCAGGGCATTCATTCGATAATTTTTTAATTAACGAATCAGCCGTGTAGTCACGACCTTTATTATCTATCCATTTATCTATTCCAATACAATGATAATCTAGCTCTTTTAATAATGTGTTGGCTAGAGACGCAATGCTCCAAGCAATGGGCTCTGGTTTTGTCGTAATGACCAAAACTTCATACCTGTTTTTTTTCTCTAAAGTAATACTTTCATTAGTAGAAAGTGTTAAAACTATTTTATGAAACAATAGCTGCAAAAAAAAGCAAGCATTCTGTATTACCAAGGCATCTATAATTTTCAATACCGTGGTTTTACCGTAGCCATTTGGCCCGGTTAAAATAGTAATACCCTCATTAAATTCAATATCGTAATCAAAAATACCAAATAGCTTTTCAATTTTAATCCCGGTTATCATGGCGGTTCCAGTAAGGTTTTATAAAATAGCTAAACACCACCACTTTAACGCGATAAGGTGTACCAAAATAAAAAACGAAGGCTCCATAGGATGCTGCCGATAGGCGCATCTGTCGCGTTGTGCGGCCCTTTCAATTCTAAATTCTAACATACAGCTCCAATTGACTGGAAAAACGCCTGATGAGCCTTTGTACTCGATTGCTGCGCCTCCTGTCGTCGGCAGCATCCTATAAGTTTGTCATTAACTTACAGGGGTTTCACCTAAGCCCCCTCACTCCAGCAACGGCAAAAAATAAGACGCTATTTTTTCCGCGATGAGCGCTTGTGCCTCGGCTTTGGGGTGCAAGCCATCCGCCTGCATCATTTTTGGATTTAAGGCAACATCTTCCAGAATGAACGGCACATACGGCACATGCAGTTCTTTGGATAACTGCGGATACACCGCATAAAACATTTCAATATAGCGGCTGCCGTAATTGGGCGGTATCTTCATCGCCAGCAGCAACACTTTGGCGCCGCTTTTCTCTGAGCGGCGGACAATCTCGGTCAGATTGTTTTTTAACTCATCCACCGATAAGCCGCGCAAGCCGTCGTTAGCCCCCAGCTCCACCAGCACCCAATCCGGTTTTTGCCGGCTTAAAATTTGACCCAGCCGTGCCAGGCCGCCGGCTGAAGTTTCTCCGCTAATGCTTTGATTACTGATAAGATAGCCGGGAAATTGATCGTTTAATTTTTTTTGCATAACCGCGACCCAGCCCTGCCGGACATCAATCCCGTAACCGGCGCTGATACTATCGCCCAATACCACAATCGACTTAGCCATAGCCGTCATAGGACATAAACTCAGCATTAATACAAGGACAACGATATACATTATGCAATCTCAGATAGATAAAAACACACCCTCTATCATCGTTACCCAACAGCTGGGTAAGGCAGTGACGACAAGCGAAGGAATGTTGCATATCTTGTCATCGGTAGACCTAGACATCAAGCCCGGCGAGAGTATTGCTATTATTGGCGAATCCGGCTCGGGCAAATCCACTTTGCTGGGCTTACTGGCCGGGCTGGATACGCCCAGCAGCGGCAGCGTGGTCGTCGCCGGCCGCAACCTCGACCAGTTAGGCGAAGACGGCCGCGCCGCTTTGCGCCATGAATTGATCAGCTTTGTGTTTCAATCCTTTCAATTACTGCCGGCTTTAACCGCGCTGGAAAATGTGATGTTGCCGCTGGAACTGAGCGGCAACAAACAAGCTAAACCGGCGGCCAGCGCCTTATTGACGCGGGTCGGTCTGGCGCATCGCTTACAGCATACCCCCAAACAACTGTCCGGCGGCGAACAGCAGCGGGTGGCGCTGGCCCGTGCTTTTGTCACCCAGCCGGCGATTTTGTTCGCCGATGAGCCTACCGGCAACCTGGACAGTAAAACCGGCGCGCATATTATTGATTTATTGTTCGAACTGAATCGGGAACAGCATACCACCTTAATTCTGGTCACTCACGACGCCTCATTGGCCGCACGTTGCCAACGCAGCATCCGTCTGGATAGCGGGAAAGTAGTATGAATCGCCGGCAGCTGGCACTGAAATTACTGTGGCGCGACAGCCGCTCCGGCGAGCTGAGTTTGTTGGTAATTGCCTTGCTGATCGCCGTCTGCAGCTCTACCACCATTTCGTTGTTTGCTGACCGATTGCAACGCAGCATGAGCAGCGAAGCCGCCGAGTTTCTGGCCGGCGATTTGGCGATTGCCGGCCCGACGCCGCCGGCAGCTGAGTGGTTAAACAAAGCCGGCGAATTAAACTTAAGCCAGTCGCAGACTATCGAATTTCCCAGTGTGTTACTGGAAAACCAGGCCATGCAATTGGTCGCCGTCAAAGTGATTAGCCAAAGCTATCCGTTAAGAGGCTTTTTAAGAATCAGTGCAGGTGATACGCAGACGGAAAGCAAAGTGTATCACGGCCCCGAGCCGGGTCAGGTGTGGGTAGAAAACCGGGTGTTATCGGCGCTTAAACTCAAGCTGGGCGATACCCTGACGGTAGGCGAAATTCCGCTGCAGCTGACTCAGGTACTGAATTACGAACCCGATAAACGCGGTGATTTTTTCAGTATGTCGCCACGGCTGATGCTGAATCAAGCCGACCTGCCGGCCGCCAAATTGATACAGCCGGGCAGCCGGGTACACTATACCGCCCAATTTATTGGGGCAACCGATCAATTAGCCGCCTTTAAAAACTGGGTTAAACCACAACTTAATCCTGCCCAGCGCATCATGGACATTCATGACGACAGACCGGAGCTGGGTTCCGCCTTAAGACGCGCCGAACAATATCTGGGCTTATCCAGCGTGGTGGTAGTTTTAATTGCCGGCGTTGCCATTGCTATGGCTACCCAGCGCTATACCGAACGCCATTTTGACACCACCGCCGTATTACGCTGTCTGGGTTGTAAACGCGCTGACATTCTGTGGCTGTACGGCAGCCAGTTTCTGATTTTGGGCTTAATCAGCTGCACGGCGGGCAGTCTGCTGGGTTATCTGGCCCAGCAAGGTTTATTTTATTTATTGCAATCGCTGTTGCCGCAAGCACCCGTCGCACCGGGTTTATTGGCGATCAGTTTTGGATTTTTAACCGGCATGGCCATTTTGCTGGGCTTTGCGCTGCCGCCCTTGCTGCGCCTGCAACGGGTTTCGCCGCTACGGGTTTTACGCCGGGATTTAGCCCCGCTGCCCAGCAGCGGCCGGCTGATATACGGTCTGGCGCTGACGATTATTGCGGTGCTGATCTGGCGTTATACCAACGACTTAAAACTGACCGCCACCCTGCTCGGCATAGGACTATTAGTGTTATTAGCGCTGGGTGCGCTGATTTATGGTTTATTGAAATTAAGCCGTAAGCTGTTAAATCGATTGAGTTTAAGCTGGCGGTTTGGTTTGCAAGGCCTGCTGCGCAACAGCCGCGCCAGCGTCAGCCAGATTTTGGCATTTGCCATTACCCTGACAGCCATGGCGCTGAGCTTTGCGATGCGCAACGACCTGATAGACAATTGGCAAAAACAGTTGCCGGCCAACGCCCCCAATCATTTTGCGTTAAATATCTTTCCAGACCAACAAGCCGCTTTTCAGGCCGACTTACAACAAGCGCAAGTGGCAGGCAGCCAATTTTATCCGGTGGTAAGAGGCCGTTTGATTGAAGTAAACACTCAGCCGGTGCAGGAGCGCGTCAGTAAAGACAGCCAGGGCCAGGAGGCGACCCAGCGCGAACTTAGCCTGACTCAAGCCAGCCGGTTGCCGGCCGATAACACCGTGAGCGGTGGGGATTGGCAGGCAGGACAACCCGGCCAGGTATCGGTAGAACAAAAACTGGCAGACAGCTTAAAATTGCAAGTGGGTGATCAATTGACTTTTTCGGTAGCGGAAGAACGCTTCACCGCCACGGTGGTTAATTTTAGACAGGTGCAATGGGATACCATGCGTCCCAATTTTTACATGATCTTTTCGCCCGGCACCTTAGACGCCTATCCCAGCACTTACTTAACCAGTTTTTATTTATCGCCGACGCAAAAAGAGCTGTTAAACACCCTAGTCAAAAAATATCCGGCCACCACCATTTTGGAAGTGGATCAGATTCTGCAGCAATTAAAAACCATCCTCAACCAGTTAAGCCAATCCGTTAATCTATTGCTGTATTTTGCCTTGCTGGCCGGATTTACCGTATTATTCGCCGCTGTATACGCCACGCTGGATCAACGCATCTACGAAGGTGCGTTGCTGCGCACCTTGGGCGCCCGGATCGGTTTTTTACGCGCCACCCATATCATAGAATTTGCCTTGCTGGGCGGTCTGGCCGGTATTCTGGCCGCCATCGCCGCAGAAGCGATTTTGTATGGTTTATATACCCGGGTGATTCATATTGATTACCACCCTAATCCTTATCTTTGGGCGGCGTTGCCGGCTATCGGTGCGTTTGCCGTTAGTCTGGCCGGTTTTTGGGGGGTTAGAGAGGTGGTTAAGCAAGCGCCATTGCCGATATTGCGGCGTTTGCAATAGTTTTCCTGCCTGTCATGCCCGTGGGAAAGCCGGTAATCGCGATAGATGCGCTTCACGCTGTTCATCCTATAACGTCTTAATCTCACTAAAGGAGCTACAAAAATGAGCCAAAACCTCAGCAGCGATCTGTTTCAACCTGTGCAAATCGGCGCTTGGCAACTTGCCAACCGTATTGTTATGGCACCATTAACCCGTTGCCGCATTAAACACGACGGCATTCCCGGCCCCTTACAGGCGCTGTATTATGCCCAACGCACCGGCGCCGGGCTAATTATCAGCGAAGCCACCAATATTTCCCCGCAAGGTCGCGGTTATGCCTTTACCCCCGGTATTTATACCCCTGCCCAAATTGCCGGCTGGCGACTGGTAACTGATGCCGTGCATGAAAAACAAGGCAAAATAGTCTGCCAGCTTTGGCATGTGGGCCGTTACTCCCACCCTGATCTGCAACCGGACGGCGCTTTGCCGGTTGCGCCTTCCGCCATCGCCCCAGAAGGCGAAACCTTTACCGAACAAGGCATGAAAACCGTGCCGACACCACGAGCATTAAACACTGACGAAATACCCGGCATTGTCGAGCAATATCGCCATGCCGCCGAATGCGCCAAACTAGCCGGCTTTGACGGCGTCGAAATCCACGCCGCCAATTGCTATTTGCTGGATCAGTTTATCCGCGATTCCACCAATCACCGCACCGATCAATACGGCAGCAGTATCGAAAACCGGGCCAGACTGGTGTTGGAAGTAACCCAAGCCGTTACTGAGGTTTGGGGCGGCGGCCAGCAGGTCGGCATCCGGCTTTCGCCGGTCACGCCCAACACCGGCAACACCCCGCTGGACAGCCAGGTAATGGCTTGCTACGGTTATCTAATCGAACAGCTCAATGCTTACCATTTGGCTTATCTGCACTTTGTGGAAGGCGCTACCGGCATGTCGCGGGAAATTCCTGAGGGCGTAGATCTGGCGCAATTACGCCGACTGTTTCATGGCCCGTATATGGCCAATAATCTATACACCCCGGCAATGGCTTTAGCAAGCCGGCAAAATCAATCCGCCGATTTGATTTGTTTTGGCCGGCCTTTCATCGCAAACCCGGATTTACCGGAAAGATTAAAAATCGGTGCAGAATTGGTCGAAGCACCAAAAGAAACCTGGTATGGTGGTGATGAGCACGGCTATACCGATTGGCCGGCGCTTTAGTTTAAAATGAAGCGCATCATTTGAAATTTATCGAAAAAGATGCGCTTCACGCTGTCCTTAAAGCAAAACCATTTCCGCTAAACATCGTTTGCTAATACAGGTTATACTGTGCAGTGTGTGGACAATCGTCTTGCACCGCCCCTCCTTTTTTCTCCACGAGATACTTAATGACATTTTCCTCGCTCGGCCTATCGGCTGATCTATTGCAAGCCCTCACTGACTCCGGTTACACCACCCCCACCCCAATTCAAGCCAAAGCCATCCCGGCGGTATTAAGCGGACACGATTTACTGGCCGCCGCACAAACCGGCACCGGCAAAACCGCAGGCTTTACCTTGCCGATTCTGCAAAGACTGGCGCAAACCCAGCATGGCCGCAATCGCCCGGTACGGGCCTTAATCTTAACCCCCACCCGCGAACTGGCCGCCCAAGTCGGCGAATCGGTGCTGAAATACGGCGCCCATCAGCAACCACGCTTAAAATCTGAAGTGATCTTTGGTGGCGTAAAAATCAATCCGCAGATGATGCGTTTGCGCGGCGGAGTTGATATTTTGACAGCTACCCCCGGCCGGTTGCTGGATTTAGTGAGTCAAAACGCCGTTAAGCTCAATCAGGTCGAAATTCTGGTGCTGGATGAAGCGGATAGAATGCTGGATATGGGCTTTATCAAAGATATCCGTAAAATATTAGCCTTATTACCCAAAAAACGTCAGAACCTGCTGTTTTCCGCCACATTTTCTGCCGATATTCGGAAACTGACCGACGATTTACTGGTTAATCCGCTAAAAATTGAAGTGGCGGTGGAAAATGCCGCCGCAGACACCATAGACCAAATCGTTTACACCGTTAATAAATCCGCTAAAACCGCTTTGTTAACGCATCTGGTTAAAAGCAATGACTGGCGACAAGTGTTGGTATTTACCAGCACCAAACATGGCGCCAATAAACTGACCGAAAAACTTAATACCGCCGATATTAAAGCGGCGGCGATACACGGCAACAAAAGCCAAGGGGCCAGAACCAGCGCTTTAGCCGGCTTTAAAGCTGGGGAAATCCGGGTTTTGGTGGCAACCGATGTGGCGGCCCGTGGTATAGACATTGCGCAATTGCCGCATGTAGTCAATTTTGAACTGCCCCGCTCCGCCAGCGATTATGTACACAGAATCGGCAGAACCGGTCGCGCCGGGCAAAACGGCCAAGCGGTTTCATTGGTTTCCCAAGATGAATATCAAGCGTTAAAACTGGTGGAAAAACTGATAGGCGCAAAGATTACCCGCGAACAAATCAGCGGCTTTGAGGCGGCATAAGCACTAAACTTTGTCCGCATTCAATCTGTTGCTCGTATAAATGACAGCGGTTTTTGCCGCGCTGTTTGGCGACATACATGGCTTGGTCTGCATGAAACATCAAGGTTTCGGCATCGGCCAAGTCGTGTGGAAACAGCGTAAACCCCAAGCTGGCGGAGACTGACAGCCTATGCCCCTGGATAATGATCGCTTCCGCAATTCTGCTCAACATCCTCAGTAATACGACTTCAAATTCCTTGGCTTCATTAAAATCCAATAGCAGCAGTACAAATTCATCGCCGCCCACCCGCGCCACGGTATCCCCCGCCCGCAGACAATCTTTGATCCGTTGCGCCACTTCTATCAGTAATTGATCACCTACTTTATGCCCGTAGAGGTCATTAACCGGTTTAAAGCCATCCAGATCCAGATAGCAGACCGCCATTTGATTGCCGGCTCGCAACGTATGAGCAATGGCTTGCTCCAGTCGATCCGCCAGTAACAAGCGATTGGGTATCCCTGTCAAGGGATCAAAATGGGCAATATGCTCCAGCGCATATTCGTGATTTTTTAATTGGGTAATGTCGGCAAACAAACCGATAAAGTGGTGGATATTCCCTGGTTCATCACGAACTACGGTGATTGAGGTTAAGGCCGCGAATACCTCGCCATTTTTATGCCGATTCCAGAACTCGCCGTGCCAATGGCCTTCGCTTAACAAAACTTGCCACATCAGTTTATAAAACTCTAACGACTGCAAACCGGATTTAAGCAAACGCGGATTTTGCCCCAGCACTTCCTCGCGGCTAAACCCTGTAATTTGGCTAAACGCAGCATTGACTTCAATAATACAGACATCGGCATCGCAAATGATAATGCCATCCTGGACATGATCAAACACACTGGCGGCCAAGTGCAGCTGTTTTTCCTGATGCTTCAAGGCCCGGCGAAATTGCTCGCGTTCCAGCAGATTGCGTATCCTTAACCGAGCGACTTCTATATTAATCGGTTTGAGCAGGTAATCAGCCGCGCCCAGCGTCAGGCTGCGCTCTTCAGCTTTGTTCTCGGTAAAAGCCGAGACGATGATAATAGGAATATCCCGCAAAACGGGATCGGCACGGATACGGCGAAAGGTTTCGTAGCCGTCGATTTCCGGGAGCATAATGTCCAGCAAAATCAAATCCGGCGGATCATCATGCGCCAACGCCAAGCCTTCGTTGGCGGTGGCGGCAAACCGTAAGGCGTATTCTTGTTGCAAAGCCAAAGCTAGCCGTGCCAAATTGGCTGGCGTCGGGTCAATAGCAAGAATTTTTAACTGTTGCCGGTTCATTCGCCAAGCTCCAAAATTCAATTTTAACCCCAAGTTCCTGCCTCATTAGCTTGTGGCATCCGGTTTATGACCAGCAGCTTGAGTCTTGGCGGCGATTGTAAACTAAAATTCTAAATCGGCATGGTTTTACGCAGTATGGCAACGAAAATAAGATTTTTAGAGGAGCCTCAGAGCATCATTATGTATAGCGGCTTGCAATCAAAAAACCCAAAAACCGGCAAAGCGACAATCCGGCCTTCGAAGATAGAGCCTCGAATATTTTTAAATAATTGGCTGTGATGTGCGGTTTCATAGTAACCAGCCCGATTCAATAATATGAATTTCTTCCTCTATGTAAAGCTGAAGTTTATTTGGCCATTATATTTCACATAGCACAATAATTTTTATTGTTTGGCACTTGCCTGAAAGCGATTCTTCGGTAATAATAAAAATGAAACGTTTTATTTTTATTTTCCCGGAGCAGACGATGGCAGCGGAAACGACGCACAAACCCAAAGTGGGACGGCCAAAAGCCGGTACCGAAGTCGAGCGCAATGACTATTTATTAGACCAGGCCCTGGCGCTATTCATGCACCAGGGTTTCGCCAACACCAGCATCGCTAAGATTGCCGAAGCGGCAGGAGTTTCGACCCGGACTATCTACGAACGCTACAAAAACAAGGCTGAATTGATGCTGGCTTCGGTCGACCGCATGATCGATACCGATATTTCCGAATTGCAAGGTATCGAGAATCTAGAGCAAATGTGTTGTCGCGATGGCTTGATCGCACTCGGCGAATTCATGCTGGCCAAAGTCATGCAACCCAACATGATCTCGTTTTACCGGATGGGTGTTGCCGAAGCGATGCACTTTCCAGAACTGAACAAACTGATGGAATCCACCGGACCCAAGCGTATTCAAGCGGTGCTTGCCGATTACCTGTATCGGCACGCCGAGACCAATGGCTTCTCGGCATTAGACTTTGAGCAGGCGGCGGCCTTATTTTTGGAAATGCTGTTTGCCGAACCAAGAAACAAGGCGTTATTCGGTTGTCTGGAAGCCGATTGGAATGCCAAGGCTCATGTTGTATTTGTCGTGCAGGTTTTTTTATACGGTATCGCCGACCGGAGATCGTCATGAGAGTAGGATTACTGGCAATGCTGACCAGCAGTAGCATATTGGCTGGTTGCAGTGTGTTTCCAGACTACGTCAGGCCGGCGATCAACACCCCGGCACATTGGCAAGCCCAACGCATGGATGCTAGTGGGGCAGCAGAATTCCTCGATTGGTGGCGTCAATTCGACGACCCGGTATTGACGCGCTTGTTGTTGGCCGCTGAACAGGATAATCCAACACTGGAACAAGCCGTGGCAAGCATTGCAACGGCGCGCGCCAGTCTCGCTGGAGCCGACGCCGGCGGCCTACCGACCCTGACCGGTAAAAGTACTTATAGTCGTTCCATGGGCGGGAGTGCTTACGGTACCAGCTCGCAAACCACTACCAGTACCAGTGCTGGCTTCAGTACCGGTATAACCCAAATCCTGTCTGGTAGTTTGGATGCGAGTTGGGAACTGGATTTATTTGGTAAATTTTCTTTCAACCAGCAGGCCGAGCAGGCTCGTCTGACGGCAGCCGAATTAACTTGGCAAAGCGCCAAAGTCAGCTTGGCGGCGGAAGTGGCGAGCGATTATGTCAGTTACCGGGCCTGCGAACTGGCCGCAGCCGCCTATCAAAACGCCATCGCTTCGAAACAGGATATCGCGCACTTGACTGAAATCCTGGCTCATGTGGGATTTTCCTCGTCGGCCGACGGGGTGTTGGCCGAAGCCAGCCAACTTGCCAGCGAATCCAGTTTGATTGCCAAGCGCGCCGAATGCGACAACACCGTCAAAGCGTTGGTGGCGCTGACCGATCTGGCCGAAGCTGATTTACGCGCTTGGTTGGTCAGCGGCAGCGGCAGCGGCATACCGACACCTGCGCAATTTAAAGTGGATAGCGTGCCGGCCGATTTGCTGACTCAGCGTCCGGATCTAGTCGCCGATGAACGTAAATTGGCGGCGGCCAGCGCCGACATCGGCAATGCGGTCGCCAAGCGCTATCCTAGCGTCAGCCTATCCGGTTCGATCGGCAAGCGCAAAATCGACTCGACCGGCTTGACATTGACCAGCAATACCTGGTCGATCGGCCCAACCATCACCTTACCCATATTCGACGGTGGTGAATTACGTTCCAAGGTCAATAGCGCCGAAGCCAGCTACGCTAGTGCGTTGGCCACTTACCGAAGCGACATTCGCGCCGCGATCAAGGAAGTCGAGCAAGCCTTAGTCAATCTGAGCAGTGCCGAGCAGCGGGAAATCACCGAAGGTCGTAGCGCCGAGCAATATCGCCAGTATTTTCGGGCAGCCGAAATCAACTGGCGTGCAGGCAGCCTGAGTCTATTGTCGCTGGAGGATGCTCGGGGCCAGATGATCACTCAGGAAATCAGCCACATTACCCAACAACAAAATCGCGTGCAGTACTGGATCGCGCTGTACAAGGCGCTGGGCGGCGGTTGGAGCGCCGACGCTGCGCAATTGAGCGCCCATAATGGCCGGAACGAGGAGCAATTATGAATATCAGACAAACGATTAACCTTAGGACTTGGCTTGCCGGTTTGACGCTGGCAAGCCTAAGCATTGCCTTGCCGGCATTTGTCGGCAAACCAGCTCCGGCGGCGGTCGCCGCCAAGCCTAAGGCGGTGCTGGCGGTGGAGACGCAGGCGCCGACACAACAGAACTGGCCGATAACGATCAAGGTCAACGGCGCGGTGGCGGCCTGGCAGGACGCCAAAATCGGCGCCGAAATCGGCAATCTGCGAATCAAGCAGGTATTGGTCGATGTCGGCAGCCGGGTCAAGCGCGGCCAGGATTTGGCGGTATTGGCCGACGAAACCGTCGTCGCCGAACTGCACAAGCAACAGGCCACCGTCGACAAAAACCGGGCCAATTTGGCCAAAGCCCAGGCTGACGCCGCGCGCACCCGCGAAATTCAGGACAGCGGCGCCTTGTCGTCGCAGAAAATCGACGAGTATTTGATCGCCGAGCAAACCGCCCGCGCCGACCTGGCCTTGGCGCAAGCGGAGCTGGAAAACCAGCGGATACGCTTGAGTCAGACCCATATCGTCGCGCCGGACGACGGCGTCATTTCGTCGCGTAGCGCCAGCCTAGGCGATGTTGTGGCCGCGGGAGCCGAGTTGTTCCGTCTGGTACGTCAGGGGCGGGTCGAGTGGCGGGCCGAAGTCAATACCCAGCAGCTCGCGCAAATCCGAACCGGCCAAGCGGTAGAGTTGAGCTTGCCGGAGGGCGGCAGTGTGACCGGCAGCGTGCGGATGACCGCTCCGACCGTGGACAACACCACCCGCAACGCGCTGGTTTACGTCGATATTCCCAACGAGGCTGCCAAGCCCGGCATGTATTTGCAAGGCAGCATCGCCGTCGGCAAGCAAGCGGCGCTGGTGGTGCCGCAGACCGCGTTAGTATTACGGGACGGCCGCGATTACTTGTTCGAAATCGCCGGCCAAGCCAGCACGGCCGACGAAACCGTCAAGCCGGTGATTCAGCGTAGAGTCGTCACTGGCCGCCGTGTCGGCGACTGGGTGGAAATTCGGGAAGGTATAGACACCGATGCCCAGTTGGTCGTCAGCGGCGGGGCGTTTTTGAAGGATGGTGACATCGTCAGTGTAACGGTTCATTGATGACAATCGCCGAATCAACCCACCCGGTATTCCACGGCGCCCGTGTGCGCCGGGTGCCGGACTATCCGCCGCATCCATCGGCGGCTCTTTCAACGGCGATGCCGAACGCATCGCTATTTATCAGCGCCAAAGCACCGCATCGCGCGATCTCAGGCGCGGGAGTAGATCTATGAATTTTTCCGCATGGGCTATCCGCAAGCCGATCCCCAGTCTGCTACTGTTCGCAGTGCTGTCCATCCTGGGCGGCATGGGCCTAAAGCAATTGGGTAAACAAAATTTCCCGGACATTGAAGTGCCGACCATTACCGTCGCCGCCACGTTGGAAGGCGCGGCGCCGGCGCAGTTGGAAACCGAAGTGGCGCGCAAGATCGAAGACAAGATCGCGGCCATCGGCGGCGTCGAACACATACGAACCACGATCACCGACGGCTCGGTGATGATCAAGGTCGAGTTTAACATCGACAAAAACGCCGAAGAGGCGCTGAATCAGGTGCGCAACGCGGTGGATGGCGCCCGTGCCGAGCTGCCGTCGGCGATGGCTGCGCCCATCGTATCCAAAACCACGACGGCCGGCGGCGCGATTCTGACCTATGTGGTCAGCGCTGAAAATATGGACGAACGGGAGTTGTCTTGGTTTGTCGATAACGACATCAACAAGCGTTTATTGGCGGTGACCGGGGTCGGCAAGGTGACCCGCATCGGCGGCGTTGATCGCGAGGTGCAGGTCGATCTCGATCCGGTGCGGATGGCCGGCTTGAGCGCCCAGGTCAGCGAGGTGGCGACCCAACTGAAGAAAGTGCAGCAGGATGCGTCCGGCGGTCGCGGCGACATCGGCGGCGGTGTGCAAGCGGTGCGCACCTTGGGACGGGTGGCGACAGCCGGCGAGCTGCGTAATCTGGACATTCCGCTTGCCAACGGCAGCCACATCAAACTGGATCAAATCGCCGGCGTCACCGATACCATCGCTGAGCGCTCGACCTATGCGACGCTGGACGGCCAGCCGGTCATCGGTTTCGACATTGTTCGTAACAAAGGTATCAGCGAGGTGACTGTTGCTGAAGCAGTGCGCGCCGCGTTGGCCGAATTTGCCGCCGAGCATCCGCAGGTACGAATCCGCGAGGCCTTCGACACCGTTCAACCGGTCGAAGACAATTTCATCGGTTCTATGCATTTGCTCTACGAAGGCGCATTCCTGGCAGTCCTCGTGGTCTGGTGGTTTTTACGGGATTGGCGGGCAACGCTGGTCGCGGCGGTCGCGTTGCCCTTGTCCATCCTGCCGACTTTCGCGGCAATGTGGTATTTCGGCTTCAGCTTGAACATCATCTCGCTGCTGGCCCTGGCCTTGGTGGTGGGAATTTTGGTGGACGACGCCATCGTCGAAATCGAAAACATCGTCCGGCATTTACGGATGGGCAAGACGCCGTTTCAGGCGGCGATGGATGCCGCCGACGAGATCGGTTTCGCGGTGATTGCGACGACGTTCACGCTAGTGGCCGTGTTTTTGCCGACCGCGTTCATGGGCGGCATACCGGGCAAATTCTTTCGGCAATTCGGCATGACTGCCGCGGCGGCAGTATTGGCGTCGTTGTTGGTGGCGCGCTTACTGACGCCGATGATGGCGGCCTATCTGCTGAAGCCGCACCCGGAACGCGATAACGGCGATAACGCGGCGATGCGCGCGTATCTGAAGGCGGTGAATTGGTGTCTGGGGCATCGACAGGCGGTTGGCGTCGGCGTACTGTTGTTCGTGGCGGGTTCGTTGAGTCTGATACCTTTGTTGCCCAATGGCTTCGTGCCGGCGGCGGACAATAGTCAAACCAAGGTGGCGTTGGAATTGCCGCCCGGCAGCACACTGGCGCAAACCCGCCATATCGCTGCCGAAGCCGAACGCCGCTTGCGCGAATTGCCGGACGTCACGCAAGTGTTCGCGGCGATCGGTGTCGCCAGTAGCGGCGGTGGCGGCGCGGACGCCACGACTACTAACTATGAAGTCCGCAAGGCAACGTTGACATTGAGCCTGCGCGAACGCGCCAAACGCCCGTATAAACAAGCCACAGTCGAGGCGGCAATCCGCGATAAACTGGCCGGTCTGCCCGGCGTCCGCGTGGCCGTCGGTGCGGGCGGCAACGGCGAGAAACTGCAACTGACCCTGGCCAGCGACGATCCGCAAGCGCTACGCCGGGCTGCCGATGCGGTCGAACTTGAGTTGCGCCAAGTGCGCGGCCTGGGCAATATTACTTCCAGCGCCAGCCTGCAACGCCCGGAGATCCAGATTACGCCGGATTTTAGCAAGGCTGCGGAATTGGGGGTCACGGTCGAGGCGCTGGCCGAAGTGGTCAGGGTCGCTAGTTACGGCGATTATTCCAACGTGATGGCCAAGTTAAATTTACCGCAACGGCAAATACCGATTCGGGTTCGGCTGGCTGAGTCGTTGCGCCACAGTCTCGACGAAATCGGCCAACTGCGGGTGCCCGGACGAGTCGGTAGCGTCAGTCTGGCGACCTTGGCCGACGTTCGCCTGGCCGGCGGCGTACAACAGATTGACCGTCTGGACCGGATGCGCAATACCACTTTCGAAATCGAGTTGGGCGAGCGTGTGGTCGGCGATGTGTTGGCCGAAGTCCTGCAATTGCCGACCATGCAAAACCTGCCGGCCGGGGTGCGCACGATAGAGTCGGGCGATGCTCAGCGTATGAACGAGTTATTCGGCAGTTTCGGCGGAGCGATGGCGATAGGCGTATTGTGCATCTACGTGGTGTTGGTGCTGTTGTTCAACGACTTCAGTCAACCGATAACGATACTCGGAGCGCTACCCTTGTCGCTGGGCGGGGCCTTCTTGGCCTTGCTGATAACCGGCGGCAGTTTCGCGATGCCCAGCGTGATCGGGCTGTTGATGTTAATGGGCGTCGTCACCAAAAACTCGATACTGCTGGTCGAATATGCGATGATCGCCCGCCGGGATCGCGGTATGAGCCGAGTGGAGGCTGTGATCGACAGTTGCCGTAAACGCGTGCAACCGATCCTGATGACGACGATCGCGATGGGCGCCGGCATGTTACCGATTGCGATGGGTCTCGGTGCCGACCCGAGTTTCCGCGCGCCAATGGCGATTACAGTGATTGGCGGCTTGCTGACTTCGACCGCGTTAAGCCTGGTGGTGATTCCGGTGGCCTACACCGCTTATGCATCAGCCCCCATAGGATCAGCACCCAAAGTACCAAGCAGCCACTGCACATAATCCGCCCCACTCACCTGCTGCAAGCGGTTTTGCGCATAACGGTAACGCTGGGCTAATTGCAGCTTCTCCAGCAATTCAGTATTTTTCTGGGCATGAGTTAAAAATTGTTGCAAATAATCGAGATGCCGCTGCCACAGTGCGATATCGCGCTGCTGCTTGCAAAGCAATCTGTTCTGATACCAGTCTGACGCTAATAAATAATCCCGGCTAAACATTGCCCTGATGTCAGGATGCTGGGCGTCTTTGCCCTGATAATGACCATAGGCCATAATATGCAACAAGGCATGAAGCGGCGGACAGGCTTCTTCTATACCGCCGTCGGCAAAATATTGCTCAGCCACCCGTTGCTGGGTTTCCACGATATGATTAACGCCATCGACAAATTGCGCCAGATTCTGACGCTCCGGTTGCAGCATTTCATCGGTAAATACCGCCCGTGGATTATCGAAAATTTTACCCATTAAATTGCTGACAAAGCGGCTGGTTATCCGGTAACCCAACCGGCTGGCCAACACTTTTTGCCCTTGATATTCAAAATCGGCTATGGGCTCCAAAAATCCACGGCCAAGCAAATAATCCGCTTGCCGCTCTTCGTGACTTAAGCGCGTCCAAATTTCCGGCACCAGCAAACTAATATCATGATCAACCCGAAAATCCGGGCCGATGAAGCCTGCCGAACTGGAAAAGCCTGGATAGCCGGTTAAGATAAAGGATACCAAGGCATTATTTAGATCCGTGGTCGCCCGCACGGCATTAAAAGGGCCTTTGGTCAAAGCGCCCTCACTACCGGCGCCGGTGGTAGAAGGCGATTTACCGGTCAAGGAACTGATAAAGTCCATGAACAGTTCCGGCAACTCTTGAAAATGAATGGGATTGTAAACTGCCAAGGATCGAATGCCGGGTTCCGGCGGATTATTGCGTCGTCCAATCAGCACGGCATCTACGGCATGACAGACCGGTTGCTCCAACGGAATTTTGCGATGCAACCTAATCCCCATCTCGGCGGCATATTTACGCAAAGGTTTTATCAAATCAACCCGAGTTTCCAAATACCGTGGATTTTTAGAAGGTTTGCCGTCTACCAGACGCGGATGAGCAGAAGAAGCCACATAACCACCACCCTGCTGATAAGCATCCGTCAACAGTGCTTGCATCGGCGGGGTAAAGCGGGAGAAACTCAGCACATTTTCCACCACCTGCGCCAGGCTATCGCCCTGCAACGGCTCAAAATTCGCCAGAAAATTACCGGATTCCGACAAATTGGCCTCAGTCTGCTTGTCATAGCCTGGGATAATGGCGTCATCCGGGCGCTGAAACAAGCGATATTCGCAATTGCTGACCAATTTAACGCTGTGCTGTTGCTGATCGGCTGACAGCAGATGACCCAGTTTTGCCGCCGCCACCACAACGGAAACGCTGATATCATCTTCCATCTGCACTTTTTCAGCGGCGATATAATCCTGCCTCACCTTAAAGGTTCGCCAACCGCCCTGTAAATCAAAACCGATGCGCAAATAAGTCGCGACTATCTTGCGATGATTGAGCTTTAACTCATGGCCGGGTGCGCCGTCTATCACATCCACTGATAAATAATCCCGCCAGTTATCGCCCCATTCGAGCCGGTAAAACCGTTTAATTAAAAACACCAGCGCCAAAATACTAGGCGGTATCGACTTCAGCCAATGGTTATATTCATCCGTATGACTCGGCGAACGGGTTAATAATTTAATCACCGACCCCAAACTGCGCTCCGGGCTGAGCGGCTTACGAGTCGCATCGCGGTCTTCATGGGCAAAACCGGGCTTAAAGCGGCAGCTATAATCATATGCAAAAATGGCAGCCACTTGATCCAGATCGCTTTGCAGTTTATCGACATACAAAGGCGCATAGATTACTGCATCTTCAATGGATTTGGAGAGCTCGGATTTGCCGCCGCCGGACACCGTAGAGGGCTTATGACAAAAAGCCCCTTCCGCTTTGGTGCCTATCAGCCGCCAGGACGGCGCGCCGGGATGTTTGCTCATCTCGATCTTATAGCCGTTGGGTTGAATATAAATTTTACCGGGTTGCAAACGAATACTTTGGCTTTTCCCGTCGTTTTGCCAGGTGATGGTTTGTGTATTGAGATTCATTCTCAGGTCTTGCGGCACATAGATAATCTCAGCAAACTGCTTATCGATGGCGTAACCTTCCGGCTTAAGCTGCATGATCTCGCCATAATGGGAGATCATATCGGCAAAATCAAAGCCCGCCTCACGGGTCAGGCTGCCGACCCCAAATTCATCACCGTGATTAAAGCGCTGAAAAGCCAAAGCGCCGCCGGCGTGTTCTTCTTCTGCGAGACCAAACAAATTGGCGGCGTAACTGATCTGGGTTTTAACCTCTTTCTTACAATAGCCGTAATAGTTGTCGGCCAATAACGTGACGATCACCCCGCGCTGATCACGGGCGGTCAATTTGAAAGGCTGGCCCTCGTTGTACAATTCATCGGCCTGCTGCCAGCACATGCCTTCGGCCCGTTGTCGCTCACTGGCGTCGTTCCAATGCGGCAACCCCAGCTGCTGTTTGCTTAAACGGCATAAATGCGGCGCCAGAATCACGCAACCGCTATGCCCGGACCAATGTTGAACATCCAATCCGGCATCACATTCCGGCAAAGCCGGATTACCGCCATTACCGAAAATGCTTTCCACAAAATCCAGATTACTCACCAGACTGCCCGGCGCAAAAAAGCGGATTTCCATGGATTTTTCCGGCTCTATGCCCGGAATTTCAGGACAAATAATCGGCCGCAGCAATAGCGAGGCAAACATTCTGGCCGGCTTGGCTTGGTCGGCAGTAAAGGGAATGGTCAACAGTTCGGCGGGTGGATTGAGCGCATGAGCCAACAGCAAGGCAAAAGTGAGCTTGGGCGTCTGTTTTTTATCGCCCGGCACCGGCAAGCCGCCTTCAGCGATATGAAACGATCCCTGGGTGGTGCGACGGTCGCTGGCCGGATTATGCAACACGCCCTGCCGCAAGCGATAACTGGAGACGAGATTCGAGATAAATTCGTCTTTATCCGGCGGCAGCGACAGCTCTCTGGCAACCCCGTGCCTATCCAATTCAAAGGTCAGGCTAGGCAAAACCGGAATAGTCGCCAACCCTAGGTCGGCCAGATAGGCATCCAAAAAACTCTGGATGCGCCGGTCTGCCGGATAGCGCACGGAATCGGCCAATAAGCGGCTTTTTTCCAGATAACAGTTCAGCAAATCCTCTGAAACCGCCATAAAGGCGGCCGTAGCCGGATCGGCACAGCTTGGTTGCCCGCAAGAAGCCAGTTTAAGATTAATATAAAGATGCAGTTGCTCTCTAACAGTCTGATAATCCTGATCGGCATGATCAAGACCCAGCGCCTTATGCCTATCCATGATGCCCCCCCGTGAATTTTATTTTTGCACCATGATATAGCAAAACTTGAAACATCGTACCAACAGAGCACCTGAATAAACTACCGAAAATTAAATATTCTTAATTTCTTGAGATTAAGGTCTTTTTTGAAATCGTTAAATCTGATTAAATAGTAAGCTCAATCGCTTAGGCGGCCAGCCAATCGCCCAATAAAAGTCTCATCTGTGTCTAATATCAAATTCCCTTACATTATTTTAGTTTTCATGCTGCTGCAGAGCTTTACCGCCTCTGCCAGATATTCGGCAATTGTGATAGACGCCGATACCGGGCATGTCATTCATGAAAATGACGCCGCTCAGCGTTGGTATCCTGCCTCGTTGACCAAGGTGATGACTTTGTACATGACCTTTACCGCCATTGAATCCGGGCAGCTCGGCCTGCATGACACCCTCACGGTATCCAGACATGCCGCGATGCAGCCCAATTCACGCTTAGGCTTACGGCAAGGTCAAAGCATTAATGTTGAACAAGCCATCATGGCGGTCACCACCCGCTCAGCCAACGACGCCGCAGTATTATTAGCGGAAACCGTAGGCGGCAGTGAAGAGAATTTCGCCGTACAGATGACCCGTCAGGCCCAACATTTAGGCATGCACAGCAGCCGCTTTGCCAATGCCAGCGGTCTACCGGATGAAGGCCAAATCAGCAGCGCTCGCGATTTAGCTATCCTCTCCGCCGCACTGTTGAAAAACTTTCCGCAGTATTATCATTATTTTTCCATGACGGAATTTAACTACAAAGGCCGGATTCTGCCCAATACTAACCGAATTTTGAAGAGTTATCCTGATGCAGACGGCCTAAAAACCGGCTTTACCTGCGGCTCCGGTTACAATTTAATTGCTTCTGCCAAACGTAACGGGCATCGTCTGATCGGCGTTCTGCTGGGCGCCCACAGCAGCACCGAACGTTTTGAGCAAATGGGCAATCTTCTGGATGTAGGGTTTGAAAAAACCGACACCGGCAACACCGGTATCCCTGTTTCCGAACTGGCTGTGGATAATGTTTCAACCCCGCCGTTTCAATTATCCTCCAATCGTTGCGCCGGCAGCGCTATCCAGATGGGAGCGGATGCCGGGTACACCCGCCATGAACCCATACGGATAATCCCCAGAGCAGCCCATTATCGTGAACCTGAGCCGGTGATTCGGGCAGCGGCCCAAACAGAAAGCTGCGGCAAAAAAGCACATCATTGCCATAAACAACGGGTGTTAAAACCGGTTGCGCAAGCGCATCAGCCGCATCATCATCACGCTGCTAAAAAACCGGTAGCTCATCAGCGTGTGGCGAAACAAGGCTAACCTTTATTCATAAGGCCTATTCTCGAAAAACTTATCGCTAACACTTAAGTCCTGGCGAGTGACGATGTATGCAGAATAACATCTTTCGGATAGTGTGCACCTTTTCATATCATGAATTTCTGAGCGCCTGTACTTCATCTACTGACAACCCGGTCATCTTTGCGATAGCACCATCATCTAATACTTCAAGCAAATTTTGGGCAATCGACAGTTTTTCGTTGCGACGACCTTGTTCTTGACCGACCTGAATGCCTTCTTCAAGCCCCTCTTCACGCCCTCTGACCTCGGCTTCGGCGACCTTTTCCCCCACATAAGAAGTCTCTGTCCGAATCGCATCCAACACGTCCTGATAAGCCAACAGTTCCGCCCGGCTAAATCCTGCCTCCTGACTGATGGTCAAGGCCTCCTGAATCGGCGGATAATCGCGCAAATCTTCAGACACTTCCAGCTCCCCACCGATTTCTTTCAGGAACCTAAGCCAGAGTAAACGGACTTTTTTGGCAACGGCGGTTTCCGCTTTGAACTTAGGCAGTTCGATAAAGACGAACTGGAGGCCTTCGATCTGTCTTTGCGGATGATCAATGTTGACGATTTTATAATGATGATACCAGTCACTGCCTGGATCGAATGTATCGTTGATCAGGCCCAGCGCGTAGACCGGTTGCAGTAATCTAAAATCCTGGCCCGGCGCCAATTGCTGCACATAAGCCTGACTGGCGTTGAATAACATCCGCTGGCGGAAAACCGTGGTCCAGAACATCTGCATTTCGACGATAAAGGTGCGACCTTGTTGGTCGATGCATTTCACATCGACGATGCCGCGCCGATAAATCAAAGGCGTCACCGGCACCTGTTCCGGTTGCAGATAACTCAGTTCGATAATCTGGCCGTCCTCAGGCAAAGGCAGCAGGGCGTTTAAGAAGTCTTTCAGCAGCAATGGATGTTCGCCGAAGATTTTCTTGAACACCAGGTCATTCTTGGGATCGAGGTAGCGTGCCATAATCGGTTCTGAAAGATTATCAATATCTTGGATTATAGCAAAGATCAAGCCGCATCACTGGATTTGGTCGGCTACAGGGCTTGGCTCCGGTTCTGCCGGCAGCGACGCCGTTGAATAAATCAAAAAAAGGACAGAACTCCCCGCTTTTCGATAGCGTTGCCTAACGCCCGAAATCGAAAAAATTGAATCCCTTTTATGTCATGAATTTCTGAGTGCCTGTACTTCATTCGCGGACAACCCGGTTATCTTCGAGATAGCGTCATCTTCCATCACGGCAAGCAGATGTTGGGCAATCGACAGTTTTTCGTTTCGACGACCCTCTTCACGCCCTCTGACCTCGGCTTCGGCGACCTTTTCCCCCACATAAGAAGTCTCTGTCCGAATCGCATCCAACACGTCCTGATAAGCCAGCAGTTCCGCCCGGCTAAATCCTGCCTCCTGAC
>Ga0316224_1001576_pt1 | contig 24250 bp, 24 predicted proteins | sample TBH18013metaG_FD_206254 | JGI IMG/M metagenome (GOLD analysis project Ga0316224, IMG submission 206254) | Freshwater microbial communities from Trout Bog Lake, Wisconsin, USA - TBH18013 | ecosystem: Environmental > Aquatic > Freshwater > Lake > Hypolimnion/Profundal zone | place: USA: Wisconsin... | reverse complement strand
TTGCCGCTCTGTTTGACACCGCTCCAGGCCAGCGCCGGATCGTGATAGTCACAGCGATTCATCAGCCAGGTACCGGTTTGCACCTGCGCACCGATCTTCATCGCCACGTCCAGATCCTGTGTAAATACCGATGCCGACAGTCCATAATCGCAGTCATTCATCAATTCGATGGCCTGCTCATCATCCTTGACCGGCATCACCCCGAACACCGGACCGAAGCAGTCTTCCTGCATGATTTTCATCTGGTGGGTGGCATCGGCCAGAATGGTCGGGCAGACATAGGCCGAATTGACGTTATCCAGCGGATACTTGCTGCGATCGACCAGGCTTTTGGCGCCCATACTGATGGACTGCCCGATGATTTCACGCACGATGGTTGCCGAAGTCAGCCGCACCAGCGGCCCCAGGGTGGTGGCTTTGTCGAGCGGATTGCCGATCACATATTTTTGTGCGGCGTGTACCGCCCGATCCAGAAATTCCTTATAGCGCGTTTGATGCACATAGACCCGCTGCACACCGCTGCAGGATTGACCCGAATTGAACAGCGCCCCTTCCACCACCGCTTCCACGGCCTTATCCATATTCGCGTCGGCGCGGATATAGGCCGGATCAACGCCGCTTAATTCCAGACCAAGGCCTATACAACGCCCCAGTTCAATTTGCTCAACCATCAGCCCGCTCATGCTGCTGCCGATAAAACACAGATAATTGATTTCAGGTGCTTTCATCATTTCCCGCGTATCCGCGTGGGTGGTATGCACATATTGCAGAACGCCATCCGGCACACCGGCATCATGAAATGCTTCCACCAGACGTTCCGACACCAGCGGGGTTTGCGAGGAATGGCGCAACACCACCGTATTACCGGCCAGCAGAGCCGTGATCAGACTGTTGACACAGGTCAGCAGCGGGAAATTCCACGGCGCGATGATAAGCGCCACCCCATGCGGTTCACGGCGCATCAGACGCTGCAACCCTTTGACCGGTGGAGGAACGACATCCGCCAGTGCTGCTTCGGCAATCGACACCAGATGCAGAGCACATTCTTCAAACATGGTGACTTCGTTCGGTGTAAACCGGATCGGGCGCCCCATCTGACGGGTAATATCTTCGGCAATGCCGGCACGCGATTCCACCAGCGTTTTTACAGCTCTGGTCACATGGGCACAGCGCTGGGCCACGCTGAGCCGGCTCCATTTTTTCTGTGCGAAGGTGGCGTTGGACAGTACCCCCTGTATTTCAGACATGGAGGCGCAGCGGCGCTGCACGATAACGTGGCCGTCGATCGGACTGATGGTGCTGATATCCTGGAGCATGGTCATTCCCTGTCACTGTGGAGCTGGTTACTGTTTCAACTTTAGGTCACAAAATTTCCATATGCAATAATTTAATGTCAATATTTCGATATGCCAAGTTGCCGGCCAAAGCCTTATAATCAACAACTTCCCAATCAGGCCAACATGACAATGACAACCGGCACGCTTTATCTGCTTCCCAACACACTGGGGACAGCCCACCCGACCCACCCGCTTTTCGATGTCATTCCGACCGAAGTACAACGGTTAACGGCAACTCTGGGCAACTTTGTAGCAGAAAACGCCAAGACCACACGGGCGTATCTGAAACTGGTCCATGCCAATTACCCGCTGCGCCTGTCACTGCAGGAAATCCAGATCAGTGAACTTAATATCAACACCAAAGATTCCGAATTGCCGGCCCTGCTCGCGCCGTTGCTGCAGGGACTGGATGTCGGTCTGATTTCTGAAGCGGGTGTTCCCGCAGTGGCCGACCCGGGAGCGAATCTGGTGCGACTGGCGCATCAGCACCAGATTCAGGTGCGGCCCATGGTCGGGCCATCCTCATTGCTGCTGGCCGTGATGGCCAGCGGACTGAACGGGCAAAGTTTCGCCTTTAACGGCTATCTGCCGACCGATGCCTCGTTGCGTGCCAAACGGATTCAGGAACTGGAACTGCGTTCGCGCAAGGACCGGCAGACTCAGCTGTTCATAGAAACGCCGTATCGCAACGGTGCCTTGCTTCTGGCACTGTGTCAGGCCTGCCAGCCGAATACCCAGTTATGTGTGGCTACCGATCTGACGCTGGAGTCTGAATTAATACAGACCAAATCTGTTGCTGCGTGGGCCGGTTTGCTTGCGCAGGGCAAGATGCCGGATTTTAATAAGAAGCCTACGGTGTTTTTATTTCTTGCCTGATTTAAGTATTGTGGCGTAACGCGTGGCTACGTATCATGAATGACAAAAGATCATTTACGGAGGTAAGCCATGCCGACAATAAGCACCGCTGATTTAGCCAAAAATACTGTCGAAATACTTGATGCAGTTGCCAATCACGGTGAAACCATTACCGTTGAACGTAACCAAACTGTCATTGCGCAAATCATACCTGCAAAGAAATCCATGACTGCATCTCAGGCACTTGAGGGACTCAAATTGCCCTTTATGACCATAAACCAAGGGGAAGATTGGTTCCGGAACAGCAAGGGAGATTTTGATCAATCGGTACGTGACCCATGGACCTCATTTTAAATCGCTGCGATTGGATTACAGTGGCAAGCCGTGAGTTGAACCCATAAGGAAAATGCCCGCATACGCGGGCATTCAGTTTCAATCTGGCGGAAGCTGTGTCCGCCATTCACTGATTTCACGGAACGCCAATAAAAGCCATTTGTTCGACATTTACCTATAAGAAAAGATCAATAGTTGTGCCACTCAGTGTTGTCTGATATTATCGGATGTCATCTTTTTGGATATGTAGGTTGGTATGCCGAAAATAGCAAAATCACTTAGCCCTGTTGAAGTCAACCGCATCAAAACGGCTGGCTGGCACGCCGTAGGCGGCGTTGCAGGACTACTTCTTCAAGTCCGCGATCCCTCAAGCGAAGGCGCTTTACCTTCAAGATCATGGATATTGCGCATACGAATTGGGAACGGGCGGCAGCTGATAGGGCTCGGACCTTACCCGCAAGTTTCCCTGGCTGAAGCTAGGGAGCAGGCAAAGAAATTGGCTTCCGACGCTAGGCAAGGCGTTAACCTGAAGGAAAAGAAGAAGTCGGACCGCAGTGCCCTGCTGTCTGCGGCAGCAAAAAATAAAACCTTCCAACAATGTGCCGACACATATATGGAAGCACACAGTCAGGATTACAGCAACGACAAGCACCGAAAACAGTGGGCAGCGACCCTAGAAACTTATGCCTATCCGGTTATTGGTAGGTTGCTCGTTTCGGACATAACAATGCGCAACGTGCTGGATGTATTGCTTCAGGAAACAAAAGGTGTGGACCAGACTACTGGAAAACTCTGGTTTGCGAAAACTGAAACCGCAAAGCGGCTTTTGGGCAGGATCAAGACCGTGCTCGATTTTGCAACTGTGAATGAATACCGGACCGGCGCAAACCCTGCTCAGTGGACCGGACATCTTGCAACGCAACTGCCTTCACCGAAAAAGCTAGCTAATATAAAACATCACCCAGCGATACCATACGGAGATATTGGCGAGTTCATGGCAAAGTTGCGCGCTAATGGCAGCACGAGTGCAAAGGCGCTCGAGTTCTTAATCTTGACAGGTGTTCGGTCAGGTTCCGTCAGAATGGCAAACTGGTCCGAAGTTGATTTTGATAAAAAACTTTGGGTAATACCAGCTGCCCATACTAAAACAAAGCAGGAGCACCGCGTTCCTTTGGCAGCAAAAGCCATTGAACTCTTAAAATCTTTGCCCAAAATGGCAGACTCCACACTAATATTCCCCAGCATAAGGGGTGGTGCATTGTCTGATATGGCACTTTCACAACTTATGCGCGGAATGCGCGAACGTGGTGAGCTACTTGTTGACGCAGTCCCGCACGGATTTCGAAGCACTTTCCGGGACTGGGGTGCAGAGCAAACCAGTTATCCAGACGAAATTCGTAAAGCGGCTTCAGGCCATACAGTTGGTGACGCGGTTCAACAGGCATACCAGCGCACAGACTTGCTCGAAAAGCGGCGTCGGTTGATGGATGACTGGGCCAATTTTTTAGAAACAAGCGGTCAGAATAGAGTGCTCGTAACACCAATAAGGAAGCGGGTATGAGTTCGAAACTTGATCAGGAAAAATTTGAACAGGCCCTCAAAGAATTAACTGAGAAATTTTTAGCCGGTGAAACGCCAGACGATTCGACTGAGAAAATTGGAAAGGACCTCATGCAATATATTCTTGCACGACAACGTGCACATCAAGGCGTACCCGACATTCCCACTGACTGGCCCACAGCAGACAGAAAAACACGCAACATCATAAGAAACTGGGACACTGACAATGATCAGTTTCTACTCACGGAAAAAGCTATAAAGCGGTTACTGAGAGGGAAATTTTCCGATGCAGTAAATATTGTAGAACGAAAAAATACACGAATTTCCTTCGAGCAGAGCCAGCGCGCCAAAGCGCCTAGAGGAAACGGTCGAGTAGCAGAAAAAATAGAAGAGCTAATTTCAAATAACCCCTCAATTAGTCACAAGCAGTTACGTCTAGAACTGGAAGTGTGGGCTGCTGCCACGGCTGGAATACAGTTTGATGAAGTGGAAATTTATGATGAAAATGATAATGCTCAACCAGCAAAATGGAGCGGATTGAAAGATCGTATCTACAGAATGCGAATTAAAATTCTCGGGCCAGGCTAGCGCGAAACGTGGTGCGCATACTTCAGGGCATGTTACCAACTGCCAAGGAGAATCCCATGACGCACCCACATCAACCAAAACATCAACCAACGTTTGACCAGCTACCAGATGACGCATTCCTGCGTCAAAAGCCACTCCTTGCCAGCGGAATCGCACCATTTTCCGCAACGACGCTCTGGCGCAAATGTCGCCAAGGGATATTTCCCCCTCCGATCAAAATCTCAAAAGGAATAACTGCATGGAAAGTTGGAGCCATTCGTCAATGGCTGGCTAGCCCTGCTGAATACCAATACATTGCGCCTGTTAATAAGCACGGAGGTGAAAAATGAAAAAATTCGCCCTCGACCACCTACTCGACTGGCCAGAACAAGCGATCCGGCTACCGAATGTTTATCTTGCCGGAAAGATCCGCCAGAATTGCTGGAGACACGGCCTTCTTTCGGGGCTGCGCGGACACCAATGGATTGATGGAATTCTTCCACAAAATGGATTCAATTGTGTAGGCCCATTTTTTGTTTCGTGCGACCACGGCTGCTTCCACGGTCCCAGTACACACGGCAACGGGAACGGCAACGGTTCTGGTTTATGCCCCAATCGAGATGAAACACGTAAGCGTGTGGTTCGGTTATGTCTTGATGCCGTGGCAAAAGCCGACTTGGTTTTCTGCTTTATCGATGCCACGGATTGCAAAGGAACTCTCTTCGAGATTGGGTATGCCCATGCGCTTGGGATTCCAATAGTAATAACCTTTGCGCCGAATATGACTGAATCAGAAATCAGGGACTTTTGGTTTGCTTGCACCGCTGCCCATCAGGTTCACTATAGCGTTCGCGAATGCTGTCTCCGCGGTCTCCTTGCAAAAGCGATCAAGGAGCTCGTATGGTGATCACTGCACAACTTATTCAAGCGGGGATGGCGCTTGTTCCGGTCCCGCTAAAAGAAAAAGGTCCTAATTTGAAAAACTGGAACCTGCCGGGCAACTGCGTCACCGACACCCGACACGCTGCTCAATTTAGTGGCATAAATGTCGGACTGGCTCATGCGTATTGCAAACCTACGCCAACATGTGCCATCGACGTAGATCACTACAAACACGGAAAAGCATGGCTGGCAACGCATGGAATCGATCTTGGCAATCTGCTGTTCTCCAGCGATGCAGTTGTAATACTGTCCGGGAAGAAATACAGCCTGAAATTACTGTACCGGCTTCCGCCCGGATCATCAGCATTGGAATCAAAAAAAATCGTCGGACCGGATGGCAAATCGGCGATTGAATTTCGATGCGCATCTAAGGACGGTAAAACCGTTCAAGATCTGCTGCCGCCTAGCCTACACCCGGCGGGGAGGTCATACGAATGGACCGGAAGCGGCAACCCGCTGGAAATACCGGAAATTCCGGCAGACCTGATCTGCTTGTGGCAGATGTTGATTTCCAACGGAAGTCGCGTGTCTGCTCGTAGATACCCCCAATCGACCAAGCAAAGCCAGCGCCAAGAAAGCCCGCGGCAAGTCGCCACTATGACTGACGCTCTTTGCCATATTAGCGCAGACTGCACCTATGAGCATTGGCGAAATATTGTTTGGGCCATACTTAGTACTGGCTGGACTTGTGCGGAGGATGTTGCACGAAATTGGAGCTTGTCCGCTCCAGATCGTTACAACGAAGACGCCTTTTGGTTACTTGCTAACTCATACATCCCCAACCACACCAATCCAATTAGTGCGGGAACCATCGTACATTATGCGCGATTCGGAGGCTGGAATGGCTGATACCTCCCCTATTACTGCGCTATCCAGCCTGCAAGACCGATTCGCAATCATTGTCCTATCAGGCGAAATCCGGACCATTGACCGACTCCAAATTGCGGACTTGCGATCAGGCTCCCAGCTTGACGATGCGGCTATTTACAAAAGGGCAGATGCAGATTTAATGATGAGGCGTTACTTGGAAGCGTTGCCAATTTCTTGCAACCCGAAGCAAGTCATCTCTGATTTTTGGATCGCGCCTTCTACAGTTGTATACACGGCGACAGCATTCACACCGAAAGCCACACCCTCCTCCACATTGAACTACTGGATCGGACCGGTATCCAACGCAAAACCGGGAAACTGGGTCAGCCTGCGCGATTTCCTGCGAGATGTGATTTGCGCAAGTGATCAAACCAGTTTCGATTACCTAATCCTGTTTATGGCACACATGATCCAAAAGCCAGAAGAAAAACCGGGTATATTAGTTGCGTTGATCGGTGGCCAAGGAACCGGGAAGGGAATGTTTTTCAGCTTGTTAAGGGCGATCTGGCACCGAACAACTTTACAGGTCAGCGACGTTGATCAGGTCTTAGGCAGATTTAATGCAGCGCTGGAGAGGAACTTTGCAATCTGCATGGATGAAGCGCTCTTTGCTGGCGACAAGAAAGCGATGGATCGCCTAAAGTCACTTATTACTGAATCTGTGATCCAGATCGAACAAAAATACCAGCCGTCAAGGAGTATCGGATCAGTTCATCGACTTTTTGCGTCGAGTAACCATGACCACTTTGCTCAGGTTGACCGCGATGACCGCAGGTTCGCCTTTCTTCGTGTATCTGATTGCCGCAAACAGGACACCACATATTTTAGTGCTATTGCTGCAGCAATTTGTGATCAAACCACAATAGGCGCATTACTCTATTACCTCCAGCGCAAAGATATCTCATCCTTCAATGTCAGAGCCAAACCAAAGACTTCAGAACACTTGTCGCAGAAGCTTATGTCACTTCAGGGCTTTGATCGATATTGGTATGAAGTGCTTAATACTGGCTACTTTAATGGCACAGGTACAGTGTCGCTGCATGCAATCGAAGAATGGACCCAACCGTTATTTCTGGCCACCGAAACTATATTGGCTAACTACAAGGAGTTCAATAAAAATTCCCAACGCTACCAGACGCTCCAGAGCAACGAAATAGCGGTAATACTGCGCCACCTATGCCCATCCGTCCGCAAGGACCGGCAAGCATGTAAGGTCGGGAACTTACAAAATGGTAAGCAGCTTCGAGGATTTCAGCTTCCTGATCTTGCGACTGCTAGGCAGGAATTTTCTGATGTTCTTGGCGGAGAAATAGATTGGAATTGATCCGAGCGTTTGCCACCTTAGCCAGCGCTAGCCAGCAATGCTGGCTAGCGCAAACCTTTAGCCGATGCGGGTTTCGAGTGATTTGCCACCCTTGCCACCTATTTTTAAAAAATAAGTGAATAAAAAATATTGAAAAAGTTTTTCGGATTTCGGTGGCAATGGTGGCAAGTCTGGCTAAATTGCTTACTTTGTCAGTCTATGATCATATCCGAGTCGGTCTACAGGTCGGACGGAAATTGGCTTAATTGTCATCAGGGATTGGCTTTGAATTGTTCAAGCGGGTGTCAATCAAGTGCTGTAGGGCCTGCTCCACCGTCGCGATCGGGGAATACCCAGAGGGCTTACGCCCTCGCGTGCGTGGGCCGGTTGTCATCCCCAACACATGCATAATGTCTTCAACCTGGGCTAACCGTAATGTCGCCTGTGATTGTGCCTGCCGCACTTTGTTAGTTGCCTGTCCGTGTGTTGTATGTGCCGCTGCCGAGCGGGCTTTTCCTTCTGTCGTTTTAGGGCCAGTGCTGCGCCCACCGTGAAATTGGCACTTTTGAGTTTTACTTGTTTTGAGTGCAGGACGACCACACTGCTGCCCCGTTCTTACCGACTTCGCGGTGCAAGGTGCGCAAGCTACCCTGCCGCCAGCGGTGACAAGATTCGGTTCGAGTTTCAGGATTTGGCTCATGCCACCATTATTCCAGACTATTGCGTTATCAGCTTGCTGAATGGCAGTGCTGAAAACATGTCGAGCCAATTGATGACTGAAAGGCGCTTAAACGCAAAAAAATTCTAAAGCCCAGCTATTTTCAGCAAACTAGATGCACTGACATTCAATGCACCAGCGATCTTTAATAAATTCATCATGGTCAAGTTGTGTTCTCCGCGCTCAATGCCACCAACGTAGGAGCGGTCCATGCTAGCATCTACTGCCAGTGCCTCTTGCGATAAGCCAATTTCTGCACGTTTATTACGGATAGCCTCCCCCAATGCGATAAGCGCAGGGTTCCCAGAGAAGGTTGGTGACGGTTTTGCCATGAACCTATTCTCTTTGGTTGACGGACAAAGAACCACGGGATAGGATACCCAAGACGGTCAATTAAATTTTAGCAATCGCAATTTCAACCAAGAAAAATAGGACCGATATATGAAAATCTCAAAATCTGGATGCTGGGGAATGACCGCAATATTAATGGCATCAATTGCTGGTTGTGGCGGTGGCGGAGGTGGAGGCGGGAGTGGAAGCACATCATCAGGAGCCGCTTCAACTACAGTAGCTGGTCATATTTGGCAACAATCGACGACTCAGAATAACGTACCAACCCAGGCCCCCGGAGCGCCGGGTAATACGAGTATTCCCTACTTTCAAACTGTGATTAGCAACGCAACTGTTTTGGTTACTCCTGCAAACAACATATACACAATTACAGTACAGATCGGTTCGGTAACCGGAACAACTCTTCAATTTGGTATCGGCTCCGGGGTGGCCTCAGGTAGCACTATAAGTGGCACTCTAACAAACTATTCGTCGCTTGGTGTCCCGTCGTCTGGAGGAGTCAGTTACACAATAGCATCCGGGGGAAGTGCGATAACTGGCCTAAATTTGGATGCTCTTCCACTTGCAAACTTTAACTATTCTCAACCTGCCAATATAAGTAACATCTCAGGCACTTGGAGTGGTTTGTTGGAGGACGGGTCCAGTCAGACGGTGGCAATCACAAGCAGCGGCAGCATTAGTGGAACGTCTGGAGGTTGTAATTTTAGTGGGGCATTAACTCCGGACCCTGCTGGCGAAAACGTATTTATCGCAACCATTTCTTTTTCCGGTGCGCCTTGCGTATATCCAAACGCCACATTAACGGGCGTAGCATTTGAATACGGGATCAGTACAGGTGGCGAACAACTAGTATTATTGGGACAAAATTCTGCCCTAAGTATTGGCAGCGCGTTTTTGGGCCAAAGATAATCGAGTTGTTTTGATGTGCTAGAAAATTCGCTTCACGTAAGTTGGTCGTTGCCGATTTGTTGTTCACATTCGTAACTTTTTCTTGAAATCAGTATTCACGCAATTTAAATGGGCTATTTGCGGCTAATTGAAAAAAAACTTTTACAGATCATCATGCCAAAATTTAATTTAATTAAATACGTAATTCCCCTGCTATTAATTTCCGCGAATTGCATGGCGGACGATTGCAATTTTTCCTTTGTGCGAACATGGGATAAAGAGGTGGCGAGGTTAAATAATAAAATTCAAAATGACATTCAAATGATAAATATGACTCAGAGCTGGATAAATGACAACAAGTCAGATATTTCAAAACAGGCCTATTTATCGAGTGAAGTTATCCGAGATGCCTATGAGTCCTTACAAATCAATACGACTATGTTATATAGCCAATATGCTGACTTGGCGAAGGACCAAAGATGTTTGAAAATCGCAATTGAAAATAACAAAAAATAATTACAAATTAATGAGCCCTATTGCTAGCGCCAGAATCACCAGACCCTGAAGAAATCCGTTCGGGCGGATTGCAAATTAAGGAACAACGACTCCACCTAATCAAATTAACGATCTTCACATTAAAAAATTAAAGGGGATGGTATGTCATCCAGACATCTTGCGATTTGTAGCTGCGGATATAGCACCACTGTGCATGTTGGCGGCTCGATGAGTTCCTTCAAAACACATTCTTATTTCCCTTATCTATGTGCGAAATGTGGACTCGTCGAAGTCAACGTTGCGGCTGATAAAATTGTCTGCCCTGAATGCCAGTCTGAGGAAATCGATCAGTACGGTTTAGAGAAAGCTTCTGATCTAAAGTTAAAGCAAAAAGGAGTTCTCCCCAGTCTTCAGAATTTTAATCGTGAAGCTTATCAGGATGGGCACAAGTGCCCTTACTGCGACACGTTCAATCTGAGTTTTAGCTACGCAAAGTCATTTTCCGATTAGTTAAAAAATCATCAAAAAACTTTTAACGGCATACGCTAAAAGCACCGAGACTACTGTAAAACTCAAGTCTTTGCAGATTTCGAATGCGGTAAAAAAATCAATCATGTTTTTAGAGAAATGGAATAATTATGCTTAAATTTTTCGCACTATTTGCTATGATTTTTACCTGTTCGAATGCCTTGGCTGATTGGGTTCCTATTGGCACAAATAAAACTAATAGACCAACTTTCACGGTTTACTATGACCCGGCGACATTAAAACGGAATGGTAAATTTGTAGATGGCTGGACTATGTATGATTACGAAAAAATTCAAAAGATAAATAAATTTTCGTTTTTTTCAATTCGGATGAAAATCTATTTTGATTGCCAAAATGACGAAATGACAGAGACGATGGATATTTACACAACTGGTCACATGGGTGATGGCGACATATTCAATCCTAAAATCGCAAGCAACCCTATCGCTTTTCCGCCGGGTTCAATTAATGCAGGCTTGGAAGAAATTTTTTGCAAAAAACAATAGTAATTGAATAACCCGTCCAATAATAACCCACTAACGCTAGTGCATATTTTCTAGTCTCGCGCATTGCGGGCGGGCGGCATAACTCCAAGCGCGCGCCAAAACATAGGATGAATTTGTACAGTAGCTGTTTTTTTCAACTGTCCGTCAGAAACACTTGCCTTCTCACTATAATCGTACCCCTTATCCGCAAGCAATCACTAGTCCTTCGGAAAGTTCAAGTTAAACAGTTCAGCAGACAAACAGGCCGCTACTACAGCAAGCTTTAGTCGGCATTAAGAATTTTCTTTTTCTGCTCGTCGTATTTGGCATCAGTCAAAATTCCCTTTTTATGCAGGTCATCCAATTTAGTCGGTTCAGTGTATAGGTCTGGATGTGCAGCTTGCTTTTTAGCTATCTCAATTTTCAATTCAGTTTCTCTGGTATCCGATCCGCCGCCGTTGTTGTATCCGGCGGCACCCGCCAAACAATCCGACCAAGGAACGCCAATTGCACAATCTGCTGGATGATGAGCGCATCCAGACAGTAAAAGAAAGAAAGGAAATATCATCACCATAAATTTTTTGAGATATCAAACCCCGGCAAATTTAAAGAAACGCGATCAATGAGTGAATTCTGGATCGCCGTCTTTTAGGCATTTGAATTGCACTTCAGCGGCAGGTGTTTTCCCAAGCTGCACGTCATTCTGGGTTGTATTTGTAATGAGAAGCTGTTTGCCAGCATTTTTACAAAACTCAGATGCTTCTTGTATGACCTTTGCCTTCTGAACACTGCCTGATGAGAATCCCCATTCTGAATTGGCGATCATGTAGGAATTGGGGCCGGTTGAAACTACACCCGAATGGGCACATGCTGTTAGTACGGTTGCAACGATAATTATTAAAGCTGTTTTCATTTACATCTCCGTTGGGGATAATTTGAATGGATTACTGTGCTGTAATATGCATGGTCTCGACAGGGGCACATTTGAATTGCAGTTCTGTTGCCCCCAATTGAGCAGGCCTTGCCGGCGTTACTGTCTCAGAAATTACTCTCAAATCTAATCCTTTTTTCTGGCAAAACGCATTGGCTTCGCGATAAACGTCCGCCTTGTTTTCGAGAGAAACGCCCAGCCCCGGTGTGCCGTCCTTTTTGCCGACCATGTACGTATCGTTACCCGTCGAGATAACACCGGTGCTTTGACACCCAATAAGAAAGAGCGGCACTAATGCCGCCGCAAATGCTAAGCGTGAAGCCTTCATTTTCCCGTTCCTTTGAATGTTTGATTTATTGCGTATTGGAAATCATCCTCCGATTAGATATTATTTCTTTATTGCAAGTCAACTTTAGTTAATCTACAACGCAAAGTGTGTCGTTTTATGAACTGTATGGACAGGCGCATAACCAGTACGCAATTGATCTTGTTGGAAATAAGGTATCAGCGCGTTTGGGGAGGGTTCTTAGCGTGCTCGCGGCCAGGTGTCCAACGTTAGACATAGATTCCCCGGATTTTTATTTTGCGGGTATCAAATAGTGTTCCGCTCATAACGGGAGGCATGACGGCCCAATGGGGGGATGGGGATGGGGTGGGGTCAGCCGGTTTGGAAGTTTTGAGTTTTCAAAGCAAAAAAACGGTATTGCTGAAGTTGAATTCAGCATTAGTATTCGACCGCGTGGCTTGTACGGTCAGTCAAATATTATGGGTATGCTTTTGGGTATGTAGAAACAAAATACGGGTCGAAAGGCCCGTATTTGTGTGATGTCTGGCGGAAGCTGTGAGATTCGAACTCACGGAGGCTTTAACCCCTCGCTAGTTTTCAAGACTAGTGCCTTCAACCGCTCGGCCAAGCTTCCAAGGCCGCAATTATAGCCAGATATCCCCGTCAAAGCTAGTGCATTTGCGTACTATTTATCCGGTTTAATTAACTAAATACTCAGCTAACCGTTAAAAGTCTGTCCTTTATCCGCCAATTGCTGCAGCAGTGGTGACACTTTCCATACCGAGCCATACTGACCGGCTGCGAAGCGCTCAATCGCCTGCACCACTTTATCGAGGCCGAGACAGTCGGCATAAAACATCGGGCCGCCCAGATGCAGCGGAAAGCCGTAGCCGCTCAGATACACCATATCAATGTCCGATGCGCGCTGGGCGATGCCTTCTGACAGTATCGCCGCACCTTCATTCACCAGTGCGAAAATCAGTCGTTCCGTAATTTCCTCGTCAGTAATGACGCGCCGCGTAATGCCAATCTGCTCAGAGTGATCCGTGATCAGTTTGTTGACCAGCTCGGACGGATGCGCCTTGCGGTCACCGGCCTGATAGTCATACCAGCCTGCCGACGTCTTTTGACCGTAACGCCCCAGCTCACACAGCTTGTCGGCGATTTGGGAATTGATCATCTCCGGACGCTCTACCAGACGGCGCTTTCTGATGGCATAACTGATATCGTTACCGGCCAGATCACTCATGCGGAATGGCCCCATGGCAAAGCCCAGCTTTTCAATTGCACTGTCAACCTGAGCGGGCAAACAACCTTCGTCGAGCAAAAATGCAGCCTGACGGGCATATTGTTCCAGCATGCGGTTGCCGATAAAGCCATCGCATACGCCCGATACCACACCGATTTTTTTCATTTGCTTCGACAACGCCATTGCGCTGGCCAGCACGTCGCGCGAGGTCAGTTTGCCGCGCACGATTTCCAGCAGTTTCATGACGTTGGCGGGGCTGAAAAAATGCAGGCCGATGACATCCTGGGGACGGCGTGTGAAGCCGGCGATTTTATCCAGATCGAGTGTTGAGGTATTCGAAGCCAGAATGGCGCCCTGCTTCATGACTGCGTCGAGTTTTGTGAACACTGCCTGCTTGACCGGCAGTTCTTCAAACACGGCTTCAATGACAATATCGGCGTTGGCGATGGCAGCGTAGTCCAGCGTGCCGCTAATCCTGGCGATGCGCTGTTCACATTGCTGTGCCGTGAGCTTGCCTTTGTCGCGCGTGTTCTGATAATTCTTTTGGATGATGCCCAGGCCCCGTTCCAGCGCATCCGGTTTGGTTTCCAGTATCACGACCGGGATGCCGGCATTGGCGAAATTCATCGCGATTCCCCCGCCCATCGTGCCGGCCCCGACTACCGCAGCCGTTTTAATGGCGCGCAACGGTGTATTGGCAGGGACATCCGGAATTTTGGCCGCGGCCCGTTCCGCAAAAAAGGCGTGGCGCAACGCTTTCGACTCGGTGCCCTGCACCAGTCTGAAAAACGTCTGACGTTCAAACTCAAGACCGGCTTCAAAGGACAGATGCGCGGCCTTTGCAATTGCTTCCACGCAGGCCAGCGGCGCCTTTAAAAATCCACGACTGTACTGGGCACGGGCGGCCTCCAGTATTGATTCGAGTTGTGGGTGGGTCAGTTGCAGATCCCTGACCTTGGGCAGTGGACGCAGGTCGGCAATTTTTGTCGCAAACTGAAGCGCTGCGCCGAGCACATCGTCGTCCACAACCTGAGTGAACAAGGCGGTGTGCGCCAAATTTTCAGCCAGTTCAGGCGCGCCGGTGGTAATCATTTTCAGCGCAATTTCAAGACCGGTCACCCGCGGCAGCCGCTGGGTTCCGCCGGCACCGGGCAACAGTCCGAGTTTCACTTCGGGCAGGGCAATCTGGGTACCTCTGCTGGCCAACCGGTAATGGCAGCCAAGCGCCAGTTCCAGACCGCCACCCATGCAGACATGGTGCAGGGCCGCCACGACAGGCTTGGTGGCGTTTTCAACCAGTGCAATCAGGGTATACAGTGACGGTTCGGCGCTCATCAGTGCCGAATTGAATTCCTTGATATCGGCCCCGCCTGAAAAGGCCTTGCCGGCTCCGGTGATGACGATGGCTTTGATGGTCTCATCTGCCAGTGCCCGGTTGATACCATCGGCCGCTGCTGCGCGCGACGCAAAATCAAGGCCGTTGACCGGCGGATTGTTCAGGGTAATGACGGCGACTGCGCCCTCGGTACGATATTCTGCTGTCATGGTGTCTCCTTGTTATTGTCCTGCTGCCTGATCGACTGAAAAAAATCTTCGACCACTTTCAATTCCCGTGTTCGTGTAAACGGGGGCATGCTTTGCCAGACGCGCGCGCCGTAAGGTTTGGACAGGATGCGCGGATCACACAGCATCAGCACGCCCTTGTCGGTTTCATCCCGGATCAGACGCCCTGCCCCCTGCTTTAAATTGATGATGGCTTCAGGAAGCTGATGATGGACGAAGCCATTCTTGCCCAACTTTTCCATGGCATTGATCCGTGCTGACAGTACCGGGTCGTCGGGTGGTGCAAACGGCAGTTTGTCGATCACCACCAGCGACAGCGCTTCGCCGCGCACATCGATACCTTCCCAGAAACTTTGCGAACCGATCAGAATGCCATTGCCGGAACGCCGGAACTGCTCAAGCAATTCAGTGCGGCCGGATTCACCCTGCACGAACAGGGAAAAGGTCAGTCCGCGCTGTTCAAATTCAGAGCGCAGCCGTTCTGCACTGTGCCGCACTGCACGCAGCGTGGTACACAGCAGAAAGGCCCGCCCACCGGACGCAATCAGCACCGGCAGCGCGGCATTGATGACGGCATCGGTGTAATCGGAAAAACGCGGTTCTGGCATGCCGGTTGGAATGTACATCAAGCCCTGGCGGGCATAGTCAAACGGACTCGGCCAGCTCACCGCCTTTTCCTCGCTCAACCCCATTTGCGCAGTGTAATGGGAGAAATCGGTTTTGACGGCCAGTGTCGCCGAAGTAAAGATCCAGGCGCGTGCTGCACCTTCGCGCTGCCGGTTGAAAATCGGTGCGATCGACAGCGGTGTGCGATGCAGTTGCAGTGAACTCGAATACGCTTCCACCCACAGCACGCACTCCTGCGCGGTCAATTCCGACCCCGCCGGCGCCGCCTTGCCCCAGGCATGCAGCTGCTCCTGCAAAGCCAGTGCTCTGAGTCGGCACTGCTCTATGGTTTCGGCACGTTCGGCCTGCTTCTCCAGCGTTTCCAGCAACGTCTGCAGATGGTCTTTGACAGTTTCGAAGGCAGGAAAAAATTCACTCGAAGAGGGAATTTGCGGCAGCGACATCTTGACCTGCTCAGGAGGGAAACACAGGCGCAAATCACGCGCAGCCTTTTCAAGCGGCACGACCAGTTTGGCCCATTCGGCACCATCCCGTGCGTGCGACAGGCCTTCAGCCAGCACGTCGCGACACAGTTCCAGAATGTGCGAGGTGGAGATGGTTTCACCGAAAAACAGCGTAGCTGTATCGGGCAACTGGTGTGCTTCATCAAAAATGACCGTATTGGCCGACGGCAGCAATTCCGCAATGCCGGTATCTTTGAGCGCAACATCGGCAAAAAACAGATGATGATTGACCACCACCACGTCCGCCTTTTGCGCTTCCTTGCGCGCCTTCATCACAAAACAGTCCTGATAGTACTGACATTCCGAACCCAGGCAGTTTTCTTTGGTGGAGGTGACCAGATTCCAGATCAGCGCCGATTCCGGAATATTGGACAGTTCGGATTTGTCGCCCGTATTCGTCATTTTGATGAAGCGCGAGATATCACGCAGGTACCCGACATCTTCCCGAGTGGTCAGACGACCATTCTGCAGGGTGCGCTCCAGATGAAAATGGCACACATAATTGGCCCGGCCCTTTAACAGCGCCACCGAAACCGGTGCACCCAGCGCCTGGCGCACTGCGGGAATATCGCGCAAAAACAGCTGGTCCTGCAGATTTTTGGTGCCGGTTGAAATAATCACCTTGCCACCCCACAGCAGCGCCGGGGCCAGATAGGCAAAGGTTTTACCGGTGCCGGTACCGGCTTCGGCAATTAACGTGGTCTGCGATGTGATGGCCTGAGCCACGGCCTTGGCCATGTCGATCTGCGCCTGGCGCGGTCGATAACCGGACACGGCGGAACCTAACAGGCCAGATTGGCCAAACAGGCGTTCGATATCGGCATCATGCTGGTGAGTGTCTGGATCGGGCTCAGACGGAATTTGCGTTAGGTCAGCCAAAATCAACTTTAATGTGAGGTTTGAAGAGGAGGAATCAGTCCGTCTGTATCAGGCGGGTACATCGGGGATTAACTGCATCTGCAACAGTTTGATGTGATCTTTTAACTGCAGTTTTCGTTTCTTTAATCGCTGCAACTGCAATTCATCGGTATGCCCGGCTGAGATCAGTGCTTCAATTACCACATCCAGATCACGGTGTTCCACAGACAGCATGGTGATGCGTTTTTGTATCTCAGTGTGGTCACTCATAGGTTTCTTTAGAGAAAGTTAATGTTTTACAGACGATTACATGTGATAATTTGCAGAAATCTGGCCTGATGTTTTCAGTACGGTACGTAAGTTTAATCTAAGCAGAGTTATGAGCCAACTATATAAAATTGAAGCAGGCACCGGCCAGCACCTCGGCGACCGGAAAGAACAGCAGGACCGTGTCACGCTGCTCGCCGCGCCCAAGGCACCTGGTTTCATGATGGCAGTGCTGGCGGACGGCATGGGCGGAAAAAGCGGTGGCGCGCTGGCTGCTGAGCAGGTCGTACGCAGTGCCCAGCAGTTGTTTGAGGAATTCGGATCAGATGATAATGTAACAACAATCATTGAAAAAATCGTCCGCGAATCCCACACCGTCATTCAACTGTCCGGGATTTCCGCTGAAAAAGAACCGCACAGTACCGTTGTTATCCTGATCATCACCCCGAGCGGTCGCGCTGTCTGGGGTCATGTCGGCGATTCCCGTTTATACCGTTTCAATGGCGCCGAGCTCACCGGGCGCACCATCGATCACTCGTATGTGGAAAAACTGATCTCTGAAAACAAAATCACCGTCGAAGAAGCCAAGAACCATACCCTGTCCAATATTCTGGTCAACGTACTCGGAGCCAGTTCAGCAGAGCCCTACATCACCATCAACGAATGCAACGATTTAAAACCGAATGAGTCGTTTTTATTATGTTCCGACGGCCTGTGGCATTACTTTACCGATCGGGAACTGGGCGCGGTCATCGCCAGCAATACGCCGAGAACCGCCGCGGAAATGCTGATCAACAAGGCACGCGAACGGGCCCATGGGCGCGGCGACAATTGCACCCTGGCGATCGTCAAGCTGGCAAAACCACCCAAAATTGAAAAGACCTACAAAATCGAGAAAATGCGCCGGGCTGTCTGATCCTGCCAGGCGCGTGCCGGTCATTTCACTCCGGCTTTTTGTCTTTGCCGGTCTTAAAATCGAGCAGATCAAAGTTGAGTGAATTGCCAAGGTCGCCGGCGTCACTGTCTTGCGCTTTCACAATCAGATGATCGTCAATCGGGGTCAGCACAGCAGCGGCCTTTTTGGTTATCTTGACCTCTTCCTTGTTTGCCAGCGACTGATATTTGATCCGTTTCAGTTCGCTGCAGATAGCCAGTAAAAACAGAATGTCGCGGTAAACCGGCAAATCAAATCCCATCCGCTCACCTTCGCGGTCATCTACCAGCAGGGATTCCAGATACGGTGCGATATCCTCGGTTTTCCACAGCGCACAGCAGTTTGACACCAGATGCGGGAAATCCTCGAAATTGCGCACCGAAGTCGCCACCACTTCCTCATGGAAATTGGGAATTTTGGCATTGAATTTATGCTTGAAGCGCTGCCTCAGATCACGGTAATTATCTTCATCACCGACCATGCGATACAGGTCCAGCAGGTACAGCCAGGTTACCGGTGTGGTCGGATTCTCATCCCGGCTTTGCGGTTCCAGAATTTCGATGGCACGGTGCGGGTCATTGACCGACATCCAGAATTCGGCTTCCTGGGTAATATCGGAAATTTCCTCAATCTGAATTGACTGGGCACGGTTGCCAAAAAAATTGAACGTGCTGCTGTTGGTGTCTTCGAGCGCCGGCAGCCCCATTCGCTTGAATTTGGGTGCAGGCTCGTCGTGATTCATGTCGGGCTGCACCAGTTCTGGCCGGACAGCGGATTCACTGGCGCCATTATCGCGCACCACCGTTATCGGGCCCGGATCCAGATCGCCCTGCTCGGCACTGTTTTGCAGATAGTCGACGATATCAACGACATTTTTCTTCTGTTCGTTCGCGGCCTCCCACCATGACCGGTCTTCACTGTTGCGCGATCTGCGCACGGCCACAGTAACCAGCCCCGCCAGCGCCGCAAGCAGGGCGGTCACCGCAATGATCAGTCCGATCAGTAACGGGGACGATTTTTTGTCATCTTCATCCTTTTGTGCATTCTGCTGTTTCAACCGGTCCAGTTCAGTCTGCAGTTTTTTATTTTTCTGCTGCTCTTTCTGAATTTCGGTCTGCGTAATGCCGGCCGGATCTTCGCCGCGCAGGATGGCGGCAAATTGAGCCTGCGCCTGACGGTTTTCCTCCAGACGCAACTGATCGGCATTCGGTGCAGCAGGGCTGGATAACAACTGCGACATTTTCAGATCGATATTGTCTGCACTGTCTTCACTGGCAACGTGCAGCGCATCTTTACCGCTCGCTGCCGTGTGACGGGAAGGTTCTTTTTTCAATGGCTTTTCAGGTGCAGCCGTTTCAATCTGTGCCGGGGCCGGTGGATGAAAGACGGTGTGTGATTTGACCGGCACCGGTACTTTTGCCGCTTTTTGGGACTCTGCGACCTGCCTGACCTGCGTATCCTGCGTGGCGCTGACCTCGACGGGCAGCGGTGCTGCAGCCTGAAATTCCGCATAGTCCAGCAGCAGGGAATATTCGCGGTGGACAGTCGACCCGCAGGCCATGGTCACCGTTAATCTGACCACTGGTTCGGACATGATTTTGTGTGAAACCAGATTGAGATTGACCAGTCCGTTACCTCGGCCCGGCATGACAATATCAACGTGCGGCACATCGACGAGTTCGCCGTCCAGCGTTTCAATTTTTGATGTGATACAGGTTGCAACCAGAACGTCTTCCGTCGCACCGGTCACAGGAATCTGTACGCGCAGCACATCGCCCAGATTTGAACGCAACGACACCTCGCCAAAACCAATGGCAAAGGCCGACGAATTGCACAAAACAAGACATGCCAAACTGACTACTTTTAAGGTAAATTGGCGTTTAATCTGAATAATATTCTTCTCCTGCTGCACGCCCATTTAATGACTTTTGCAACGTAAATTGCCAACAAAGTTAAAACTTCTGCAAGTTCACTGGTTAATTAAATTAAAGTTCCATTAATATTAAGTAACTATTTGCTAATGGTTAATATTATTTACTTACAACCATTATTTGTCCAACATTTTCTTGGCTATCCCTCTTAATATATTCACTTCCTCGACTTCCAGTTGCGTCCTTGCAAATAAACGTTTCAATCTTGGCATTAATTTTTTGGGGCTTTCCGGATCGATAAAATCGATTGCAATCAAGGCACGCTCCAGATGTTCAAACATGGCGTCGATCTGGGCAAGGCTGGCATAACTGCCCTGAAATCCAATCGAATTCGGCGTAACAGTTTTCCCTAAAGTAACATATCGGCAAGTGTAGGCCAAAACTTGAACGGCCTGCGCCAGATTCAGCGAAGAATATGCCGGATTGGCCTGAATATTGACCAGAACATTGCACTGTTCAACCATATGATTGAGCAAACCGGTACGTTCATTGCCCAGTACCAGCGCGGCATGGCCGGTATGCGTGCCGGCGGCCCTCTGTACAGCCAACTGATTGACGCGCTGCGCAAATTCCTGCGGATCCAGCACCGGAGGAGAAAATTCACGCAGCCTGGCACTGAGTGCACCAGCCAGTTCGCACCCGGCCAGCGCCTCCTGGAGCGTACCAACCACGACAGCCTGTTCCAGAATATCCTGCGCGCCACTGGCCAGTGCAATGGCTTCCGGGTGCGTCAACACATCCGCAAAACGCGGATTGACCAGATACAGCGTTGAAAATCCCATGGTTTTCATGGCACGTGCAACCGAACCAACGTTACCGGGATGACTGGTTTCAACCAGAACAAAGCGCAACAGATCAAAAGGGGTATTCATTTGAGACATAGTTTTGGGAGTGAAGTCTGCCCGGTTAATGGGGGTAAATTGAGCTAAGGGGGTATTTATCGGGTAGAATAGCGGCAATATTGTGTTCTAGAAAGGTTGATCACTCAACCGGCACATTGCTCTTTAACTTTAAATTGTTCTGTCTGTTACCTATCCTGAACCATTAACCACCGGGTAAGCACTGACAGGCAGTAAAACGCCATTCTAACGGAAATACTATGCATCCTATGCTCAATACGGCTATTAAAGCCGCGCGCCGTGGCGCGACCATCATCAACCGCGCCTCTTTCGACCTGGACCGTATCGTTCCGACCGAGAAACAGCACAATGATTTTGTGTCTGAAGTCGACAAGGCCGCCGAAGCCGCGATTATTGAGACACTGATTTCCGCCTATCCGTCGCATGCCGTGCTGGCCGAAGAATCAGGTTCGTCCAAAAACCTGACCGAAAAGAGCGAATTCGTCTGGATTATCGATCCGTTGGATGGCACCACCAATTTTCTTCACGGTTTTCCCCAATACTGCGTCTCCATCGCCCTGCAGCACAACGGCGTACTGACTCAGGCCGTCATCTTTGACCCGACCCGCAATGAACTGTTCGCCGCTACCAAGGGTGCCGGCGCGTTTCTGAACGACAAACGAATTCGCGTGACCAAGCGCGACAAGCTGGCCGATGCACTGATCGGCACCGGGTTCCCGTTCCGCAGCGAACTTGAAATCGACAGTTATATCCCGATGTTCAAGGCCATGTCCGGCAAATGCCAGGGCTTGCGTCGTCCAGGTTCGGCTGCGCTTGATCTGGCCTATGTTGCCATGGGACGTCTGGACGGATTTTTTGAAAAAGGCCTCAAGCCGTGGGATATCGCCGCCGGTGCACTGATCGTCACTGAAGCCGGCGGTATCACCGGCACATTCGCAGGCGAATCGGATTATCTGCACAAAGGCGATGTCATTTCCGGCTCCCCGAAAATTTTTTCCCAGATGCTCAATGTGTTAAAGCCTTACGCGTAACATCGTTCACATCACTCCATCAGCTCCCAGAAACGGCCTTTGGCCGTTTTCAGAAGTTCTGACTCCACACTGCAATACCCTACCAAGCCTACCCAATGACCACATTTTCCGAACTCGGTTTAGACAAAGACATTCTCCGTGCAGTAACTGAACACGGCTACACCATCCCCACGCCGATCCAGTTGCAGGCGATTCCGGCAGTACTGACCGGCCTGGATTTACTGGCTGGCGCACAGACCGGTACCGGAAAAACTGCCGGCTTTACCCTGCCGCTGCTGCACCGGCTGATGGCGTTTTCCAAACAGTCACCTGCCACACCGGGCCGCCGTCCGATCCGCGCCCTGATTCTCACGCCGACCCGCGAACTGGCTGCTCAGGTCGAAGAAAGCGTGCGTACCTACGGCAAATTTTTGCCGCTGACGTCGGGTGTCATCTTTGGCGGTGTTGGAATCAATCCCCAGATCAAGCTGCTCAAAACCGGGGTCGATACCCTGGTTGCCACGCCGGGCCGCCTGCTCGATCACATCGGTCAGGGCACCATTGATTTATCCCAGATTAAAATTCTGGTGCTCGATGAAGCCGACCGCATGCTCGATATGGGCTTCATCAAAGACATCCGCAAAATCCTCTCACTGCTGCCACCGAAACGTCAGAACCTGCTGTTCTCGGCCACGTTTTCCAATGAAATCAAGGAGCTGGCCGACAAGCTGCTGAACTCGCCGGCCATGATCGAAGTCGCGCGCCGCAATTCCACGGTTGAAGTGATTTCGCAAAAAATCCATCCGGTCGACCGCAATGGCAAACACACCCTGCTGACCCATCTGATCAAGACGCTGAACTGGAAACAGGTACTGGTGTTCACGCGCACCAAACACGGTGCCAACAAACTGGTGGAACAACTTCAGAATGCAGAAATCAGCTGCATGGCGATACACGGCAACAAGAGCCAGTCCGCCCGCACCAAGGCACTGTCGGAATTCAAGGATGGCAGTCTGACCGTTCTGGTGGCCACTGACATTGCAGCGCGCGGTATTGATATCGACCAGTTGCCGCACGTAGTCAACTATGACCTGCCGAACGTGCCGGAAGATTATGTCCACCGCATTGGCCGTACCGGTCGCGCCGGCGCTGGCGGCGAAGCCATTTCGCTGGTCTGCGTTGATGAACTGAAGTTGCTCGCAGATATAGAAAAATTTATCAAGCGCAAAATCGACAGCGTCGTGGTGGCAGGCTTCGAGCCGGATCTGAATGCCAAACCACAACCGATCCAGTTACGCAGCCAGCAACCGCAGCGCCCTGGTTCCGGTGGCAATCGCCGCCCAGCCGCCAAACCGGCCCAGGCCGGAGCCCGACCAGCCGCACCGGCCGGACGTGGCCCCACTCCACAGGCTGCTGCACGGCGCAGCAGCAGCGGCAATCGCGGACGGGGTTAATTGAATAATTGACAGTAAATTTTGATGTGATAGGATGGCCAAATTCTTTGCGCCATCCGCATCAGATTCATCGCAGCAACCATGGCATAAACCTGATTTCTTTTCACCTCCCCGAAAATGAAACCTGCCAAATCCAACCAATTCGCCGCACTCGCTGCAATTCTCCTGAACCTGTCAGGCTGCCTGTCAGTTGGCCCTGATTTCTCTACCCCCTCCTCAGAACTCCAGACCAAATGGCAAGACACGCCGGCCTTGCCGATAGCGACCAGCGCCGAATCATTCTGGGCCAGCTTTCACGATACAACGCTGCTGCAGCTCATTGAACTGGCCAATAAAAACAATCCGGGTGTCGCCAGCGCAGCACAGGCCATCGAACAGGCTCAGGCGGTATTGCGCATCGATCAGGGCAACAGCCTGCCGTGGGCCAATCTGACTGGCTCCAGTCAATATCAGCAACCCACCATCGCTTCCGAACTGCGCGGGAAAAATACCGGCGCAACGACCCAGCAGCTACTTGGACAGTTGAGCTGGGAACTGGATTTCTG
>Ga0316224_1001564_pt1 | contig 24370 bp, 27 predicted proteins | sample TBH18013metaG_FD_206254 | JGI IMG/M metagenome (GOLD analysis project Ga0316224, IMG submission 206254) | Freshwater microbial communities from Trout Bog Lake, Wisconsin, USA - TBH18013 | ecosystem: Environmental > Aquatic > Freshwater > Lake > Hypolimnion/Profundal zone | place: USA: Wisconsin... | reverse complement strand
CGAGACCGGTGCCGACGATGTCTGCCGGGAGCAGGAGGAGGGACTGGCCGATGCCGTACCAGCTTTGAATTTTGCCATTGCGGCCGCGGACTCCGAACTCAGGGTATTCGCCGGGGAGGACTTCGGGCTGGCCGGTCCAGAAGGCGTGGGCGGACTGGAGACGGTGTTGGGTATCTGCCGAGCCGACGTCGCCGGATTGCACCGCAAAAGAGAGGGATGCCGCGGCGAGAACGAGCAGCATGACGGGGTTGCGAAGCCAGCGAGAGAGTGCGGAAACGATAGGAGACATAGCCACCTGGGCACGGCGCGTGGACGGCCGTGCGGGAAATGGTCTTCGACTTCAGGATAAATGAAGGTGGGATGCGGAAATGGGATGGTCGCGGGGGAGACCCAATCCGTGTCTCCCCGGGGGTCAATCGCTTTGGCCGATGCGATTTGAGATTTTTTTGAGCAGGCCAACGAACGAGAAGAGTCCCCCGACTGCGCCGGTGAGGAGGAATCCGCACAGAAGAACAAGGCCGAGTGGGTCTGGCCCGCAGGGGCCCCAGAACACGAGATGAAGGGCGCTGAGAGTCGAGAGCGCAACGAAGAAAGCTGCGGAAATGCCAAGAAGAACCAGACCGGGAAACTTCCTCATGGGACACTCCGAGAACTCGGGGATCAGACAGCGGCGGTGGCGCGCAGGACCTTGGTGGTGGTGACGAGCTGGCCGACGTGGCGCTGGGTGTGGTCGGCAACGTGGACGAGGAGGCCGCCGACCGAGGTGGGCAACTGCTTGCGGCCGACGCCGCGGAAGGTGGCGGGGTCAACGGATGCGAGGGCGAGGATGCGAGACTCGGCGCGGGTGAAGGCTGCCTGGACTTCAGCGAGGAGGTCGGTGAGGGACTCTTCCCCGCTCTGCTCGGCTTTGAGGGCGGCGAGCTGGTCTGCCGAGAGCTGGTCGCCTTCTGCATAGGAGAGGAGACGATCGAGACTGCGGGCGATGTGGCGGAGCTGGAAGCTGACGGAAGGCAGGCCGAGGGGCTGGGCGTGCACCTGCGAAAGGGTGAGGCCGTCGGTCCACTTGACGATGTCTTCCCAGGCGAGGTCGAGGGCGTGGAGGACGCCGCGGGCGACTGCGGGGACCTCGGCACGGGAGCCGGAGAGCCAGGGTTCGAGTGTGGGGGCGGGCTTGGGAGCGGGGGAAGACTCAGACATTTGGGCCCTTGCAGGGTGGGCCGCCATGACGGCGGCCCAACGGGTTGAAATTAGCTGGATTTGACGCGGACGACGGTGATTTTGGCAAAGCCTTCGTCGAAGGCCGGTGGTTTGAGGCGCTCGGCCATCTTCTCCATGACATCCGAAGCGACGGGGCGGTCGCGCTTGCCGTTGCGTTCGAGGCAGACTTCGAGGGGCACATCGAAGAAGACGGCCTGGACTTCGTAACCGAAGCTTTGGGCCATCTTGATCCACTGGCGACGCTCGTGAGGGGAGAGGTTGGTGGCGTCTACGTAGTTCCAGGGCATGCGAGCGATGAGACGGGCACGGAGGAGCGAGCGCAGGGTGGAAAAGACGAGGCCCTGGTAGCGCTGCTCGGTGATGTCGTCAAAGAGGATGGAGCGGAGCATGTCGCTGGAGAGCGGGGTGACGCCGCGGCGCTTGAACCATGTGGTTTTGCCGGAGCCGGGCAGACCGATGGCGAGGACTACGAATCCTTTGGGGTCCAGCGGGGAGCGACCGGCAGCTTCGTTCTCATCCGGCGGCATGCCGGGGGAGTCGGGCTGGGTTTCGAGCTCGAGGCGACCGGAGTCGCGGTCTTCGGGGCTGTACTGGGGGCGGCGGCGGTCGCTGGCCTGGGAGCGGGCGCGGCTGGGCTGACGAGGCTCTGGGCGGGAGTCACTGCGGGGCTCATTGCGGGGAGCCTGGATGGGTTTGGGAGCGGGAGGCGGCTCGGGAGCGCGCCGAACTGGGAGGTCGTCCCCATAGGTGGGTACCAGGGGCTTGGGTTGGTTGGCGGGCAATTGGTGACCGATTTTGCCGGTCGACTCGGACTGATTGGGTTCTCGCTTGGTGCGTCTTCTCATGGTAGGGGGAGGCGTGTAGCCTCTCCACCGGAATATCACATTGGCCAAGGGTGCCGCAAATGGTGTGAACCCCGTCACATACTCCCCTTTGCGCCGCGGGACATACTATTCCTGTACCACCCCGATTTCTTACGGAGTCGGCAAGATTTCACACGAGGTCTTGTTGACAACGTGATAACCTGATGGGTTTGGTGGAAGAGCTTGCCCTGAGCCCCGTGGCGGATGGGCTGGAGATTCGCGCAAACACGGGCTCGGACACCGAACCTGCTTGCAACTGGACGGTATCAGCAAACAATTCGCACTCACACGAAGGAGAGATTCACCATGGCAGTCAAGGTTGGCATCAATGGTTTCGGCCGCATCGGCCGCAACGTTTTCCGCGCAGCTCTGGGTAACCCGGAGATTGAATTCGTCGCCGTCAATGACCTCACCAGCCCGGCGACGCTGGCGCACCTGCTGAAGTATGACTCGATTCTGGGCAACCTGAAGAACGAAGTGGTCGCCGGCGATGACTTTATCGCGGTGGACGGCAAGAAGATCAAGGTATTTGCCGAGCGCGACCCTGCCAAGCTGGATTGGGCATCGACTGGCGCTGAAGTTGTGGTTGAGTCGACGGGCTTCTTTACCGACGCGACGAAGGCGAAGGCTCACCTGGGCACGACCGTGAAGAAGGTGATCATCTCTGCCCCGGCGACGAACGAAGACATCACGCTGGTTCTGGGCGTGAACGACGACAAGTACGATGCGTCGAAGCACAACGTGATCTCGAACGCGAGCTGCACCACGAACTGCCTGGCGCCGGTTGTGAAGGTTCTGCTGGAGACGACTGGTCTGGTTTCGGGCATCATGACGACGATCCACAGCTACACGAACGACCAGGTGATCCTGGACACGCCGCACAAGGACCTGCGTCGCGCCCGCGCTGCCGCACTGAGCATGATTCCGAGCTCGACCGGCGCCGCGAAGGCTCTGAAGCTGGTTATCCCTGAGACATCGGGCAAGCTGGACGGCTTTGCGATTCGCGTCCCGACCCCGAACGTTTCGATTGTTGACCTGACCTACATTGCTGAGAAGCCGACCGATGCGGCGACCATCAATGCCGCGCTGAAGGCTGCTGCGGAAGGCCCGCTGAAGGGCATTCTGGGCTACGAAGCGCATGAGCTGGTGAGCTCGGACTTCAAGGGCAACCCGCTGTCGTCGATTGTTGACTCCAAGCTGACGAAGGTTGTGGGCAACAGCGTGAAGGTGCTGAGCTGGTATGACAACGAGTGGGGCTACAGCAACCGCGTTGTGGACCTGATTGGCTTCCTGGTCAAGAAGGGCCTGTAACTGAAGTGAAAGCAGCGAAGGGTGCGGGCCAAGTCCGCACCCTTTGTTCCATGACCGCTATTTAACGATTTCTTCCGGAGCATTTTCCATGTCCAAGCTTTCGATCCGCGATCTCGACCTGAAGAACAAGCGCGTCTTCATCCGTGTGGATTTCAATGTCCCGCTCACGGAAGACGGCACTGCCATTACTGACGACACCCGCATCCGCGCGACGCTGCCGACGATTGTGTACGCGCTGCGGCATCACGCAAAAGTGATTCTGGCCTCGCATCTGGGCCGGCCGAAGGGCAAGCCGAATCCGAAGTACTCCCTGCGCCCGGTGGTGGACCGGCTGCGCGAGCTGCTGGATGCCGAGCTGGGCGACAGCGTGAACGTGGCGTTTGCCCCGGACTGCGTTGGCGAAGTGGCCACCGAGCTGTCGCGCCAACTGGAATCGGGCCAGGTGCTGCTGCTGGAGAACCTGCGCTACTACGCGGAAGAAGAAGCCAACGATGCGGGATTCAGCAAGAAGCTGGCGGAGCTGGCGGACGTTTACGTCAACGACGCATTCGGATCGGCGCACCGGGCTCATGCTTCGACGGAAGGGATTACGCACTTCCTGAAGCCTGCCGCGGCCGGCCTGCTGATGGAGAAGGAAATCACTTATCTGGGCAAGGCCCTGGAAGCGCCGGAGAAGCCGTTTGTGGCCATCATCGGTGGGTCGAAGATCTCGGGCAAGATCGACGTCATCAACAACCTGCTGGACAAGGTGGATACGCTGGTGATTGTGGGCGGAATGGCTTATACCTTCCAGCGCGCACTGGGCGTGAGCACCGGCAAGTCTCTGGTGGAAGAAGACAAGATTGACGTAGCTCGCGAGGCGATTGAGAAGGCCAAGGCCAAGGGCGTTCGCCTGCTGCTGCCGGTGGACAACATTCTGGCGGATGCTTTCAGCCCGGATGCGAAGACGCAGCCGTGGGACACGAGCGTGGACTTCCCTGCTGACTGGCAGGGGTTGGATATTGGGCCGAAGACGGTTGCGGAGATTGTTGAGGTTGTTTCGACGGCCAAGACGATTGTGTGGAACGGGCCGGCGGGCGTCTTCGAATTTCCGAAGTTTGCAGTGGGCACGAACGCAATTGCCCATGCGGTGGCCTCAAATGCCGCTGCGATCTCGATTATCGGCGGCGGCGACTCAGTCTCGGCGATTAACCAGGCGGGTGTGGCGGACAAGATCACGCATATCTCGACTGGTGGCGGCGCGAGCCTTGAGTTCCTGGAAGGCAAGAAGCTGCCGGGCGTGGAAGCGTTGACGGAGAAATAAGCACCTGCGGTGCGGCAGATGCGCCTTCGGCGCCTGATCCTGTTGAGGGGTTGGGCGCCGTTTGTTTTTTGGGGGGATGGGGTTATCCGGGCTTGGTTGAAAAGAAGTGAGTTGGGGGTAAACGCTTGACGGGTTATGCGCATATACATCTATACATCCAAACGTTTATGCGCATATCCGCATAGGTGTATACTTTCCGCAGGAGGAGACCACCCCATGGCTACATCCCAAACCCGCTGGAACATCGTCGTCTCGAACCAGACTGACCAAGACCTGCGCCAACTCCTCGCTGAGGAAGGACGCGGCAAGAAGGGCGAACTCTCACGCTTTGTCGAGGAATCCGTCAAACGGCGCATCTTTGAAAGAGCCCTCCGCGAAGCACACAGGCAAAATGCCGACGTTGACCCTGAGTATCTCGAACAAGCAATTGAAGAGTCCCTGGCGTGGGCGCGGGCACAAAAAGTCTGATGCTGGTACTTCTCGACAGCAACATCTTCTTCAGCGCGATGATCGTTCCGCGGAGCTTGCCCGCACGGATCATCAACGAGTGGCTGGACGGCAGATTTGACCTCGTTACTTGTCAAGAACAAATCGACGAGATCCGCAGGGCCAGCCGCAATTTGAAATTCCGCAAGGATCTCAAGCCCAGCCTTGTTGGCGCAATGCTGAACAACCTATACGATTCAACCGTTTGGCCCCATCCCATCCCCCGCAAGCACCACGCCGCAGACCCCACCGACAGCTACCTCCTTGACCTGATCGATGCCGCTCAACCGGATTACGCCATAACCGGCGACAAACGTGCGGGCCTCCTGCAAAGAGACACCCAGGGCCGCACCAAATTCCTTACCGCAACCGCCTTTTGCAATCAAGTCCTCCGCCTCTGATTCCCCTCCCTGCACCACCCTGCATTGTTTGTGTCCCACATCACCTCCCACCCTCGTTCCCATCCACTAAAATCTAAGATGAGGAACCAAACACATGTCTCGTAAAGCTTTGATTGCAGCGAACTGGAAGATGTACAAGACTCCGGCGGAGGCGCAGGCCTTTGTCGATGCATTTTTGCCCCTGGTTGCCGGGCATGACCGCGATGAGATCGCGCTGTTTCCGTCGGTGACGTCGTTGGCCACGGTGGTGGCTGGTGCGGCCGGCTCGAATGTGTCTGTGGGCCTGCAGAACATGCACTTTGCCGAAGAGGGCGCCTATACGGGCGAGACCTCTGCCGCGATGCTGAAGGCAGTGGGCGCGACGCATACGCTGATTGGCCACTCGGAGCGACGGCAGTACTTTGCGGAGACCGATGAGGTGGTGAACAAGAAGCTGCACACGGCGCTGAAGCACGGGATTGTGCCGGTGGTTTGCATTGGCGAAGTGCTGGCGGAGCGCGAGGCTGGCAAGACGGCCGATGTGCTGAAGACGCAGATTGCGGGTGCGCTGGTTGGGATTACCGCTGAAGCGGCTGCGCCGATTGTGATTGCATACGAGCCGGTGTGGGCGATTGGCACGGGCAAGACGGCGACGCCGGAGATGGCTGTGGAAGCGCACAAGATTGTGCGTGCGGAAGTGGCCAAGATTCTGGGCGCGGATGTTGCGGCCGCGATTCGCATTCTGTATGGCGGATCGGTGAAGCCGGACAATGCCACGGCTCTGCTGGGCGAGGAAGAGATTGACGGCGCGCTGGTGGGCGGAGCGAGCCTGAAAGCTGACTCGTTTGCGGCGATTGTGAAGTACTAACAGCGAGCAAAGCAGGAACCGGGGCCGGATGCGGGATGAACCGCATCCGGCCCCTTTTGCTTATGGAGAGGGATGACGAGGGGCGGCCCTAGTATTCTGGGGGTGGAGAACGTGCCCGGCCATGCCACCGAAGAAGCCTGAAGCTGCCAAGAAGAAACAGAAGACGCCACAGCCGTCAGCTTTTGAGCTGGCGATGGAGGAGCTGCGTAAGCGACCTGCGGGCCCGGCGGAGACGGTTTCGGGGCGGTGGCTGCTGGGGGCGCTGGGAACGGCGGTTGCGGGGTCGCTGGTGCTGGGGTGGCTGGCACTATGCCTGGTGTATTGGCAGGGTGCTTGGCAACTGCTATATCACCCGAAGACGGCGGTGGTGCGGACGCCTGCGGCGGAGGGGATGAGCTTTGAGCCGGTGCGGTTTGCAGCGGCAGAGAATGGGACGCCGCAGTTGGCGGGATGGTGGGTGCCGGCGGCGGGCCAGGCGAAGTACACGGTGCTGGTGCTGCACGGGGGCGACGGAAACCTGGGGGACGCGGTTGGGGATGTGGCGGCGCTGCAAGGGGCGGGGGCGGATGTGCTGGCCTTTGACTACCGCGGCTATGGGGATAGCGTGGCGCTGAGCGGGATGAGCCGGCCGAGCGAGAAGAAGCTGGTGCAGGATGCTGAGTGGGCGCTGGATTATCTGACGGCGACGCGGCACCTGAACCCGGCGCGGATTGTGGTGTTTGGCGTTGGGCTGGGGGCGTATGTGGCCGCTGAAGTTGCGGCGAAACATGCTTCGCTGGCCGGGGTGATTGTGGATGCGCCAGAGGAGAGGCCCACGGCGTTGATTTTTGGGGATGCGCGGAGCCGGCTGGTGCCGGCGCATCTTCTGGTGGCGGACCGGTATGACCTGGAGGCGGCCGCGCGGGAGCTTGCGTTGCCTTCGCTGTGGCTGCTTGCGGAGGGCAGGTCTGCTCATCCTGCGGCGGCGGTGAGTGCGGGGCCGACGACCAGGGTGTGGCTGAAGACGCCATTTCCAGCAGGGGCGGAGATGGCACCAGCGATTGCGCGGTGGCTGGATGATCTGGGTGTGGCGGGGCACTGACGCAATACATCCGTGAAAGCGCGTGCAGAACCCCGCGACCGGCGGCTATTTGAGGCTGGTGCCGGCTGGCGGCGGCAACTCTGCCGTGGGCGCCTGGCTGTGAAGGTAGTCGAGCTCAATCCAGTCGCAAAGCATGTGGCCTGCGAGGATGTGGGCTTCCTGAATGCGCGCATCGTCTTTGGATGGAATTGCGATGAGGTAATCGGCGAGGTCGGCCAGCTCACCGCCATCTCCGCCAGTGAACGCTACGGTGACAAGATTGCGAGCGCGGGCAGCTTTGAAGGCGGCGACGACGTTGCGGCAGTTGCCGGTGGTGGAGAGGCCGACCAGCACATCGCCGGGCTGACCGATGGCTTCAATCTGGCGGGAGAATACGGAGTCGAAGCCGTAGACATTGGCAACAGCGGTGAGGATGGATGAGTCTGAGGTGAGGGCGAGCGAGGGCAACCCGCGGCGTTCACGACGGAATCGGCCGACAATTTCGGCAGCCAGCAGTTGAGAGGCGGCGGCACCGGCACCGTTGCCGCACCAGAGAATCTTTTTGCCTGCAGCGACGGCCTGCACCATTGCCAGCGCAATACGCTCGAGCAACTCCTGCTGCACGGTCATTGCTTTTACAACGTCGAGGTGGTCGGTAATGGATTTGAAAAATACAGCCTGAGCATTGGGATGGCCCTGCATGGATTGCCTCTTCCTGGTTCCTGTGTGGGTGGTACGCGAGCGACTGGCAGCGGGTTTTCATCGGCTGTCGGGTGCCGCGTTCTTCGGGTTCGTCAGTGGATGAAATCTATACAACTCGAGCGAAGACTAGAGACGTATTTCCAGAAGGATAGAGATGAATCTATGGAACCACTGCCTGGAGTTTATGCAGGAAGGGAGGCTCCGGGATTCGAAGTAAGCGCAGATTGATAGCAGGCGAGGTATTGATCCAGGATTGTCTGCTGGGCAAAGCGCTGAAGGTTTGCAAAGCCTGCGATTCGCAGAGCCTGGCGATGCTCGATTGCGTCGAAGATTTTGAGTGATTCCAGTTGAGGATCTGAGGCGACGTTGATCAGCACTGCAGCGGTGCCGACGACTTCCGACATGGGTTCGAGGCTAGAGGTGACGACGGGGCATCCGCAAGCCTGCGCTTCCAGCAGTGGCCATCCGAAGCCCTCTTCCAGCGAAGGAAAAATGAGTGTCTGAGCGTGGCTGTAGAGGTACTGGAGGTCGTCATTGCTGACGCCTTGCATCTCGGCGACGGAATCGGACAAGCTCCGGGATTTTACGAACTCACGCATCGGATCTGTGAAGGATTTGCCCACCATCAGGAGGCGGATCTCCCCTGCCATGTTGCGTGCCATCCAATGGTTGCGGAAGGCCGCGAACAAATGGAGCACGCCGAGCCGGTTTTTGTACCACTGGTTGCCGCCAACGTGGAGCAGGTACTTTGTGCCGGGGAGTAGGCCAAGTCGCCGATCCATCTCAGGGTCACGCTCTTCCACGGGGTGGTAGTTCCAGTTGAGTGGATTGAAGACGACGCGCAATTCCGGTTTGACTTTGCGCCCAAAGGCGGCGATCAAGCGCGTCAAATCCTGGGCAGTCTTGGAGGAAACGCAGAGGATGCGCGGCGCTTTACAAAGGCCCGAGAGGATTGCCCTCTGCAACAGCCGGCCGGACCAGCCGGTTCTGGACTGAGGGAAGTCTCCATGGGCAGAGCGAATTGCGAGCACATCATGGCAGGTAATCAGGTTGGGTTTGCCTGCCACGGCGGAGATGTAAATGGAGTTGGAGTGGTCGAGTATATGCACAAGGTCGTAATGCCGGGATAGGCGCCGCAGGGTGCCGGGGAATATCAGAAACTTGTCGATGTATCCGAGATATTTGCTGATGGAGGGGATTCGCGAGAGACGCGAGAAACGGGGCGTGGGCCGAACAACCGCAACGGTGTGGCCGAGGCCTGACAGAGAATTCTCCAGCCACTGGGCATATCGCTGCATGCTCTGCTGAGCATCGGGGATGAAGTTTCCCACGAGAAGTATCCGCATATTCCTACGATACGTTACCGAAGCAAGGAAGCTAGAAACGACGCAGGTCGACGATGGCTTGGAGCATGTCTTCGGGCTGGGGAAGGATGACATCTTCCAGAGCGGGCTGATAGGCAACAAAGGTGTCCATGGAGGCGACGCGGCGAACGGGGGCGTCGAGGTCCTCAAAGAGTTCATCGGCGATGCGGGCGGCGATTTCAGCACCGTAGCCCCAGCTCTTCATGTCTTCGTAGGCGACGATGACGCGGTTGGTTTTTTTGACGCTGGTGGCGATGGCTTCCCAGTCGTAGGGATTGAGGGTGCGGAGGTCGATGACCTCGGTCTGGATGCCGTGCTCGGTTTCGGCGCGCTGGGCGGCCTGGAGTGCGCGGGGGACGACGGCACCGTAGGTAATCATGGTGACGTCAGTGCCGGGGCGGACGACGGCGGCCTTGCCGAAGGGAATCATGTAGTCCGGGCCGGGGTAGGCGGCGCGGCCGTAGGTTTCGCGATAAAGGCGCTTGTGCTCGAGGAAGAGCACGGGGTCGTCGCAGCGAATGGCGGTGCGCAGGAGGCCGTTGGCATCGAGGGCGTTGGAGGGGAAGACGACGCGCAGACCGGGGATGTGGGTGAAGATGGATTCGCCGGACTGGGAGTGATAGATTGAGCCGCCGGTGAGATAGCCGCCGATGGGCACGCGAATGACGACGGGCACGCGGAAGCGTCCGTTGGAGCGCCAGCGCATGACGGAGAGTTCGTTTCGGATCTGGTGCATGGCGGGCCAGATGTAGTCGAAGAACTGGATTTCGACGACGGGCTTGAGTCCGCGGGCTGCGTAACCGATGGCGCGACCGACGATATTTGCTTCTGCCAGAGGCGAGTTGAAGACGCGGCCGGAACCGAACTCGGTCTGGAGGCCGGCAGTGAGCTTGAAAACGCCACCCTTGCCTTTGACTTCCTTGAGAGCAGCTTCGCGGCTGGCGTCGGCAACGTCTTCGCCGTAGATGAGGATGCGCGGATCGCGGCGCATTTCGTCGCGGAGGCAGACGTTGATGAGGTCGGCCATGGTGCGCGGGGTGCCTTTGGTGGCGGGCTGGGTGGCGAGTTCGGCGCGGGTGGGGTCGTAATCCTCAGAGTAGACGTGGCGGAGGATGCTGGAGGCCTGCGGAATGGGGGCGGCGAGGGCGCGCTCGGCGGCGGCTTCGACTTCGATTTCCACCTGCTTTTCGAGCTCGTTGATGCCTGCTTCGGTGAGGATGCCTTCGCGGAGGAGGCGCATCTGCAGCTTGTGCAGGGGGTCGCGCATGGCATCGGCTTCACGCTCGGCGGCAGAGCGGTAGAGCTTGTCATCGTCGGACAGGGAGTGCGAATAGGGACGGATGCAGTGGCCGTGGACGAGCGCGGGGCCCTTGCCGGCGCGGCACCACTCAGCGGCCTGGGCGAAGGCGTGGAAGCTGGCTTCGGGGTCGGTTCCGTCGACCTCGGCGAAGAAGAAGTTGGGGAAGTTGGCCACGAGCCGGGAGATGTTGCCGCCGGGGGTGTTGACCTCGACGGGGGTGGAGATGGCGTAGCCGTTGTCTTCGACCAGGATGATGAGGGGGAGCTTCTGGTTGCTGGCGGTGTTGAGTGCTTCCCAGAACTCGCCCTGGGAGGTGGAACCCTCGCCGATGCAGGTGAGGACGACTTCGTCAGCGCGGAAGCTGACGTCGGAGTAGGCGCGGTAGTCGTCAGTGGCGGGTGCGGAGGCCTTGGGGAAGCGGCCGAAGTAGCGGCCTGCCTCGGCAACGCCAACGCCGTGGAGGACCTGGGTGGCGGTGGAGGAGGAGGTGCTGACAATGTGGAGCTCTGGGCTGGACCAGTGGGTGGGCATCTGCCGGCCACCGCTGGCGGGATCAGCTTCTGCACCGACGGCCTGGAGGAACATTTCTTCGGGAGTGACACCGAGGGCGACGCAGAGGCCGCGATCGCGATAGTAGGGGACGAACCAGTCGTAGCCTGGGCGGAGGGCGAGGGCGGCAGCGACCTGGAGAGCTTCATGGCCTGCGCCGGAGATCTGGAAGAAGATTTTCTGCTGGCGCTTGAGCATGATTTCGCGGTCGTCTATGCGACGCGAGGTGAACATCAGGCGGTAAATGTGGACGAGCTGCGCGGGGGTGAGGGGCTGCGTGCCCCAGGAGCGGAAGCTTTCAGCAACGGTTGCGGCAGGGGCGATGCCCAGTTCTGCCTCCTTGGTTGTGGATGCCAGCTCGCTCACGATTGCAAACCCTCCCGGGAACCCGTATGGGGCTCACGAAGCAGCCATGGCAAGGCCACAGCTCAGACCAAACGATTGTACCAACCCTCCCATGAAGGGGGAAGATGCGATCTGTCACAGGCGGTTGTGTGCTGCTGAGAAGGGCGGGTCAGCGGGCCCAGGATTCCTTCATGCGGCGCTGGGCCTGGTGAGCCAGCTTTTCAATCTCGATGAGTTGCATGAGTTGCAGCTCGGTGACGCGGGCTGCTGGGTCTTGAGTGAGCTCGTCGTTGAGCTTGCCGGCGAGCTCGACCATGCGGTCGGTTTGGGTCACGAGGTCTTTGTGGCGCTGGAGATTCATGCCGGCGAGGGCTTTGCGCTGTTCTTCGGTGGGCTGGGCGAAGGGGTCGAACTGATTGGAGGTGCCATCGGCCTGCGCTGGAGGAGGAGGGCTGCCGGTTTCGCGGGCGGGGTACTGCTGAATGGTGTTCTGCTGGGCGGTGATGGCGATGGCGGCAAAAGCGAGGATGACGGTGGCCAGAAGGGAAAAGCGCAAGCCTTTCTCTCGCCTTTGATTTCCGGCCGCTGGTTGCGTGCCGTCTGCCATGGTGGTGCCTTTCAGAGATGCCGGGATAAGGCTAAGGGTGCCGGACCGGGTCAGTGGGCCCAGGATTCGGTCATCCTGTGCTGGACTTGGTGAGCCAGTTTCTCAATTTCTTCCAACTGCTTCAACTGATCGGCCGCTGAGTTGGGCTGCGGCTGGATGGAAACCTCTTCGGTGAGATGGCGGGCGAGTTCAACCATGCGGGCAGTGCGCTTTTCCAGATCGCTGACGCGACTTCGGTTGAGGGCGTCGGCGGCTTTCTTGTCCATGGGAATTGTGGCAGAGGTACTGCCGGTGGCAATGTCGGCACCATTTTCGGGCATGGTGCGGAGCTGCTGGCCAGGCCGGTAGAACTGGCTGCCGTTTTGCTGTGCCGGGATGCCGGAAGTGGCGCACAAGGCCAAGGCGCCGAGAAGGAGGGCAGTGCGCGCGGTGCCGGGGCGAAGGCGAATAGCGGCCGGAATGGTTGCGAGGCGAGTCATGCGTGCGGAGTTCCCTTCCCTTCGGGAGTTCAGTTTCCTGCGCTTGCTTTCATCAACTTCTGGACGACCTGGGCCAGATGCTCAACCTGGGCGGCCTCAGCAATTTCCCGGGCGCGGGTCGCTTCGGGATTGTCTTTGGCAACCTCGGCATGGAGGTGACGGGCCAGGAGCAGGACTTTGTCGGTTTCGGACTGCATGGTTTCGAGACGGAGGCGATTGGCGGCCTCGACCTGTTTGGGGTCGAGCTTTGCTTTCGCGGAGTCGTCGAAGAGGCTCACGCCGTCGGTGTATCGGTTTGCAAGGGGATTTACGGGGATGCGATTGTTTCCGGTAACCGTGCCGGGGGCTTGCGAGACGCCGTGGGCCACGGCTATCAATCCGAAAGCTGCCACGCAAACACGCACGGCTGCGGAGGCAGTGGAGAGTCGGCCAAGCCGAGTTGCGCGTGCTGAAGAGGTTACGGTCATGGGCTCAGTTCCCCAGAGAGGCCTTCATCTTGTCGCGGAGCTGGTGGGCGAGCTTTTCGATTTGCTCGGCCTTGCGAACGTAGTTCATGTTGAGTGTGTCTTTGCTGGTCTTGTCCATCTCGGCCTTGAGCTCAGTGGCAAGGGCAAGGAGCTTTGCAGTGTCATCTGCGAGTTGCTGCTGCCGGATGCGGTTCTGTTCAGTGAGCTTCTTCTGGTCATCCTGCTGGTTCATAGAGTCGCGCAAAGCCCGAACACCGTCGGGATGCGGGTTGGCATTTTCGGGCAGAGCCACGATGCCCTGGGAGTTTCGGCCTGGCCCCGGCAGTCCGTTGTTCGGTTGGGGAGCCTGAGCATGGGCTATGGCTAGCGGCATTGCTACGAACACTGCCAGGCAAGCGAGACAGCGAACCAACAGCTTTGTCCCCATTCGCCTGATCGATTTCAGAGGAAATTCCGGACTTTTCATGGCGACAGTATAGAAAGAAAGAGGGAGTGTGACCATGATTCTTTTTGCGGCCCTGTTTCGTACTGGAATTTTTGCGGAGGGGCGTTTCCTTGGCAAGGTGCTGGACGAGTGGATTGTGGACGGGCAGGAGTTTCTGCATGCGAAGCTGCCGCACCTGCTGACGATTCTGGTGATTACGCTTATCCTGAGCCGAATCATCACGTTGAGCACACGGCGGATGGTGGCGGTGGCGGAGCGGGGACCGGCCAGCCCTGGGCACCGGTCGCAGGTGAAGACAGTGGCGGGGGTGCTGCGGACGACCCTGAATGCGGTGTTATGGACTTTGACCGCACTACAAATGCTGACGATTCTGGGAGTGAATCTGGGACCGCTGCTGGCCTCGGCCGGGGTGGCGGGGATTGCGCTGGGCCTGGCGGCGCAGACGATTGTGAAGGATTTGCTGAATGGGACGCTGATTTTGCTGGAAGACCAGTTCAACGTGGGCGACCTGGTGCGGCTGACGGGAATGAGCGGCGTAGTGGAGGCGATGACGCTGCGGCGGACGGAGATTCGGGACTCGGACGGGACGCTGTATGTGGTGCCAAACTCGCAGATAACGACGGTAGCAAACCTGAGCCGGGACTTTACGCTGGTGAATCTGCCGATTTCGATTGATATTTCGGTTTCGCCGGAGCGGGCGATGACGCTGCTGCGGCGACTGGCGATGGAGTTCCGCAACGACCCGGAGTATAAGGAACTGTTTTTGACCGACCCGGTGCTGCCGGGGGTGGATGCAATCAAGGGGTCAGAGGTGGTGTATCCGGTGATATTCCGGGTACAACCGGCGCGGCAGGTGCCGGCGATGCGGGAGTTCCGGCGGCGGTTGAGGATTGCGCTGGAGGCGGAGGGAGTGCTGCCGGGCGACCCGTATCGGGTGTTTCACGGCTTTGACGGGCAAGCTTTGGGACAGGCGGCCCAGGGCTCGCTGGAGGGGCAGGCGCAGGCACAGCCGGCTGCGGTGGATCCGACGGCACTGCCGGCGGCGGCGCATGATTTGTTTGGGGCCGAGTAGGGGAAAGACTCAGCCGGCGAGGCCCATGGCGGCCAGCAGTTCTTCGGTGGTTTCCACGGGGGGAAGGCAGCGGGAGCCGAGGCAGACGAGGGCGAATGCCTCAGTGCGTTTTGGCATACGGGTGAGGGTTTCTGCGAGGGCGGGCGGGAGCGTCTCAGGCAGCAGGTGGCGGAGTTTGAGGCGGATGACGGTTTTATTGGGGGCGTAGCGCGCGGTGGCGAGGGCTTCAAGACGGCCGGCTTCCTGACCTTCGCCAACGACGACAATCTGGATGGGCTCGAGGAGGAGCTTTTCGAGCGCGAGAGCATAGGTGCCGACGTAGAGGCCGAAGTGCTCGACGATGCCGGAGAAGGCAGAGAGGACATTTTCGGCGATGGCGCGAAATTCCCGGCGGCCGCTGAGCTGCTCCAGACGGAGAAGGGCGGCGGCGGCGACTGGATTGCCGCCGGGGGTGGGGGCGTCCTGGAGGGGCTTGCGATTGGCGGTGAGCGCGCCGAGGAGCTTTGCGCCGGAGCGGTTGAGGGGCAGGTCAGCGAAGGCACCGGCAGCACCATCGTAGAAGCGCTCGACCATGACGGTGGCGAGTTTGAGGGCGGACTGGTAGTACTCGATGGAGCCGGAAGAGCCCCAGGCCTCAAGACAGGCATGGATGGTGAAGGCGTAGTCGTCGAGGGTGCCGGGGACGACTTCCGCGGGTTCGCCGACTTCTCCGTAGGCGATGACGTGGCGGAGTTCGGCGTGGCCGTCCCAGGCTTCGAGGAGGAGGCGGTCGAGAGATTTGAGGGCGAACTCCCAGGCGTCTGTGAGGCGCAGGACGCGGGCCGCTTCAAGCCAGGCGGTGATGGCCATGGCATTCCAACTGGTGTAGAGAGTGCGGTCAATGAAGGGCGCGGGGCGCTGATTGCGGGCCTCAAGGAGCTTGCGGCGGGCGCTAGTGAGCAACTCGGCGGCAGCTTCATCGGAGACGCCGGCATCGCGGGCGACATCCTCAATGCTGAAGCGGATGTGGAGGACGTTTTTCTGGGGGTTGTGGTGCATGTCGCCGAGCTCGCCGATGTCCCAGTAGCGGGAGGCGAGAGCGAATTCCTCCGGAGAGAGGACGGCACGGGCTTCGTCGCGGGTCCAGGTGAAGTAGTCGCCATCGTCTTCGAGGGAGATGTCGGCATCCTGGGAGGCGTAGAAGCCGCCGCGATCGCGGTCAGTGAGTGTGGCCTGCATCCAGAGGATGATTTCCTGGGCGATCTGGGCGAATTCGGGCTTTACGAAGCTCTGGTAGGCGTGGACGTAGTTCCGCAGGAGCTCGGTGTTGTCGTAGAGCATCTTCTCGAAGTGCGGAACGACCCAGCGCTCATCGACGGAGTAGCGGTGGAAGCCGCCGGCGAGCTGGTCGTAGACGCCGCCTTTGCTCATGCGGGTGAGGGTGAGCATAGCGGTTTCGTATGCGTGGTCATTGTTGGTGCGGGTGGCTGCTTCAAGGAGGAGATCGAGGGCGGCGGGGTGGGGGAACTTGGGCTGCGAGCCGAAGCCGCCGTGGCGGGGATCAGCCTGCTTGAGGATGGACTCGACGATGCGGTCGACGATGGCGAGATTGAGATCGTTGCCGCGGCCGGAGAAGTTCTCATTCTGCTCGACGGCAGCCATGACGGAGGCGGCGGATTCGAGGGCCTCTTCGCGGCGGCCGGCCCAGACGTCGGACATGGTGAGCAGGACGCGCTTGAAGCCGGGGCGGCCGTAGCGGTCTTCTGCGGGGAAGTAGGTTCCGCCGAAGAAGGGGCGGCCGTCGGGAGTGAGGAAGGCGGTGAGCGGCCAGCCACCCTGCCCGCTGATGGCGGAGACGGCGGCCTGGTAGCGGGAATCGACATCGGGGCGCTCGTCGCGATCGACTTTGATGGCGATGAAGCGCTCATTGACGATCTGGGCGAGTTCGGCGTCTTCGTAGGACTCGCGGTCCATGACGTGGCACCAGTGGCACCAGACGGCGCCGATATCGAGGAGGATTGGCTTGTCTTCAGCCTGTGCCCGGACGAAGGGCTCGGGGCTCCAGGGATACCACTGCACGGGCTGATGCCGCGCCGAGCGCAGGTAGGAGGAGGCGGAGTTGGCCAGAGAATTCACCGGGGCATCATGCATAGGTTCAGGATACAACGGGGGTGGATGCCGGGTGGGTTGCTGGGGTGGTGCGGGCCGGGGTTGGTTTTTACCGTGTACCGGGATTGAAGTTGCGCCATGCGGCGAGCAGGTCTTCGACAGGGATGCCGTTGAGGGTCATGCCATCGGTGGCGCAGTTGGAGAAGGATGCGCCGCTGAGGTTGACATCGCGGAAGGTGGCTCCGGCGAGGGAGGCATTTTCAACGGATGCGCCGGCGAGATCGACGTCGCGGAAGACGGACCATGCCAGGCAGGCGGCGGTGAAGGTGGTGCTGGTGAGGTTGACGTCTTCAAAGGTGGAGCCGGAGATATCCGCAGCCCTTACCGTGAGCCTGTCGGCGTTTTGAGTCATAGAGCTTCCCCTGCGGTGACGGGTGAGTCGTACGTGGCAAGGGCCGGGGCCTGGCGGCGATGGGGACGCCATCCAGGCTCCTGCGAAGCTGGGGATTACGGCTTGGCGAGCTCGGCTTCAATGGCAGCGATGAGCTCGGGGGCCTCGGGCGGGGTGTCGGGCGCGAAGCGGCGAACGACTTCGCCATGACGATTGACGAGGAACTTTTCGAAGTTCCAGCCGATTTCCGGAGCGTCGTTGGGGGTGATGCCGTAGCCCTTGAGCTTTTCGGCCCAGGTGACCTCAAAGACGCTGGTGGCGGTGGGCTGGGCGGCGATGAGCTGGGCGTAGAGGGGGTGCTTGTCTGCGCCGACGACAGTGATCTTGGAGAACATGGGGAACTTGACGCCGAAGTTGGCGGTGCAGAAGGCCTGGATTTCGTCTTCGGTGCCGGGTTCCTGCTGCTTGAAGTCGTTGGCGGGGAAGCCGGTGACGACGAGGCCCTGGCCGGCGTACTTTTCGTAGATCTTTTCGAGGCCTTCGTACTGGCCGGTGAGGCCGCACTTGGAGGCGACGTTGACGACGAGCAGGACCTTGCCAGCGTAAGCGGCGAGAGAGGTTTCTTCGCCGGCGATGGTCTTGAGGGGAATTTCGTAGATGGCTGCGCTCATTGGGTGTGTTTTCCTTTGGAATTTTTTCAGGTGTCAGTGTTTTGGATGGGTTCAGGCGGTGAGAAGTTGCCGGGCAACCTGGATGTACAGATTGACGGCATCAAACAATTCCTGCTTCGCAAGCTTCTCAAAGGGGGTGTGGGCAACGTGGATGGAGCCGGGGCCGAGGAGGAGCGGCTCACCCCAGGCGGAAAGCTGGGGAATGTCGGTGGTGAACTTGGCAACCATGGTGGGGAAGCCGGGGAGTGCGCGAAGGCGGACGAAGGGGATTTCGAGGGTGAAGTCAACGTCGGCGAGGCCGGCGGCGGCTTCGGCGATGGCCTGGCGGGTGTCTGAGGAGTCCCCGACGAGGCGGATGAGGACCTGCGCCTCGGCGTGGTCAGCAATGACGTTGGGGGCGCGGCCGCCGTGGATTTGGCCGATGTTGAGGGTGCTGTTGCCGACGTCTTCGGTGACGGGGAGTTCGAGGGCGAGGACCTTGCCGAGGGCTTCGACGAGCTTGTGAACGGCGCTGTCGCCGAGTTCGGGATAGGCGGAGTGGGCCATTTTGCCTTTGGCGGTGAGGACGGCGCGGAGTGCGCCCTTGGAGGCGAGGGCGAGGCGGTTGTCTGTGGGCTCGCCGTTGATGAGGAAGCGGCTGCCTTTGGGGGATTCGTTGGCGACCTTGGCGCCGGCGGAGTCGCGCTCTTCGCCGCTGACGAAGAGGAGGCCGATGGAGAAGCCCTCGGCGCGGAGCTGCTCGGCGGCGGCGACCTGGGCGGCGAGGATGCCCTTGGCATCGCAGACGCCGCGGCCGTAGATGAAGTCAGCGTCTTCGCTGAAGGGGATGTAGGGGGGGACGGTGTCAATGTGTGTGGAGAAGACGAGATCGGGGCTGCCAGAGGCGGGGCCGGCGTAGACGTTCCAGCGGGCACCGGCCTGGGCGCTTTCAAGGGGCTGGGGGACGGCGGTTTTTTCGACGGCCCAACCGCGGGCGGCGAGGAAGTCGGCGAGGAAGTCGCCGGCTGCGCCTTCGTGGTAGGTGGTGGAGTCGATTTCGACCAGCGAGCGGGTGAGGGCGATGGGGTCGAGCGCGGAAACGGGCGGCAGCGGGTCAATCGGCGTCATGCCCACAGGATACCCCAGCGGGCGCGCATAGAATGGTAGACAAGATGGCAGGGGAAGCCCTAAATCCGCAAGCAGGCGGGCGCAGCAGCCCCAGTATGCCTGGGAATGCCGGCAGTTCCCTTCCCGCGCCGGGTTTGGCGCCGGGAACACTGCACAACCTGTTCCTGGATGGAGCGGCAGGGCGGCTGGAGGCGGTGCTGAATGAGGGGCGCGCGGATGCAGAGTTTGCCGCGGTGGTTTGCCATCCTCACCCGCTGGGCGGAGGCACGCTGCACAACAAGGTGGTGTACCACGCGGCGAAGGTGCTGGCGGAGCAGGGCTGGCCGGTGCTGCGGTTCAACTTTCGCAGCGTGGGGCTGAGCGCCGGGGCGCATGACGGGCGGGCGGAGATTGCCGATGTTTGCACGGCGCTGGACTGGCTGGGAGCGCGCTACGGGAAGCCGATATTTGCTGGGGGGTTCAGCTTTGGGGCGGCGATGGGGCTGGCGGCCTGCTGCGCCGACAGCCGGGTGAAAGCCTTTGCCGCGCTGGGACTGCCGACGCATGCCGAGGGACGGGATTACCACTATCACTTTTTGAGCCGATGCCGGTTGCCGAAGCTGCTGCTTTCGGGCGACCGGGACCAGTTTGCCCCTGCGGAGCAGTTGCGGGCGGTGGCTGAGGCGGCGGCTGCGCCGACGGAGCTGGAGCTGATTGCCGGAGCGGACCACTTTTTTACCGGGCATTTGACCGGGATGCAACACGCGCTTCGCCACTGGGTGGGCCGTACCTGCAACAACGCAGAAGGGTTGGGCAGGGGGGAGAAGCGATGACAGCCAGCGAGCAAGCGGGAGTTGAGATGGAAGTGCTGCACGAGACGGCGACGCGGATTTTCCTGGATGCAATTGAGGCGTGCAGCATTGAGGCGGCATTTGACCGGAGGCTGCGGTTTACGGGGGACGTGCTGGAGCGACTGATTCCGGGCGAGGGGCCGGCGGCGATCAACCTGAAGGATTTCCGACGGATATTTGTCATCGCGATTGGCAAGGCTGCGGTGCCGATGGTGGAGGTTCTGGCGAAGCGGATGGCGCGGCGGGATGGGGTGCGCGGGATTTGCTGCTCGGTTTCGATTCCAGAGAAGCGGTCGTGGCGGTTCCGGTACTTTGAGGGCGGGCATCCGCTGCCGAATGAGGGATCGCTGCAGGCTGCCAGGGCAGCCCTGACGCTGCTGGAGCAGGCGCACCGGGACACGCTGGTGATTTACCTGATCTCCGGCGGTGGGTCGGCGCTGTTTGATTTGCCGCTGGAGCCATCGATTTCGCTGGACGACACGGTGGCCTTCCACCGAGTGCTGCTGGGGTGCGGGGCACCGATTGCGGAGATCAATGCGCTGCGCAAGCGATTCAGCGCGGTGAAGGGGGGGCGGCTGGCGCAGGCTGCGGGCGAGGCGACGCAGATTTCGCTGCTGCTGCCGGATGTGCCGATTCGGGCGCTGGATGCGCTGTCGTCGGGACCAACGATTCCCAATGCGACGACTGAGGCGGAAGTGAAGGAGTTGCTGGCGAAATACGATTTGCGGGCGCAGTTCCCTGCTTCCGTGCGGGCGTGGTTTGAGCGGGAGAATCCGCCGGAGATGCGGGAGCGGCGGGGGCTGTGGGCTCCGCTGATGGCGCGGATTGCGCACCAGGAGAGTGCATCGGCGCGGGTGCATGCGCCGCAGTATCCGGCGATGTTTGAGCTGCTGCTGTCGAGCCACGATTTGGTCGAGGGGGCGCGGGCCCGGGCCGAGGAGGCGGGGTTTTACACGGTGGTGGACAACGGCTGCGACGACTGGGATTATGCGGATGCGGCGCGCTATCTGCTGGAGCGATTTCATGCGTTGCGGGCCAAGCACGGGCGATGTTGCCTGATCAGCGGCGGCGAAGTGACGGTGAAGCTGAGCCGCGAGCCGGGGGCGGGTGGGCGGAATCAGCAGTTTGCGCTCGAATGCGCGCTGGATCTGGCACGGTTTGAGGGGAAGAAACTGGTGGCGCTGAGCGCGGGGTCCGACGGAATCGACGGGAATACGCAGAGCGCCGGGGCGATTGCGGATACGGCGACGGTGAGCCGGGCGCGGAGCTTTGGGTATGACCCGGAGAAGTCGCTGGCGGCTTTTGATGCATGCCCACTGTTTACGGCGCTGGGCGATACGGTGGTGACGGGGCCGACGGGGCACAACCTGCGCGACCTGCGGCTGCTGATTGCGGACGAGGGCTGAGGCGGGAAGTTTCGAAGAGGCGGGGTTTCCGGGGCAAAAAAATCGCGGTGGCCGTAGCCACCGCAATGCTCTCTGCTCGGTTGTTGCCGGGATACTCCCGCAGGCTCTTGGTCCCTTGGCTGGAGTCCCGTTTTGGTGTGCCGGCGAAGAACTGGCTTTGCCGGCTTGCCAAACTTGTTCCCGGCGAAGTGCCGGGAGGATGCGGTTACTCTTCAGCGCCGGGGCCGTCTTCGCCGGTACCCGGGTTGGGGCCAGGGCCACCGGCGGGAGGCGGCGCACCTGCGCCAGGTCCAGGACCGTTGGGGCCGGGTTGCCCGCCGGGGCCCGCTCCGCGACCATCGCGGTCACGGCGGTCACGCCATCCGCCAGCATCGGGGCCCATGCCCTGGTGCTCGCGGCGGGATGCGCGCTCTTCCTGGAGGATCTTCCACTGGTCAGGCGAGAGCTGGCGACGGAGTTCGAAGAGCATGCGGGCGTTGGCTTTTTCGAGCTCGGCGCGAGCCTGGGCGACCTTGTCAATCTGGGCGAGGATTTTGCCTTCGTCCGGCTGGTCGGCGCGGATGAGCGGCTCCATGGTGAGCTCTTCCTTCTGGAGGGCGGCGTGGAGATCAACCAGCTTGAGGCGCTGCTGCTGGTAGATGTCGTCCATTGCCTTCTTCTGCGCGTCGGTGAGCTTGAGTTTTTCTGCGACGCGGGGATCGTTCCACCAGCGGCCGTGCTCGCCGCCAATGCCGCCACCGGGGCCCATGGCTTTTTCCATCGGCGGGCGATGGGGGCCGAAGCCTTCGCCACCCTGCGCCGATGCAACGCCCACACTCAAAACGGCCAACGTCAGTGCGACGCCGCCCAATATCCAATTCCTGCAGATCTTCCTCATGGTTCTCTCCCGGTTGCTGGTTTTCAGGTCTTTGCCTCCGGATGCCCGGTGGCCGCCTATTTGGTTTTGGTTTCGCGCATCAGGCTGGCCATGGGCTCAAGAGCCTCTGGGGTTGCCTGGGCAATGTCTTCGTCTACGTCGGCCAAGAGCTGGTCGTCGTCGACTTTGCTGAGAGCGAGCTGGCGGGCGGCCTCGTCGGCCTTGCGCTGCTGCTCAAGAATCTGGGCCTGCTGCTGGGCAGCTACGGCGTGCTGGTGGTGTACGCCGACCGGAACCGATACGCCAGCCACGACTACCACGCAACCGAGCGCGGCGACGAGCGGCTTGTGCCAGCGGGCGAGCCAGGTGGAAGGCCGGGGCGCGACGGCGCGAGGGCGGCTGAACTCCTGCTCGCTCCAGGCGTGAACGCTCTGGCGGAATTGCCGCAGTGCGGCTTCGACCTGGGGGTCTTCCTGCTCGAATTTATGGTTGTCGTGCGTCATACTCTGCTCCCAATCCCGGCCCGAACCCGGACCATTGCCCGCGACAGGTGCGCTTTTACGGTGCCTTCACTGAGCCCCGTCGCCTGGGCGATTTCCTGCAATTCCATTTCTTCCACGTGGCGCAGCATGAAGACTGTCCGCTGCCGCTCGCTGAGGCCTTCGACGACCTTCCACATGGCTTTGACCTGCTCCCGGGCGAGAACCTGCTGCTCCGGGCTGGACTCAAGACTTGGCAGCCACTGGCTGGCCTCGTCGGAGTCGATGGTGTTGGTCTGCGTGCGCTTCCAGAACTGAAGGCGGCGATTGCGCCAGTGGTCGCGCTGCAGGTTGATGGCGATGCGGAGGAGCCAGGTAAGCTCGCTGGAGTCGCCGCGGAAAGATGCCCAGTTGCGAAAGCCCTTGAGGAGGCAGTCCTGGGTGAGGGTTTCTGCCGCGTCCGGGTCGCGCAGGGACGAAAGCAGAAAACGGAAGATCTGCGGACGGCATTTTGCCGCAACCTGGTTGAAGTCGGTTGGCACCGCTTGTGCCTGCTCCGGTCTCTCCATACTCTCCAGTATTGCCGTCGTAGTTGCCATCGCTTGGGTAGACGGCGAATCTGGAGGCAAGTTTACAGGTGTTCTTCAGAATTCGCATTGGGTTGGCGGACTCGGCTCAGGAACTACCAGACTGCTAGAATCGGAGGGACGCACGATATTCGTTTCCAGCGGCGACCAGCCGAGAAAAGGTTTTCCATGCTTCTGCCTGAACTTCGTCAACAGGTTCTTCGCGCCAACCAGGAGATTGCCAGCCGCGGGCTGGCCCTGCACACCTTTGGCAACGCCAGCGGGATTGACCGCACGGGGGCGGAGCCGCTGGTGGCGATTAAGCCGAGCGGGGTGAGCTATGCCACGCTGAAGGCTGAGGACCTGGTGCTGACGACGCTGGATGGGACGGTTGTGGAGGGGACGCTGAATCCTTCGAGCGACCTGGATACGCATCTGCTGCTGTACCGGGAGTTTCCGCAGATTGGCGGGGTGGTACATACGCACTCGGAGTTTGCCACCAGCTGGGCGCAGGCGTGCCGGCCGATTCCCTGCTACGGGACGACTCATGCGGATTATTTCCACGGGGAAGTGCCGCTGGCTGAGCCGTTGACCGCAGCGGAGGTGGAAGAGGCGTATGTGCGGAATACGGGTGCGGTGATTGCGCGGCTGTTCCACGCGCGCAAGCTGAATCCGTTGGCGGTGCCGGGGGTTCTGGTGGCGGGGCATGCGCCGTTTGCGTGGGGAAAGACTGCGGCGGCGGCGGTGGAACACGCTGATCTGCTGGAGTTTATTGCGCGGCTGGCGTACCGGAGCGTGTTGCTGGGAGCGCCGGCGGAGGGGTTGGCGGGGTATGTGGCCGAGCACCACTACCAGCGCAAGCATGGGCCGAAGGCGACCTACGGGCAGCGGGCGGCGAATTAAGAAACGGAAGGCGTCCGGAGTTCCCTATGGAAGCGTGGGAGGGCGCCAGGATATGATTTTCCATATCGCAATTCCTTTCCTGGGATTTGCGGCTCATATTTTTGAAGATTTTGGATAATATTCCGGACAGCCGGGGTAACGACGGGCGGTTTGACCCGTCATACTTTCTAGTGTTTTCAGTGGTTTAAGGGTTTTCCATGGATTTCTTCGGCCACCGGCTCCGCATGGCAACAAACGTGCATTGCTTCACTTGT
>Ga0316224_1001563_pt1 | contig 24374 bp, 19 predicted proteins | sample TBH18013metaG_FD_206254 | JGI IMG/M metagenome (GOLD analysis project Ga0316224, IMG submission 206254) | Freshwater microbial communities from Trout Bog Lake, Wisconsin, USA - TBH18013 | ecosystem: Environmental > Aquatic > Freshwater > Lake > Hypolimnion/Profundal zone | place: USA: Wisconsin... | reverse complement strand
CGTCCCGAGATTTTTGCCAGCCGAAAAGATAAGCTCGCCATCCGTGCCGGAGCCGTCGCCGCGACCCGCGCCTTCTTCGCCGCCCGCGATTTCGTCGAGGTCGAGACTCCCTGCCTGCAACTGTCGCCCGGCATGGAACCCCACCTCAAGGCCTTCACCACCGCCCTGGTCGATCCGTTCGGCGGGCCGGACCTGGAACTGGCGCTGCACACCAGCCCGGAATTCGCCATGAAGAAGCTGCTGGTGGCCGGGCTGCCGCGCCTTTACCAATTGGCGCGGGTCTTCCGCAATTCCGAGCGTTCGGACACCCACCACCCCGAATTCACCATGCTGGAATGGTACCGGGCCGGGGCCGGCCTGGCCGACATGATGGCGGACACCGAGGCCCTGGTGCGCGCCTGCTGCACCGCCGCCGGCACGCCCCATCTGCGCCGCCCCCATCTGCGCGGCGGCCACGGCGCCGCCTGCGATCCCTTCGCCCCCTGGCGCCGGCTGTCGGTGGCGGAGGCCTTTGCCGAGTATTGCGGCATCGACATCCTGGCCACCGCTCCCACCCCATCCGTTCCCGATTGCACGGCGCTGGCGGCCGAGGCGACCCGCATCGGCGTCTCGGTCAGCCCCACCGACCGCTGGGACGACATTTTCTTCAAGATCATGCTGGACCGGATCGAACCCCATCTGGGCTTCGAGGTGCCGGTGTTCCTGCACTCCTATCCGGTGTCCATGGCCGCCCTGTCCCGCCCCTGCCCCCATGATCCCCGCATCGCCGAACGGTTCGAGGCCTATGCCATGGGGATGGAACTGGCCAACGCCTTCGGCGAACTGACCGATGCCGCCGAACAGCGCCGCCGCTTCGAGGCCGATATGGCGCTGAAACAGGAGCTGTACGGCGTGCGCCACCCGGTGGACGAGGACTTCCTGGCGGCCCTGGAGTTCGGCATGCCCGAAGCCGCCGGCATCGCGCTGGGCTTCGACCGGCTGGTCATGCTGCTGACCGGGGCCGAGTCCATCGCCGAGGTGCTGTGGGCGCCGGTGGCGGGGGGCTGAGGGGGAGAGGGCGCGACACTACAGCCGGCCGATCCGCTCCACCACCTTCGCCACCACGGCGGTGATGTCCGCCGCCGTCCCTTGCGGCGCCAGCTGTTCCAGCCGGCTGAGCAATTCGAACAGAACCTCCTCGCCGAACATGCCGCATTTACCGCGCATGGCGTGGACATGCTCGGCCAGGGCGGCACGGTCGGCGCTATCGGTCAGCCGCCGCAGCCGCTGCTGGTCCTGGATCATCTCCTGGAGGAAGGCCGGCAGCAGGTGCTCCAGCCCCGGCGGAATGTTGAGGCCGCCCAGGGTGTCCAGGGCCGGCGCCGCATTGGTCTGTTCCGGCGGCAGCATCTCGGCCATGGCGGCCAGCAGATCCGCCCGTGACACCGGCTTGGACAGGAAGCGGTCGAAGCCGGCATCCTTGGCCCGCCAGCGCTCCTCCTCGCTCTGGCCGGCGGTCAGCGCCAGGATCGGCACCCGCGGCAGGCCCCGCGCCTCCGCATCGGCGCGGATGGCGGCGGCGGCCTTGAAGCCGTCGACCCCCGGCATGTACAGATCCAACACCACCAGATTGTAGGGGAGCGCCACCCCGGTCGCCTTGGCGATGGCCTCGGCGCCGTCGCAGGCCTCCTCGATCACGCAGCCGGTGCCCTCCAGGAAGTCGCGGAACACCTGGCGGACCAGTTCCGCGTCATCGGCGAACAACACCCGGATGCCGCTGGGCGCCGCCCCCATTCGCCGGTCGCCGGACAGTTCCGCCGCCCGGACAGGCTCGCCGCCGCGCCGGGTGGCGACGAAATCACAGAACCGGGCCGGACTGAGCGGCGGGCTGAAATGGTAGCCCTGGACCGTATCGCAGCCCCGCTCGGCAAGAAAGGCCATCTGTTCGGCGGTCTCCACCCCCTCGGCGACCACTTCGAGGCGCATGCTGTGCCCCAGGGCGATGATGGCCTCCACCAGGGTGGCATCGTCGGGATTGTCCAGCATGTCGGCGATGAACGAGCGGTCGATCTTGAGCACGTCCACCGGCAGGGTCTTGAGGTAGGACAGCGACGCATAGCCGGTACCGAAATCGTCCACCGACAGGGTCACGCCCATGGCGCGGATATGGTCCAGCTTGGCCAGCACCTCCTCGCTGTTGGCCAGCAGCAGTCCCTCGGTGATCTCCACGGTCAGCATGCGGGGCGACAGGCCGGACTCGCTCAGCGCCCGCTCGACGATGCCGAGAAAGTCGCCCTGCTGGAACTGGCGCGGGGAAATATTGACCGCGATGTTGATGTCGCCCAGCCCCTGGTTCCGCCAGGACAGCGCCTCGCGGCAGGCCGCCCCCAGCAGCCATTCGCCGATGGGCCGGATCAGCCCCAACTCCTCGGCCAGGGGAATGAACTGCTCGGGACTGACCACGCCGAGATAGCGGTTATGCCAGCGCAGCAAGGCCTCGGCGGCGATCACCTCGCCGCTGGCCACCCCGACCAGCGGCTGGAACACCAGCTGGAATTCCCCCTGGGCCAAGGCGCCGGCCAGTTCGTCGGCCAGGCGCGACCGCGCCTGGGCGCGGGCGTCCATGGCGGGGGTGAAGAACCGGAAGGTATTGCGCCCGGCCTGCTTGGCCTGGTACAGGGCGGCGGTGGCGTTGCGCATCAGCGTCTCGACATCCTCGCCGTCGCCGGGCCACAGACAGATGCCGATGGAACACGAGATCAGCACCTGGTGCTGCTCGATGACGAACGGCTCCTGCAGCGCTTCCAGCATGGCGCGGAGCACCGCCTCCACCTCTTCCATGGCGCGGATGCCGCCCAGCACCACGGTGAACTCGTCGCCGCCGAAACGGGCGGGGGTATCGCCCTGGCGCAGGCTGCCCTGGAAGCGGCGGGCCGCTTCCTGCAAGACCTTGTCGCCGATCCAGTGGCCCAGGGAATCGTTGATGTTCTTGAAGCCGTCGAGGCCGATGAACAGCAGCGCCACCCGCGAGCCGTCGCGCCCGGCGGTCACCAGCGCCTGCAGCAATCGGTCGAGGAACAGATTGCGGTTGGGCAGCTCGGTCAAGGGATCGAAATTGTCGCGCCGCCACAGCCGCTCGGCGGTGTCGCGCGCCTCGGTGACGTCACGGAACACGGCGATGCGGTGAACCGCCCGCCCCGCCGCGTCGCATTGGGTCGAGATGGACAGCCAGATGCGGAACAGGCCGCCATTCTTGCGGCGGTCCACCACCTCCTCCTGCCAGGCGCCGGTCGCGTTCAGCGCCGCCCACATTTCGGCATAGAAGGCGGCATCCTGGAGGCCTGATTTCAGCAGGCTGGGCGACTGGCCGATGGCCTCCGCCGCGCCATAGCCGGTGATGGCGGTGAAAGCCGGATTGACGGCGATGATCCGGTTGTCGCCATCGGTGGCGAACATGCCCTCGGAGGCATGGTCGAACACCGTTTGGTACAAGGAAAGCTGGTCCACGTGCCGGGACAGCTCCTCTACCTTACGCTGCAGGTCCCACCGCTGTCTCTCGGACACGGCCTCTCCCAACCGGGGGGTTACTGGTCTGCCCAGCATGCCGGGGAATGGAGCGCGGCGCAAGGGCTACACCTGCCCCAAGACTCCCGGAAGATCGCCGAAATGATCGATGATCGCATCGGCGCCCAGTGCCGCCACCGGCCCATGGGCATAGCCGAACGACAGCACCACGCTGCGGACCCCCGCCCGGCGTGCCGCCAGCACATCATTGCGGGAATCGCCCACCATCACCGCCTGGCCGGCGGCAACCCCCAAGCGATCCAGGGTCACCGCGATATGGGCGGGATCGGGCTTCAGGGCCGGGGTATCGTCGGCGCCGACCACCACCTCGAAAAACCGGCCGAGATCGAGGGCGGCCAGCACCTCCGCCGTGGCCTTGCTGGGCTTGTTGGTGCAGACCGCCAGGGCCAGTCCCCGCCCCTTCAGCGCCACCAGGGTTTCGACCACCCCCGGCCAGGGCAGCGTGGTTTCCGCCGAACGCGGCTCGTAATCGGCCAGGAAGCGGGCGAGAAAGGGGGCCAGGTCCGGCCCCGGCAGGCCGCCGGACATGGCGAAGGCCCGCGCCACCAGGGCGTCGGCGCCGTCACCGACCATGGCCTTGACCGCATCCGGCGCCAGCGGCGCCCGGCCCTCGCCGGCCAGCATGCGGTTGACCGCCGCCACCAGGTCGGGAAGGCTGTGAATCAGGGTGCCGTCCAGATCGAACAGCACGGCGCGCAGGCTTGGATTTGGGTGCATGAGCCTTTCCCGGGGCTGGGCCTCGCGGCGTCTGGTCCAGAGTTCGCCCCCGATATATCATATTTTCCGGACAATGAATTCGGCGGCTTCCCGCTCGGGCAGGCGGTCGAGAATATCCTGCCTCTGCTGATCGCTGGCAGTGTCCCACCCGCTGATCTCGCTTCTGGTGCGCTTGCAGCCGACGCACCAGCCGAAGCGCGGGTCGATCCGGCACACCGATTTGCAGGGACTATTGAACAGTCGCAACGGCGGGTGGGGCAATCCTACCTCCTTGGCAAGCTCCGTCCGGTGGGGCAATCTCCCATATGGGACCCACTCAGGAGGCATAAAAGACCCGAGGCCCCTGGCCGGCCTTCCCTGTCCGGCGTATCCTCCAGGAACAAGGCAGAAAGAATGACAGAGGGAGAACCGGAAATGTTGCACGGCAAGGTGCTGGTGGCCCAAGGGGGCGGCCCGACCGCGGTCATCAACCAATCCATGGTCGGTGCCGTGCTGGAATCGCGCAAGTTCCGCAATGTGGACCTGGTCTACGGCGCCCATCACGGCGTGCGCGGCATCATCAACGAAGAGTTCCTCGACCTCACCCAGGAGACCAGCCACAACCTGGAAGCGGTGGCGCAGACGCCATCCTCGGCGCTGGGCTCCACCCGCGACAAGCCCGACCTCAAATACTGCCAGGAGGTGTTCAAGGTCCTCCAGGCCCACGGCATCGCCTATTTCTTCTATATCGGCGGCAACGATTCGTCGGACACGGTGCGCATCGTCTCGGAGGAGGCGCACAAGGCCGGTTATCCCCTGCGCTGCGTCCATATCCCCAAGACCATCGACAACGATCTGGTCCACAACGACCATACCCCGGGCTTTCCCTCGGCGGCACGCTTCGTCGCCCAGGCCTTCATGGGGGCCAATCTGGACAATTCGGCCCTGAAGGGGGTCTATCTGGCGGTGGTGATGGGCCGCCATGCCGGCTTCCTGACCGCCGCCTCCGCCCTGGGCAAGAAGTTCCCCGACGACGGCCCCCACCTGATCTATATCCCGGAGCGCACCTTCTCGGTCGATCGCTTCCTGGGCGACGTCAAGGAGTGTTACGAACGCCACGGCCGCTGCGTCGTGGCGGTGTCGGAGGGCATCCACGACGAGAACGGCGCCCCGATCATCACCAAGCTGTCCAAGGACGTGGAGAAGGACGCCCATGGCAATATCCAGTTGTCGGGCACCGGCGCCCTGGCCGATCTGCTGTGCGCCGAGGTCAAGGACAAGCTGGGCATCAAGCGGGTGCGCGGCGACACCTTCGGCTATGTCCAGCGCTCCTTCATCGGCTGCGTCTCCGACCTCGACCAGCGCGAGGCCCGTGAAGTCGGCGAGAAAGCGGTGCAATACGCCATGTGGGGCGCCGTCGACGGCTCGGTGACCATCCAGCGCACCGGCTTCTATTCGGTGGATTACAAGCTGTTGCCGCTGGAGATGGTGGCGGGCAAGACCAGGGTGATGGAGGATCACTTCATCACCGAATCCGGCACCGACGTCACCGACGCGTTCCGCATGTATCTGCGGCCGCTGCTGGGATCCGGCATGCCCGACGCCTTCCGGCTGCGCTCCAACTCGGTGCCGAAGATCCTGAAAACCTAGGGCGTGCCGTCAATTACCGCGTGAGCCGCGTTGCTGGCGAAATTGGCGGAATGAAAGGAGAAAGGCGATGAGCGTAGCGGCGCTACGGTCGAGATTTTCGACGCATCAGTCGGGCAATTTCGCCAGCAACCCCCGTCGGCTTCGCCGACAATCCATTGAATCGCGCGCCAAGCGCGCCGAGGGACGCGGGCCTTTCGGTGCCCGGCTGCGTTGCTCGCCGCTCGTGGACGTCCGGTCCACGCCGCTCCTCGCGCCTGCCCGGACGCCGAAATCCCTCGCGTCGCGGCCATGTGCTAATTAAGGACACGCCCTAAAGGGCACTTGTGCCCGTTGCGCGGTTGTGCTTCTTACCCGGGATCGATGTCATGGCCGGGACGCGCCGTCGCGCCTTGGGTCTACCGACGAGAAGGAATGATCGCTCATGATGAAGCTGTTCGCGCGCGGCCCCGTGCTCGCCCTTGGTCTGGTGGCAGGGTTCGCCGCCAGCCAGGCGTATGCCGCCGACCAGAAGAATACCGTGGTTGCCGTGGTCAACGGCACCGATGTCCACCTATCCCAGCTGGCCGATTTCGCCCGCCAGATTCCGCCCCAGATGGGCCAGCCGCCCTACGAGGCGCTGCTTGAGATCGTCATCAACAACCAGCTGGTCTACGACGCCGCCAAGAAGGACAAGCTGGAGAACGACCACGAGGTCAAGGCCACCCTCAAGAAGGTCGAGATGCAGGTGATGGCGCAGGCCTATATGCAGAAAAAGGTCCGCCCGGCCGTCAGCGAAGAGGCGGTCAAGGCCCGCTACGACCAGGCGGTCAAGGAATTCGTTCCCGCCGAGGAAGTGCACGCCCGCCACATCCTGGTGGAGACCGAGGAGGCCGCCCGCTCCATCATCGCCGATCTGGGCCGGGGTTCGGATTTCGCCGAACTGGCCAAGACCCGCTCGAAGGATCAGGGCTCGGGCGCCAATGGCGGCGATCTGGGCTACTTCACCCAGAAGGCCATGGTGCCGGAATTCACCGCCGCCGCCTTCGCCATGCGTCCCGGCGAAGTGTCCAGCGCCCCGGTCAAGACCCAGTTCGGCTATCACGTGATCAAGGTCGAGGACCGCCGCATGTCGTCGATCCCGCCCTATGAGCAGGCCAAGCCGGCCATTGCCCAGCAGCTGGCCGACGAGACCCGCGAGAAGCTGGTGATGGATCTGCGCGACAAGTCGAAGATCAAGCGCTTTGGTCCCGACGGTTCGCCGCTGAAGGAGCCGGAGCCGGACGCCGCCAAGAAGTAGGCCGGTTCAATCTTCATTGAAGTGTGGCGAGACTCCGGCGGGACGGTCCTGTACCTCCCGTCGGAGTCTCCGCCTTTCCGGATGGAATCCCCGCCATGACCACCCTGTCGCCGCTCGCTCCCGCCCGGTTCCCCGAGATGCCCGTGGTGGACGGAATCACCCTGGCCAGCCATGCCTGCGGCGTCCGCTATGCCGGACGCACCGATCTGCTGCTGGTGGAACTGGCGGCAGGCACCACCGCCGCCGGGGTCTTCACCCGCTCGCTGACCGCCTCCGCCCCGGTGGAATGGTGCCGGAGCGCCGTCGCCAAGGGCCGCGCCCGCGTCCTGGTGGTCAATTCGGGCAATGCCAACGCCTTCACCGGCTCGGTCGGGGTCGCCTCGGTCAAGCGCACGGTGGACAAGGCGGCCGATCTGGTCGGCTGCAAGGCCTCCGAGGTCTATGTCGCCTCCACCGGCACCATCGGCGTGCGCCTGCCCGACGAGAAGATCACCGCCGCCCTGGGCGATGCGCGGGCCAGGCTCAAGTCCGATGCCTGGCTCGAGGCCGCCCAGGCGATCATGACCACCGACACCTATCCCAAGGGCGCCACCCGCGTCGCCGAGATCGACGGGACCAGGGTGGTCATCAACGGCTTCGCCAAGGGCGCCGGCATGATCGCCCCCGACATGGCGACCATGCTGTCCTACGTCTTCACCGACGCCGCCCTGCCGGCCGGAGTGCTGCAGGATCTGCTGTCCAAGGGAGTGACCCGTTCCTTCAACTGCATCACGGTGGACAGCGACACCTCCACCAGCGACACCTTGATGCTGTTCGCCACCGGCAAGGCCGGCAATAGCAGGATCAAGGATGCCGGCGACAAGCGGCTGGCCGATTTCAAGGCCAAGCTGTTCGACCTGCTGACCGATCTGGCCCATCAGGTGGTCCGCGACGGCGAGGGCGCCACCAAATTCGTCACCATCACCGTCACCGGCGCCGCCAGCCGCAAGGCGGCGCGCACCATCGGCATGGCCATCGCCAATTCGCCGCTGGTCAAAACCGCCATCGCCGGCGAGGACGCCAATTGGGGCCGCGTCGTCATGGCGGTGGGCAAGGCCGGCGAGAAGGCCAACCGCGACAAGCTGTCCATTCGCATGGGCGGGGTTCTGGTGGCCGATCGCGGCGAGATCGCCGAGGGCTATGACGAGGCTCCGGTCGCCCGCCACATGAAGGGCCAGGACATCGTCATCGAGGTGGATGTGGGGGTCGGCAAGGGCAAGGCCACGGTGTGGACCTGCGACCTCACCCACGCCTATATCGACATCAACGGCTCGTACCGGACCTAAGCCCTAAGCCTCCAGGGCCAGTCATCAAAGCTTTATGTTGCGGCGCAGCATAAAGCCCCCATCTCTTGATGAGCCAACCCGGCAGGAGGCTCGTCATGCAGATCCGCAGGCTTTATGCCCACGAATGGCCGCTTTATGCCGAACACCTGAAACGGCTGGAGGGCAACGACCGCCGGCTGCGCTTCGCCAATGGCGGCGTCTCCGACGCTTGGATCGACGCCCATGTGGCCGGCATCGCCGAGACCGACCTGATCCTGGCCGCCCTGGAGCGGGACCGGGTGGCCGGCGCCGCCCATGTCGCCTTCAGCGGCGCCCTGGCGGAAGTGGGGGTCAGCGTCGATTGCGGCCATCGCACCGGCGGCATCGGCTCCGACCTGCTGCGCCAGGCGGTGGCCTTCGCCCGCAACCGCCGCGCCGAAAAACTTTACACCCTGTGCCTGTCGGAGAACGGTTCCATGGTGGCGCTGGCCCGGCGGACCGGCATGGCGGTGCACTACCAGGGCAGCGAGGCCGAAGCCTATCTCGACCTGCCGCCCCCCGATTCGGCCAGTGTGGGCCAGGAAATGTCCATCGGCCTGTTCGCGGTGTTCCACGACTGGGCCGAGGTAATGGATTCGACCCGCGCCGCCCTGGCCGGGGCCATGCCGCTGATCTCGCTGGACGGCCTGCCGCTGCCGCTGCCCGATTGGCTGGCCGGACCGCCCCGAACCGAGGGCTAGGCCGGATGGACCGCGCCGATCCTGCTAACGCAGTGCCACGCCAGATTGGGGGCCGCCCCCTTGAGCGACCTGGGGGGGGCCAGGAGGGGGGGTGATCACGCCGACGGAAAGACCGCCATGGGCCGAATTGGGGCGATTGCAGAAAGGCAGCTTTGGGAGATTATGGGGCGGAAGACGGCCTTCTCTCGTTGCGGTTGCGTATCGCCAATCCCCTATTTCCTATCGCATTCTCTACCCCTAAACTCGGGGCAAGGGGGGACGCCTATTATAATCAGGGTTTCTTTCCGACCGGATGAGCGTAAACGGCGATCTCAAGGCAATGGCCTGATAACAACGCCTACGCCGTTCGCGCCGATCGTCGATATCGGGAGGCTATTTGATGAACCCTAAGCCCGAAGACCTGGCGGAGTTTTTTCGAACCAGGAAGATCGGGTTCGGCCGGTGTCTCGAACCCACGATGCAATGCGATCAGCCAGCGATCCACGCACATTCGATCCAGAACCGTCAGACCATCGCGCTGCTGGAACAGGGCGATCACGTGCTTTCTTGGCAGCCGCGGTTTTCTTCGGCTGGACCGAACATCGCGCTCAGACGGATTGGGCGCAACTATGCGTCGACATTCGCGGGATTCTGCAATCAACACGACACCGAGCTCTTCCGACCGCTCGACACCAAACCGCTCGACGGCGCTGATCGAGAGCAGCTCTTCCTGTTGGCCTATCGAGGAATCACTTGCGAGTTGCACGCGATCATGACCGGGGTCGTGCAGTTGCAAAACCTCTATACGGCGAGGGTTGAGCGTGGGGCTGATTTCCCAGATTCTTCCAGCCCAGCCGGGCAGAAAGCCGTGGAGCAAATGCTCCTGGCGTGGGCCACATGGCGGTATCGTTACAGCTATTACGATGAGCCGCTACTGCGTCGATCTTTCGATGGCATTGAACACGACATCATCGATCTGAACGATCAGGCACCCTGCCTAGCGGCCTCGTCGTTCATCATGGTCAAGGATGCGCCGCTCACTGAGGAACTCATCGGGGTTGCGATCAACATCCTCCCAGTCAGTGAAACAAGAACCGTTGTTGCGTTCTCCTATGCAAAAAAGAACCAAGGGAGCGTCCGCGCCGCTTTGGACCGCATCCTGGGATCGACTGCGGACGTGCAGAAGTACGAGCTGTCGAAGCTTGTGTTGAGCCGGATTTCAAACGTCCTCATCTCGCCCAGCCACTTCGACCAGTGGGGTGCTGAAAGGGCGAAGAAGATCACGGACGCGTTCGTGCGGACCGTTGAGAGCCAACAGGACGTCGGTGAGGATGCCGATTTCATGTTGTTCTAGGGTACGCTAGAGTCGGCGTGTGTCCCGCCTTAAATGAAGAAGGGCGATCCTTTCAGACCGGGCGCTTCTCTCCCTCAAGCGGAAGCTCGCCGGGCGTGTACCGACGACCGATCTCTTGGGTGGGACGGAAGCTGCCATTCTCCACTGGAATCATCTCATAGGTGTGGAGATTATAGAACTGGATGGTGCAGACGATATTCCCGTTCATATTCTCGATGCGGACAGAGCCAACGTATCGGGCCAGCGCAAAGCCTTCTATTGAGAACCCGCACTGGCCTGCGGATCGATCGAGGCGGGCGCAAAGCGGTCATGGCCCCAGTTCGGTCTTGGGTCATGTGCGGTCATTGGGCGGTCGCGACCCGGCTCCGTGCCAATCTAATGATCTCCGCAAATCACGCGGCTGCGCTCTTTCGCGTAGTCCCAGGCCGAAAATTTGGCGCTCTCATCCGTCCCGCCGACCACCACGATAAAGGGATCGTCACCGTACATCACATAACCATCGTAAAGTTCTTGAGCTGAAATACCGGGGCAGTACCCTTCCTGAAGCCAATTTTCCACCAGCCGGCGGCACACCGCGAGAGCCTCCTCCCGCGTCACGTAAGTGCCCTTCTCCCACCGCGCGCCTTCGTCCATGTAATTGAAGTTGTCGTCGACCTCGACCTTGTAGCGGATGGTCGGTCCTTCGGCAGGTTGAGTTGGGCCGGTACAGTCACGAAAGAGCTGGCGGGCAACGGCGATGGCCTGGGTGACGATGATGGTGAGAATGTCCTTCAGCATGGGGTGAGGATAGGCTGTCCGGCGCTCCACAACAAGAAGGAGCGGTCGCGACGCGGGAGACCGATCAGAAATCAGCCGTATTTATGTGTGGCCAGCAGAGCCATTGACGTGTAATGGCATTGGGAGCCATCGACATAATATCCGCTTCTTACCCATTTATAGGTAATGCCTGTCTCTGATTTGACCCTATTCCAATTTGCGGTACAACGAGTTCTGGCTCGAAGCTCTTGGGTCAACCTCGGTCCTTCGAGGCTATCGGCGTCAAGGCGACGGGCAGCGGTGCTGCTGGACGGCGGGTTTGTGCCCAAGATTTGGCCGTCCGGATTGATGTCCACCTCAGAACGAAACCGCACTCAACGTATGGGCAACACGGTCGGCATTCCACGTTTCCGGCCCGGAGAACGGATCACCGCTGGCAGACGAAGCACCGCCACCATCAATCTCAACGCCCGCCTCCCGTGACGATCTGGGCGGTCTGGTCGCGGCCGTAGTAGCGGCGAGCCCAATAAGTCAGGGTGTCCTTGAGGTAGTGGTCGAGTTCGTCGAGCGTCACCCTGCCGTCCTTGTCGGCATCGGCCTCGCCGGCCATGCCCTTGAGGAAGTACTTGGTGAACAGCCCCGAGGCCTCATCCTGCTCCCAACTGGCCATCTGGTTGGCCGCCCCGGCGGTGATCACCGTCAGGTTGGCCGGCACCGGCGGCGCCTTGACCTCGAAGAACACCGGCGAGGCCTTGCCCAACACCGAGCCGGCGGGAGAGACGCCAGAGAAGCAGGCCTCCAGCACCACAGTGACATGTTCGGCCGGCAGCCGGCCGAGGTTGTCGTACAGCGTCTTCAGCGGGTAGCCGCTAAGCTCGATACGGGCGGCGTCGGCGTCCACCGGAATCAGGTAGGGGCTTCCCCCCTGGGTGGCAGGGGCACCGTGGCCAGAATAGTAGACAAACACCCGGCTCTTTCCCGGCCTGATCCAGTCGTATAGCTGGCCACGATAGTCCTTGTCGCTGCCGAACACCCGGATCATCTGGGCGCCGGTGGCGTCCCTGAGGAAGATGACGTTGCCCTCCCGGATGCCAAGCGTCTGGGTGGCGTAGAGTCGCATCCCCTCGGCATCGGCATAGGCCGGCTTGGCGTCGGGGATGTCCTTGCCCTGCCTGGAGTAGTCGGCGTTGCCGACGATCACCGCCACGTCGTCGGACCGCTCGGGGCCGCGCGGGAAGTGGGCGACCACCGGCTGGGCCGGGAAGCGCGGTGGAGGCGGCTGGGCGGCGGGCAGTGCGGCCATGGGTGGTGCGGCGGTAGCCCGGGCGGTGGCGATGGACGTTGCCGCCGGCGGTGCGCCGCGGTGCTGGGTCCCAAGGCTGGCGATGTCCGCCGAGATTCCGTCGACCCGGTTCATAAAATCCGCCAGCGCCGCCACCCAAGCGGGGCGGAAGGCGAAGCTGGTGGCTGGGTAGGGAAGCTCGTGCCGACCGTTGCCGACAGCCTTGCTGATCACCGTGCCGTCCAGGCCTTGGAAGGTGCCGGTCACGGTGACGGAGGTTGTGTCGAACGACACCGCCCCAAGTTTGACTTGGATGTCGATCACCACGACGACATCGTCGCCGCGCGCAGCCGCCTCGGCCGCCGTTGCCGCCTTGCGGGCCGCTTTGAAGCGCGAGCCCAAGGCCCGGCCAAGGTCGGCGGGTATCTGCTGCGGGTCGACGTCGGCCTCTCCCCCCGGCCCCGCCAGGGCACCGAGGGATGTGTACATGTCGTGCTTGCCGGTCAGCACCCCCGTGGCGAAGTGCAACGAGTCGCCATCGACGATTCCCAGGGTCAACGCCGACAACGAACCTGCGGTAGCAGCGGGGGTGAACGCGACACGGGCGTCTTCGGGGGCCTCTCTGGGGGCGGCGCAGGCGGCGAGCAACAGTGCCGCCAGCATCAGGAGCCGGGGCCACGCGGTCATGGCTTACCTCCCGTGACGATCGGGGCGCTGTCGTAGCGGCGGCGAGCCCTGAGCCAGTTCATATCTCCCCCCCCCGGTAACCCGGGTCCCCGGATCGTGGACGGAACAACGGCCAAGGCAGGGGCCAGCCGCCCCTTTCGGATGGACCCAAGTACAAATTTTCCGGCTCAGTATAGCTCATTTGCCGACTTTTCTGAAGCAAGGCCTCCGATCGCAGGACTGCGCCAGCCAGTCATTGCCACCAACGATGTGAGCCGCTGCGTCCCCTTCAGGACAGGGTTCAGCGCACTTCGCTCTGCCCCGGGCTAGACTTTGCCCTTAAGCTGTTGGTCCATCCCCTTGATATGGCCGACAATCCACTCCGACAGTGTCTGGAGCAGGTCCTCGGGGGTAACGACGGTGCGTCGGCTCCACAACTCCTTGACCTTGGAGCTAAGAGCCTCGTGCGCTCGGCGGTGTTCGGCAAGGCCCTCATAGAGGTTAGCCTTAAGCAGGCTCTCCTCGGCGCGAAAGTGGGTTCTGGTGTAGTTGACCAACTGACTGATGTGACGCTCGATCTCATCTGGTGCCGAACGCCCGAGCATGGCATGGGTCGCGTTGGCCAGCCGGAACAATTCCTTATGCTGGGCGTCGATGACCTGATGGCCGATCCCATAGTCCTTCGACCAGGGGAATGGTTCCATTGCGGCCCCTCCGTTACCCGTCACGCTCAACGCGCTTTCGAGAGGATATGCCTCAGCGTGGGCGAAGGCAGCGGCGAAGGCAGCGCTATCCCCAGGCTCGGGATGTGGTAGCGCTTGGCGTGCGGGCGTCAAGCGCTGCCTCGGGTCATGTGCGGTCGATTGGGCGGTCTAAATCCGGCTTCGCACCATGCGGGTAATGGCCTCGCGAATGCGGGGCACCGCCCGATGCTTGTAGGGGAACTCGGCCTCGGCATCGTCCAGATGCACCAGCATGCTGGCATTGGCCTCGAAAAACAGCACCCGGCCATCGGGCAGCAGGCTGCAATCCATGCCGCCGTAATCCAGGTCGAGGCGGCGCGCCACCTGATCCACCGCGGCGGCGGCGGGGCCGAACACCTGGCGCCAGTCGGTCAGGAAGGCCTCTTCCTCCTGCCGCTTCCAGTGCACCCGTCCCATCTCCGCCCGCCAATAGTGGACCAGCCAATGGTCGGCGATGGCCAGATGGAAGGGGAACGGCTGCCGATCGATGAAAATGAAGCGGTATTTTCGATAGCCCTCCCGGGCGCCCTTGAAGTCGTGGAACGCGGTCAGCAGAAAGCGGTCGGCGGGCACCGTGGCCAGATATCCGGTCAGGTCCGCCGGGGAATCGACCAGGGCCAGATCCTTGCCGCCATGGGCGCCGCCGGGGCGGACCAGCACCGGGCCGGCGAACCGCGCCAGCGCCGCCGCCGCCTGCCGGTCATGGCTCATCTCGGCGCGGGTCAGCAGATGGATCTCGGGCACCAGCAGGCCGGGAATGTCGCCGAACAGCCCGGGCGCCTGGTCGCGGCCGGTCCGGGCCACGCCCTGGGGGGGATTGAGCACCGGCTTGCCCAGGCGCGCCGCCAGCGCCTGCACCGGCCCGGTCTGGCCGCCATCCCGCTCGACCTCGCCCAGCAGGTTGAAGACCAGATCGACCGCGGCCAGTTCGTCATAGGCCACCCGGCCCAGCGGTGCGTCCGGCTGATCAGGCGACACCAGAATCAGGGTCAGGGTGGCGAACAATGCCGGGTCGAACAGATAGCGGGTCGGCACATGGCCGGCCCCGGCGCCGCCCAACAACAGGATGGTGGCCAGGGCGCCGTCGGCGCGGCCCTTCCGCACCAATCCCTGGGCGCGGGCCAGATGATTGCGCAGGGCCAGCGCCTCGTCGTCGCGCCGCAGGCGGTCGAGGATCGAGGCGAGGTGGTCCATGGCGTCGCCATGCTCCGCATCCATCCCCAGGATGACGCGGCAGGCTTGCTCGGCGGCCTCCAGTTCGCCGCCCTCGCCGGCCGCCTTGGAGAAATGGAGCAGGAGGGCAATGCGCTCGGGCACCGCGTCGGCCGGGGTCCGGGCCAGGGCCATCAGATGGGCCTGGGCCGCCTCCATGAAACGGCCGCTGTCGTAGAGCACCATGCCCCGGTTGTCATGGGCCACGGCATAATCGGGATCGATCTCCAGGCAGCGGTCCAAGGCGGCCAGGGCCTCGTCGCGCTGTCCCAGGCGATGGAGCGACACCGCCAAGTCGTTGAAGATGGGTGCCAGGCCGGGCTGGCCGTCGGCGGCCCGGCGGAACAAGGCCGCCGCCTCGCGGTCCTCGCCCCGGCCCTGCCGCAGCCGTCCCAGCTGGTGCAGGGTCGTGGAATTGTCGGGGTCCACCTCTAGACGGCGCAGCAGTAGCGCTTCGGCTTCGCTGTCGCCGGGACGGTTCATCACGATCATGGCCAGCATCAGCAAGGCATGGGGCTGGCGGGGATCGGCGGCCAGCACCCGGCGATACAGCGCCTCGGCCTCGGTCAGGCGCCCATCCCGATGATGGGTCAGGGCGGCCCGCAACAGGGCGTCCGGGGCTTCGCCAGGGTCGGTCATGGGGAATTCTCCCGGACGAAGGCAACGAAGCGCGGCGCCCAGGGATTGGCGCCGACGCTGCGCAGATGGGCGTAGCAGGCCAGGGTATTGTGGATCAGCAGCCCGTCCTGCTTCTCGGCGATACCGGCGCCGCGCACCACCTGATAGGCGAAGCGGGGCGCACCTTCGATGTTCTCCAGGCGGGAATGGTGGAATTCATGGGCCGGCATGATGCCGGGGGCGTCGTCCAGCCGGGGCCAGGGGAAATCGGCGGTCTCGCGCAGCCGCACATAGCCGCGCCCCTGGGGCGCCTTGTGCATCACCGCGTCGCCGGGAATCAGCCCCACCATCCGGCGGCGCTCGCCGCCCCAGACGATGGCGCGCGACAGATACATCAGCCCGCCGCATTCGGCATAGATCGGCATGCCGGCCTCGCCCCTGGCCTTGATTTCGGCCCGCAACGAGGCATTGGCCTCCAGCGCGTCCATATGGGCCTCGGGGAAGCCGCCGCCGATGAACAAGCCGTCGAGACCGGGCGGCAGATGCGGATCGGCCAGGGTGTCGAAGGGCACCGGTTCGGCCCCGGCCAACCGGAGCGCGTCCAGGTCGTCGGGATAATAGAAGCCGAAGGCGGCATCCCGGGCGACGCCGATCCGCAGCGACGGCGCCGGAAAGGCGGGGGGTGCGGTCGGAAACACCTCGGTCGGCGGCGCCTCCCGCGCCAGGGCCAGCAGGGCGTCGAGATCGACCTGGGCCGCCACCGCGCCGGCCAGACGGGCGATGGCCTCGGCGGCGGCCTCGGCCTCGTTGGCGGGCACCAGCCCCAGATGGCGCTCCAGGATTTCCATGGCGGGACCGCGATGGACTGCCCCCAGCACCGGGATGCCGGTGTAATGGGCCACCACCTCGCGCAGCTTCTTTTCGTGGCGAGGGCCGCTGACCTTGTTGAGGATCACCCCGGCGATGCGTAAGGCAGGATCGAAGGCCTGATAGCCCAGCAGCAGCGGCGCCACCCCCCGGGTCATGCCGGCGCAATCGACCACCAGCACCACCGGCGCCTCCAGCCAGTTGGCCAGCATGGCCGACGAGTTGGCGCCTTCCAGATCGACGCCGTCATACAGCCCCTTGTTGCCCTCGATCAGGCTGAGATCGGCGCCGCGCGAATAATGCTCGAAGGTCTCGCGGATCAGCCGGGGCGGCTGGGTGTGGAAGTCGAGATTGCGGCAGGCCCGCCCGGTGGCGGCGGACAGCCACAGCGGATCGATATAGTCCGGTCCCTTCTTGAACGGCTGCACCACCAGGCCGCGCCCGGTCAGGGCGGCGGCAAGCCCCACCGTCACCGTGGTCTTGCCCGAGGATTTATGAGCCGCCGAGATCAGCAGGCGGGGCGCGGACCTAGGGCGTGTCATCAGTTACGCCGCCCCCGGAACCCTGCCGCGGACCCGGTCGCGCCACATGGCCAGCGCCATGCCCTCGGCCTCGCCGATGGTGGCGGCGCGGCCCATGGCCTTGAGGGCGATGGCGGCGGTGCCGCTGATGACGGCGGCGGCGGTTTCGTCGGCCTGCGCCCCGCTCCACAGGGCCTGGAGACGGCCGAGATCGAGGCTTTCCTCGTGCGGCCGGGTGCCTTCGATCAGCGCCGGCCAGTCCTCGGCCAGCGGTTCGCCATCCACCAGCGACAGCACCTCGCAGGCCTTTTCCGGCCGCCGCTCGACCTCGCCGCCCTCGCCCTTGAACACCGCCATGCGGCGTTCGCCCAGCAGGCGGGCCGCCTGCTGATGCACCACGGCATAGGGCGGGTGGGAGACGCTGTTGACGGCGCAGGCGGCGTGGAACGGATTGATCAACCGCGCCACGGTATGGATGGGCGAGCGCAACCCCAGCAGGTGGCGCAGTTCCATGATCCCATGCAGGGGCGGCGACAGATGGTCCAGCGTCATATAGGCGAAATTGGCCTGACCCAGCCGCCGGGCGGCGTCGGCGGCCGAGGTCGAGACCGGAATCCCCAGGGCCGCCAGCGCCTGCGACGTCCAGACCCGGCCGGCGGTGTGGTGTTCGGAGCCGTGCATGAACACGGTGATGCCGTGGCCGGCCAGCAGCAGCGCCGCCAGCAGGTAATAGGGCAGTTGGCGGGTCTTGCCGGCATAGGACGACCAGTCCAGGTCCACCGGCGGCGCCCCGGCGGGAGGCGCCAGGGTCTCGCGGATGGCGGCGGCCAGTCCGGCGGCCTCTTCCGGGGTTTCGGTCTTGACCCGCAGCAGACAGAGAAAGGCGCCCAGTTGAACCGGTTCGACCGCGCCCGCCATCACCATGCGAAAGCCGTCACGGGCTTCCTCGAAGGTCAGCGGCCGCGACAGGCGCGGCCCCTTGCCGAGAATGCGGACATAGGCAGCGAAGGGATGTTCCTGGGTCACGGGCGCCTCGGTCTTGAGCCTGACGAAGCCGCCATGATAGTGCAGATTATCCGAGGTTGGAAAAGATGCTTTAAAAGAAATGGCCCCCTTCCATTGCCGGAAGGGGGCCGATCCTTCAATCCCCGCCGAAGATCACTTCTCGAAGTAGATCTCGACCCGGCGGTTCTTGGCCTCCTTGACGTTGGCCGGGGTCGGTACCGCCAGCTTGGTCATGCCGAACGACTTCTGGTCGACCGAGGCGGTCACGCCCAGCTTGGCGAGAGCAGCGGCGACGGCGCTGGCGCGCTTGGCCGACAGCTTGTCGTTATAGGCGCCCTTGCCGACGGTGTCGGTGTGACCCGCCACATAGATGCTGGTCGGCTTGATCTCGGCCTGGGCCACGGCCACGTCCGTCAGGGTCTTGTGGGCGGACTTGGTGATGGTCGCCTTGTTGAAGTCGAAATAGACGATGAAGGTCTTGACGATCTTCGGGGTGACCGGCATGGCGGCGGCCATGGGCCTGACCTGCAATTCCGGCTCGGTCCGCAGGAACACGGCGCGGCAATCGGAATTGCTGTCGCCCTCGGCCTCTTCCTCGAGCCAGCAGTCGAAGTTCACCTGGGCCTTGGCGGAGGCGGCGGGCACGCGCTCACGCGAGCCATTGCCGAAATAGCCGGTCAGGCGGGCGCGGGCATCGGCCAGTTCCTTGGTGCGGGTATCGGGCACCGACCAGTTCTCGTCCAACTGCTCGGGGGCGACCACTTCGCCGGCGGCGGCGCGCAGGCCCTTGCGGGCGAAGATGGCGGCGTGATCCCACTCATACTCGACCTGGGCCTCCTGCCTGGCCGCGCCCTGGTATTCGGAGAACAGGGCCTTGGTGAAGGCGGTGCCGCCGGTGGGGGCGGAAGCCGCCATGATGGTATTGACATCATCCACTTCCCACGGGGTGGCGCACCCCGCCAGAAGCGCTGCCACACCGATGGCGGCGGCGATTTGGGTCAGTCTCATCAGATTTATCTCCTCGGACATGCGGGTGATGAAATTAGGAATAAAAAGGGTCCGTGCCCCACGGACGACGAAAGAGACGTCGCCGATGGCGGGCGTCCCTGGTTCTTAAGCAATCCTTAATAACCTATCCCAGAACCGCCACCGGGTCCAGCCACAGGATGGAATCATTCGGAAACGCGGGGTGACGTTCTGGAAGATAAGCGTTTCGCCATAGGGTTTTGACCCTATCCGCGCCAATGCATTCTTGTGGTGCCGGACCCGATCGTGAAAACCGCCGCTCCCGGGGGGATGATTGCAAACGATCTGCCACTTCTGGTATAGGTGGTGCGGGGGTTGGGAGCCGCCGGGGGGAATGGTCATGAAACGCCGATATCGGGCCTTGCGCCATGAACGAGCTTGACCTCAGCGGGCTTGCCGGCGTCCTTGAGGACAGCCCGATCGGGGTGTCCATCTCGCGCCGCCGCGATGGTGTGATCGTCTTCGCCAATCACACCTTCACCGAATTGATCGGGGTCCCGCGCCAGCAATTGCTGGGAACGACCGCGCGCAGCCATTATGTGGATAATCAGCAGCGCAGCGCGGTGATCAAGCATCTGGTGCGCAACGGCAGCGTCGATCATGCCGAGGTCCAATTCCGCCGCTCCGACGGCACGCCGTTCTGGAGCCTTCTCACCATCCGGGAATCGGTCTATGCCGGCGAGCCGGTCAACCTCGCCTGGGTCTACGACATCACCGAGCGCAAGACGGCCGAGGAGCGGCTGCAACTGGCGGCCAAGGTGGTGGAGACCGCCAACGAAGGCATCATGATCACCAGCGCCGACGCCACCATCGAAGCGATCAACACCGCCTTCACCCGCATCACCGGCTTCGGCCCGGACGAGGTCATCGGCCGCCGGCCGGGCTTTCTCAAGTCCGGCCGCCACGATGCCGACTTCTACCGCGACATGTGGCGCAGCATCACCGAGACCGGCCAATGGCAGGGCGAGGTGTGGAACCGGCGCAAATCGGGGGAAGTGTTCATCGAGTGGCTGTCCATCGCCTCGGTGCGCGACGCCACCGGCCATGTGTCCCACATGCTGGGGGTGTTCTCCGACATCACCGCCCGCAAGGAGGACGAGGAACAGGTCTGGCGTCAGGCCAATTTCGATGTCCTGACCGGCCTGCCCAACCGCTCGCTGTTTCTCGACCGCCTCAGTCAGGCGGTCAAGGCGGCGCGGCGCGACCGGACCCGCTTCGCCCTGCTGTTCATCGATCTCGACGGGTTCAAGGCGGTCAACGACTCGTTCGGCCACGCCGTCGGCGATCTGCTGTTGCAGGAAGCGGCGGCGCGGCTGCTGCTGGCGGTGCGGACCTCGGACACGGTGGCGCGGCTGTCGGGCGATGAGTTCATCGTCATCCTGCACGACATCGAGGGCCGCGACGAGGTCGGCACGGTCGCCTCCAAGATGGTCACCCGGCTGGCGGAAAGCTTTGAACTCGACGGCCATCTGGTCAGCGTCAAGGCCAGCATCGGCATCGCCATCTTCCCCGACGACGCCGACGACGCGGCCGAGCTGGTCCGTTTGGCCGACCGGGCCATGTATGTGGTCAAGGGAACGGGCAAGAACAATTTCGGCTTCCATCAACTGCCGGAACGGCTGGTCTATCCCCTCGACGTATGATAGCTGTCGGGGCATGATAGCTGTTGGGGGTCGCTCCTGCCCCGGATTTTGCCATGTTCACCATGACGCCGCTCGAGATCGAGGCCCTGAGCCTGTCTCTGCTGGTTTCCGGCTGGGCGGTGGCCGGTTCGCTGCCGCTGGGGCTGGCCTGCGCCTGGCTGCTGGCCCGGCGTGATTTTCCCGGCAAGGCCCTGGTGGACGGGGTGATCCACCTGCCGCTGGTGCTGCCGCCGGTGGTGGTGGGCTATGCCCTGCTGGTGCTGCTGGGGCGGCGGGGGGTGGTCGGCGCCTGGCTGTTCGACTGGTTCGGCATCACCATCGCCTTCACCTGGAAGGGGGCGGCCATCGCCTCGGCGGTGATCGCCTTTCCGCTGATGGTCCGCGCCATCCGGCTGTCGCTGGAAAGCGTCGATCGCGGCCTGGAGCAGGCGGCGCGCACCCTGGGTTGCGGCCCGGTGCGAACCTTCTTCTCGGTGACCCTGCCGCTGATGCTGCCCGGAGTTCTGACCGGGGTGATCCTGGCCTTCGCCCGCTCGCTGTCCGAATTCGGCGCCACCATCACCTTCGTCTCCAATATCCCGGGCGAGACCCGCACCCTGCCCATCGCCCTCTACGCCCTGACCCAAAGTCCGGGCGGCGACGCCGCGGCGTTGCGGCTGTGCATCATCTCGGTGGGGGTGGCCTTCACCGCCCTGCTGGCCTCGGACCTGCTGGCACGCCGGGTCCAGGCCCGGCTGAAGGCATGAGACCATGCTGAATCTGTCGGTCCGCCGCCGCCAGGGCGACTTTCTCCTGGATGTCGACCTCGCCGCCGGATCGGGCGTCACCGCCCTCTATGGACGTTCGGGATCGGGCAAGACCTCGGTGATCAACATGGTGGCCGGCCTGTCGCGTCCCGATTCGGGGCGGATCGAGGTGGACGGCAAGGTGCTGTTCGCCTCCGATTCCGGCATCGATCTGGCGCCCGAGCGGCGGCGGCTGGGCTATGTCTTTCAGGAACACCGGCTGTTTCCCCATCTGTCGGTGCGCGGCAATCTGGTGTTCGGCCGCAACCGCCTGCCCGCCGGCCTGCGGGCGGTGGATTTCGACCAGGTGGTGGCGGTGCTGGGCATCGGTTCCCTGCTGGACCGCCACCCCGCCAATCTGTCGGGCGGCGAGAAGCAGCGGGTGGCCATCGGCCGCGCCCTGCTGGCCAGCCCGCGCATCCTGCTGATGGACGAGCCGCTGGCGGCGCTGGATTCGGCGCGCAAGGCGGAATTGCTGCCCTTCATCGCCACATTGGCGCGCGAATTCGCCATTCCCATCCTCTATGTCAGCCACGCCATGGACGAGGTGCTGCGGCTGGCCGACACCCTGGTGCTGATGAATGACGGGCGGGTGGCGGCGGCGGGGCCGCTGGAGCAGCTCATGGCCGATCCGGCGCTACGGCCGCTCACCGGACGCTACGAAGCCGGCGCCGTGGTGACCGCCATCGTCGCCAACCATGATGCCGCCTATGGCGTCAGCCGCCTGTCCTTCGACGGCGGAACCCTGCTGGTCGGCAAGGCCGACCTGCCGGTGGGGGCCAAGGTGCGGGTGCGCATCCATGCCCGCGATATCGCCATCGCCATCGAACCGCCCGAACGGGTCAGCATCCGCAATGTTCTGCCGGTGGTGGTGACCGCGGTGACTCCGGCCGATCCCTTCCTGGTGGACGTGGTGCTGTCTTGCGGCGGCACCACGCTCTGGGGCCAGATCACCGCCCTGGCCCAGGCGCAGCTGGGGCTGGTGCCGGGCATGCGGGTCCACGCCCTGATCAAGGCGCTGACCATCGCGCGCGGCGACGTGACCGGGCGCGGACCGGATTAGGCCGTCACCCGGTTGCGGCCCTGGGCCTTGGCGCGATAGAGGGCGCCGTCGGCACGGGCCAGCATCTTATCCACGGCGGTTTCGGCGGCGGCGCGTTCGGCCACCCCCAGGCTGGCGGTCAGGGTCAGCGGCGGCTGGTCGGCTCCCAGCGGAAGGGTGATGGCGGCGATGGCCTGGCGCAGGCGTTCGGCCACCTCCAGGGCGCCGGCCAGACCGGTCTCGGGCAGCAGCGCCGCGAATTCCTCGCCGCCGAGACGGCCCAGGATGTCCACCTCCCGCAGATTGGCCCGCAGCGCCTCGGCGGCGGCCCGCAGCGCCCGATCGCCCATGGCGTGGCCGTGCTGGTCATTGACCTGCTTGAAGAAGTCGAGATCCATCATCACCACCGAGACCGCATTGCCATAGCGGGCCGAGCGCTCGACCTCCTGCTCGGCGGCGGCGAAGAAGGCGCGGCGGTTGCGGGTTCCGGTCAGGTCGTCGGTGGTGGCCGATTGGAGCAACTGGCGCTCCATGCGCTTGCGCTCGGTGATGTCGGTGATCAGGCCGATGGTTCCCGACGGACCGCCGGCTTCCCCGGTCAGCAACCCCTTGCTGATCATCACCGTCCGCTGGTCGCCGTCGATGTCCAGGGTGGCCTCCAGCGCCAGCCGGTTCAAGCCGTCGGCCAGCACCGCCCGGTCGGTGACCCGATCCAGCTCCTCCAGCGCCACCGGCATGGTCAATCCTCCCGCCGGCAGATCGAACAGGTCCCGGAAGGCGCGATTATGGATCTGCAGACCGCCATCGGTATCCTTGGTCCAGACCGGATGGGGCAACATGTCCACCAGATTCTCGGCGAAGCGCCGGGCCCGGTCCAATTCGCCGGTCCGCTCCTCCACCCGCTGCTCCAGGGTGGCGTTGAGGGTCTCGATGGTGGTGAGGTTGGTCCACGACCGCAGGCCGCCGACCAGGGCGGTGAACAGCTTCTGGGCGGTCAGATCGGTCTTGCCACGATAATCGTTGATGTCATAGGCCTGCATGACCTCGCGTTCGGGCGCCTCGCCCGGCTGACCGGTGCGCAGCACGATGGCCAGGCGATTATTGCCCAGGTCGCGGCGGATATGCTCGACCAGGATCAGGCCGGCATCGGCGGTTTCCATCACCACGTCCAGCAGGGCCACCGGGATATCGGGGCGTTCGGCCAGGATGCGGCGGGCCTCGGCGGCGCTATAGGCGCTGACCACCTCGAACGGGCGGCCCTGGTAGGACAGATCGCGCAGCAGCACCCGGGTCATGGCGTGCATGTCGGGGTCGTCGTCCACCACCAGGACCGGCCAGGGCGCATCGGCCGGCGCGGAAGCAGGTGCCGACCGAACGGGGCGCAACGCCATCCTGACCTTGTCGGTTCGGCGGGGAGATCGTCCGGGCATGACTCAACAGCCCCTTTCCTGGGTGCGAAACTCCCCATCCCCGACACCAGATTGCCATGGTGGAAGGGGGCAGTTCCACCGCCCAATTGCCGCGTCTGGTAACAAAAGATTACGCTTAGAGCATGATGCGATCAGGTCGCATCATGCTCTAGCCATTTTGGATGTCCCTCGCCGGGCGCAAACCTCCGGTTTGCTTGGCCTCGGCCTCAACGGCC
>Ga0316224_1001554_pt1 | contig 24429 bp, 21 predicted proteins | sample TBH18013metaG_FD_206254 | JGI IMG/M metagenome (GOLD analysis project Ga0316224, IMG submission 206254) | Freshwater microbial communities from Trout Bog Lake, Wisconsin, USA - TBH18013 | ecosystem: Environmental > Aquatic > Freshwater > Lake > Hypolimnion/Profundal zone | place: USA: Wisconsin... | reverse complement strand
CGAGCATTCGTAAAGCTCAGGTCGGGAGTTCGAGTCTCTCCGCCGGCACCATTCTCGGATATCGCTTCGATGCCTTTTCTTCTCATTCTCCCGACTGCCTATCTTTCGGCGCTGCTGGTCATGCAAGCCGCGGCCACGCCTTACTGGCTGTGGATGAATATCGATCCCAGCTATTTTTATCTTATGAACGGCCTTGAAGTCGCCTTGGGCCAAACCCCCGCCGATTTTCATCATCCGGGCACCACCACCCAACTGATCGCCGGATTGGTTCTGCGTTTGGCCCACCCGCTGTTGTCCGCCAGCCAGTTGACCGACGCGGTACTATCCGATCCCGAGCCCGCGCTGCTGCTGGTGGCTTATGTCGACGACATCCTGATCGCGCTTGCCATGTTGTGGGCCGGGTTCGAGGCTCGCAAACTGTTCGGCGGATTGACCGTTCCGGCCCTGTTCATCCAGGCCACGCCGTTCCTGTCAACGGTGATGCTGGTCAACGGCTACACGGTCAAGCCCGAGGCCACACTGATCATGACCGGCTCGGTCCTGACCGCGCTGTTGTGCCGCTTGATCGCCGAGCCGTCGTCGTCCAAAACCATCGCCGCCTTGGGCGCGGCCACGGGTTTCGCCTTCGTCACCAAGCTTCATGCGCTGTCGCTGTTCGTCGTCCCTATCTTCATCCTGCGCGGCAACAAAACCCGAATGGTCTACGGCGTATCCGCCGTCGTCGCCATCCTGGTGTTCGCCGCCCCCATCCTTGGCCGGTTGGACGACATGCACCGGTGGTTCGTCGGCATGGCCACCCATAACGGCCCCTACGGAGAGGGCGAAGCGGGCATCATCCCCGACCTTTATTTCGTCCACGCCATTACTCAACTGCGCCGTCCGATTTTTTCGGTTCCCCTGACGTTGGGGTTGATCGTGTTGTGGAAACGCAGGAATACCCTAAGCGACGCCGAACGGCCGATGGCGCGGCTGCTGGCCGGCATCTTGGTCGGCCAGACCCTGCAAGTTCTGATGGTGGCCAAGCAGCCGGTTTCCTACTACCTGATCCCGGCGTTCCTGACCATGGGCATGGCCGCGGCCTTGGTCATGACTTTGGGCCGTCCGCTGGTCGCGATCGGCGACCGGACGTGGCGCAAGGCGTTGACCGCGATCGCCGCCTTGCTGGTGATCACCCAAACCCTGTCCATCGTTCAGGCGGTGCAGAACCGGTTGCGTGAAAAGAAAACCACGCTGGCCATGGACATGAGCGCGTTCGGCGCCTGCACCAAGCTCAATTTCGATTTCGCCAGCGACATCAATTTCGCCCGAATGCTGGGCAATTGGATGGCGGACTGGCGGTTCAAGCCGTGGCTTGCCGCGCATCAGCCCGCCGACACCCTGATGTGGGTTCCCTCCAACGGCCTGCCCCAGCAATGGGATGCGACCCCGATCGCCTGGAACGACGTCGTTTCCAGGGCGTCATGCACTGTGATGCGCGGCGCCTGGGGTCCCCGCGCCATCGAAACCGTGAAGCAATCCCTGCCCGATGCGGCCGTCAACGCCTGCTCCAACGGCGACGAATGGGTGCTGTCCATCGGCATTCCCTGCGAAAGCGCCTTTCCCGGCATCGACTCCAAGCGACTTTACTAACCATGCCCGACCTGAGCCTGGAGCGGATGGCGGCCGGCATTGTCGTCGGCATCGATGAAGTGGGGCGCGGGCCGCTGGCCGGTCCGGTCATCGCCGCGGCGGTGATCCTGGATCGGGACCGCTTGCCCGCCCGTCTGCTGGACAAGCTCGACGATTCCAAAACCCTGTCGGCGAAGCTGCGCCAGGAACTGCAAGCCCTGCTGACCGAGTGCTCATGGATCGGCCTGGGCCGCGCCGAGGTCGAGGAAATCGACCGCGTCAACATCCTGAACGCCGCCATGCTGGCCATGGCCCGCGCCTACGAAGCCTTGGGCAAACGCGCCGATCTGGCCCTGGTCGACGGCAACCGCGCGCCCAAGCTGCCGTGTCCGGTGCAAACCGTGATCAAGGGCGACGGCAAAAGCCTGTCGATCGCCGCCGCCTCGGTGGTGGCGAAAGTGGCCCGCGACGCGGAAATGGTCGAACTGGCCCGCCGCTTTCCCGGCTACGGCTGGGAGAGAAACGCCGGGTATGGAACCGCCGAACATTTGGCCGCGTTGCAACGCCTTGGCCCCACCCCTTACCACCGTTTTAGCTTCGCGCCGGTCAGGGCATTGAAAGACTCCTAACCGATCTTTAATAATCAAACGGTTATAGAACGTTCTTCACTTGCTTTGCTGAAGAGCGTTTATGTCCCTGCCCCTAGATACGATTTTAGCCGGCGACTGCATCGCCCACATGAACAGCCTGCCGCCCAAATCGGTTGATCTGGTGTTCGCCGACCCTCCGTACAATCTTCAGCTGGGCGGCGAGTTGCTGCGCCCCAACAATTCCCGGGTCGAGGGCGTCGACGAGGATTGGGACCGGTTCCAGAATTTCGCCTCGTATGACCAATTCACCCGCGAATGGCTGATGGCGGCCCGACGCGTTTTGAAGGACGACGGCGGATTGTGGGTGATCGGCAGCTATCACAACATCTTCCGGGTCGGGGCCATTTTGCAGGATCTGGGTTTTTGGGTGCTGAACGACATCGTCTGGCGCAAAGCCAACCCGATGCCCAATTTCAAGGGCACCCGCTTCACCAACGCCCATGAAACCTTGATCTGGTGCTCGAAATCGGAAAAGGCCAAATACACGTTCAATTACGATTCGCTGAAGACCCTGAACGACGACCTGCAAATGCGCAGCGATTGGGTTCTGCCCATCTGCACCGGATCGGAACGGCTGAAATCGGACGGCAGGAAAACCCACCCCACCCAAAAGCCCGAAGCGCTGCTGTACCGCATTCTGATGGCGACCACGCAGCCCGGCGCGGTGGTGCTGGACCCGTTCTTCGGCACCGGCACCACCGGCGCCGTCGCCCGCAAATTGGGACGGCACTTCATCGGCATCGAGCAAGACCCCGACTACCGCGCCGCCGCCAAAGACCGCATCGGTCGGATCAAACCCTTGGCCGACATGTCGTTGCTGATGCAGCCGCAAAAGCGAACCGAGCCGCGCATTCCGTTCGGTCTGGTGCTGGAGCGGGGCCTGCTGCCGCCGGGTGCCATGCTGTGGGGCGGACCGCGCCGCGCCTTCAACGCCAAGGTCCGCGCCGACGGCACCTTGGTGACGGCGGAACATCGCGGCTCGATCCATCGGGTCGGCGCCCTGGTGCAAGGCGCTCCGGCCTGCAACGGCTGGACCTTCTGGCATTTTCAGGACAACGAGGATTACCTGCCGCTGGACGTGCTGCGCCAGAAAATTCGCGCCGAACTGCATTAAGATGCGGGATAGTACCGCCCCGTATGCGCATAAAAGCATGGGGAAAAGTCGGATGACAAAGCTTAACGGGATCATCCTTTACGCGGCTTTATGCTTTTTCGCCACGAAAGGATTCGCGTTCAACTCCGTTGCGTCAACGGCATCCGACTCGCCGCCGTCGATCGGGACAATTCATTTCGCGCCGGACCGGTCGGCGATTACGCTTGACGCAGCACGGATTCTGGGGCCGTGGGTTCGGTATTTGATTGAACATGAAGACGTCCGCCTGAAAATCGTGGGGCACGTGGAAAACTCGGCCGGGACACGGGAGATGGCTCTACCTTTCTCGGACAAACTGGCTTTGGCGGCAAAGGCCTATCTCGTCAGAAACCATATCGCGGAAAATCGCATCGACACGATTGGAATGGGCAAAGAGCGACCGGTCTGCAAAGCCGAAAGCAAGGCATGCGACTTGGAGAACCGCCGCGTCGAATTGCAAATTGTGTCTACAGGCCGATAGGGTCTGTCCAACTTCAACTGAATGGCGGCGTTGATAGCCCTACCCATTGTCCTTGAGCACGGTTCCGGCCAGATACAGCGAGCCGCAGATCAGGATGCGCGACGGGGGCAATCCGCCTTCGACGTAGTGCCGCACCCCGGCTTCGACGCTGGCGACGCTGACGGCGTGGGGCAGCCCGTAGGCGGCGGCGTGAATGGCGATGTCACGTCCGGACAGGGCGTTGTGCTCGCCTTCGATGGTCACGCCCAGCAAGGCCTGGAATCGGGGCGCCAAATGGGCCAGAACCCCGTCCACGTCCTTGGTGGTCAGCATGCCCATGATCGCCAGGGTGGGACGATCGGACCACGTATCCAAATAGCGCGCGACCGCCTGCGCGCCGTGCGGATTGTGGCTGCCGTCCAGCCACAATTCCCATCCGGCGGGCAGCAAATCCGCCAACGGCCCATGGCGAAGGCGTTGCAACCGCGCCGGCCAATCCACCCGCCCCAGTCCGTCCACCACCGCTTCCAGCGGCAGGTCGGGACAAATCCGTTCCAACGCCGCCAAGGCGAACCCGGCGTTGTGGCGCTGGAACTCGCCGGGCAGTTTCGGCGGCGGCAGTTCCCAGGTGGCGCTGCCGCCCAGAAACACCATTTGATCCTGCTCGCCCTGCTCCACATGGAAGTCGCGGCCTTCGACGATCAGCGGCGCGCCCAAGGCGTGCGCCCGGTCGGCGATCACCGTCATGACCTCGCGTTCTTGCGACGCGACCACGCACGGAACCCCGGCCTTCAATATCCCGGCCTTTTCGGCGGCGATGGCCGTCAAGGTGTCGCCCAGGAATTGCTGATGATCCAGGCCGATCGGGGTGATGATGGTGACGGCCGGTCGATCGATGACGTTGGTGGCGTCCAGCCGTCCGCCCAGACCGGTCTCTAGGATGCAGTAATCGGCTGGCTCGCGCGAAAACGCCAGCAGAGCAGCCGCCGTGGTGATCTCGAAAAAAGTGATGGGCAAGTTGCCGTTGGCGCGTTCGGCTTCTTCCAGCAGGGCGATCAGTTCGCCGTCGTCCAGCAACCGCCCGGCGACCCGCACCCGTTCGGCGAAGCGGACCAGATGGGGCGAGGTATAAACGTGCGTCCGATTGCCCGCCGCTTCCAGAATCGCCCGCAGCGTCGCCACGGTCGATCCCTTGCCGTTGGTTCCGGCCACATGGATCACCGTCGGCAGGCGCTGCTCGGGGTGGCCCAGACGCTCCAGCAAACGCAGCACGCGCCCCAGCGAAAGGTCGATGATCTTGGGATGCAAACGCGACAGGCGGTCAAGAACGCGGTCGATCATCACGCATCATCGTCGTCGACATAGATATCGGGAACGTCCACGGCCATGGGCACCACGTCGCCCGCAGGCCCGCGGTGCTTCAGCAAAGACACCAGCCGGGACAAGGTTTGACGCAAATCCTTGCGATGCACCACCATGTCGATCATGCCCTTATCCAAAAGATATTCGGCCTTCTGAAAGCCTTCGGGCAGCTTTTCGCGGATGGTGTTTTCGATCACCCGCGCCCCGGCGAACCCGATCACCGCTCCCGGTTCGGCGATGGCGATGTCGCCCAGCATGGCGAAACTGGCCGAAACGCCCCCCGTGGTGGGATCGGTCAGCAGCACGATATAGGGCAACCGCTTTTCCTTGACCTTGTCCACCGCCACCGTGGTTCTGGCCATTTGCATCAAGGACAGAATTCCTTCCTGCATCCTGGCGCCGCCCGATGCCGGAATGACGATCAGCGGCGCATCTTGCAGAACCGCCAATTCGGCGGCGGCGACCACGCCCTCGCCGACCGCTACTCCCATCGAACCGCCCTGAAAGTCGAAATTGAACGCCGCCACCACCACGTTGGTGCTGCCGATCCGGCCGTGGGCGACGACGATGGCGTCGTGCTCGCCGGTTTTGGTCCGCGCCTCTTTCAGGCGGTCCGAATAGCGTTTGACGTCGCGAAATTTTAGGGGATCGTCGTCGCTTGGCGGCAATTCGATGCGCTGATACTTGCCGTCGTCGAACAGCAACTCCAGCCGCTTGGTCACCGACAGGCGCAGATGAAACCCGCAATGCTGGCAAACGTGCAGATCCCGATCCAAATCCCGATGGAAGATCATGTGCCCGCACGAGGGGCATTTGTGCCACAGATTATCGGGGATTTCCTTGGGTCGGACCAAAGACTGCAATTTGGGGCGAACGTAGTTGGTCAACCAGTTCATGGACAATTCCTTGGTTCTAACGGGCGTCTATGCCCGAGCATTGATGATGCCGTCGGCGATATCCCTGACCAAAGCCAAGGCAACCACCGTGTCGCCCTTCGCCAGCAAATCGACGATGACCGAACCGATGACGACGCCGTCGGCGATGCGAGCCAACTCGGCGGCCTGTTCGCGCGAACGGATTCCGAAGCCGACGCAAATCGGCAAATCGGTATGGCGGCGAATCAGCTCGACCGCTTGGCCGACATGATCGGTGGACGCGGCCTTGGTCCCGGTAATTCCGGCGATGGACACATAATAAACGAAGCCGGACGCCTTTTCCAAAATCACCGGAAGCCTGACATCGTCGCTGGTGGGCGTGGTCAGGAAAATGAAATCGATCCCGGCCGCCTTGGCGTAGGGAAGCAATTCGTCCACTTCCTCGGGCGGCAAATCGACGACGATCAAACCGTCCACTCCGGCGGCGGCGGCGTCCGTGCAGAATTGTTCAGCGCCCCAGGCATAAATGGGATTGTAATAGCCCATCAGCACCAGCGGCGTGGTTTGATTCTTGCGCCGAAAAGCCTTGACCATTTCCAGGCAGACCTTGACCGAGCCGCCCGAGGCCAAGGCGCGAAGCGCCGACGCTTGGATGGCGGGGCCGTCGGCCATGGGGTCGGTAAAGGGCATGCCCAGTTCGATGATGTCGGCGCCCGCGCCGGGCAATCCGTCCAGCATGGCCTGGGACGTTGATTGGTTGGGGTCGCAAGCCATGACGTAGGTCACCAGAGCGGCGCGGTTTTGAGCCTTGAGATCGTTCAAACGAGCGCTAAGTCGAGACATTTCAGTTGCCCCCCATTCCCAAATGCGCGGCAACCGTATTCACGTCCTTGTCGCCGCGGCCGGACATATTGACCACCATGATGTGGTCCTTGGGCAAATCCTTGGCGATGATCTCGGCATGGGCCAAGGCGTGGCTGGATTCCAGGGCCGGGATGATACCTTCCAGACGGGTGCAGGTTTTGAACGCCTCCAGGGCCTGATCGTCGGTCACCGACACGTATTGAACCCTGCCGCTGTCGTGCAGCCACGAGTGCTCGGGGCCGATGCCGGGATAATCGAGGCCGGCGGAAATGGAATGCGCCTCGACGATCTGTCCGTCGGAATTTTGCAGAAGATAGGTGCGGTTGCCGTGCAGGACGCCCGGACGCCCGCCGGTCAGCGACGCCGCGTGCTTGCCCGTTTGGATACCGTATCCGGCGGCTTCCACCCCGATGATGCGAACAGAGGGTTCGTCCAGGAACGGATGGAACAACCCCATGGCATTCGATCCCCCGCCGATGCAGGCCACCAGGGTGTCGGGCAGACGGCCCTCCAATTCCCGGCACTGTTCGCGGACTTCCTCGCCGATGACCGTCTGAAAATCGCGGACCATCGAGGGATACGGATGCGGACCGGCCACCGTGCCGATCAGATAATAGGTGGTGTCCACGTTGGCCACCCAATCCCGGAGCGCGTCGTTCATGGCGTCCTTCAAAGTCGCCGCGCCCGAAACCACCGGGCGGACCTCGGCCCCAAGCAGCTTCATGCGGATAACGTTGGGCGCCTGTCTGGCGATATCGGTCGACCCCATGTAGATCACGCATTCCAGCCCCATCAGGGCGCAGACGGTGGCGGTGGCGACGCCGTGTTGACCCGCGCCGGTTTCGGCGATGATCCGCTTCTTGCCCATGCGCTTGGCCACCAGAATTTGTCCGATGCAGTTGTTGATCTTGTGCGCGCCGGTATGATTCAAATCCTCGCGCTTCAGGTAGATTTTGGCCCCGCCCCAGGCTTCGGTCAAACGGCTGGCGAAATAAAGCGGATTGGGGCGCCCCACGTAATGACGCAACAACGAGCGATATTCGGCGACGAAAGCGGGGTCGTCCTTGGCCTGACCGTAGGCCGCCTCGACGTTCAGAATCAAGGGCATCAAGGTTTCGGCCACGAAGCGGCCGCCGAAGATGCCGAAATGGCCGCGATCGTCCGGGCCTGTCCGATAGGAATTCACGTTACTCATTCAACACCGCCAACCAGCTCAACCGAAAAACTCATCCGAGAAACTTAAAGTGCGTCATAAAACACCAATTGACCGGCAAACTTCAACCGCCCTTAGCGGCGATGATGAAAACTCTGATTTTTTCCGGGTCTTTCTTGCCCGGTTTTACCTCCACGCCCGAGGAAACGTCCACCGCCTTGGCCTTGGAAATCCGAATGGCCTCGGCCACGTTTCCGGCGTTCAACCCGCCCGCCAGCATCCACGGAACGGCGTACCGCCGTTTGGACAACAACGACCAATCGAAACTGACCCCGCCGCCGCCCGGCAATAACGCCTCCTTGGGCTGCTTGGTATCGAACAGCAGCCGGTCGGCCACCTCCAAATAGGCTGTCACGGCATCGAAATCCCGTGCGGTTTCAATGGGAATGGCCTTCATTACCGGCACGCCGTATTCCAGCCGGATGGCTTCCACCCGCTCGGGGCTTTCCTTGCCGTGGCACTGGATCAAATCCAGACGGACGCGCCCCAGCACGCGGTCGTAAGCGGCATCGTCGGCGTCCACGAACAACCCGACCGCAGTCACTTCGTCGGGCAAGATATCGGCCAGTTCGGCGGCCAATTCCGGCTCTACCGACCGGGGACTCGACGGATGAAACACAAATCCGACCATATCGGCCCCACCTTCGACGGCGGCTTCGAGCGCCTCGAAATCGTTGATCCCGCAAATTTTCACGGTCACGGTCACGAAGCGAGATCCTTCAGGATCGATCGCGCCGCCGCCGCCGGGTCGGGCGCCTGGGTGATGGGCCGCCCGATCACCAGAATGTCGGCCCCGGCGGACAAGGCTTGCGCGGGGGTCATCACCCGTTTCTGATCGCCAAGATCGCTTCCCGCCGGACGGATGCCCGGCACCACCAGCAACGGATTCGGTCCCAATTCGGCCCGGATCGCCGCGACTTCGTGCGGCGAACACACCACCCCTTCGGCACCGGCCTCCACTGCCAGCTTCGCCAAGGACACCGCCTGCTCGACAATCGGGCGCTGCACGCCCATTCGCGCCAAGGCCGCCTGATCCAAGCTGGTCAGCACCGTGACCGCGATCACGCGCGGAGGTCTTGTCCCTTGCTTGGCCGCCTCGGTATTGGCGGTCTCGACCGCCGCGCGGATCATTTCGGTTCCGCCTGCCGCATGGACGGTCACGATATCGGGAGTCAAATCGACGATCGCCCGCATGGCTCCCGCCACGGTATTGGGAATGTCATGCAGCTTCAAATCAAGGAACAGCGGCAACTGGCCCCGTTCCACGCACCGAATTCCTTCCGGCCCCCTGGCCGTGAAGAATTCCAGCCCCAGCTTGATCCCGCCGACCATGCCCGCCAATCCCTGAACCAGCGAGCGCGCCGACGCCACATCGGTGGTGTCGATGGAAACGAAAATCGGATTGGTCATTTTTTCCCCCGGCCCAGCGCCGAAGCGATCGCCGCCGCCGCGCCCAAGATGAAGCCCGCCAGCAACGCGATCAGAACCGTCAGATACAAAGGCGCGTCAAGGCTGCCGGGCAGCGGCCACAATTCCAATTGGACGACGGAACGGTTGGAGACGGCGAACCACGCGATCAGCAACGCGACGGGAACGCCGATCAACCAACCGGGAAACCGCAGGGACGCCACTTACGTCAATCCGAGGATTGGCCGTTAAGCCGCTGCCGCAATTGCTTGCCGGTCTTGAAGAAGGGGATGGCCTTGCCTTGTACGTCGACCGCTTCGCCGGTACGGGGATTGCGCCCCAGGCGAGGATCGCGACGCTTGACCGAGAAAGCGCCGAATCCGCGCAACTCGACCCGGTCCCCACGAGACAACGCCATGCCGATTTCATCGAATATGGTCGCCACTATGCGCTCCACATCCTTGGCGGTCAGATGAGGATTCTTCATTGCCAGCCTAGCGATCAGCTCGGATCGGGTCAGGGCGGCGCCGTCATTGTCGTCTTCGTGCGTACTCATGGCGTGAGCCTGCCCCATGACAACCCGTCCGTCAAGTTTTTAAGCGATTATCTTTTGACGGGAAAACGGCTGCGATCCTCGGGAGCGATCAAGCCCAGCACGACCTTCCTGAACCCCTCGACCGCCTCGGCGCCTGCATCGCGGTAGGCCTTGGCGAACAAAACCCGCTGACGCTCGGTCAAGCGACGCTCCAGTTCCACGCCCTTGACCGTCAACTCCAGCAAGCGCTGCCGCCGGTCCCGCGATCCCGGACGTTGGATTACGAACCCCTCGCGGATCAACTGCCCCAGCACGCGCGACAGCGATTGCTTGGTGATGCGAAGAATGTCCAAAAGCTCGGAAACGGTCATGGCGGGGTTGCGCCCGACAAAATAGATCACCCGATGATGCGCCCGGCCGAACCCGTATTCGGCCAGGATGGCATCTGGCTCGGCCGTAAAATCGCGGTACGCGAAAAACAGCAGTTCGATGCCTTGTCGCAGTTCCTCCTCGCGGAGAAAAAGAGGATTGATCGCGGTCTTTACGTCAGTCATGTTGACATATAAAGCTTAAAATGTTACCGCTTGCAAGTCTTATGAGAAACTTTCTATCCCAAACTTAGGCGAAATCATGGCTCTTGTTCCCTTCGACGATCGCGACGGCTTTATCTGGTTCGACGGAAAATTGGTTCCTTGGCGCGAAGCGCGCATCCACGTTCTGAGCCATGCGCTTCATTACGCCTCGGCGGTGTTCGAGGGAGAACGCATCTACGGCGGCAAGGTCTTCAAGCTGACCGAACATTCCCAGCGCCTGATCGATTCCGCCCGCATTCTGGGAATGGATTTTCCCTTGACCGCGCAACAACTGGACGAAGCGACCAAGGCCACCATCGCCGCCAACGGCATTGTCGACGGCTACGTCCGTCCCGTCGCATGGCGCGGCAGCGAGATGATGGGCGTCGCCGCCCAAGCCGCCAAAACCCATATCGCCATCGCCGTCTGGCAATGGCCCAGCTATTTCACGCCGGAAGCCAGAATGCGGGGCATTCGCATGCAGATTTCCGACTGGCGGCGGCCCCATCCCCAAACCGCGCCCACGGCGGCCAAGGCCGCCGGTCTGTACATGATTTGCACCATGAGCAAGCACAAGGCCGAAAACGAAGGCTACGAAGACGCCTTTATGCTGGATTGGCGCGGCCAAGTGGCGGAAGCGACCGGCGCCAACGTCTTTTTCGTCATCGACGGCGCCATCCATACGCCGACGCCCGACTGCTTCTTGAACGGCATTACCCGTCAAACCGTCATCCAACTGGCCAAGGACCGCGGCTTTACGCTGATCGAACGCGCCATTATGCCCGAAGAAATGGCCAAGGCCCAAGAATGCTTCCTGACCGGAACGGCGGCGGAAATCACGCCGGTGCGCGAAATCGGCCCCTATGAATTCACCCCCGGCGAAATCACTCAAATTCTTCTGACCGATTACGAAAAACTGGTACGCCAATAACAACAAGAAAATAAAAAATTAACCTCTCCACGCACATAGTTATATTTCACAGACATCCTTATCGTATTATATTGTGAACTTGGGGATGTCGCGCGTAAGAGGCCTAAATGCCGGTTTGGTCCGATCTACGGCTTGCCAGCCGTTTTATGCTTATTGTCGGCGGGGGGCTGGTCGCGCTGATCGTGGCGGTCGTCGCGGGAATTGCGTCTTATGAACGCGCCGCCCTGGAACAGAAACTATACACCCTGTCGTTCAATGAAATGACGTCCCTGCACGCCCTGATCGTCAACGTCATGGCCAAACGCCCGGACGACGGCGACAACATCGGCATTCAGGTTTTCAACAATTGGTTCGGCAGCCGCAATACCGATTACCCCGGCAAGGTGTGGAGCGCCTGGGGTCCGAAAGTCATCGACTACGTGAAACAGACCGAACCGGACCGCAAACCCAAATTGCCGGTCGACGACGTGGATGCCGAAGCGTTTTCGACCCGCCAGTTGGTGGCCCGCCGTGACGGAGACACCTACCGCTTGGCCTATCCCATCGTCTTGGGCGTGACCAAAGGCGCCGACCAGGAGGTTTGCTTTACCTGCCACAAGGACGGCATGGGTCTTGAGAAGGGGGACGTCATCGCCGTTCTGTCCTCTTCCCTGTCCACGGCCGAACCGGACGCGATGCTCAACCGGACGCTGATGTGGTTCATCGTCGGGGGAGGCCTTGCCACGATCGTCGCCGTGTTCGGCGTCCGCGTCATTTTGGGGCATATCATCACCCGCCCCATAGCAGCCATGACCGACTGCATGGAAACCTTGGCGTCCGGGAATACCCGGCAACCCGTTCCCGGCCTCGACCGCAAGGACGAAGTGGGCGATATCGCCCGCGCCGTACAATTCTTCAAGGAAAGCGCCATCGCCAAGACGGCGATGGAAGCCGATGCCGCCAAAGCAGCCGGAGCCCGTGAGCGGCGGATGGAGCGGCTGGAAACCCTGATCAAATCGTTCGAAACCACGGTTGCCAGCGTTTTGAACAGCGTCGGAAACCATGCCGAGCACATGGCCGCGTCGGCCAAGCGACTGGCGACAAGCGCCGAGCATGCCTCGTTGGGAGCCGATGCCGCCCGGAACAACGCCAACGACGCCAACACCGACGTGCGCATGGTTGCCGCCGCCGCCGAGGAACTGAGCGCGGCCATTTCAGAGATCGCCCAACAGGTGGGAATGTCCAATACCGTCGCCGCATCGGCCACCAAGGAAGCCGTAGGGGCCAATGACCGGGTCAACGGATTGGCCGGAGCGGCCGACAAGATCGGCGAAATCATCAACATGATCACCCAAATAGCCGAGCAAACCAACCTTCTGGCCTTGAACGCCACCGTCGAGGCCGCCCGAGCGGGCGAAGCGGGCAAGGGATTCGCCGTGGTCGCCGCCGAGGTCAAGGATCTGGCCAAGCAAACCGTGCGCGCCACCAACCAAATTTCCAGCCAAGTCAGCACGATCCAGCAGGAAACCCACCAAACGGTGGACGCCATTCAAGGGATCAACACCACTATTTCCTCCATGGACGGGATTACCACGGCCATTGCCGCGGCCATCGAGGAACAAGGGGCCGCCACCCAGGAAATCGCCCGCAACATCGATCACGCCGCCACCGGCACCCATCAGGTCTTTGAAAACATCTCCAGCGTCAACCAATCCATTCTCGAAACCGACAAGGCCGCCAAGGAAGTTCTGAACGCCAGCGAAGCCCTGCGTGGCGAAGCGGCCACTTTAAGGCGCGAAGTGGATATGTTCCTGGCGGAAATCCGCAAGGCTTAGAACCGGATGATTCCAGGTTGAATCGCCATTGCGATTTACCGAGAATCCGAATCCGTCTCTATTCAATACGTTTTCCCCACATTTCGGCGCGTTCGTCGTCACTGGCCTTGGCGTCGACCCATCGGTCGCCGTCGGCGGTGTGTTCGACTTTCCAGAACGGCGCCTTGGTTTTAAGCCAATCCATCAAGAACCGGCAGCTTTCGAACGCTGCGTCGCGATGGGCCGAAGCGGTGGCGACCATGACGATCCGTTCCCCCGCCAGCAACCGCCCGTAACGATGAACGATCAGAACGTCTTCCAGCATCCAGCGCCGACGGGCTTCCTGTTCCAAAGCCGCGAGCTGCTTTTCGGTCATGCCCGGATAATGGTCCAGAGTCATGGCCTCGACGGCCGTGTCGCCAGCGAAATCCCGCACCAAGCCGACAAACATGCAGATTCCGCCAACCTTACCCGAAGGGCCGCCGAAACCGGCCAATTCGTCGGCCGGATCGAAATCCCCGGTCTGTACGCGAATCACGCTCACCCCCCGGTGACGGGTGGAAAGAACGCGACCTCGTCATCCTTGGCGACAGGATGGTCCAACAAGGCATAGTCCTGATTGACCGCCGCGCGAACGGTCTTCAGGTCGGCGAACGCGGCCGAATGGCCGGGCGAACGGTTCTTCAGCCAGTCGATCAAACCGCCCACGTCGGCGATCGCATCCGGCAAGTCGATGGTTTCCTCGCCCACGCCGACTTTGGTTTTAACCCAGGCGAAATACAGGATCTTCACGATCGTTCCTTGCGCAAGGCGGCCATCCCGGCCATCAAATAATCCCATCCGGTAATCATGGTAAGAACAGCGGCGATCCACAAGCACAGTTCGCCCAAATCCTTGGGGTGCAGAATTTCCGGACCGACATCGCCCACCAGCAGCACCGGCAGCGCCACCATTTGGAATCCGGTTTTCCATTTGGCCAGCTTGGTTACCGGCATGCTGACGCGCAATTCCGCCAGAAACTCCCGAAGCCCGGACACCAGGATTTCCCTAAGCAAAATGACCAACGCCGGTAAAATGCCGGCAGGTCCGATCCGGTCGAAGGTCGCCAGCATGAACAGGGTCGATCCAACCAGCAGCTTGTCGGCGATGGGGTCCAAAAACCGCCCGAACGACGACACTTGGTTGCGGCTTCTGGCCAAATGGCCGTCGAACCAATCCGTCACGGCGGCGGCGACGAACACCCAGCATGCCACCCATCTGGGCCATTCGCCGTCAAGATAGAAACTTCCCACCACGATGGGGATCACGGCGATGCGCGACAGCGTCAGAAGATTGGGTAAACTGGTAATCATTGGCGGATATTACTCTTACGAATGAAAGTGGTCATAGAGCTTTTTCGCGATGGCCTTGGAAATTCCCGGAACCGCCTCCAAATCCGCTAGCCCCGCGTTGGCCACCTCGCGCGCCGAGCCGAAATGATGCAGCAAGGCGCGCTTGCGGTTGGCGCCGATGCCCGGCACCTCGTCGAGAACCGATTGCCCGATGGCCTTGGAGCGTTTGGCCCGATGCGCCCCGATGACGAACCGGTGGGCTTCGTCGCGCAGGCGTTGGAGAAAGTAGAGTACCGGATCCCGCTCGGGAAGCGAGAACGGCTCGCGGTCGGCCATGAAAAACCGTTCGCGCCCGGCATCCCGGTCCGGTCCTTTGGCGATCCCCGCCACGGTCACGTCGCCGATGCCCATCTCGGCCAGCACCGCCAAAGCCGCGCCAAGCTGTCCCTGTCCCCCATCGATCAGCACCAAATCGGGCCACGTTCCCTTGTCCCTATCCGGGTCTTCGGACAAGGCCCGGCCGAAACGGCGCGTCAGCACTTCGCGCATCATGGCAAAATCGTCGCCCGACTGCCCTTCTTGCGCACGGATAGTGAATTTGCGATAGGCGGATTTGATCATCCCTTCCGGTCCCGCCGCGATCATCGCGCCGACCGCGTGAGAACCTTGAATATGGCTGTTGTCGTAAACCTCGATCCGGGCGGGCGGGCCGTCCAATCCGAACAGTTCGCCCACCCCCGTCAGCAATTTCGCCTGGGCGCTGCTTTCCGCCATGCGCCGTCCCAAGGCGTCGCGGGCGTTTTCCCGCGCCCTTTCCACCACCCGGCGGCGATCCCCCCGCTGGGGGATACGCAGGACGACCTTATATCCGGCCTTCTCGGTCAAGGCCTCGGCCAAGATCGCCGGTTCCAAGGGTTCGTCGCTTAACAGGATTTGCGGCGGCGGTTGTTTGTCCGCGTAAAACTGCCCTAAAAAGGCGGCCATGATCTCCGTCGGTTCGGCATCCCCGGCATGACTGGGAAAATAGGACCGGTTGCCGCAGTTGAACCCTGCCCTGAAGAAAAACACCTGAACGCAAGACGAGCCCGCCGCTTGGTGAAGCGCAACCACGTCGGCGTCGCCCAACTCCAGGGGATTGACGTCTTGATGCAATTGAACATGGGACATGGCGCGGATGCGATCCCGGAACAGAGCCGCCTGTTCGTACTCCATGGCCGCGGACGCCGCTTCCATGCGCTCGACCAAAGTCTTTTGGATGGCGTGGCTGTGGCCGGTCAGGAACGCCCGAGCCTCTTCGACCAACGCCCCGTATTCCAGGGCATCGATGCGCCCCACGCACGGCGCGGAACAGCGTTTGATCTGATAAAGCAGACAGGGTCTGCTGCGATTGACGAACACCGCATCGGAACAGGTTCTTAACAAGAACGCTCGTTGCAGCGTCGACAGCACCTGATTGACCGCACCCGCCGAAGCGAACGGGCCGAAATACTCCCCCTTGCGATTGCGCGCGCCGCGATGCTTGATCACCTGCGGCCAGGGATGGTCTGCCGTCACCAGAATGTAGGGAAATGTTTTGTCGTCTCTTAGCAGAATATTGTAGCGAGGCGCCAAGCGTTTGATCAGATTGCTTTCCAGAAGCAACGCCTCGACCTCGGTATGGGTGGTCACCACCTCCATGCTGGCGGTTTCCGATATCATTCGCTGGATGCGCAAGGTCAGACGGTCGGGCCGGGTGTAAGAGGACACCCGTTTTTTCAGATTTTTCGCCTTGCCCACGTAAAGGACGTCGCCCTTGAGCGACAGCATCCGGTACACGCCCGGCTGGTTGCTCATGGTTTCAACCGTCCGCTCGATGACGCGGACCCCATCCGCCAACGGCGACGCACTTGCAGGAACGCTGTCTTTTCCGACACTTGGCATTTCACACCGGAACTTACTAAAGCAACTTACCTTTGGATAGCGTCAATTATGACAGAAAATATCCACCAACTTTGTGGATAAGTCTGTGAACAATTGTGGGAAAGGATCATGCATCCCAAGCTCCCCATGACTTTGTCCGGTTTGCCCAAAATTTGAGCAAATAACACAAATCATTATTTTTCAACAACTTAACAGATGTCAAGTTCCCAGGTGAAGAATTTTCATTACAATTTTCAGACTGAATAACTAAGATTTTACGACAAACTCCTTGGAATCCCGGGTTGTGCAAAACTTTAACCTATTCGTCGCTGGAAAAATCGCCGGGCGCCCAGTCGAGATGCTGCCCGCCATCCAAGGCGATCATCTGCCCGGTAAACGAGGGAGCCGCCAAAATGAACCGCAATGCAGCAACGACCTCTTCCGGCGAGGATGGAATTTGCAGCGGCGTCCTGGCCGCTTGCCGATCGAATTGAGTTTGGCTTTGTCTGTAACTGGGAAGGGTCGGCCCCGGCCCTATCGCCGCCACCCGAATACGTGGCGCCAAGGCCAGGGCCAGGGTCTGGGTTAACGTCCACAACCCGGTCTTACTTAGGGTATAGGTGGTAAAATGCGGCGTTAAGTTCCACACGCGCTGGTCCAGCATGTTGACGACGACGCCTTTCGCAGCGGGCGGCAACGCCAGCGCCAGCGCCTGACTTAAGACGAAAGGCGCGCGCAAATTGATCTCCATGTGCAGATCCCATTCGGCGCGATTGGACGTAAGCGCCTCGTCGCGTGAAAACTGCGCAGCGTTATTGATCAAGACCCCGACCGGACCCAAACTAGCGGCGACGTCCTTGATCAGAGCCTGGGTTTGGGCTTCGTCGGACAGGTCGGCCTGAAACGCCTCGGCTGAACCGCCATCCGATTTGATTCGTTGAACCAAATCGAGCGCGGCTTGTTGGGACCGGCTGTAATGAATGCCCACGCTGAAACCGTCTTTGGCCAAGGCCTCGGCCATCGCCCGACCCAAGCGCTGGGATGCTCCGGTGATTACGGCAACCTTGGGAACGCTCATGACAAGCGAGCCGAACTCTTGCCGCCCGACTGATGCGACACTACCACCCGCTCCCGTTTCGGCCTGGGATCGGCTTTTATCCCTTCAAGCATGGGAACGACGGCCCCGGCATTGGACGGCCGCTTCTGGGGATCGAGATTCATGGCTGCTTGAATGAACGCCCACAATTGTTCCGGAATGTCTTCGGGCGCCTGTTCCGAAAGGATGTCGCCCGCCGGAGGCGCTCCGACGAGAAAGCGATAGGCCAAAGCGCCCAAGGAATAAACATCCGCCTCGGGCCCTACCGAGCTGACGCTTTCCCACTGTTCCGGCGCCGTATAGGCCCCCCGATCCGGCCAAATATCCGGCAGGGGCGGATTGGCGCCGGGAAACTTCGCCATGCTGAAATCGATCAGGCGGACGGAACCGCCCTCCTTGGCCGTCAACAAAATATTCGACGGCTTCACCCAGCGATGGATCATGCCCCGACGGTGCATAGCCGCCAAAGCCGCCGTCAGTTGCCGCAACAACAAAAGAGTACGGGGGACGGAAAGACGACGGGGGCGTTCGTGTTCGGCGGCGGGGGTTTCCGAGTCCTTGAGGTCTCGGCCGATTTCATAGGCCAGATGAGCGGCATAGTACGGCATGACGAAATAGGGACGCCCATCGGGCAATTGTTCCAAGACCTTGACCGGCGTCACATAGGTGTGTTCGACCGCCGCCAATCCCCGCGCTTCCGATACGAACCGCCCCAACCATTGCGCCGGACTCATCGGCGAATCGGCAACTCGGCGGGGATCGAACAACTTGATCGCCACGGGAACCTGCAAGTCGGGATCGTGACAAAACACCACCTGGGCGTACCCGGTGGTTACCGACACCTTGTGAATGACGTATTTGCCGATCCTATCCATTGCGACCGCACCCCTATGATCTTCGGAAGACTAACATCTTCCGAAGATCGCGTCCCATCATTCTTTGGTAAGCATGCCGCTAGAAAACAATCTTCTCGATATGCGTGAAATCGACCAAGTGGTTGTTATGCCCGGGATCGGTCGCAACCACATGCTCGGACGGAGCGACCGTCAGGGTCTGGTTGGCGGCCCCATGGACCAATTCCGTCCACCCGGTGTCGGTTTGCAGATACAAGGGGCCGCTATGGCTGGCCTTGGTCAAATCGAGAACATCCGTCCAATTGGTCGAATTCGCTCCGGTAACCACGTCGTGGCCGGTCATATCCAGATGGATCGTGTCAGAGCCCCATGCCGTTGGGGACGCATTGACGGAAATGGTGTTGTAACCAGACGTTCCCGTCAAATCGATGTTCAGGCTGCCGCCGGAATGCTGGCTGCCGCCCGAAACCGATACCGATAAAACATCGGCATTGGAACCACTCAGCACGATCGAGTTATTGCCGTCGCCAAGGTTGACGGAATTGCTGACGGTGTTGCCGCCCGCCCCCAAGGCAAGATTGATGCTGTTGTTGCCGTTGCCCAGGCTGATCGTGTCGCCGACGTTGTCGGCGGTATCCACGATCGTATTGTTGCCGTTGCCAAGCGTGATATCCGATCCGCCGCCTTGCAGGGTAACGGTGTCGTTGCCGTCCCCGGCGGTTATCTCATAGGAACCGTATCCCACGGTTATCGTATTGGCGCCGTCGCCGGCGGTAATCGAGCCCTCGCCGCCGCCGACGGTTATGGAATTGCTGCCGCCGCCAACGTCAATGTTATAGTTGCCATAGGCCGCCGACACCGTATTGTGTCCGTCGCCAAGCGTCACCTCGCCCGAACCGCCACCCAGACTGACGGTATCGTTGCCGTTTCCGGCCTGGATATTCTGCTCCCCGTATCCGGTCTGGAAGGTGTCGTTGCCCGACCCGGCCTGGATCGTGTCGTTGCCGCCATCGGACAGGAAATATTCGTTGCCGGCAACGCTATGATGGTCGATCTGATGGGTGCCTTGCGAATAATGGTATTCCGTACCGGACCCTTCGTTGATGACGACCCCGCCCGTCACATTGACGCTGGCCGTGGCCGTGGCAATCACCCCATGGGCGTCGGTGGTGGTGAACGTCACCGAATCAGTGCCGACGAACCCGCTATTGGCCGTATAGGTATAAGTGCCGTTCGCGCCCAAACTCACCAGGCCATGGCCCGCCGAGGCTTCGGTTGCCGCGCTGTATCCGGCGCTGTCGGAAACGATGATCGATCCGGTCAATACATGCCCGGCCGACACCGTACCTCCCGTTGCCATGTCGGTCAGCGCATCCGTGATCAAGACCTGCGAACTGGCCGTCGAGACCACCCCATGCGTGTCCGTCGAGGTAAAGGTAATCGTGTCCGACCCGACGAAACCGCTGTTGGACTGGTAAACGAAGGTCCCGTCGCTGTTGACTTTCACACTGCCATGAGCGGCCGTGCCCGTGGTGGTGGTGGCCAAACCGGCGCTGTCGGTAACGGCAACCACCCCAATGACGCTTCCCGGCGCGGGAGACGCGTTGGATGCGGAAATACCGCCGACCTCGAAGCCACCGGCGCCTGCCGCCGTGACCAGCTTGGCGCTTTCGAACGCCGTGCCCGAGAAGATGTTGATGTTGTAGCCCGCGCCCGTGGTGTTGGCGATAGTGCCAAATCCCGGTGTTCCCGCCGATTGGGCGCTTAGCAGATCGCTGACCGACATCGTGCCCACCACCGTGCCGGTTCCGTTTTCGCCGCTGTACAGAATGATCTGATTGCTGGCCGACGGGGAACCCCAAACCAAGCTCAGATTGGTTTCCGGAACCGAGAAATTCAAGATCGCGGAGGAACCTGCCGAACCGCCGGAAGCCTCGCCCACGCTTAACCATTGATGCGTGGTGTCCTGAGCCCCGTAGGGGTCCCAGCCCAACGTTCCGCCGTTATTCGATGAATTGGCCGCCCCGGTGGCAACGACCGTATAGGTCATGGCGCCCAAGGAGATATCCGGCGACAAGAACAATTGCGTCGGAGCCGCCGTGGGATTGACGGCGCCGGAATCGTTGATCTCCAGATTGCCGCCGACCGCCCACAGGTTGCTACCGCTTCCCGTGACCGTAACGCTGTCGGATGCCGAATCAAGAACCGTCACATGCGCGGTTTGCACGCTGGTCTGGCCGCCCGCTCCGTCGGTGGTGGTGAAGGTGATGGTGTCGACGCCGACGAACCCGCTGTTGGCCGTATAGGTATAGGTGCCGTTCGCCCCCACGCTTACCGTGCCGTGCGCGGCGTCGCCCGAGGTCGAGGTCGCCAATCCGGCCGCGTCGGAAGCGGTTACGACCCCCGTATAGCTGGTCGCCAACGAGCCGGTGGCGTCGCTTGCCGTGGACGAAAGCGCGTCGGTCACCACAACCGTCGCCGTCGCCGTGTGAACGACGTTGGATGCGTCGGTGGTGGCGAAGGTGATGGTGTCGGTGCCGACGAACCCGCTGTTGGACGTATAGGTGTAATGGCCGTCCGGAGTGACCGTAACCCCGCCGTGAGCCGCCGAAGCCGTCGGCGTTTCGGCAAAGCCCGCCGCATCCGACGTGCTCCACGTCCCGGTGGTAACGTGTTCCGCCGTCGCCGTCGCATTGCTTTCCGTCTGAGTCAGCGCATCGGTCACCACAACCGTCGCCGTCGCCGTATGGACGACGTTGGATGCGTCGGTGGTGGTGAAGGTGATGGTGTCCGTGCCGACGAACCCGCTGTTGGACGTATAGGTGTAATGGCCGTCCGGGGTGACCGTAACCCCGCCGTGAGCCGCCGAAGCCGTCGGCACTTCGGTCAGGCCCGCCGCATCCGACGTGCTCCACGTCCCGGTGACCGATTGATGCGCCGTAGCCGTCGCGTTGCTTTCCGTCTGGGTCAGCGCATCGGTAACCACCACCGTCGCCGTAGCCGTGGCGATCACGCCGTGGCTGTCGGTGGTGGAGAAAGTGATGGTGTCGGTGCCGACATAGCCGCTGTTGGCTACATAAGTATAAGATCCATTGGTTCCCAGCGTAACCGAGCCATGCCCCGCCATCGCATGGGTCGTCGCGCTTAACCCCGCGCTGTCGGTAACGCCGATGGTGCCGGTGGTCATCGCATGCTGCCCGGTCGCCGTGCCGCCCGTGGCGGAATCGGACATCGTATCCGCAACCGTCACAAAGGCCGTATGCGTGCTGGTCTGACCGCCTGCGCCGTCGTTGGTCACAAGAGTAATGGTATCGGTGCCGACAAACCCGCTGCTGGCCGTGTAGGTATAGGTGCCGTTCGCGCCCAACGACACCGAGCCGTGCCCAGCCGTGGCCGTGGCCGCGGTCGCGAAGCCGATCGAATCGGAAACGCCGTATGTGCCTGCGAATCCCGCCTTCAAAGACCCGGTGGCGCCATTGATCGAACTGCTCAGCACGTCCGCCTGAAGCGAAACCTGGCTGCCGTCCACGTAAACCTGCACGCCTTCCACATTGGTGACCTGCAAATTGCCCAACGAGGAAAACGAGAAGGTCTTGCCCGCATTGGCCGGATTGGCGGCAAAAGCCTGGAACTGAGCCAATTCGTGTTGCACCGCGGTGGAATTCCACTGCGCCGAGGTCATGTTGACTTCAAGCAGATTGTTGCCCTTGGTTCCACCGACGAAAGTGTCGGCTCCGGCGTTCCCTGCCGTATAGATCAGGGTATCGCTGCCGGCTCCGCCATACATCGTGTCGTTGCCGACGCCGCTGTAGAACGTATCGTGACCAGAACCGCCCCACATATAATCGTTGCCCGTGCCCGCGATCAGAACGTTGTTGCCGCTGCTGGACATCAGAACGTCGTTGCCGACGCCGCCCACCAACGTCACGTTGGCAAGGCTAAAGCTGGTGCTGGTCAAATCGATGATCTGATTGCCGTTGCCGGCCACGATTTCCTGGATGTCCGACAAACGAGGACCGGATACCGGTTCGGGACTTAGCGAGTCGTCAAGGAACAGCGCGTTGTTGCCGTTGCCCATCAGAATGGTGTTGTTGCTGCCGACGCCCTGATAGGTATCCCAGTTCTGACTGTAACCCGACAGCGAGAACAAGGTATTCGGACCGGCGTGTCCGGGATCGCCGACATTTTCCGAAGCGTAACCCGCGGACCACGTTCCTTCGGTCGAGTACAGGAACGTGTTGGCCTGGACGTTCGAACCGCCCACCAAAAGATCGGCGTGATTGCTGCTGCCCTTCAATACGTCTTCCGCCGCCGTCGCCGTCACTCCGTGACTGTCGGTGCTGGTGAAGGTGATGGTATCGGTGCCCGAGAACCCGCTGTTGGGTGTATAAGTGAAGCTGCCGTTGGCGCCCACCGAAACCGAGCCGTCTTCCGCCGAGCCGGTAGTGGTTACGCTCAAGCCCGCCCCGTCTGTAGCGGAAACCGAACCGGTCATGACGTGGTTATCGTAAGACGTGCCGCCCGTCGCCGTATCGGACAACGAATCAAGAACCGTCACATGCGCGGTTTGCACGCTGGTCTGGCCGCCCGCTCCGTCGGTGGTGGTGAAGGTGATGGTGTCGACGCCGACGAACCCGCTGTTGGCCGTATAGGTATAGGTGCCGTTCGCCCCCACGCTTACCGTGCCGTGCGCGGCGTCGCCCGAGGTCGAGGTCGCCAATCCGGCCGCGTCGGAAGCGGTTACGACCCCCGTATAGCTGGTCGCCAACGAGCCGGTGGCGTCGCTTGCCGTGGACGAAAGCGCGTCGGTGACCACAACCGTCGCCGTCGCCGTGTGAACGACGTTGGATGCGTCGGTGGTGGCGAAGGTGATGGTATCGGTGCCGACGAACCCGCTGTTGGACGTATAGGTGTAATGGCCGTCCGGAGTGACCGTAACCCCGCCGTGAGCCGCCGAAGCCGTCGGCACTTCGGTCAGGCCCGCCGCATCCGACGTGCTCCACGTCCCGGTGACCGATTGATGCGCCGTAGCCGTAGCATTGCTTTCCGTCTGGGTCAGCGCGTCCGTCACCACAACCGTGGTGGTGTTGGTATGAACCACGCCCGAAGCGTCCGTCGTGGCAAAGGTCAAGGTGTCCGTGCCCACGAAGCCCGCATTGGCGGTATAGGTGTAATGGCCGTCCGGAGTGACCGATACGTTGCCGTTGGTCGCCGAACCGGCCGGGGTTTCGGTCAGGCCCGCCGCGTCGGTGAACGTCCAGGTTCCGCTGACCGCATGCTGGCCGGTCGCCGTCGGCGCGTTGCTTTCCGTCTGGGTCAGCGCGTCCGTCACCACCACCGTGGTGGTGTTGGTATGAACCACGCCCGAAGCGTCCGTCGTGGCAAAGGTCAGGGTGTCCGTGCCCACGAAGCCCGCATTGGCGGTATAGGTGTAATGGCCGTCCGGAGTGACCGATACGTTGCCGTTCGTCGCCGAACCGGCCGGGGTTTCGGTCAGGCCCGCCGCGTCGGTGAACGTCCAGGTTCCGCTGACCGCATGCTGGCCCGTCGCCGTCGGCGCGTTGCTTTCCGTCTGGGTCAGCGCGTCGGTGACCACCACCGTGGTGGTGTTGGTGTGGACCACGCCCGAAGCGTCCGTCGTGGCAAAGGTCAAGGTGTCCGTGCCCACGAAGCCCGCATTGGCGGTATAGGTGTAATGGCCGTCCGGAGTAACCGATACGTTGCCGTTGGTCGCCGAACCGGCCGGGGTCTCGGTCAGGCCCGCCGCGTCGGTGAACGTCCAGGTTCCGCTGACCGCATGCTGGCCGGTCGCCGTCGGCGCGTTGCTTTCCGTCTGGGTCAGCGCGT
>Ga0316224_1001543_pt1 | contig 24507 bp, 23 predicted proteins | sample TBH18013metaG_FD_206254 | JGI IMG/M metagenome (GOLD analysis project Ga0316224, IMG submission 206254) | Freshwater microbial communities from Trout Bog Lake, Wisconsin, USA - TBH18013 | ecosystem: Environmental > Aquatic > Freshwater > Lake > Hypolimnion/Profundal zone | place: USA: Wisconsin... | reverse complement strand
AACATGTCCATAGTGATCACCTTTTTCTCCCTGCCTAACTATTAGGCAGGGTAAGTAGAACACCTGGGTCAATTTTGAGTCGGCATAACTCCTGTTAGTGGGTCAATTTTCGGTCGGCGGCAACAAAAGCCTCGCCAAAACTGTGTTTCGGGCCAATGATTTCAACCACCTTTTCAGATCCGGTAGGTGAAGTGAAGGCCAGTTTAACGCGGCCAAACACAATCAGATGAAATCCGTTGCAGTCGTCGCCGCGATGAAATATCACTTCCCCGCGCGGCACATGGATTTCCCGTGTCTGACTCGCAATCTGTTCGAGCTCGGCCTGGTCGAATTCGCTGAACAGAGGCAAATTGGACAAAAATTTTATTGTGTTACTTCCACTGTTTTCCGCCACGGTATGACCACCCATTTTATTTAAGGTCATTCTGGATTGTCCAAAATGACGGCTGACGATTGTTCTGACGTCGACAAAGTCTAATATAAATCGAGAAGTTCATCTCGTTAATTCTCAAGAAAATGCAATTTACACCGGCTCTGGGTATGAACAGCTGAACTGTCACGTGAATTGAAATATTGAAAAGCTTGATACATGTTAAGGAAATCGCCGCTGGCAACTTCTAGAATGACCTCCGTTAAAAGCGGGTAATTGGGCATTTTCATTCTTGAAGATGTGATGTTTCGATAATTAATGGGAGTAGCAAATGAGCGACAACAAAAATAAATCCAAGAATGATGAACAAGCGCTAATTGATGGCCGCCGCCGGTTTTTAGGTAAAAGTGCGCTGATCGGCTTGGCCACAGCAGGGGTATCCATGGGAATGGCCGGGTGCAAAGAAAAAGAAGGAGCAGCCAAACCGGCTGCAGGAGCGACAGGTGTTGCTGCTGCAAGTGGCCAAGAAATCGCACCCGGCCAGCTGGATACCTATTACTCCTTTACCAGTTCGGGACATGGTGGCGAAATGCGCGTGGTTGGTTTGCCGTCCGGACGCACTTTAAAGCGTATCCCGATATTTAATACCGACTGCATGGTTGGCTGGGGTATCACCAACGAATCGCGCGCCATTATCGGTACCAAGCCGGACGGCACACTGAAGTATACCGTTGGCGACACCCATCACGTGCATGGCAGCTACAAAAACGGTACTTACGACAGTCGCTGGCTGTTTGTGAACGACAAGATCAATTCCCGCCTGGCACGCGTTCGCATGGACACGATGGAGTGCGACAAGATCACCCAGTTGCCCAATGTTATGGGATTTCACGGCATGTTCCCTGACAAGTGCGATCCGGTAGATGCTTCGATCAATTACACAACGCGGGTGTTTTGTGGAGGTGAATTTCATATGCCGCTGCCCAATGACGGGCGTGATCTGGATGACCCAAGCAAGTGGGGGGTGTTGTTTTCCTGCGTAGATGCTGCAACCATGGAACTGAAATGGCAGTGTCGCATCGATGGCAATTGCGATTTGGTCGCCACAACCTACGACGGAAAATATGCAGCATCAAATCAGTACAACACCGAAAATGCGGCGGATTTGAATGGCATGATGGCAGCCGAACGCGATGCCTGCGTATTCTTTGATATTGCGCGTATTGAGGCGCTGGTCAAAGCCGGAAAATTCACCACAATTGGTGCCTCCAAAGTTCCCGTTGTGGATGGACGCAAGGCTGCCAATCCGGATCCCAAGACCTCGATCACCTGCTACGTTCCGGTTGCAAAAAATCCGCACGGCGTTAATGCCAGCCCGGATGGAAAATATTTTGTCTGCTCAGGCAAATTGTCACCAACCTGCACCGTGATTGACCTGTCACTGATTCCAAAATGGTTTAACGGTGAATTGAAGGACCCGCGTGATACGGTGGTTGCTGAACCTGAAGTCGGTCTGGGCCCATTGCACACTGCCTTTGACGGCCGCGGCAATGCGTATACCTCGTTGTTCCTCGACAGCCAATGCGTGAAGTGGAATGTGGAAGCGGCCATCGCGCAATTCAAAGGCGACAAGAAAGCCCAGGTTATTCTGGCAAAAATTGACGTTCACTATCAACCTGGTCACAATTATTCCTCCATGGGGGAAACCAAAGAGTGCGACGGCAAGTACCTCAATTCGGGTAACAAATTTTCCAAAGACCGGTTCCTGCCAGTTGGCCCACTGCATCCTGAAACTGAGCAATTGCTCGATATCAGCGGTGACCAACCGCGTCTGGTCGCCGATCACACTGCGTATTCAGAACCGCATGATGGCATTATCGTTCGACGCGATGTCGTCAAAACACGGCAGATCTATAACCTGGAAGATTTTCCGAATGCAGTCACGGCGGATAATGCCGGCATTGAACGCAAGGGCAATGTGGTTCATGTTCGTCTGATGTCGCAGGCACCGGCCTACAGCCTGCCGGTGATCAAACTCAAAAAGGGTGATCTGGTGACATTTACCCTGACCAATCACGACAAGGTTGAGGATTTAACTCACGGGTTTGCCATTCCGACCTACAACATTAACTTTATCGTGAACCCGCAAGAAACCAAATCGGTCACTTTCAAGGCTGATCACGCAGGGGCATTCTGGATTTATTGCACCCACTTCTGTCATGCATTGCATCTGGAAATGCGCAGCCGGCTGTTAATCGAGGGCTAAGAGTATGTGCCGCAGAATCGATGATTCTGCGGCATTGAAGATTTCATGAAAAATTCTGCAGCAACCCAATTCTTGAAGCATTTACTTCGCCTGCTCTGCTTGGCAATCCTGTCCGGCACCTATACGGCACAGGTTGATGCCGCAATATACGATTCCCAATTGTCTGACCAGCTCATGCATGGCGCCGATCTGTGTGCTGACGCACCGTGCCGTGATGTCATGCCGATGGCAACGAAATTCTCGCTGCGCAAAGGCGCTCCCAGTTACGTTGAAGCCACTGCCGTTGATGCAAATCATCAGGAGCAACTCGTTGGTTATGTATTTTTATCGACTGACGTAGTCGACATTCCTGCCTATTCAGGCAAGCCGGTAATTACATTGATCGGCATGGACACCAAAGGCATTATTACTGGAATAAGGATACTGAAACATTCAGAACCTATACTGCTGGCCGGTATTCCTGAATCTGAACTGCTTAAATTTATCAGGCAATACATAGGCAAGTCGGGTGACGCCAAACTGGAAATTGGTCATGGCCAAAGTGATAATGGTGCAACCGATCTGGATGCGATCAGCGGCGCAACCGTTACAGCGATCTCCGAGAACCAGGTAATTTCACGCTGTGCCTACGAGATAGGGCGGCAGGTCGGCATTTTCAAAAGCGCCGCGCGCCTGCCGGCGCATTTACTGACCGTTGACGAAAAACTGAATTGGGATCAACTGGTCGCTGAAAAGAGTATTCAACATATTCTGGTACAGCCCGATGAAGTCGGCGCTGCAGATCACAGTGGGCCGTATATGGATCTGTATTTCGGTTATCTGAATGTGCCCAGCGTCGGCACCAGTCTGCTGGGTGAATTTGGTTATCAACGTCTGATGCAAGATCTGAAGCCGGACGAACATGCCATCTTCATCATTGCCAATGGGCAGGCTACGTTCAAAGGCTCCGGCTTTGTGCGTGGCGGTATCTATGACCGTATCCAGGTCAGGCAGGATCCGGTGAATTTTACATTTCGTGATACCGATTATTTAAATCTGTACCAACTCCAGCCGGTTGATACTCCGCATTTCAAGGAATCCGGCATATTCATCATTCGCTCCGCCAATTTCAATCCGGCGTGGCCTTGGTCGCTGTCGTTTCTTGCCAATAAAATTGATGCAAAAAGCGGTGTGAAGCAATTCACTCATTTTGATCAGGAATACTGGCTGCCGGCGCGTTATCTGGAAGGCGGGCGCCCAACGGTGGATCGGCCGCAGGCAGTATGGAAGGGTATCTGGGAAAACAGGAAGCTTGAGATTGCGATATTTTTAGCTATCCTCGCGTTCACTGCCCTGATGTTTTCGCAACGCGACAGGCTGGTGCGTGCCTCACGGCACAAACACAAGCCCTTGATTTCCCGTCCACGCCACCTGATCTGGATTGCCAGCGTCGCTTTCATCGGACTGTATCTGAAGGCACAACCCAGCATTACTCAGGTCATGACCTGGGTTCACTCGATGTTGTACCAGTGGAAGTGGGAACTGTTTTTGTCAGATCCGTTTATCTTCCTGTTCTGGATATTTATTGCGGTCACGGTGCTGGTATGGGGACGCGGATTGTTCTGTGGCTGGTTATGTCCGTTTGGCTCGCTGCAGCAACTGGCATTGAGTATCGGTAAAGTGATTGGACTGAAGAAATTTCAGGCGCTGTTACCCAAGCCGCTGCATGACCGGCTCAAATGGATCAAGTATGGCGTGTTTTTTGTTTTGCTCGCGGTTTCGCTGTATTCCATGGAAATGGCGGAACATCTCGCAGAAATTGAACCATTCAAGACTACCTTTCTGGTCGGTGTATGGAACCGGACCTGGCCCTACTGGTTATTCGTTGGCACGATAGTGGGCATATCGCTTTTCAGCGAGCGGCCGTACTGCAAGTATATCTGCCCACTGGGCGCGGGCCTGGCTATTCCAGGCTGGTTCAGACTGATTGGACTGAAACGCAAAACCGAATGTCAAACCTGCCGCGCCTGCGCATCAAACTGCGGATCGCACGCCATCGACAGCAACGGGAAAATAGACCAGAGGGAATGCCTGCTGTGCCTGGACTGCATGGTTCTTTACTACGATCAGCACGCCTGTCCGCCACTGGCCAAGGAGCGCAAGTATCGGGAAAAGCATGGTCAGGCGCTGACAGAAATTAACGACAAGGGCTATTTCATCTCTCTGAAAAAAGTGCGAAACAGTCTGACGGAGAAATCCAGGTGAACGCCTCGCGTAACTTCCTTGCCTGCCGTACAACCTGCAGAATAATTGCAGGAGCGGCGCTTATTATCCTGATGTTCAATAACGTCTGGTGCGCGGTCATTGTTGTTCATTCTGATGGCTCCATAGGAGAGGCAATCCGCAGCGCGCACTCTGGAGACGTAATCCGAATTGAGGCTGGAAAATATAACGAACACCTGGTTATCGACAAACCGATCGCGCTGGAAGGAATCAATCACCCTGTCATCAGTGGCCAGTTTGAGGGCGATGTGATCCGGGTACGCTCTGCCGATGTACGACTTGAAGGTCTGATCGTGCGCGACAGCGGAACCGATTTGAGTGCCCAGAACGCTGGAATGTATGTGCAACCCGGCGCCGATCGCGTCATCATCAAAGATTGCTTTCTGGCGTTCAATCTGTTTGGAATCTGGCTGGAAAAGTCAGACAGTGCCCAGATTATTCATAATGCTATCAGCGGTCGACGTGATCTTCTGTCCGTTGCACGCGGCAATGGCATTCAAGTTTACAACACCAAAAATGCGTTGATCTCTGAGAATAATATCAGTTACTCTCGTGACGGCATTTATGTTGATGTCTCTATCCATGCCTTGTTCAGTAAAAACAAAATCCACCATGTACGCTATGGCACGCATTTCATGAATACCTATTACAGTACCTGGGAAGATAATGACGTGTACCTGAACCGCGGTGGCCTTGCGCTCATGGAAGTCCGGAATCTGACGATCCGAAATAATCGGGCCTGGAACAACGCCGACCACGGCATCATGCTGCGCACCATACAGGATTCCGTGATTGAAAATAATGTGGTGGTCGGCAATGACCGCGGCTTCTTTATCTATGATGCCGAGTACAACACGGTGCAGCACAACCTGGTGATGAACAATCATGTCGGTGTGCATCTGTCGGCCGGTTCGGCCAACAACAGCATCAATGGCAACGACTTCATCAATAACGAAGAGCAGGTACGGTTTGTTGCTGCGCGCGACACCGAATGGGGCAAGACCGAAAGCAATTACTGGAGCAATTACAGCGGGTGGGATCAGGATGGCGATGGTTTTGGCGATGTGCCGTACGAAGCCAACGACATCGTTGACCGCCTTAACTGGCAATACCCATTGCTGAAATTGCTCATGAACAGTCCATCAATACAGACGCTGCGCTTTGTGGCGCGTCAGTTTCCGCTGCTGCGTGCGCCGAGCATCGTCGAGAAGCATCCCCGTATGCATCCCCTTAACCCAAACTGGAAGCGCTGGAATGACAAATAAATCGATCGAAATCAGCAATGTCAGCAAGTCGTTTGGAGATATCAGGGCGATCACTGACCTTTCTTTGTCCATCAATAAAGGCGAAATTGTCGGCCTGATTGGTCATAACGGTGCCGGAAAAAGTACCCTGTTCAAATTGATGCTGGGGTTAACCAATGCCAGTTCCGGGCAAATTCGCATCTGTGGTGAACTCATCGACGGGTCGGATTTCAGGTCGGTGCGACGCGGTATCGGCTATCTGCCGGAAAATTTCATCACCTATAACAATCTGAGCGGCCTGGAAGTGATGCACTTTTTTTCTGATCTGAAAAATGTTCCACGCAGTCAGTGCGATGCCATTCTGGAGCGGGTTGGGTTGAATCATGCCGCTGATCGGCGCGTGAGCGGTTATTCCAAGGGCATGCGCCAACGTCTGGGCTTTGCCCAATGTCTGCTCGGTAACCCGGGTCTGATTTTTCTGGACGAGCCAACCAATGGACTTGACCCGGAAGGAATCCGCGACTTCTATTCGATTTTGCTCGAAGTGCAGTCACAAGGCGTAACGGTAGTAATTACATCGCACATTCTTGCAGAAATCCAGGAACGGGTCAGTCGGCTGGTGATTATGAACGCGGGTCAGATAGCCGCGCAGGGCAGCTTGAGTGAGCTTCGTTCCCATCTGGTCTTGCCCTCGGTTTTTCAGGTCAGGTTGAAGCGGGATGCCTGCCTTGATTTCGAGCAGGCATTTACGCATCTGCAGGGAATTGAAATTGAGACAAATCTGCAGGAAGCACAAATTTCATGCGGTCAACAGCAAAAGCTTGCGGTACTCGGTGTGTTGTCGAATCATGCCTGCGTAATCGAGGATCTGACGATACGTGAACCCTCTCTGGAAGATCTGTTCCTGGGCTATGGAGGGCACTATGCACAGGCGCATTGAATGGGCTTTGATTCGCGTCATCGCCGGCAAGGAGTTTCGTGATCGGATTCGCAATCGCTGGGTTCTGGCTGTAGCGATTATTTTCGCCCTGTTCGCTCTGGCGATTGCCTATTTTGGCGCAGCACAGCAAGGCGAAGTTGGATTTAAAAATATCAATGTGACGATAGCCAGTCTGGTCAGTCTGGTGATCTATCTGGTCCCATTGATTGCGCTGCTGTTGGGTTATGACGCGATCATCGGAGAAAAGGAACATGGTTCCATGGATTTGCTGCTGTCCATGCCGGTTACGCGCTTCGAACTGTTGCTGGGTAAATATCTGGGCCTTGCTGCTGCATTGGCCAGCTCGACTGCAATCGGTTTTGGGGTCGGTTTGTTGCCGCTGATCTCGAGTATTGACATGCATGACTTTGTTAACTATGCCGGATTCGTAGTCAGCTCAATTTTGATGGGACTGGCCTTTCTCAGTCTATCCATGTTGGTGTCGGTCAGTGCCAGGGATCGCGTCAGTGCCAGCGGAGCCGCTCTTGGTCTGTGGTTTTTCTTTGTGCTCATTTTTGATTTGCTGATGATGGGCGCCCTGGTGGTCAGTCAGGGTTATTTTTCCAGCAGCGCGTTTGGCGCCGTGCTGATGTTGAATCCGGCCGATGTTTTCCGTCTTCTGAACATGTTTGATTCGGTACAGATTCAAAACATGGTTGGATTGGCCACGGTGATGCCGGACGGTCTGACCGATCCGATGGCGCTCGGCGCCATCATGGTGGCCTGGATAGTGGTTCCCTTCCTGTTATCAATCTGGAGATTCAAATGACTTTGTTGCGCAGTAAAACAATAACCATCATGGTCTTGCTGATTGCCCTGGCCGGTTGCAGTCACAAGGTTATCCACGACTCAGCCCTGGAACCGACAGACGACACTGCCTGTGTTCTGGACGGCATGCTGCTTAAGGGCTTTGCCGGGCCCAAAGCGCAAATTGTGTATGCCGATGGCAGCCCCGATTTTTTTTGCAACGTCATGGAACTCTTTGAAGCTGTTTTTTCACCGCAGAGCAAGCGGCCCGTCGCAGCGATCTATGTTCAGGATGCCGGTAAGACCGACTGGGAACATCCACAAGGAAACTGGATCGACGCCAAAACCGCAATTTATGTCATCGGCAGCAAGAAGGCGGGTGCCATGGGCGCGACATTCGCTACCTTCTCCACCATGCAGACCGCTGAAAAATTTGTCGGCAGCGAGGGCGGTAAAGTGCTCCGCTTTGATCAGGTTACCCCCGATATGCTGAATATGGCGAACAGTTCGAAAAGCGATATCAGAATGTAGGTTCCGATATGCACCGATATAACCAAACCACCCACCCCAATATAAGGAATTAACCATGTTGAAATTAATGAAGCTGAGCCCGATCTTGCTGGCGATCAGCCTTTCCGCTTGCGGCGACAAGCCCGTTGCCAGTGTGCCTGCTGCAACCCAGACTCCGGTCTCCAGCCAGGCAGCTGCTGCCTCGCTGCCTCAGGCCGTGGCCTCACCAGCCATTCCCAAGCCTGACGCAGCAACGCTGGCCAAAGGTGAAGCAGTATTCAACCAGACCTGTCAGGCATGTCATGCTGCCGGTGTGCTGGGAGCGCCAAAACTTGGTGACAGTGCCGCGTGGGGGCCGCGCGTTGCCAAGGGAATCGATACGCTGCACACCAGCGCGCTTAACGGCTTCAAGATGATGCCGCCCAGAGGTGGTAATGCCATGCTCAAAGATCCGGATGTTCAGGCGGCGGTGGACTATATGGTCAGCAAAATCAATTAATGTCGGACTTCATCATGCCGATTCGCACATCTCGCCGGACATTTTTATGTTTGATTCTGGTCACGTTATTGTGTGCCATGTATGTGCTTTTCGGCTGCAGTCGTCCACTTGACACCTACCGCACTACGGGCCACGTCTTTGGTACGGTGGTCGAAGTCAGCATATATGGCCAATCGCAGGAGCAGGTCGACCGCTTGAGTGCGCAGGTGTTAAATGAGTTTGACCGACTGCATCGCAAGTTCCACGCGTGGCAACCGAGCATGCTGACGGCACTCAACGACAGTATCGCCCAGGGTGAACCATTTCAGGCTGATACTGAAATGGTTGACCTGCTCAAATCGGCGACTGAGCTCTCAGAGCACTCAGATAATCTGTTCAATCCGGCCATCGGTCATCTGATCCGGCTGTGGGGATTTCAAAGCAGTGACATCACCCCGCATGATCCGGCTCCTGACGAAATCAGGCACTGGGTGGATGCCAATCCCCGTCTGACTGACCTGAGTTACAACGGCACGATAATCTCAAGCCGGAACAAATCAGTCATGATCGATCTGGGCGGGTACGCCAAAGGCTATGCCCTGGATCGGGCTGCATCGATTTTGCGGCAGGCGCATGTCAAGGCGGCGTTGATCAACATCGGTGGCAATATTCTGGCAATTGGACAACCTGGAGATCGGCCCTGGAAAGTGGGTGTCCGTGATCCGCGTCATCCGGGAACCTTAACAGCACTTGAATTGCATGACAACGAAGCGATCGGTACCAGCGGCGACGATCAGCGTTACTTCATGAATAAAGGCAAACGTCACCCGCATATTATTGATCCACGTACCGGTGAAACCATCGACCTGGTCGCCTCGGTCACTATCCTCATTTCAGGTGGCAACGATGTTGGCTTGCGCTCGGATGGCAACTCCAAACCTTTGTTTATCAGCGGCCCAGAAAATTGGCGTGACATGGCCAGGCGTCTGGATTTAAAGAATGTATTGCTGGTGGCCGCCAATGGACAGATTGAAATGACGCCGGATCTGCAGGCGCGTTTGACCGAGAAAATGAAGTAGTACGTCTAGACGGGTGGAGCAAATGTCACCAGGAATGACGGGAAAATTTTTAAGCTAACGATCTTAAACGATCAAACAAAGGAGTGGTTATGGGTTCAATCAGCATTTGGCATTGGTTAATCGTTTTGGTTATCGTGATGCTGGTTTTCGGTACCAAGAAATTGGGCAACATTGGTCAGGACCTTGGTAAAGCTGTTAAAGGTTTCAAGGATGGCGTCAAGGGTGAAGAAGAATTTTCGACAGCGACGCAGACTGTTGATCCCCGCATTGTCAACGCCGACGCAAACCAGAAAAAATAGGATTTGTTTCTTTTTCCAGTTATGAAAAATCCAGTTAAACATTGCGCCTTGCCGGCGCTTCTTGCCACGCTTTTTTGGACATCCAATGTGTTGGCGTGTGCAACCTGTGGCTGTTCGCTGTCATCCGAGGGGGCACTGGGTTATGGTGCCTTTGGCAATTGGGGTATCAGTCTCGATGACAGTTTTATCAATCAAAATCAGTTGCGTTCAGGTACCGGTCCGGCATCACAGCAACAAGCCCAGGCCAGTAATGGACAGGAAGTGGAGAACCAGACGGTCAATCGCTATGTGAGTCTGGGTTTGAGCTACACGAATTCTGCAGACTGGAATTTCAAATTGTCGCTGCCTTACACAGATCGTTCCCACACGACCTATGGAACCGATGCTACTTTGCCGCTCAGCCCGAGTCAGCTCAGCAGTGCCACCGCAAAGGGACTTGGTGATGCGAAACTGCTGGCCAGTTATCAGGGCTTTTTGCCCAGCAAAAATCTTGGGGTGCAGGTCGGCATAAAATTCGCTACTGGTGGCTACGGTGGTCCAGCGGCGAATAATCCTGAAGGACGTATTGGTTCTGGTTCTGTCGGCCACAATCCTGCCACATTCGGCCCGGCTGGCAACGCCGGCATGACCTATCTGGATACCAGTTTAAACATCGGCAATGGCAGTACTGATCTGATTTTGGGCAGTTACTATTTTCAGGCTGTCAGTCAGGATATTGATGCGTTTGCGAATGGCCAATATCAGTTTTCGGTTAAGCAGAACCTGAATCACGCCGGTGAAGACTACCGGCCAGGTGATCAGCTCAATATCAGTGTCGGGTTGAGATATGAAGCAAACCCGCATATAGTTCCGCAACTGCAAATCAACCTGAGCAATAAAAGAGCAGACTCTGGCGCACTGGCAGATCGTTTGGACACCGCAGGCCGTGCGGTGTATTTAAGTCCTGGCTTAACGATGCATGCTGGGCAAAATACCCAGGTTTATGTTTTTATCCAGTTGCCGGTGTACAGCAATTTAAGTGGCTATCAGCTATTTCCGCGTTATACCGCGACAGTGGGAATGAATACCCATTTTTAATTAAATTGCATGGTTTGGTGTTCGATCCAGGTAAATTCTGACCTGAAGTCGAGATTTTTTCATTTGTGGCTGAAGTTTTTTTGCTCAAGTGTCCACTTTTCAACTAATCTCACTGCACAGCTGACTTATAACGGTCGCAGAAATTGAGCGCTTTATAAATTGGTATTCTGAATTTTCCCCGGTTTCGGGATCGCACACGGATTAATAACTTCAAATTTGAGTCATGAATCGTCCAACTAAAGAACTATTGTCAAAAAAGGAATTTGAATCGCTGTCCGAATTCCGTTTTCAAATTCGACGGTTTGAGCGCTTCTCTGAAAATATAATTTCGGAATTCGAAATTACACCTCTTCAGTACCTGCTTATGTTGCATATCAAAGGATATCCTGGCCGTGAATATGCCTCGGTGGGTGAGCTGGCAGAACGACTGCAAACCAGTCCGCACGGCGTGGTTGCACTGATATCGCGCTGTGAAATGTTGGGTCTGGTTCAGCGCAAAAAAAGCGCGATAGACAGACGCCAGGTCAACATTCATTTGCTTAAAAAAGGTGAGACGATTTTAACCAAATTGGCCGCTTTGCATCGCACCGAACTTCGTTCATTGCAAGATATTTTTCCTGTCCCTTCAATCAATTTTTAAATTGTCTGTTAAAAATGGCAATGCGGTAATTTTTACCAGTAGTCATTGTTCAATTCACTATCCCTCAAAATTTACATCATAATGTGATATATCTGTGATGTACGTCAATATTCAATTTCTCTTCTGAAGATACTGTGCCGTTATAAAACTGGAATAACTTAATACAGATCAATGAAATTGAATTAAACATATATACAATATGCATCTATACAGTGTGGCCAACGATGCGCGCCGAATCTGCTGGTGCGGCGTATCGGCCATTCGACCGTTTAATCACGATACTTATCGACAGGAACAGAGAACTATGAAAACGACTTCCAGACTGATTGGCACCCTATTCATTCCATTGATACTGATGGCCGCCAGTCACACTGCCCTGGCAGATCCAGGCACAAAAGCACCAGCCAGATTGAGCGGAGACTTCGGACCGCCGCAGGGTGAACCGATACACGCAATATTGACCAGTCCACCGAACGTCCCGCCTCCGATACACCGCAAATTTCCTGCCAAAGTCATCGTTGATCTCGAAGTCATCGAGCAGGAAAAAGAAATCTCCGAGGGCGTGAAATACATGTTCTGGACTTTTGGTGGCACGGTACCGGGCAGCTTTATCCGGGTGCGGCAAGGTGATACGGTGGAGTTCCATCTGAAGAATAATCCTGGCAGCAAAATGCCGCACAATATCGATCTGCACGGGGTGACCGGCCCAGGTGGCGGTGCTGCTTCAAGTTTCACAGCGCCCGGCCACGAATCGCAATTTACCTTCAAGGCGCTCAATGAAGGCATCTATGTTTACCACTGTGCGACGGCTCCGGTCGGCATGCACATTGCCAACGGTATGTACGGCATGATACTGGTGGAACCCCCTGAAGGACTGAGCCCGGTTGACCATGAATACTATGTGATGCAGGGTGATTTCTATACTGCCGGAAAATATCGCGAAAAAGGCTTGCAACCGTTCGACATGGACAAAGCCATCGATGAACGGCCAACCTACGTGTTATTCAACGGCGCAGAAGGATCGCTCACCGGTGACAAGGCACTGACTGCGAAGACCGACCAAAAAATTCGTCTGTTTATTGGTAACGGCGGTCCGAATCTGGTATCGAGTTTTCATGTGATCGGCGCGATTTTTGACAAGGTGCGCTATGAAGGCGGAACCAATATGCAAAAAAATGTGCAGACCACGTTGATTCCCTCAGGTGGTGCCGCGGTGGTTGAATTTCAGACCAAGGTGCCGGGCAGTTATGTGCTGGTTGATCATTCAATCTTCCGTGCGTTCAATAAAGGTGCGCTGGCTATTTTGAAAGTGGACGGTCCGCCGAAAAAAGATATTTATTCCGGCAAAGAACTGGATTCGGTTTACCTGGGCGACCGGGCGCAGGCCAATATGGCCAGCGTCAGCGTAGCGACCAAAGCGGCGGCGAGCGGCACCCTGACGCAGCAGGATCAGATTAACGCTGGCAGGGAACTGTTTGCCGGAACCTGTTCGGTCTGTCACCAACCTAACGGTGCCGGGTTGCCGGGGGTATTTCCACCATTGGCCGGATCTGATTTCCTCAACAGCAATCCGCAACGTGCGGTCGGCATTGCGCTGCACGGTTTGACCGGCAAAGTTGTCGTGAATGGCAATGAGTACACCTCGGTCATGCCACCGATGAACCAGCTCAACGACGACGAGATCGCCAATATCCTGACCTACGTGCTCAACGCCTGGGGTAACAAGGGCGGTACGATAGATGCAAGTACGGTGAAGGCCGAACGTGCAAAGCCGGTTGCCGAGCAGACCGGTCATTAAGCCTGTAGCCATGAGAGAGGCTCTGTCCAAATGGCTGAGTCTGGCGTGGTTGGCCGCGGTTGCAACAGCAGCCGCGGCCGATGAAGTGGCACCGGTGAGCTATGTTGATATTGCATCTGGTACGCTCATCAGCGTGCTGTCGAATTCATCCGATAACCGACCGATACCTGTAAAGGCATTTTCGGTACGTGTTACTCCGGTGACCAATGGCGAATATCTGAACTTTGTAATCAAGAATCCCGACTGGAATCGTGACCGGATCGCCCCGGTATTTGCCGACCATACCTATCTGCACGGCTGGAACAGCGGGTCCGACTACGGTGATCAGTCAGACCGACAACGCCCTGTCACCAACGTCAGTTGGTTTGCTGCACAGGCGTTTTGCGAACACGAAGGTGCCCGTCTGCCGACCTGGTACGAATGGGAATATCTTGCTGCGGCCGATGCAAACCATGCCGACGCCAGAAAAGATCCGGCCTGGCGTGCCAGAATTCTTGCGTGGTATGACACCCCGACCAATACCCATGGTCCGGTGGTGGGCGGTGTCGCCAATTATTACGGCGTGCGTGACATGCACGGTCTGATCTGGGAATGGGTGGAAGATTTCAATGCCTTGTTCATCAGTCCGGACAGCCGCAATCAGGGCGACCCGGACAAGTTGAAATTTTGTGGTGCCGGTGCCTTGAGCCTGCAGGATAAAGAAAATTTTGCCATTCTTATGCGTATCGCTTTGCTGTCGTCGCTGTCTGGCGCCGACAGCACCGATAACCTTGGATTTCGCTGCGCACGCAGTGCTGCTTCTGAAATCAGTCCAATCTCTCCAATCAAATGAACCATACCAACTATTCCATCCTGACTGGCAGGGCTGCCCGTATTGCTGTGTTTGCCTTGAGCGTGCTGGCCACGAGTTGTTGCGCCATCGCTGCGGAACAAACAGCGCCCGTGCAGCCATTGCCCGGCAATTCGATATATCAGTTACCCATCCGTCTGACCGACCAGGATGGCCATGAATTCAGGTTGTCCGGCAAACGCGGCAAGCCTGTCATAGTCAGCATGTTTTATAACTCGTGCCAGTTCGTCTGTCCGATGCTCATTGATACCCTGCAAATGACGGAAGAAAGTCTGACTTCGGCGCAACGTAATGGGCTGCAGGTGCTGCTGGTGACGTTTGACCCGGCCAGAGACAGCGTTGCCGTACTCAAGACCATTACCAATGCCCGACACCTGGATGCGCAGCATTGGACACTGGCTCGTACCGATGATGCTGCGGTTCGGAAGCTGGCTGCCATATTGGGAATTCAGTTCAAGTTGCTGGAAAACGGTGATTACAATCATTCGACCGCATTGGTTTTGCTGGACGGTGAAGGTCGCATACTGGGCAGCACCAATCAGATTGGCGAAGTGGATCCGCAGTTTGTAAAGCTGGTGCAAGAAGCTGCCAAATAAAATTCCAGACATGGCTGCATGGATGTGCTTGGCGCCCCCGTCGTTCCCGCCAAAAACCGCGGGAATGACGGGGCGAGCACCACATTAGCTATGGGTCACCAAAAAATCAATCACAATTTCTCCAGGTGCGCGCGATACATAATCGATCTTGATGCGTGAGCCGAAATGGCCATCGATTTGAGAAAGCAACGGCAATGGATCGTGATCATTGCAAAAGCGCATGGTTTCGCCGGCCATTAGAGAGGCGAGCGCGCCAAAAATGGCGGCATGGCGAAATCGTTTCGCAACGCCGCGTGCGTCAAATGGGTAGATGCCGGCAGTTTGGGTCGGCAGTGAGCAGTCATGAGCCATACTATTTCCTTTTTGGTGATTGAAATGAGTCAGGCGAACCTGACTCATGTGTTGCGGTTAAGTTGATGATGTTATGCGACCTTGGTTTGCTTGGCCGTAGACGAGCTAACCTGTTGCTGTCTGACTGGCAGCAATAAACGGATTGCGAACCAGGCCAGTAACACACAGCCAATCGCAAACACGATATCACCCGGAACGCGCAGCCAAACCAGTGTTTCCATGAGCTGCGAGTGAACGATTGCCGGTGAGCGGGCAAACCAGATTCCCTGGGTGATGCTGGCCCAGGCCTGATAAATACCGGCAGGTACCAGCGAAATAAATACCATCATTGCCAGGCCGATATTGAGCGTCCAGAACATGGGCTTCAAGATTTGATCCGACCATGCGGCACGGTTGGACAGCCCACGCAGGCAGAACAGCATCAAGCCAATGCCGAGCATGCCATACACACCAAACAGAGCGGCATGTCCGTGCGCGGCAGTCAGGTTCAACCCCTGCATGTAGTACAGAGCGATTGGCGTATTGACCGAGAAGCCGAGCAAACCGGCGCCGACCGTGTTCCAGAAACCGACTGCAATAAAGCACAGGATCGGCCATTTGTAAGCCTGCACCCAGGGTGCTGCCTTGGAACGCTGATAGTTCCGATAGGCTTCAACGCCGATCATCGCTAACGGAACCACTTCCAGTGCTGAAAACATCGCGCCTATGGCAATGACAAAAGTCGGTGTGCCGGTAAAGTACAGATGATGCAGGGTGCCCAGGATGCCGCCGAACAGGAACACGATGGTTTCCAGAATGATCGCTGTGTTGGCAGTGCTGGCACGGATCAAGCCTAAACGGGTGAACAGCAACGCAATGACGGCAGTGGCAAATACTTCAAAGAAGCCTTCTACCCATAAATGCACCAACCACCAACGCCAGTATTCAATCATCGAGTAATGGGTATGCGGACCCCAGGCCAGCGATGTGGAATAAAACGCGCCGATGCACAGTGCCGACAGAAATACCATGGCGATCAACGCACGACTGTCCGATGGTTTTTTCAGCGCAGGCCACAATCCGCGACCTAACAACAGTACCCAGAACAGCAAGCCGATGAACAGCAGAATCTGCCAGACCCGACCCATGGTGGTGTAAGCCAGGCCCTGGTTACCGATCCAGAAACTGAAAGTGTTGCCCAGATGTTTGATGCTGCCGATCCATCCGAACGCGGTCGAACCCACCACGATAAACAGCAGGGCATAAAACAGCACATTGACACCCAGCTTTTGAAATTTGGGTTCCACGCCGGAGATCGCCGGTGCAATGTACAGGCCGGTAGCCAGCCAGGCGGTGGCTATCCACAGCACGGCAAACTGGGTATGGATGGTGCGACTGACCGAATAGGGCAAGAAATCAGCCAGCGGAAATCCGAAGAAACTGTGACCTTCCACTGAATAGTGCGCGGTAATCACACCCATGCCAACCTGCGCCAGAATCAACCCGATCACCACATAAAAATATTTTCGGGTGGCTTTCATCGAGGGGGTAGGCTTCAGATCGAACAATGGATCAGCCTTGGGCGGCACCGGATCAGCACCTTCCTTGCTGATGCCATGAAAGAAAATCATGGCGGCCAGTGCACCTATCATCAGGATCACGCTGGCAATTGACCAGATACCTGCGCCGGCGGTTGGCGTATTGTCCACCAGTGGTTCATGCGGCCAGTTGCTGGTATAGCTTAAATCGGTGCTGCCAGGACGGTCGGTCGCGGCGGCCCAGGCAGACCAGAATACAAAAGCAGGTAAAGCCTGCAGATCAGCCGGATCGGGCAACAGGCCGGCGTTCATCGCATATTGTTCACGCAATTTATCCAGTGACGGATCGTTGCCGAACAGACCGGTGTAATGACGGGTGACCTGCAGTACTGCCGCAGCGCGATCTGGTGACAGTGTGATGATGCCGGTGGCAGCGTCATAGGTATTGCGGCGCATTTCAGTTTTCAACTGACCGTTCAGTTCGCCCTGCTGACCAACGCTGAGTTGCTCAAAAGGCTTGCCGAATTCTTTCTGCGCCCAGATAGCGCGCAGCGCTTCGGCTTCCCGGTGCAGCCAGTCGGCTGACCAGTCCGGTGCGACGTAACTGCCGTGACCCCAGACGGTACCAAGTTGCTGACCGCCGGCAGAAAGCCAGGCTTGCTGTCCCAATTGAACCTGACCTTGTGAAAACAAGACGGTGCCGTCAGTACTGACGACCTGATTCGGGATAGGCGGGGCGGTCTGGTAGATCTCCGTCCCCACCCAGATTAGTACCGCGAAGGACAGCGCGCAAATGATTGCGAGCCAGGTCCAAAGTTTGCGCGTAGCGTGCATGGCAATTCCTTTGTTGTGAAGTGAAAGGTTGATATTTGTGACTGAACTGCAGCCACCGGTTTTGTTACTTATTTAAAGATGCATTTTAAATGCAACTATTTAAACATGCAAACTGAATATATCTTTAAATGTGTTTTTGCTTGATGTATATCAAACAAAGCCTTGAACATGTATACTGTTTATCACTTTGATTTACACTGGACTTTTAGCTGACGGGGATACGCCATGAGATTAACTTCCTTCACCGATTACACCTTGCGCACCCTGATGTACCTGGGTGCCAGTCGTGACCGGCTGGTGACCATCAATGACATCGCCGAGCTGCATCTCATTTCAAAGAATCATCTGATGAAAGTTGTGCATCAGCTGGGTGTGTCCGGCATGGTGGAAACGGTCAGGGGACGCAACGGCGGGCTGCGCCTGAAAATGGATCCGGCATTGATCAATATTGGTGCCATCGTGCGCCAGACCGAAACCGACTTCTACATGGCGGAGTGCTTTGACCGCGCCTCCAATACCTGCGTGTATGCGCCGGGTTGCGATCTGAAAAGGGTATTGGGTTCGGCCACGGCGGCGTATCTGGCAGTCCTGGACGGTGTCACGCTGCTTGATCTGATTGCCAACGGCGCCGCCAAAAAAAATAAATCCGGCAAGATCGTTAAAAGCAGTCCAGCTAAAACAATCAGAATTGTTGATCAATCATAAGCTCGCAGGGTGGCTGGACTGTTTTACAGCGGGTTTTAATGTGGTATATTACATGCATCTTTAAACCTGCGAGAACAACATGCGGCAAACTCTCATCAAAATCAGTGAACCGGCCCAGTCCGCGACGCCCTCCAAACTGTGGCAGTCGACGCACCCGGTATGGCAGCTTGGGTTTCGCCCGTTTTACCTGCTGGCCGCTTTTTTCGCCGCCGTCGCAGTCCCGTTGTGGGTGGCCCATTACCTGGGATGGATCACGGCTGGCGTTCAGATCAACCTGAACTGGCACATGCATGAAATGATATTTGGCATGGTGATTGCCGTGGTGATCGGTTTTTTGTTTACCGCTGCAAAAAACTGGACTGAGCTCTGGACCCCGCGCAACGGGCATCTGGCTGCGCTGGCCGGGCTCTGGCTGGCCGGGCGCTGTGCCATGCTGTTTGCGCCGCCGTTGTGGGCGGCAGTCATTGATGTTTTATTCATCCCGTGTGCGGCATGGCCTTTATATCGCGTGCTGCAAAAGTCGGGCAACCGGCGCAATCTGTTTCTTGTGGTGCTGCTGGGCCTGCTGACACTGGCCAACCTGACTTTTCATGCCGCAGTATTGGGCTGGATCAATCTGTCGACTATTCCGCCGGTTGAGGTCGCCATACTGATTGTCGTTGTCATAGAATCGGTGATCGGCACGCGCGTCATTCCCATGTTTACCCGCAACGGCGCACCTGGCCTGACCCCGGTTGTGCATCAACTGCGCGATCAGATCACGTTGGCCTTGCTGGTATCGGCAAGCCTGGCCTGGATCGTCAATCTGCCTGCGGCAATCAGCGCCAGTCTGGCAGTGGTTGCTGCCAGCGCGCTGCTGTTGCGGCTGTTTGCCTGGCAGGGGCACCGCACACTGCATGTCCCGCTGCTGTGGATTTTGTATTTGTCGTATGCCTGGATCCCGGTCGGTTTCTATTTACTGGCTCTGGGAGAGCTGCGCCTCATTGACTACAGCGCGGCATTCCATGCGCTGACTGTGGGCTCCATGGCGGGACTGATTCTGGGCATGATGACTCGCACTTCCCTGGGTCATACCGGACGCAAGCTGATGGTCGGAAAAATTGAAATTACCCTGTATGTATTGATACAGCTTGGCGCTGTATTCAGGGTACTGGCTGCATTGGCGACCACCACGGTCCTGCATGACAACGGACTGATTGTGGCCAGCGTGTGCTGGTCTGGTGCGTTTGTCCTGTTTCTGATTGGCTATGGCCCTTATCTGATGCACGCGCGTATTGATGGCAAGGAAGGGTGAGCATTGAATTCCATTAAGATTTGGATACATGGATTTGTACCGAGGCCAACTGCGGTTAGCCAGGCGGAGCGGTTGCGCGCCTGTTGCGGTGCATTGCTCGGTATTTTATTGACCGGGTTGATCAGCCGATGGGTAGTTGGTGCCGATTCTTCACTGCCTCTGTTAATAGCACCAATGGGCGCTTCCGCGGTGTTATTGTTTGCGCTTCCTTCCAGTCCATTGGCGCAACCTTGGTCAATTATCGGCGGCAACCTTGTTGCGGCCACGCTTGGTGTCACGTGCGCCATCTGGATCAGTGATCCGATCTGGGCCGCAGCGCTGGCGGTTGCCGTGTCGATTGCGGCCATGCTGATATTGCGTTGTTTGCATCCGCCCAGCGGCGCGGTGGCATTGACCGCCGTCTTGGGTGGTCCCGCTGTGCATGGACTGGGCTATCATTTTTTATGGACGCCGATCGGCATCAACTCCCTGGTGCTGCTGGGTGTTGCGCTGCTGTTTAATAATCTGACCCGGCATCGTTATCCACACGGTGCAATTGAACACGCCAATACTCATCGGACAGCAGATCAGCAATCCAGGGAGCGGCTCGGATTCAGTTCCGAAGACCTGGACTATGTGCTGGCCAACTACAATCAGGTTCTTGATGTCAGTCGTGATGATTTGGAGTCGTTGCTGCTGCAAACAGAAATGCATGCGTATGCTCGCCGCTTCGGTGAAATTACCTGCAACGACATCATGTCGCGTGATGTCGTTACTGTTGAATTTGGCACCGACCTGCTCCACGCTTGGGGCTTGCTGCACAAACATCATGTCAAGGCGTTGCCTGTCATCGATACTGCGCGTCGTGTGATTGGCATCGTTACGCTGGTCAATTTCATCGAGCACGCTGATCTTCATTTGTTCAGTGGCTATGACACCAAACTGCGCAGCTTTTTGCAAAAGGTCGGTCGCTCCCATTCTGAGAAACCGGAGGTGGTAGGGCAAATCATGACCAAAGCGGTACGCACCGTAAGCAATCAATTACCAGTCGCAGAACTGGTCGATTTTTTTTCTACCAATGGCCATCGTCATATTCCTGTCGTTGATCATGAACGGCGTTTAGCAGGAATCATCACCAATTCGGATTTGATTGCCGGTTTGTATCGCGCACGTTTGGTCGAAACGGGAAAAAACGCGTGATACTGCAGGCCCAACAGATTAAATTATAGAAAGGCAACTTGCATGACTACCGCTGTTCTGGGTTTTTCGACACCAGGAGTCGGCCCCGAGGCTCCAATCGCTGGCGGGAGCGGACGTGGGCTGCCTGCTCCCGACTTGAAAATAAACAAATTTCTTCACAATATGGCGCAAATACAACTCAGGCGCAGTGTTCGGTTGCGGTAAATTTAAAACTTACCCTTAAGTCATTCATCCAGGAAGGATCAATCAAACCATCATGCTGAAGTCTGCCGACGACGATCCCGGGGTGAATTCCAATAGCGTTTGCAAATTGAGTTACTGCAGCTTTGGTACGCAGTCCTGATAACTGTGGTTTGTAGCGATCTGGAATCATAAAATTGCCAGCCCAATCATTCGCTTCTTGCTCTGGTATTGAATCAATTGATGCTTTGGCTGGATCATCCAGATAAACGGATTGTTTCTCTTTACTGTGGAGCAAAACATGTGCAGCCTCATGGAAAAGTGTGAACCAGAATTTGTCATTGGTTTTTCCATACAGTGAAAGCTGTATCAGTGGTCGATGCGGGTTAAGCCATCGTGCCACACCACTCACATGGGCTTTAGGTATGGCAGGGACAAGGACAAATGCAACCCCGGCGGACTTGAAGTGGTCCCGCAGCAACGGTTCAAATTGTTCTGGTGGCAGCACGGTGAGTTTGCGAATCTCAACTAATGCCGAGATGAGTTTTGTGCGGCTGAATTTAATCCCATCGAGTTTTTCTGCCACCTGTTCACCCATGCGTAGCCAGGCAGAAATCGCGCCCACATCGCATTGCTCGGGGCGGCTTCGACGGAATGCGGCTTGCATATTCCCATACCGTCCATGCCATTCATCAGGTGAAGCGATACCAAAAAATCGCAGGCACGATTCGACTAGAAATGGTTTTGATTTGGGATCGATTCGAGATTTTGCTATTGCACCTGCATTCATCATTTCTTTGATCGGCAGCATATCCAACCAGTTGACCCATCCTGCGAATCTCTCTGCTGCCTGAAGTCGTGCACATCGTTCGCGATACTTTGCCTCGCGAGCTAACCAAAAGGCCACTGTGCTGCCGACTACACGTTCCAAACGAATTGCGGCTTCTTCTGTCAGTGGAACCTTGCCTTTAATTAACTGGTTTACATGTTTTGCGGTGTAACCTAACCGTTGCGCCAACTCATCTTGAGTCCAGTCACGCTCCTCAATAATGTCGAGTAACGTATCCCCTGGTGGTGAAACCCAATCAGGTGCAAATGGGGCTGCCAAATCAGTCATGGTAGTCTCCGATAAATTCAATACAGATAATTGTGATCTGAGACCAGTCAATGGACTCATCTTTATTAACAGGAAGCGGATCTTGATCGGGTGCAAACACTAACCTGAAGCCACCTGCCAAATCGAGCGCAAATTGCCCCATTCGGTCCCCTTTGAGTGGATGGGGATTGCCGGCAGTTAGTTCAGTGACACAGCTGGCAGCTTCTAAATCGTCTAGCCTGACTCTTAGTTTTCGAGCGCATGTGGCGCCGAGCTTTTTTGTAGCTGCGGCCTGTTTTTCGCACAACTCTCTAATTTTTTTATCTTTGAAATTAAATTTCAATAGAACTCCGCTAGTTTATACATCTTTACCTATTAGGTAAAGATTTTAAATTGGAATGTCCCCATTCACTGTTGTTAAGATTTAGTCCAACCGTGTTGTTTGCTCTGATTTTTGTCGAAATTTGAGGCCAAAGCTTCGCTGCGCCGACCAGTGCAAGGTTTTATTGGGGAATGCAGTCAGCATTATCATCTGAATAGCAACGATCTGACCACGCCTGCATCAGAACTGCGCGTTTTTGCATTAACGTTCCACGTGCATACGCAGCTTCCGCTTTGTCCTTTAATCCGTGAGCCAGCGCATGTTCAATAACCTCTCTGGAAAAATTGGTACATTCGCCAGCCCAGTCCCTGAATGTCGAACGAAACCCATGCGTTGTAATGTCTAGCCGATCCATGCGCTTGAGCAGCGCAAGTAATGCCATATTTGATAGCGCGGCGTCCTTGGGTGATTTAAAGATAAAACCTTTGGATGGTCCGATTTTTTTTAACAATTCGAGCGCGTGTGTACTGAGTGGAATGCGATGCTCTTTGCCTGCTTTCATTCTTTCGGCCGGGATAATCCATTGCGCCTTATTGGAGTCTATTTCTTCCCAGGTTGCACCGAGAACTTCATTTGTTCGACAACAGGTCAGGATGAGAAATTCAAGTGCCAGCGCCGACATGCCAGTTTGTGTTTTGAGTGCCTTCATAAATTTACCGATTTCAGGGTAGGGCAGTGCCGGGTGGTGTTTTACACGGCGTTTTTTCGTTAATTCGGGTAATAGTCCTTTGAGTCCACCTTCCCATGCCGCCGGATTGTCACCTTGTCTGATACCTTCCGCTTTGGCCCAATCTAATACGGCGGCAATACGACCACGAAGTCGTGTTGCGGTCTCATTTTTTGATTCCCAGATCGGACGTAATACGGAAAGAATCTGCGATTTGGTCAATTCATCAATTGGAACCGCACCAATGAAAGGACTTGCATATTGTTTAATGGTATTGACCCACTGAGAGGCGTGTTTTTCGTTTTTCCACGAAGGGCGATGGGTAGCAATATAAATCTTTGCACAGTCGTCGAACGTTTTTCTTTGCGCTATGCGGTCTCTTTGCTGGCGCAGCTTATCGATTGCTTCAGCCTTGTGCGCCAAAGGGTCGATGCGCTGCAAAATAATCTGGTCCGTTTTGATTTGTTGCGCGATCTTTCTGGCGTGTTCAAGTGAGATGTCGGGATAGCTGCCCAGCCCCATCATGCGTGCCTTGCCGCCTATCATATATCTGAGTACCCACTGTTTGAGTACATGATTCGGATTGGCGTTTGTGGTATTACTCGGGCGTACTCTTAAGGACAATCCCGTCGGCTTGCCTACAGCGTAGGTTCCGATTGTATTGATATTTTTGATGTGCAGGGCAGTCAGATAGGGCTTGGTCATGTTCAAGGCTACAAAAAAATAGCAAATCAAGGCTACAAAAAGGCTACAAATGAAAAGCTTGATGTTGTTATTCTATAATGCACGTCGTTGAACAAGACATTAGATATATCACTTAGAAATCAATGGGTTAAATGTGATATTTGAACGTTAATGAATGACGTTATACGGTGAAATCATGGACTAGATCTCCGCCAGTAAGTCGTTTAAAGCTGTCCAGTAAGTTACACCGAACCCGCCTCAATCCCAGTGATTATGCGGGTTTTTTGTTGTCTGAGTGTTTCGCGAGTTCAAATATGAAGTGCAACTGAAGATAAATGGTCAAAGGTGGGAAGATGCAGTAGCATCCGGTCTCCGAGACCTGCCAGTCAAAGTTGCCCGAAATGACATACACACATCTTACCC
>Ga0316224_1001541_pt1 | contig 24563 bp, 25 predicted proteins | sample TBH18013metaG_FD_206254 | JGI IMG/M metagenome (GOLD analysis project Ga0316224, IMG submission 206254) | Freshwater microbial communities from Trout Bog Lake, Wisconsin, USA - TBH18013 | ecosystem: Environmental > Aquatic > Freshwater > Lake > Hypolimnion/Profundal zone | place: USA: Wisconsin... | reverse complement strand
TTCGTAGGCTGGGATGCAATCCCAGCATCAACGGTTGAAATGCTGGGATTGCATCCCAGCCTACGAAGCATCCCAGCCTACGAAGCATCCCAGCCTACGCCCTCCGTACTTTCAATCGAAAAATTTCAAATGGACTGACTAGTAGTAACGAGGCATTGTTGAAAGCAAAGTTTTCGTTATAAGTATATATACCAGTCGGTAATAGCCTCGCGCATCAGACTTGTGGAAACCGAATTGCAGTACTTGACCCACAGGCCCATTAACATCAAATCATATAGATCGGCTCGTTTCTTTCCGCTGCTCTTCGTATATGGTCGAACCGGTCTTCGTCTGTCGCATTATTTAGTTCTTCTTCCGTTTTCGAAAAACAGAATGGGTTGATTTCACCAGATATATTCCTGATGTACGTAGTGTGTTTGCGACCCAGTTCGGCTGCAATTGTTCTGATTGACGTGTTGTCGGTCAAAACATCCCAAGAGCCCAAAATAGTGACAGTCATGCCTGGTTGCCGTTCGATGCACACGCCATCGGTGGTAACCATCAAAGGATAGACTCTGTCAAAAAAATGGCTGTGTGCAGGCTGGCCATAGAAGCAGGTTCCATCTTTGGCGATCTTTACCTGTGTATATTTTCCCAGCCACGGGCTGTTCTCCAGTCGTGCCAATGCTGCCTGTTCCGTACGCGTTTCCAATCGCGCCAGTCTCGACAGGAAAGGTCTTTTCGTATACGGCTCGCCTGCCAAAGTAAAACTACCAGGCTGCTTTTCCTGTTTTGTGATCAATTTTTTACCGGCAGCAGCATCGCCAGACTTCGTCAATCCTGTCGGCGTCGTGGGCACATCGGAATTGTTTGATTTGGTGGTACCGGAAAAGTTCCTGACCATCACATATCTCAATATTGTTGGTCCAATAAATTCTGTGGTATTTCTCATGCCGTACAGGCGGAGCATTCCAGTTAAAAAGGGACTGGCAAACGTTGGTCTGGCCGGGAATTGGGATTGGTATGTTCGGAACAGTCTTGCAGCAGGTGGCATCGGATCAGCACCCGAGACTGTTTGTGGCTGGATGTATTTTTCAAATTTCGGCAATGCCGGCAGGTGTGCGCACAGTGAGGAAGAAGTGGGAGCGAGGCTACCGATATAAGTGCGAGCGATGATGGCGGGAACACGAGTGACTGGAATTAGCATTGAGATCTCCTGTTAAGTGGAGCCTGAATGTATTCCAATCACGCGTGGTGTTCAATACGTATTGTTTCTGGGGTGGGGATGCGCTGCGTTGCTTTGCGCGCAGCTTATTCGCTTCCATTTCTCTTAATTCAGCGAAAGCCTTGACTCGTTCCTCAAGACCTTAGGTTTTCGGAGTGAGCTTACCTGCCGTTGGTTCCGCGAACACAGCAGATGCTAATCCTCTAACATTTTTTCCAGAATTGTCTGACGCATCGACACTGATTAATCATCGTTGCACGGCGCTAAATTTATTTCTTTGTATTTGACTGGTGAATCCAGAAAAATATTTGTCCGAAGTAACGTCAGCTTCGATTTGTTCCGAACTTTTTGGTGCCCCCATCAGAACTGCGTCACTGTCGGATTCAATGACAAATTGTGAGACGTTATTTTTAATAAAGTCACTGTCAGTGGCATTTAATTTTTTCGCAATTTGTTCATAGTTCGGTATTTGGGATATGTTGATTAATTGACCGGATTTTTGGGCATGTGTCAGGAGTTCTTTAAACGACAGGACCTGCAAATCCAGAAAGCTCATTTTTTGCCGCAAGACAGGGGCGTTGGGTAGACTCGAATAGATCTCCAGCTCACCTGCGTTTTCTTTAAATCCCACCCCATTCGGTCTTTCATTCTCAGCGCCGGGGCCGTCCCCGAGCAGGGGAATCAGAACCCCGTCATGCTGATGTATCTGGGCTTTCAAAACGTCTTCGGCAAAATGCACGGCCACTTGACTGAGTTCCCCCTTTATCTGTTCATGCTTGGTTTTGATTCCAAAGAAAGAAAACAGCCGGTCGATGAAGTTTTCTGATTTGGTGGTGCTCTTCCAGGCGTTGGCGCCGTCCTCAAACCTTCCTCCTTTTTGCATTTGCTCAATTGAGCGCGATATCGTGTTGCTGTTGATATGACTGAAGCTGTAGTTCATGACTGATTTTCCCTTTGATTTATCGTAATTTATTTAATGTGGTTTGACGATAATGTGGCGTTGCTTCTTCCTTATCAGGTTCGTTCCGGAATCCGGGTCGCTCGCCACCAAACGTCAGGCCGCATTATTTTTCATTAAATGGTTTGAGAATATTGGCAATATCCCGAACTGCGGTTATCCATTACGAACCAGTCAGCGTGATTCCGAAAACAGGTATTGCCCCACACGTCTTCATTGCAGCCAACCCTTCTTCCGGCAAAAAAAACATCCGCTGACTGCGCTCCTCTGCCGGGGTGGGATTTCCCTGAGCGGGTAGTCGACAATTTTTTTGATGGATGACTGCCGCCGATAATCCGTTCGAAATTTTAAAACCAGATCAATTTCAGATTGACTGCACTAATCAATGACGCGCGTCTGCGAGTCAACTTCAGGAGAAAATCATGTTGGGAAGATCCGCAGAGCGGAGCGTTGTTCCTCCACTTTCCGGTTCAGCGTCGACAGCGCTGATTTCAGAGCCACTGACTCAAAAGCCGGCTTCCACAGATCCGGCACAAGCACCAGGCAGTCAGATACTGAGCAGTTTTCCCAAAACAGCGAGCTCAACTTCTCGCAAGCCAGAAACCGAAGCTGACAGGGCTAAATATATTCTGGAACAACAAAAAGTGCTCGCCAGTTTAGTGACCAATTCCACCTCAACTGAGGGCAGTGCTGAGCTCAGAGCGCTGACTGGAACGGTACTGTATGGCTCTGTGCTGGATTCATCGACTCCGACAAAAACGCCAGCATCCACGCCCAGTCCCTTAAAGTCTGAAAAGTCGACCTCTGACATCCTGACACTGGATCAGGTAAAGAAACTGCCAAAAGGAAAGCGACCTGATCCCAGTGAATATTTGTCACCCGCATATATAGGTGAACACCTGGCACCTTTTATTAAAACTGGCGCAAGCTGGCTGGTACCGCAGGACATGCTTGACAAATACGGGCGCGACAAACTTGGCTGGCCGGATAACAGTCAGTTCGTCAAGCCCACAGGTGACATGCTGGCTTTGGTGAAGGCAGCCAAGGGCGACCGTTCCAAAATTGAGCAGGCGCTTGGCCTTCCAGCTGGTGCCTGGAAGGGCAGGAAGCTGGCCATGATCACGGTTGGGGAACCTCAGAAGCATGGTTTGCGTATGGCAGCCGGTAATGAAATGGGGGCCAATGAACACTGGATTCCAGGCGGGTTTTTGCCGGATGGCAGCAGGGAAGCGATTGTTAATCAGGTCGAAAAGGGTAATTACATCGAGACCGAGATCGTCACCACAGAACCTGACACGCCGCCACGGGTAACGCAATAACAGCGGACGTGTTTCGTTTAAAAGCAGCTATCATAAGCAACAATTTTCAGGATAAATCAGGGAGATTCAACAATGAAAAGAAAATTACTGGCGGAAAAAAAATGGGCCTATGCGCTCTATCAGGTGGACCGGCAAATTGTCCTGACTGTGGTTTGTGGCGGTGCGGCCATGTATGAGCTGAACATTCCATTGGCAGCAGATGAAATCAAAATCGTTTTGGAAAGTTCAGCATCGCTGGACGCTCTGGTTGAAAAAATCCGTGATCACAGCGATTTGTATGCCTCGCGCAGTGTCAGCCTGGACTGAAAAACTTCAATACGCATTCTTTCTGACGCAGGCCTTGGCCTGACATCAAGGTTTTCCCTGTCAGGGATGCCTGCAATTGATTCTGAAGAGCAATGTAAAGACAATTGCGCCTCGTTCCCGGTGACTGGCATGCAAAATCAGCCGCATCCAGTCATTGTTCACCTATTGAAACTGCGCAGTTTCTTCAATCTAAGGAAAATTTCAAATGCAATCAGTAATTCCCCCCGCTGGCAACGCTTTGGCTACTGGTGTCGAGACACAGGCACCTCACGTTCTTGCACATGGCCTTAAGGTTTTATCGGTGGGCACCGCATCCACGGCCAAAGGCACGCCAAGTGCCGGCGTTCTCCATACCTTTGCTTCTGTTCCTCCTGTTTCTACCAGTACTTCCCAACCTGCTCCAGCTTCGCCTGATGATCAGCTGCTGAGAAAATCGGTTGAATCCAATCTGACCTCCTCGGAAATTATTGGTGGGACCACATTGTTAAGACAGATGTTTCAACCGAAGGGAACCGGGTCTGATGGCAGCGAAGAAACGATGCCACGAGGCAGAGCTGAAACCCACATTGAAAAAGTGGTGCGTGAAAGCCTGCAGGACCCAATTGAGGTCAGCCGGCCGCAGACGCGAATGGAACAGGTGGTGCAGAAAAGCCTGACGGATCCGATCGAACCAGCGCGCACCCAGACTGACGGCGCACCCGGCGATTCTCGTGTGCAGGCCTCCGGAACCAGTTTCATGCTCTCCGAAAGCCCATTTACTCACTATGAGGCAGACAAAATAAAAATCACCCGGTGGAGGGAAATTGATTCCTCCAAGGCACTGGAGCGCCTTAAAGGGACGAAATGGGAGGGTGTCCATACACGTTTTGAGGTCGATATCAGTTCCGGAGACTGCTTTTACGGTGTGCCGGTGGAGAATGAGTTCGGCACTTTTTACCCGTTGCAGATTACCCGAGATGGTTTGTGTATTGAAACCAGCGTCACGCAGACAGTCACACCGATAGGCTCACATCACGATGTGATTGGAGAAGGCGTCACAAAAGCGTTATTGGAAAAATCCAGGATCAAAGAGTCAGAAAACTTCGGTCCCAAGCGCAATCAGTTGAATCTGCTTAACACGCCCTATACCTTGTTTAAAAAAATGGGAGGGGATTTTTTTGCCAAGGTCAATACGCCCTTTTTGCTTGAAGCGATTGGGCGCCGCGATCCAATACCGGTTTTGACGCCGATATCGATGGGCGTCACGCATAGACTCGATCGGGATTCGGGCGGTTTGCAGTTATCCGGGTTCGCCAGGGAACTCATGGTAATGACCCAATATGGCTATGTCTATCACCAGGAATCGAGTCGATTCATCAATGGCGATGAAATTACCCGTCTGTTGCGGCAGGGTGGCAAACTTGAAAAAGTGGAACTCATGACCGATAAGGCCTATCTCTATCATGAGAAATCGAACAGATTTTATAAAGGTGCGCAGGCCGAGAAGTTGATAAAACAGGGTGAAATATTGACCAGGCCCACGCAGAGTTTTTGGAAAATATCGGTGCCGGGAAAAGCACTGGTTCCGTTTGAAAAACGCCCTGTTGCACTGTCGACGTCTTCAGCCGGCAGGTCAACGTTCAGTGTGCCGGCAAAAGCTGCCGGTACGCGGACTGGCTCAACCACCACCGTTCAGGTCAAAGGTCCCGGGTCGAAATAAGAATCAATTTCTTAAACCGTGATGTTGGCTTAAGGTGAGATCGAAATCGGTCTCACCTTCTGCCGCATCTCAGGTGAGTTCAGACAGTGTTCCTTTATGGGTCTCGATGAAGGAGATCATTCGTTGTAAGCTCATCTTCATACAGGCGCGTGAGCCTTCCTCTTTTAATGACATTGGTGCTTCGCTGTCGTCCATGCGGTATTTCGCTCTGATCGCACTTCTGTCCAAAAATTCCTGATTTTCCTCCGCTGCGCTGTTCAGCCGATTCTGCAAGATCCAAAGTGCTTCTGAACGACCGTTTTTATCGATGAATAATTCGGTAAGAGAGGGCTGCTCGTTGCGTTCCGTGGCCAGATAGACCTGATGCGTTCCATCGGAGAAGGTCACGGAATATTCATCTTCATGAATGTTGAAAAAACCGATTTTGTGAAAATCAGGCTCCAGTGATTTGATGATTGAGCCATAGGGTTCAATCATGGGCTTATGCGGTGGGGTGGTTGCGGCAGGCTTGACGCTGACGCTGTTGAAATCCCGTTTCATCACATAATGCAGTGTCGCCTGGCCAACAATTCTCTCCGCATTTCTTATGCCATACAGTCCGGTAATCAGGGACGACGCCGCAGCGGAATCGGCAGGTCTGGATCTGGATGAGGAGCCGTCAGGGCCAAATTTTTGCGACGGGAAATGAATCGGGTCGTTACCTCCTGATGGTTTTGGTGCTTCGATTTTTTCCGGTTTTTTCAACGCCGGCAAATGCGCACACAAGGAACAGACTGATGGTGCCAGACTGTGAATAAAGGTGCGGGCCAGAATGCCTGGTGCACGGGTGGTTGGAATCAGCATTGATTGATATCTCCTTTCAGTGGGGGCTCGAATTTATTCCAATTGGCCGTGCAATTCAATACGTGTTTTATCTAAATCTAAAGTCTGGACAATGCCATTTTGTTCGATTCCATGAAATGGATCATCTGTCTGAAACTCAATGACAGATAGTCGCGGATCGCTTCATCTTTGACGGCCTGGGCCTTGCCGATATCCTCCACGCCGTATCGGTCCAGGATGTTTTTGAGGTCACCTACTTCTTTAAAGAAGGCTTCCGGGTTGAACTGTTTTTGCAATCCCCGCAGGCAATGTGGCTTTCCATTGCGGTCAATGAACTGCCCGGTTTCTGACGGCAGGGTATGGCGATCCGTGACAATCTGCAGTTTGTGTGCCCCATCTGAAAAGGTCACGGAAGTGGCATCCTCATGAATTTTAAACAGACCGGCGTTGAGAAATCTGGATTGCAGTGACTGGATGACCGATCGATAGGGTTCCTGCATGGGCTCAAACAGTGCCGGTGAACCGGTCATGCCGGCACTTGTGAAATTGCGACTGATTATGTAGCGCAACAGTGAAGGTCCAACGATTCTGTCGGTATTCATCATGCCGAAAATTCTGATGATTCTGCCTTCTATACCGGTGCGCTTTTCAGGAGCAGAACGCGAAGGAGCCTGACCGGTGTGGGCACCGGATTTTGGCGGGTCATCCTTGTCCGGTTCCCTGTTGGAAGACAACTGGGAATTCAGGGCTGCTGCAGCCGGAGCCAGGCAGCAGGTCGAGGTGCGAGAAAAAACGATGGGTGCACGAGTGAGCGGAATCAACATCACATTCTCCTGTAGGGTGGGCATTGAGGGTATGCCAACCCATCATGAAGTTCAATACGTGTTGTTCCATTGTTAAAGATTCATTGTGGATCCGATAAATTGCATGGCACGAAGATTTCTGTCCGCGATCCACTTCTGGCACGCCGGTGCCAAATTCAAAAGAAAATCAATCGCTTGCAACTCGTATAAATACGTAGAAAAAAAATTGAATTAAATTGTAAAAAATGAATCTACTGTGATGTTGTTGGTTTGATCCCTGATCAATCAGCCAATTTTTGCAATTTAAAAACAGGTGCTGTGACCTGATTTTAGTATTTTATTTTTTAATTTAACTTTATCGAAAGGATGTTCAAAGCGGAGGAGCGTCATGAACTTCCAAGTCAGGTTTGAATTTCATCCATTTCCCGCTTGTGCATAATGAGTCTATGACGCCAATTACCCGTTCAAATTCCGGTGCCGCACTATCCGAGGTCGCAGAAATACGCGATCAGCGTCAATCGAGTTCTGGTTATGTTTCAATGTTGTCTGATCTCGAGTGTCTGTTTGATGAAGTGCAGGAGGTAGAAAATGATATCGATGATGAAAATATCGATGGAAAATTTGACGCTGACATTGAGGAGGACGATGATCATGGTCCCGATTTTAATTCCGAAGAGGCACGGCAAAAATTTCTCAGGACATCGATTGATGCGTCTGTCATTTATCAAAATCAACGCAAGGTCTTGATCACCAATATCTTGTCTATGTTTAGAGAAATGAGCAGTGAGGCCATGGTTGAAGTTCTGTCAGGTCGTGATGAGTCAAAGTTAAAACTTCTGACCTGCATGCATTATGTACTTGCCTACCAGGGTGAAAGTGATGATGTTAACTTTGCCAGACAGTTAATTGCGGATTTTGCCAAGACCCAAACGCGACCAATTGTTGCTGAAATGTTTGGAAAAGGACCTGTCAATCTTGCCGGCATAGATTTAAGCGGTATTCATTTTGTTGGCGTTGATTTATCTCAGGCAAATTTTGATGGGGCAAATTTAAGTGGCGCAAGTTTTGAGAAATCAAATTTGCATCTTGCTACATTCGCTAAATCGAATTTAACTGGGGCAAAATTCATAAGCACGGATTTAGGTTTGGTGAAATTTGTTGAGTCAAATTTGACCCGGGCAAGTTTTAAACACGTTGAATTTTCCGGTGTGGAATTTATCGATGCAGTTTTAAGGGAAGCAGATTTTAGCGGTGAAAAATTGAATCAGGTTCAGATCACTAAGTCCAATTTGTGCTTGGCGAATTTTCGTGGCGCTGAACTTGGAATGTTAAATCTTTCAAATATGAATTTGAGAGGAGCGGATTTTCGAGATGTTCAAATTGGACATAATAATTTGATGCGCTGTGATTTAAGTGGGGCAAATTTCAGCGGATCTTCCTTGCGTCATTTGACATTGCTTGGTTCGAATCTATACCTGGCAAATTTAAGTGATACCGGGCTGGGTCGGGGAAAACTGAATGGTGCCATTTGGAAGGAAAGTGATTTGTCGGATTTGCGAATTGTAACTGGCACTTTGTTTGGTAATGGTGCAAATGAATCAGCTGTAAAACGCTCGCTGTCTATGACCGCCGCTGCGCCAAAATCGGTGCAGACAAATGATTCGATGACAGTAACGACTACATCGAAATCTTTATCGGTATCAATGCCGCAAACAGTGCCGCAAACAATGCGTCCGTCACCAGTTGAAATTTCGCAGGTATCGCCGGCAAAGGCGCAGTCAGTTTGGGGATGGTTTTCAGGCATCGCCTTCAAAATAGGCGGCTTTTTCAGATCGGTATATTTGAGTGTCCGCAGATTCATATGATTATTTGAAGTGCATTCTCACCGCAACAGCGCCTCCTTTATCCCCAGCTCAAATAGGTGCTGCAGCGGCGCAGCCAGATAAGGAATGATGACGAACAGCATAATAAATCCGACCCCCATGGTGATCGGAAATCCGATACCGAACAGATTGAGCTGTGGGGCGGCCTTGGTCAAGATGCCCAAGGCGATATTCGTCACCAGCAGCGCGGCGATGATGGGCAGTGCCAGCTGCACGCCGGAACTGAAAATGGCCGAGCCGGCCGTGACGATGTGAAACCAGATACCGGGGTGCGCGGCCAGGTCCGATCCGATGGGCATGGTGGTAAAGCTTTGCACCAGCGTTTCCAGCAGCATCAGATGCAGGTTCAGACTCAAAAACAGCATGGTGGCAACCAGGGTCAGAAACTGACTGAGTGCCGGTGTGCTGCCGCGCGTCTGCGGATCATAAAATGAGGCAAAGCCCAGACCCATTGACATGCTGATCAGCGTGCCGGCCATGTCGACACTGGCAAACACGATCTGTATGGTAAAGCCCATGGCGATGCCGATGATGAATTGCTGAGCCAGTATCATCATGCCGGGCAGTGACACCGGATCGATTTGCGGAATATTCTGCAGGGTAGGGGCGACAATCAGGGCCAGCATGACGCCCAGAATGATCTTGATGCGCACTGGAATGTAGGCGCTGCCGAACACCGGTGCCATGGCGATCAGGCCGAGAATGCGCGTCAGCGGCCAGATAAACGAATTGATCCAGTTGATGATCTCATTGCTGTGCAGATGCAGCATGGGCGCGCGTCGTCAGCTCACCATGCCGGGTATGCTGGTAAACATGTCGCGCATATAGTCGGTCAGCACGGCAAGCATCCAGGGACCGGCCAGATCCAGCACCAGAAACACGCCGATCAGTTTCGGAATGAAGGACAGCGTCATTTCATTGATCTGGGTAGCGGCCTGAAAAATGCTGACCACCAGCCCTATGATCAGTGCCACCAGCAGCATTGGTACGGCAATCATCAGTGTGACCTGCATGGCGTGCCGGCCTATCGTCATTACCTGTTCCGGGGACATGGAATTCTCCTTAATAAAAACTCTGTGCCAATGAGCCGATCAGCAACGACCAGCCATCCACCAGCACGAACAGCATCAGCTTGAAGGGCAGCGACACCGTGGCCGGTGACATCATCATCATCCCCATCGACATCAGCACGGTGGCTACCACCATGTCAATAATCAAAAACGGGATGAAAATTGCAAAGCCGATCTGAAATGCGGTCTTGAGTTCGCTGGTGATATAGGCCGGTACCAGTACGGTCAGGGGCACTTCTTCCGGGCCGTTGAGTTTTTTGCCGCGCGACAGTTTGATATACAGCGCCAGATCCGCCTGACGGGTCTGTTTCATCATGAATTCCTTGAGCGGCTGCGCACCCTTGTCGAGCGCTTCGGTAAACGTGATTTTATTGGCGTTGAATGGCTCGTAGGCATCGACGTAGATTCGGTCGATCACCGGGCTCATGACAAACATGGTCAGGAACAGCGCCAGTCCGATCAGTACCTGATTGGGTGGCGAGCTGGGCGTGCCGAGGGCCTGGCGCAGCATGGACAGCACGATGATGATGCGCGTGAAACTGCTCATCATCAGCAGCGCGGCCGGCAAAAAACTCAGTGAAGTCAGTATCAGCAGCGTCTGGATACTGAGCACGTAATTCTGTCCGCCGCCGGGGGCCGGAGTGCTGGAAATGACCGGGATCTGCTGGGCCAGTGCGCTGCCTGAATACAGGGTCAGCAACAAACCGGCCGACAGCATTACGGGTAATGCAGAGCAGATTCGCTTAAGGTTTTTTGGCATTGTATTTCTCTAAAGCGCTTTGCATCCAGCTGGAAAACTGTTGACCAGGCACGGCAGCCGCCGGTGTTTCCTGACGCGGCATGCTGGTAATGGTGGTGATCTGCTGCGGTGTCACACCCAGCAGCAGCCATTCTTCACCGACTTCAATGACCACCAGACGCTGATTGGTCCCGATCGAGATCGCGCCGATCACCTTGACAGGCAGCGAGCTGCCCTGAATCCGGTTCAGACCGAACTTTTTTGCCAGCACCGCAAAGCCGATCATCAGTCCGACGATCAGCAGCAGTGACAGGGTAATCTTCATCAGATTGACCGAAGCAGGGGAGTCGGTCACTTCGGCTGCATGGCTGGCACCGCACAGCGCAGCCATGCCCAGCAGCGTGATCAGCCTGGTTGGTAACTTGTTTTGCAGCTTATTTGTCAGCATGGTTGTCAGCATAGTGCGGCGCATCGTCACTTGTTGAGTTTGCGGATACGTTCGGCAGGCGTGATGATATCGGTTAAGCGAATACCAAATTTATCGTTCACCACCACCACTTCACCCTGTGCAATCAGACAGCCGTTGACCAGTACATCCATCGGTTCACCGGCCAGTCCGTCCAGTTCCACGACCGAACCCTGTGCCAGTTGCAGCAGATTTTTGATGGCAATCTTGGTGCGGCCCAGTTCTACGGTGAGCTGGACAGGAATATCGAGAATGAAATCGATATCGTTATGGGTTTCGACTTTACTTGCCTTGTTGGGAGTGAGCTCCTGAAAGACGGTCGGTTGCGGTTCTGCCTTGGCTGCATCAGCCTTTTCCTGTTCCGCAATCGCCGCACCCCAATCATCTTCACTGATTGGTGCGTCATCGCCGGTATTGTTTTCATCCATGGTTTGCTCCCTGTTTATTTCCCTGCTTGGTGTCGACCAGTGCTGCATCCATGGCCATTTCCTGGGCACTGGAGGATAAAAGTTTTTCGACTTTCAGCGCATATTGATCATTAAAAATTCCATATCTGCATTCCATCACCGGTGTTCCATCCACTTTGGCGGACAGGATCTCGGGGACCGAAATGGGCAACACATCACCGACGCGCAGATTGAGTACGTCACCGAGTGACATGCTGGTGGTACCCAGATCTGCGACGATCTCGACTTCGGCGATCTGTATCTGCTGCGTCATGAGTCGTACCCAGCGCTTGTCCACTTCCAGTGTTTCACCCTGCAGCGAACTGGTCAGAATGTCGCGGATTGGTTCAATCATCGAGTAGGGCATGCAGAAATGCATTTCGCCGGACACCGGACCGAGTTCAATCGTGAAGGTGGTACACACCACCACTTCATTCGGTGTGGCGATGTTGGCAAACTGGGTGTTCATTTCGGAACGGATGTATTCAAATTCGATCGGATACACCGGGTTCCAAGACTTGGAATAGGTTTCGAACAGAATATCCAGAATCCGCAAAATGATGCGCTGCTCGGTCTGGGTAAAATCACGACCTTCGACCCGGGTATGAAACCGGCCGTCGCCGCCGAACAGATTATCGACCAGCAAAAAAACCAGATTCGGATCCATCACGATCAGTGCCGTGCCGCGCAGCGGTTTCATGTGTACCAGATTCAGATTGGTTGGCACGACCAGATTGCGGATGAATTCGCTGTATTTCGACACCCGTACGGTACCGACCGAGACTTCGGCACTGCGGCGTAAAAAATTGAACAGACCAATGCGCAGCAGCCGGGCAAAACGTTCATTGATAATTTCCAGTGTCGGCATGCGACCGCGCACGATGCGCTCCTGGGTAGCCAGATTGTAGGTTCTGACTCCACTGGTATCTTCCTGCGCGTCGTTGTCGTCCAGATCCCCGGTAACCCCTTTTAAAAGGGCATCGACTTCTTCCTGGGATAGAAAATTATCTGACATGGTCTGGTCTCGTCACTGAATCATGAATGAAGTGAAATACACACCGAGAATTCTGCGTTCTTCGGCTTCCTTGGGCGTTGGCTCTTCATTGTTGTAGGGCTTTTGCACCTGCTTGATCAGGTCGTCCTCCAGGTTCATCTTGCCGTCACTGGTGAGCAATTCTTCGGCATTCTTGCTGGCCAGCAGCAACAGTACCCGGCTGCGCAGCTGGGGCATGTTTTCTTTGTAGTAGTTCAGCTGTTCATCATTGCGCACCTGTAACGTAATACCTACCTGCAGATATTTGTCGCCGTTTTCGGTTTGCAGATTGACGATAAAATTTTCCAGAGCCAGAAATACCGGAGGAACCGGTTTCTCGACTTTCGGTGCTTCCTTGGCGCCGCTGGCCTTTTTCGACATGAAATAGGCCGCTGCGCCGCCGCCACCGCCCAGCAGTAAAACGGCGATGACTGCGATCAGAATGATCTTTTTCTTTTTAGAACCTGAACCGGCCGCTACTGCATCGGCTGCCGGGGCTTCTTCTTTGGGTGCTGTCTTTGACATTGGACTTTCCTTGATATTAAAACAAAAATGGTAAATTCAGGGTGCGCAGGCTGGGATTGAGCGCCTCCTCAAATATTAGTAGTTTTAATACCCCATATCAATGCAAACCATTTCGTTTTCCTTTTCTATTCGGTACGGATCTGTGCCCGGTCAAACAAACGTATCGACCAGACCGGTTCCCGATCTGGGTGACGATGCCGTGTTCGATGTCATAACACTAACGTTGCCGCCTGCTCCTGCAGGGATGGCATTCGATCTGTTGCTGCCTGAACCGGACTGATTCTGCGCAAAGTCCTGTTGTCGGGACTGACTGCTGACGTCGCATTGCCCAAGCTGTATCCCGGATTGCTGCATCATTTCACGCAGCTTGGGGATGGCGTCTTCCAGTGCGGCGCGCACTTCGGGCTGATGCGAGATGAACGTTGCACTGGCATGCTGATTGTTGACATTTAATACAATCTGCATTGGTCCGAGTTCAGGCGGGTTCAGCGTCAGCGATGCGCTGGATTGGCCACCGGATACCATCCAGTTGATTTTCTGGCCAACTGCCTGATCCCAGCCCTGCGAGCCCACCGGTGGGGCGATGGTTGAAGTTGGCGCTGTTGGGTCCAGATTCTGCGGGGCGGTTAACACCGGCGCAATGGCATTGAGTTGCTGGGCGCTTAAATCCTGATTGGCAGTTTTGATGTTTTCTACCGGCGCAGTGGCGCCGGGCAAACTCGCGCTGACGGGTTGGGCAGGGGAAGCACTGGCCGGCTGGTTAGCGGCCGTTGGGGCGCTGACAGGTACAGGTGTGGGCGCAGCCTTGCCCGGGGTCGCCTGCTCAGAATAGGCCGATTTGGTTTGATTGAATTGGCCGGCACTGTTTTTACCGGCATTGATGCCCACCTGGCCTGCATTTGCTGCCACGGCCGTCTGGGTTACTACCGGTGAGGCAGGCGCTGTACCGGATGCGGTTGTGGCACCTGTGTCGGTTACGCCGGTCAAACCGGTTTTCGCATTCGGATCATGTGGGGCTGGCGTGCCGGAGGCATTGGCCACCAAGGCATTGAACTGGGACTGCGCCGGATCTGAACTGGCCTTGCTCTGAGCTGCAACCGCTGCCGTGTCTGACCTTGTCGCATCAGCTAACGCGAACTGAGTGACTGATGCGGCATCAGCCGATGAAGTTGTACTTGCGGTTGCACTTGCTGTTGCTGTTGCCGTTGTTTCTGCTGCCGTCGCCGCCGCTGCCGCGCCAGAGGCTGCTGCAGCCAGCGTTGCCGCCGTGGCTGCAGTGGCTGCTGCGGCGGCATCGGTTTGTGCGGGGTCTGCTTTCGGATCGGCTTTGTCGCTTTTTTTGGTGCCGGGCGTAGCGGTGCTGCTGGATGCTGAGTCCGCAGCAGATTTTGCTGTGCCGGATTGCGCAGCCGGGGCGCTGGTATTTGGTGCTGACGTTGCCGCATTGGCTGCCGGTGCTGCTGCCGGTGGCTTGGCCGGAACCGGTGGGGTGGCCGGTGTGCCGGACTGAATTTCATTGTTGAGCATGCTGGCAAACGATGCCGCGCCAGTCGGTGCTGCAGGCGCAGTCTGGTGTGCAGAAGCCTTGTTTTGTGCGGCTGAGAGCGGTGAAACGTTGGCAACCATGATCTGAACCTGACGTGGATTGATTGTAAAAAAAGATCAGTAGTGTTACTGCTGATTTTCGATTAATTCTGTTTGTAGTGCGCCTGCCTGGCACCATGCTCATCACTTTGCTGCTGGTCGCGCTTGGCTTCTTTTTTCTGCAGCACTTTTTCTGCCCGTTGCTCCAGCGCGGAATACGACATGCGCTTTTTTTCCTGTTCCTGCCAGTTCAGCTTTTCAGCGTGAACCCGCTTTTGTGCATCAGCGACCAACTGCTGCTGGCCAAAAATGGCATCATCGATCTTTCCCATAAAAACCTGGAAATTGCGGATGTGCTGCATATCCCGGCCGGCCTTCATTTCAACCTGCATCTTGATCGAATAATCGTCACGATATTTTTTAAGCAGGTTCAGTTTGCCTTCCATGTCTTCATAATTTCGGATCGCGCTGCCAAGTCTGGCCGCAGCCTCGTCAGTTAGCTTTTCTGCAATCTCGATCAGTGTAGTTAGTGTGGATGACTGCATGGTGGTTCCCAGTATATGTTTGCAGGGCTGAAATCAATGCTCAGAATAGCGCGGTAAGTTGCCCCAAGCTCTCCGTAATACGCGACCTTTCCTGAATTCCCTGCTGTAGAAAATGATCAATTTTCTGATGCTGCAGGATCGCTTCATCCAATAACGGGTCAGTCCCTGCAGTATAGGCGCCAACGCTGATTAAATCCCGGCTTTGCGCATAGCGTGACACCAGCTGCTTGAGCCTGCGCGCTTTTTGCTGATGCACCGGACTGGCGATGCTGTGCATGACGCGGCTGATTGATTTTTCGATATCAATGGCCGGGTAATGGCCGGCATCGGCCAAAGCGCGGTCCAGAACGATGTGGCCATCCAGAATCGCGCGGGCCGCATCGGCGATCGGATCCTGTTGATCATCGCCTTCGGTCAGCACCGTATAAAACGCGGTGATGGAACCGCCGCCCGGCAAACTGTTGCCGGTACGTTCCACCAGCATAGGCAACTTGGCAAACACGGAAGGCGGGTAACCCTTGGTGGCAGGCGGTTCGCCAATCGCCAGGGCAATTTCACGCTGCGCCATCGCATAGCGGGTCAGCGAGTCCATGATCAGCAAGACGTGCTTTCCCTGGTCACGGAAGTATTCGGCGATGGTGGTGGCATAGGCTGCACCCTGCAGTCGCATTAAAGGCGGCATGTCGGCCGGCGCCGCCACCACCACTGACCGCGCCAGTCCTTCCGTGCCAAGAATCTGTTCAATAAATTCCTTGACCTCGCGGCCCCGTTCGCCGATCAGGCCGACCACGATCACATCGGCGCTGGTATAGCGCGCCATCATGCCGAGCAACACACTTTTCCCCAGACCCGAGCCGGCAAACAGTCCCATGCGCTGACCGCGACCGATGGTCAGCATGCTGTTGATGGCACGGATGCCCACATCCAGAATTTCTGTGATCGGCGCGCGGTGCAAAGGATTGATTGGACGGGATTTGAGCGGCGCACTTTGCGTGGTGTTCAACGGTCCGAGATTGTCGAGCGGATTGCCGGCGCCATCCAGCACCCGGCCCAGCAACTCATCGCCGACCGGCAGATGGCGGGTGCGGTCGATGGCGCGTCGGGAAGGGCGGATGGACAAATCGATCCGGCTGATATTTTCCTTGGCTTTGGCTGCGTAGACCGGCGTACCGGGAAACAATCCTTCCACCGAACTTTGCGGCATCAAAAAGATTTTTTCGTTGTCGAAGCCGACAATTTCCGCATTGATTTCTTCACCGTTCTGCAGTGCGATGATGCAGGCACTGCCCATCGGCAGTTTCAGTCCGACGGCTTCGATCACCATGCCGGTAATCCGCGTGATGCGTCCGGCAATTTCAAAATTGCTGACCAGCTCCACCACTTCGCGTGCATTGCCAAGGTAAGTTTTGCATGCCGACAGCGGCGTGTGCGGTTCGGGGCCCTCTGTCATGATTTGCGTTCCGGATGGGGTTCATACCAGCGGTTATCGCGGCCCAGTGCATCGGTCAGCTGTTGCCAGCGCGGCTGCATCGAAGCGTTGATCTGGTTTTTCGGTGTTTCAATCCGGCAGTCGCCCTGGTTCATGTGCGGATCGGCAACGACGGCCCAACCGGATTCCTCCAGTTCCGTACCGATCTGATGTTTCACCAGCGCGGCGTCGTTCGGATTGAGCATGATCTGGGCCGGTTGCTGCATGGCCGGCAGGCTGGCAATGGCCTGTTCAACGATCGGAACGATGATTTCCGGATGGATTTGCATGGTGCTTTTCAACATGGCCTTGGCCAGGTCGAGCGCCAGATCCAGCACTTCCTGCGCCACGATCTGCTCGGCCTGTTGCATGGCCTTGTTAAATTGACCGCTGACCTGTAAAAAAGCATCCAGCTGGCGCTGCATTTCATTCTGCCCGTTATTCAGGCCGGCCTGATAACCTTCTTCAAATCCTTTGGTGAAGCCTTCTTTTTGCGACTTCAGACGGATTTTTTCCATCTCGGATTTCGCCGCAGCGATACTTTCCGCTGACACTTTAGTGGTCGCCCCGGCTTTCGGTTCCTCGAAAGACGTCATCTCCCAGCGCTGATAGGCCGAGAGTTTTCCTTTGGCGTCGGAATCAGACAAAGGCATCATCTCCACCTTTTCCGTCGAGCATGAGCTGACCTTCGTCGGCCAGGCGGCGTACGATCACCAGGATCGCTTTTTGCTGTGCTTCGACTTCCGACAGGCGCACCGGTCCTTTTGATTCCAGATCATCGCGCATCATTTCAGCGGCACGCTGCGACATGTTTTTGAATATTTTTTCGCGCATCTCAGGGTTGGCGCCTTTCAAGGCAATGATCAGTGTATCGGACTGGACTTCGCGCAGCAGCAGCTGAATGCCGCGGTCATCGATATCCATGATGTTATCGAAGACAAACATTTCATCCATGATTTTTTCAGCCATGTCGCTGTCGTAATTGCGCAGATTGCCCATGACCGACGCTTCCTGTTCGCCATTCATGAAGTTCAGGATTTCAGCCGCAGCGCGCACGCCGCCAATGGTCTTTTTCTTCAGGCTTTCATTGCCTGTCAACAGTTTGGTCAGCACGTCGTTGAGTTCACGCAGCGCCGCCGGCTGGATACCGTCCAGCGTGGCAATACGCAGCACCACATCATTTCTGAGCCGCTCGCTGAAGTTGCCCAGAATTTCGCAGGCCTGATCACGCTCCAGATGCACCAGAATCGTGGCGATAATCTGCGGATGTTCGTTGCGGATCAGCTCGGCGACAGACGGTGAATCCATCCATTTCAGACTCTCGATGCCGCTGGCATCGCGTCCACCCAGAATCCGGTTCAACAGCGAGGCAGCCTTGTCGTCACCGAGTGCCTTGGTCAGCACGTTGCGGATATAGTCATCCGAATCAATACCCATTGATGAACTGACGTCGGCATTGTTCAGAAATTCATCGATGGTAGCCGCGACGTCGTCATGGGGAATGGCCGTCATGCTGGCCATGGCAATACCCAGCTTTTGCACTTCACGCGGTCCGAGATGACGCATCACCTCCGAGGCACATTCTTCACCCAGGGCCAGCATCAGTATGGCTGCTTTGTTCAGTCCGGCGTCACTCATAGTGTTGCTCTCATTTTTAAAGATTAATTCTCACTGTTCACCCAGGTCTTAACCACATTGGCAACGATTTTCGGATCCTGTTTGGACAGGTTTCTGGCTACTTCCAGATCTTTTTCATAGGCCTGCGCGTTCTTGAACTGAAACTCTTCAGCCGTCGGTTCCTGATTCGACAAATTGACGACGGAACCTTCTTCGCCTTCTTCTCTGGCTTTATCTTCTTCTTCGGTAGTCAGGCGGAAGGGCTGCTTTTTCTGTCTTTCCATGATTTTGGTAATCAGGGGTTTCAGATAACCAAAGAACAGGTAAAGAATGACGGCGAATCCAACCAGATATTTGAGTATATTTTTTGCAAATTCAATCGTGTCCGGCTGTTTCCACAGCGGCACATCCACCGATTCTTTTTCGTTGTTGATGAATTTGGTGTTGACCATATTGATGGTGTCGCCGCGCTCCTGGTTATAGCCCATGGCTTCTTTTGCCAGCGAGATAATCTGGTTTTTTTCCGGCTCGGTCAATTCCCTGGACACCGCTTTGCCGTTCTTGTCCAGTTCGCTTTTGAAGTTGATGACGATGGCAACGGCCAGACGTTTGATGCCACCCATGGCCTGCTGGGTATAGCGCACCGTTTTATCCACTTCGTAATTGATGGTCTGTTCTTTTGCACTCGGGCTGGTTGCGGCTGCGCTGGCCGCACTGGCGCCATTGGCAGCCGGTCCGGTGGCCACGATCGGTGCGGTGGCATTGGTCGGTGGCTGATTCGACAGGGCGCCTGGAATGCCGGAAGCGTTGGCACCTGCCTTGTTGCCCGATTCACTGCTTTGCATGCTGCGCACGCTCGAGGTGTCCGGGGTCGGATTCGGTTTGTAGATTTCAGCAGCCTGTTCTTCATGGGTAAAGTCGATATCGGCGGCCACTTCGGCGCGGATGTTGTTGTTGCCCACGATAGGAGAGATGATGGATTCAATCCGCTTGACGATATCCTGCTGCATTTCGTGCACGTATTTGAGCTGACTCGGGTTGAGCTGATTGGTGCCGATCTGGCGGCTCGCGTCCGACAGCAGGTTGCCGCTCTGGTCAACGATGGTTACGTTTTGGGCCGGCAGGTCAGGCACGCTCGAGGCAACCAGATGGACAATGGCGCTGACCTGCTGCTGATCGAGCAACCGGCTTGAGTACAGATTCAGTACCACGGAGGCTGTCGGTTTTTGCTGGTCACGCACAAATACGGAATCTTTGGGAATGGCCAGATGGACACGGGCATTCTGAACGGCAGAAATGGTTTCAATCGAACGCGCCAGTTCCCCTTCCAGCGCACGCTGAAAGTTGACCTGCTCCAGAAATTGGGAAATCCCCATTTTCTGATTTTCCATCAATTCAAAACCGACATTGCCGCCTTTGGGCAAACCCTGGGTGGCCAGTTTCAGACGCGCATCATGCACCATGCTTTCCGGGACCAGAATGGCTGAACCGGCATCCGACAGTTTGTAGGGGATATTCATCTGTTGCAGTGCTGCGACGATGGCACCGCCGTCGCGGTCGTTGTAGTTGGCAAACAGCACCCGGTAATCCGGCTGCGAAGTCCACAGCCAGATACCGACCATGACCGCAATGACGGCCGCGGCCGAACTGGCCAGTAAAAAAACCCTGGTTCCCTGAGTTTCTGGTAATCCCAAAAAGCGTGGCTGGGCCAGAGTAGCTGGATCTGCTGTTGCCATATTCCGTTCCCCGGTATTTTGTATCTGACAGTGTTGATGTTAATTCATCATCAGGAGAGCGCGCTCAACGCCAAGTTTGACATTGAGACACACTATTCCCTAACGATTTTTATGAGATTGTCAGATGATTTCGTTATTTTAAACAGGCGAATACGGGGCTATTTACCACTCTGATCGGCAATCAAAAAACCAGGCACGACTGCTATTGTGTCCCCATGCCATTTTGGAGAGAGAAATGAGCGTTGGAGGAATCAATACCGGCCAGATAGATTCAATGCTGGCAATGCTGAAAAATATGTCGGCCCAGGCGTCGCCGCCATCTGCTATTGGCAATGCAATAACACCGATTGCCAACCCGGGCAGCGGCGGGAGCAGTGTGGCCAAGGTCAGTTTTGCCGACGCGCTGAAAAATTCGCTTGGTGAAGTCAATCAGATCCAGCAAAAGGCCCAGACCATGGGCGACCAGTTCGCCGCGGGAAATGACAATATCAGCATTTCCGACGTCATGATCGCCACCCAGAAAGCCAATATCAGCCTGCAGGCTACGGTGCAGGTACGCAACAAGATGGTGGCGGCCTATACCGACATCATGAACATGCAGATATAGAAATCCCTGCTACATCATCCCCGACTGGCGCGAATTGCGTTCCCGTTCAATTTTAATAATGACTTTCTGGATTTGTGCCATCACAGCCGGCCCGAGATCGATGAACTGAAACCCGATACGACGGGTGGTTTTGTGGTTCATTAACAGCAGATTCTGTGAATTTCTCACCTGCAGCTTCACATTGATCAGACCGGCACCGGGCAGATCAATCTGTGAATTTTCATACAAGGTGCCGAAGTCGGCATTCAATATTCTTTTCTCATCCAGCAGGGAGACTCCGACGCAACTGAGGTCGATCAGCGGCAGCTTGACTGTGCCACCACCATTTTCTTGCGGGACCGGCAAAATGCACACGATCGGAGAGGTAACCGGCGTGCTGATGCGATAGTATTCGCGCCGCTGCAGCCGGATCAGGCTCGTTGGTATGGCGCACACCAGTGAGGCCTTGCCGAGGTAGGTGGTGCGACTGATGGCGGTCGTGGAAAACTGAATGCTGATGCGGTTCAGACTGGCTTCAAAATAAACCCGCGGTGCTGCGGCCAGGCTGGCGTTGGCTTCTTCGCTGGCCACGCAGTCCAGAATAAGGTTGTTGCTGTCGACATCCACATGCAGTATGGCTGACACCAGCACTTCAGTGCCGTCATTGATGACCATGTTGACCAGCTGTCCGTGTTCCATGAGACTCTTGAGCAGCAGGAGAATTTCCTTCTTCGAATCAACCTGATACGGATTTTGGCTGTCAGTATCAAGTTCAGTTAGGTTAGATGTCATGGTGTTGTGGTCGGTTTGATGGGATTGAAGGGGTTGAATGAGACCGTCTCGGCTGCATTTTTAAAGGTGGAAACGTAGGCAGTGCCCGGTCCGGCGTTTTTCTGCTGTTCAATATGGTAAAGCCATGCCAGCAATTCCGCAACGGCGCGATACAGGGCCGGTGGTATATCCTTGTCGAGCTCGACCTGCATGAGCAGCGCAACCAGTTCCTGCGATTGATGCACATAGATGCCATGTTCTTTGGCCCGTTCAATAATCGCCTTGGCAATCAGACCCTTGCCCTTGGCCACCACAACAGGGGCAGCAGAACCGGACTGATAGGCCAGCGCAACGGCACTCTGCATGGAAGACTGATGCTCTTCGCCGGGTTTGCCTCCATTGTGGTTGCTGTCGTCATTCATTTTTTTTCATTGCGCCGTTCATGTTGCCGGGTTGTTTTTAATCAGCAGTGCATCGAGTCGGGTGCCGGCCGCGTCCAGTGCATTCGTGAGTTCAGGTGCGTGATTCTTGAGCATCAGCGCCGTGGTGCTGTCGCTGGTATTGATGGACAGCCTGAGATGGTTGCCGGTCAGTTGCAGTTGCGCGGAAATGTTGCCGAGCTGCGGCAGTTCGAAACGTACCGAGCTTTGCCAGGTTTTCTCGCTGGTGTTCTGAGAGTGATTCGGATTCTGATCATTTTTGGCAATTTCCCATTCCATGGCTTGCCCTGGCCATAATTCACCGTGCCAGACAAAACGCTGCTGCTCCATGGTCTGGAGCTGCTGCTGAATCAGGGGCGGTGCGTCTTTGGGCAGCGTGATGGCGGTGCTGCCGGGGGGCGTATTCGTGCTGCCCGGGCTGGTTGTGCCTGTGCTGTCGGCTGCACTCTGCGGCAACGCCGCTTTGGCTGCATCGGGGGGCAGCGCGGCGGCATTCTGCGCGACATTGGGCTGATTTTGTGGCGGTACCGGAAACTGCGCCTGCGGTTCTTTCATCAGCGATGCCGTCGGCAGTGTGCCTTCGGCCCACTGCAGCAAATGCGATTCATAAAAGACACCGCTGTTGGCCACGCCACCCTGCAGCGCTTTCATCATGGTATTGACGTTCACATCCGGTGTGCTCATGAGCGGTACTTTGCTGACATTGACGACACTGGTCTGCTGCGGGGTATCCTGAATCAGCTGATTGACCAGTTTTCCGGCTGTGGAAAACGTGGCCGGCGCGCTGTCGGGTGCCGGCGTGCTGAGATTGATCAGGCGCGGCTGGCTGTTGTCGCCGGAGGTAATGGGGGTGGTCACGGTTGCCCCGGTCGTGCCTGGGGCCGAGTTCGTTGCCGGCCCTGCGGCAGGATTCGACGCCGTTCCTGTCGGCGTGGCAGTGCCGGGTGCAGTGGTTGTTGCGGAACGGTTAAATTCGTCAATCAGCTGCTTGACCGATGTACCCAGCGTGGCGCTGGCTGTGCTCATCGCTGCTGCCGGTGTGCTGGGCTGTGGTTCTGCGCCGGGCGGGTTCAATAAAAAGGTGGCACGCGGTGAGGTTGACAGCAGGGTCAGCGACAGCTTGCTGCCGACTTCTGGATTATTGGGCAACTGCATGCGTGCTGCGATATCGGCAACCTTGACGATGTAGGTACCATCGGTAAGCGTTGCCACCACTTCAGCCTGAAACTGTTTGCCCACCACCAGGGCGCTGGAATTGACGATGGCACCCTGCCTGGCCTGATTGATCAGCGCGACATTGGTCGACGCTTCAATCAGCGGGCTTTGCGGCATGGGTGTATCAACGCCGGATACCATGATAAAAATTCCTTTTGCTTATTCTGCAGTGATGACGCGGTTTTTACCCGAAGCTTTTGCCTTGTACATGGCCTTGTCGGCACGAATGATCAGGGTCTGCTGATCCTCGGTCGGATGGCGTTCGGCCACGCCGGCACTGAAGGTAATCAGTACCCGTTCTTCTCCGGCCATGAAAAAATGTTTGGTCAGCTCACGCTGCACCCGCATCATGGTGTCTGCCGCATCCTTCAACGATGTCTCCGGCATGATAATGGCAAATTCTTCTCCGCCATAGCGGGCCACCACATCCATCGAACGCAGGGTCTTTTTGATGATGCTCACCAGGTGAATCAGGGCGCCGTCGCCGGTGGTGTGGCCGTAAGTGTCGTTGATTTTCTTGAAATTGTCGATATCGAGCATGCCAAATGACAATGGCGTTTTGCGCCGGTCGGCGCGTGAACCTTCCCGCTCCAGCAATTCGTCCAGACCGCGCCGGTTCAGACTGCCGGTCAGCTGGTCTTTTTGCACCTGGTCGCTCATTTCGGCCAGTTTTTTTTCAAGCTCGGCAACCCGGGCTTCGGCTTCAGATACTTCTTTTTGCGCTGACAGCATCATGTCATACGACTGTTTGGCCTGATCCTGAACATGCAGCGTGTCAGCCAGAATATTGTCGATCACCAGATTGATTTCTTCCGGGCTGGTTTCGTGCGTGATCTTGCTGGAATAGGATGTGATCTTGTCGTGGTATTCACCGGTGGTATGGGCAAACACGGACAGCCGGTCGACAAACAGATTCATGAGCTGTTTCACCGACACCTTGTTTTGGGCAATGCTGTCTTTCAACATACCCTGTTTGTAAATCACCTCTTTCAAACCCTTGGTGGCTTCCAGCAGAGCGCGATGGTCGATTTCTCCGGTAATCAAATCCTTGATCACGATGACCTGGCCGCGCAGCCAGTTGTCGTCATCGAGCAGTGAACTGACGTTTTCCAGCAGCAGTTTGAACAGCGACAGCAGCAGTTGCAGCTGCTCGCTGGTGTCATCCCCTTTGAGCGTGATCTGGTAACACAGCTCCTTGATTTTCGATTCGATCGACTGAAAATCAGACAGGGTTTTCGCAGTCTTGACCTGGAGCGCCAACTGATCCGACGTTGCCATGAGCTTTGGTTCATTCTGCAGCAGGGCCGAAACCGCCATCGTCAGAGTTT